>UMHQ01007305.1_pt1 | contig 60636 bp, 54 predicted proteins | sample 1965531 | NCBI WGS metagenome assembly UMHQ01 (sample SAMEA4836098, study PRJEB28245) | human gut metagenome | biome: gut microbiome; material: fecal sample | place: Denmark | collected 2008 | reverse complement strand
ACAAGAAGCCCGAAACTCAGAAAATAGCTGACAAGAAACCGGAGGCAAAAAAGATCGAGGACAAGAAAACGGAGCCTCAGAAAAAAGCTGACAGGGGACCAAAGGATGAGAGATCTTAGATGCGGGAACTGAGCTGACCGGATAATTTTTGAATGAACTGATTTGATTGGAGAGATATAAAAATATGATCACAGGCGATTCCACCGCGGGCCTGCCGGATGAAACTCTGGCGGCCCTGCAGCAGGAAGTTCAGCAGAACTTAGAACAACTGAAGCCCAATGTAATGCTGGAGACTATGAAGGGCTGGGTCCCGGGACTGATTGCATTTGGCATCAAACTGCTGATCGCAATTGCAATATTTGCTGTTGGTTCCAGAATTATTAAGATGATTTATCGTATGCTGAACCGTTCTTTTACAAGGATGGACATGGAGATCAGTTTAAGAAAGTTTCTGCTTTCTGTACTGAATGCCACCATGTACTGCCTTCTGGGCTTTATCATTGCCGGGCAGATCGGTGTCAATTCAGCCTCCATTGTAGCACTTCTGGGATCGGCCAGTATTGCCGTGGGTCTTGCTGTTCAGGGCAGCCTGGCGAATTTTGCCGGCGGAGTACTGATTCTTATGATGAAACCGTTTCGGGTGGGAGACTATATTGTCTCCAAAGACGGAGAGGGGACGGTGTACACCATCGGTCTTGTCTATACGGTCCTGAATACCGTGGACAACAAACAGGTTGTAATCCCTAACGGGACACTGTCCAATTCTCCTCTGACTAATGTGACGGCCATGGATAAGCGGCGTATCGATATTAAAATCGGCATTGGATACGGCTCGGATTTAAAACGGGCAAAACAGATTATGGAAGAGATATATGTCACCCATCCCGCTGTCCTGAAAGAGGAATCCATCGATGTATTTGTCGATGAATTAGGGGCAAGCTCCGTTACGATTGGCGGTCGTGGCTGGGTCGCCACGGAGGACTACTGGTCTACAAGGTGGAATATGATGGAACAGATTAAGCTTGCATTTGATGAAGCGGGAATCGAGATTCCGTACAATCAGCTTGACGTGCATATCAGAGACGGGAATACGGAGAAACAGGACGTTTAAAGCAGTCCGGCCGCTGCCGGATCAAGCTGCAGAGGGGCGCTGTTCAGACGGTAAAGGACCGGCGGACGGTGCCCCTTTTTGCAGCTGCTCCGAAATGGTTTTGCAGCAGCAGGAAGAAACACGGACTCGGTCCGGATAAAAATGCAGGCAAAGGAGTACGGAAGATGAAGCGAACACGGTTTATGAATAGGTTCGGGATATGGGCTGTTTTCAGCCTGATAATCATTATGATATCAGCCATATCTGTCACACCTGTGGCTGCGGAAAGCCAGCCGCGTGTGCTTCGTGTAGCTTTTTGCGAAATTGAAGGGATTACAGAAAAGGACCCGGATGGAACACGCCATGGGCTTGTGGTGGATTACCTGAATGAGATAGCGAAATACACCGGCTGGGAGTATGAATACATTGATACTACAGCGGAAACCATGCTCGAGGAGTTTGCGGATGGAGAGTATGAGCTGATGGGCGGCAACTATTATATGCCTGGCCTGGAAGCGTATTATGGTTATCCGGACTACAGCATCGGAAACAGTAAGGCGGTTATTTTAGCGCGTGAAGACGACGACTCCATACAGAGCTACAATCTGAAGTCCTTAAATGGTAAGACCATAGGGGTTTATGAACGGGCAACGGAGAACATCCGCCGGTTAAAAGAATTTTTGTCCATGAATGCTCTGGACTGTACACTGAAATATTATGCATATGAGGATCTGACGAATGGGAATCTCTATCCCTGCCTGGAACGGGGGGAGGTCGATCTTCTGCTGGGAAACAGCAGTGAACAGAGTCCGGGAATCCGGGTGGTGGTTTCTTATGACTCACAGCCGTATTACATTGTTACCAATGTGGGAAATCAGGAGGTTTTGGATGGCCTGAATATGGCGATGGCCAGAATCGCAGATTCTAATCCCAATTTTGCGGCAGAGCGGTATAATGCTAATTTTTTAAACGCCTCCAATGTACGTATCCGGCTGAATGAGGAGGAGCAGGAGTATATCCGGCAGAAGGGCAGTGTGACTGTGGCGATGCCGTGTAATTTTCATCCTCTGGCCTGTGAAAACCCCAACGATATACATGATGGGCTGGTGCACGATATTTTAAAGGAGATGGCCGAATTTACCGGACTGGAGTTTCGGTTTATTTCTGCGGATTCCTATATGAATGCCATGGAGCTGGTACGGCAGGGCGCGGCGGATCTTCTGGGCTTTTATCTGGGAGATGTGTCTGATTCCATGCAGAAGGGAATGGTGCTTACGGCGCCATATGCCAGTATGAACAGTATTGTCGTGCGCAGCAAGGCGTCCAGCTTTCCGGGGGATGGACTTGTGGGGGCGGTGATCGAGGGAAGAGGACTGCCGGGAACGATCCGGGCGGACAGGGTGGAGTTCTTTCATAACGCCAGTGACGCTTTAGAGGCGGTGAATCGCGGTGAGATTGACTTTGTTTATGGTTTGGCTTCCTACATGGAATACGAAATTCAAAAAAATCATTTTACCAATGTAGTCCCTGTAACTCTTGTCAATGATCGTATGGATGTCAGCTTTGCACTGGCGAAACCGGCTGATCCGGAGCTGCTTACGATTATCAATAAGGCAGTCAACAGTATATCGAGTGACAGAAGAAATGAACTGATGGACCAGAATCTGATCTCCGTGGGATCGGGACAGCTCTCCCTTACCGAACTTATTTATGCAAATCCTTTTATGTTTATTGGAGTTTTAACAACCCTCCTTCTGATCCTGGTTACTTCAGTCCTGTGGTTTAACCGTATGCGTGTAAAATCGGCGGTTATGCAGAGCAGCTTAGAGAAGGCGGAAGCGGAGAACCGGGCAAAGGGAGCGTTTCTTTCCCGCATGAGTCATGAGCTCAGGACGCCTATGAATGCTGTGGTAGGTCTGGCGGAGCTGGCCGGTATGACAGAAGGAGTACCGGAAAATGTCCGTGAAATGCTTGTCAAACTTCGCGCCTCTTCCCATTATCTGCTGGATCTGATCAACGATATTCTGGATATGAGCCGCCTGGACAGCGGGATGCTGGAAACGGCCAGCGAACCGTTTTCGCTGGAGGAGCTGTTGGGAGAGCTTCGAACGATGATGGAGACGGAGGCAGGGAAACGCGGGTTGATCTGTGAGATGGAGGCAGACGTTGATCACAGCAGAGTAACCGGTGATTCCATACGCCTGAGACAGGTTTTGATGAATCTGCTGTCCAATGCATTTAAATTTACCCCGGAAGGCGGTACCGTGACTCTGCGTGTGACCGAAAAAACGGGCGTCAATGGGAGCGCGGACTTCGATTTTCGTGTGACAGATACCGGAGTGGGGATTGCTCCTGAGGATCAGGAGCGTATCTTCGATACCTTTGAACAGATGGGGACAAACTACTCCAGGAGCCAGGGGACCGGCCTTGGGCTGCCGATCAGCCGCAGCATTGTACAGCTGATGGGCGGCGAACTGCGTGTGAAGAGTGAACCGGGGCACGGCAGTGAGTTCTATTTTACACTTACGCTGCCGTTGGACAGTCTTTTCGAGGAATGTGAGGACGGGAACCCGATGGTGACAGAAGACAATCTGTTAGAAGGAGTCAGAATCCTGCTGGCCGAAGACAACGATTTAAATGCAGAGATCGCCATGCAGCTTCTGGAGTTAAAGGGAGCGCAGGTGAGCCGGAGTGAAAACGGCAGACTGGCGGCAGAACGATTTGCAGCCAGTGCGCCGGGAGAGTTTCAGGCGATCCTTATGGATATCCAGATGCCGGAGATGAACGGGCTGGAAGCTGCCCGGGCGATACGGGCCATGGACCGACCGGATGCCGCCGTTATCCCGATAGTAGCGATGACTGCAAATGTGTTCAAAGAGGATGTGGATGCGGCTATGGAAGCCGGAATGAATGGCTTTGAGGGGAAACCGCTGGATGTAGAACATCTTTACCGGCAGCTTTGCAGACTTCTTGGGATCGATACGGAATGATGAAATGGCAGCTTAAAAAACCAGTTTTGGAATGGTGAATTCCAAAACTGGTTTTTTAGTGGACAAGAGGCTTTGAGCGTAAACGCATTTGCCTATGTGGTGGCCTGCTCGTTTGCTTTCTGCATTTTTCTGTAGAAAAACAGCAGATGATTCATGTGGGCAGTGCTTCTCTGGAAACCGCCGCTGCGGTTTCTGGCGGACCAGAGAGTATAGTGAACCTTCAGAATATCGTCCAGATCATCGAACAGAACCGCCATTTCACGGGAGAAGGCCCCGGGGTCATCTCTGAGCACGGTCATGGTGTAATACAGATGAATCCCATGGCGTACCATACGGAGACCGTTTTCCATCTCCCGGCGGATCAGCTCGCCGTCGGCACAGGCCAGGGCTGCTTCCGAGACCTCCTTTTCCACCTGGTCCAGATATTCCTTCATGGCGGCAAAGTCGATACAGATCGCAGGTTCCCGGGGAGGAATGGCGTTCGTTTTTGCAATGTTGGCGGAAAGAGTCAGGAGCCGCTCCATCTTCGCATCGAATTCCTCAATGGATTCATAAGTGTATTTGCTGGACATGACTGCGAATGCCAGCGTGGTGTTGTACAGCGGCGCATGCTCTAAGTGGTAGTAGTTGCCAAGGTCCCAGGCAGTCTGGAAGGCGTTTTCTGCGGGGCTTTCATAGATGAAACGGTTGCAGAACCAGGCCGTTAAATCAGAATCGCTTTCGGGTCCGCTCCAGGAACAAGCGGCCGTATAGGCGAATCCGGGGTAGCTGGCGCTTAAGTACTGCCAGTGGCCTAAATCGCCCCAATCGGTGGTGATAATTCCGAGACCGCCATATCGGATGGCACAGGAAGCGGCGTCCCGGATGTTTTTTGCCATATTGTCAGAGCGCCCGGTCAGGGATCCCCAGGAACTGGTTCCGGGGCAGAGACAGTAATTTAAACCGGTCTTCTGCATCAGTCTGGCATGGTCTTCAAAATGGGCATCGCCCTCGTAGATCCAGTCCAGCAGGATGGCATCCTTTGGAAAACGGGATACGCAATCCGGGTGGTGCAGGATCTCATCGCCCCACATGAGCATTCTTTTTCCGCGGGAGGCGCAGTAAGCGTGCAGCTTTTCCACATATTCAAAGTACAGGTTCAGGCGGCCTTCCTTTTCGGCGGCCTGCTTATTCTTTCCCATCCCCAGCTCAAACGGTTCATCCATGTTGACATTGATACAGCCGGAGGAGGAGACATCCATCAGAGTGCCTAAAAGTGTTTCCGCCAGTTCGAAGCTTCGGCTGTCGCGGACATCCAGGGTCATCGGCGGCCGCCAGAAGAGATTTTCAAAGATATACCCGTCCTCACATTCTGCAAGACTGCGAAACTGCGGTTTTTCCAACCATTTTTCCATGTGGCCCAGGACGTTTTGGTTGGGTACGAGATCGATAAAATGAGCTCTGGCATACTGGGAAAGTTCCCGGAATTCCTCCGGCGTCACCGGTGTCTCGTTGGTAAAAAGATAGTGAAAATCCTCGTAATCAAAACTGAATCCTTCCATATACAACTGAAGATGGTTGATTCTCATGGAAGCAAATAAGTCAATCAGTCCTTTAAGCGTCTCCATGGAAGGGATTTTGTCACGGCCGATATCGAGCATGATCCCTCGGACGGAAAGGGACGGTTCATCCGCAATCTCTGCACAGGGAAGAACACCGTCTGCCTGCGCAGCCAGCTGGACCAGTACGCCCAGTGCATAGAAGTAACCGGCGCCATCCTGGCAGGTGATCCGTATTCCATCGGAACTGATGCATATATGAAAGCTTTCCGGAGGACAGGTAACGTATTCCGCAGCCAATGTGATCCCGTCCGGCGAGTAGCCGCCGGGAAAAGCTTCTGCGAGAAGGGCGGCGGGGTCGAAACCGGCGTCCCGGCAGGAGGCTTCGATCTCAGGTGCGGTGGTCACGGCGCCATATCTGATGCCGGAAATGGTATTCTGCTGAAACGTGCATTGTTTTGGTGCAGGGAAAATTCGGTACATCTTATATACCTCCTAACATTTATCCAGATGTGAGACTGACAGCGGCAGCGGGAACCAGTTGACGGAATAAAGCGGGGAAGACGGTTCTCTGCCATAAAAGGAAGCCGGAGAGAACAGAAGATCTACCGCTTCTACATCGCTCATGCAGAGATCCGGTGTATCCCCGCACGGCGATACCGTAATTTCGCCGTGGGATACTGTGACAGCCAGTGCGGATCTGCCGCCGATTTGCAGAACGAGGCGGCCGTCGGTTAAAGGTTCTGACTCCGATTTGATGGAAAGGAAGAACCGGATTGCGTCACTGTAGTTGAATATTCGGTAATTATCTTCTTCCCGTACCGAAAAACGTTCATAGAAACCGGATATACCGCGGATTCGTTCTGTGTCATAGGAAGGGACTGCAAGCGTAAAGGCGTCACAGCCGTGGAGTGTGCTCCATGCCTTCAGGGCGGAGAACAGCATTGCTTCATCCGTCAGAACCAGTTCGTAAATATGGTCCTTAGTACCGCAGAGGTAACCGGCTGCGGTGCCTTCGCATTCTACTGCGTACAGCCCGCTGCCCCAGCTGGTGCAGACCGGGAAGAAATCCTGCTCCGACCTGACGGTATGTACCGGCAGCAAAGCATACATGCGGCTCAGCTTCTCAATCAGAGCGGTATCCCCGGCGGTTACCGGCTGCAGCGTGATCGGAATATCAGGATAGCGGGACGCGCAGTGACGGAAATTATCAGAGATGAATCGGTATTCCAGATAATGACCGCCGGGTTCATAGCCGTAATACTGATAGCGGTGACGCCTTCCATCCAGAATGCCTAAGGTAATCCCCTGGCGTTCCATATCGTCAGCGGCCATGGCCATCAGCTGCTTCATATAGCCTTTCCCCCGGCTGTAAGGATGAACCGAGACGCTGCCCACGGTGGCACAGGTAATGGTATGGCCGCTGTGCTCCAGGGTAATGGGAAGGACGCAGACGACAGCGCGTATCTGGCCGTCTTCTTTAGCCAGATAGTGGCACCATTCGGTCTGGCGGTCCGTTCCGTAAAGTTTGGGTAAGAGGGTCCGGAAGTTATGAGGGACCCGGTGCATGCTGAATACCATATTGATGAAGTCCAGAATCTCCGGAAGTTCTCCCGGCTGGCCCTTGCAATAGACGGTCATGAGACAAATCTCCTTTCTGTTTCAAACACATTCTGAGCATCTGCAGCCACGCAATGGCACGGCGGCCTGACAGCTGCTGTTATGCAGCACCAAAAGAAAAATATTCCTAAAAGTATGAAAAAAGCATAAAAACAGATTAAAATTTAGATACCATCCATGTTAGCACAATTTGGGAAGCAACACAATATAAAAGTAAAAAAATCAAAAATATTAGGAAAGTTCCATAATATAAGGTGAGTAAATACGGCATATTGACTATATTGACAGATAGGAAAGAAACGTGTACGATAAAGAAAAATATTAAAAAAAGTATGAAAAAGGAGAAGCAATATGTCAAAGATTGTATTTGTTCCTTTGGATGAACGGCCCTGCAACTATCTGTATCCTGATTATATCGGGCGGATGAGCGGACTGGACTTAAGGATACCTCCGAAGGAAATTCTGGGAGATTTTAAAAAAGAGGCCGATGTGGAAGCTGTATGGGAATGGACGAAAGGACAGGTAAAGGGGGCCTCCCATCTCGTGGTATCCATGGATATGCTGTTATACGGAGGCATTGTACCATCGAGACTCCATCATCTGCCGGAGGCGGTCTGTGAGGAACGGCTGGAACGCTTAAAGGAGATCAGGGGGCTGGAGCCGGATATTCAGGTATATGGTTTTCAGCTGATTACCAGGGCTCCGGCCAGAGATGGCAGCGGGGAAGAACCGGATTATTATGAGGATTACGGATACCGTATTTTCCGTTACGGAGTAATCCGGGATAAGGAGTCGGTAAATGCGGCCACACCCGAGGAACTGGAAGAACTGGAGACGATCTGCCGGGAAGTACCGGAGGAGTATCTAAATGATTTTTTGGAACGCCGCCGCGTAAATTATCATAACCATATTCGAACCATCGAACTGGTGGAGGAGGGCGTCATCGACTATATGATAATTCCTCTGGATGACTGCCGGGAGTACGGTTATGCTCCCTCTGAGCGGAAAAAACTCAGCTCTGTTATGGCGAAGAAAAACCTGCTTTCCCGCATAGCCATGTATCCGGGAGCGGACGAGATCGGCTGTACACTGCTTGCCAGGGCGATTAACGGGCAGAGCGGACTGACACCTGCCGTTTATGTGGATTACTCTTCTCTGCGGGGAAAGACACAGATTCCTTCCTATGAGGACCGAAGCATCGGCGAGACGGTTCTGTCCCATTTGCTGGCGGCAGGCTGCAGCGAGGCGGAGACCTCGGCCGAAGCAGACTTTGTGCTGGCGGTCAACCCGCCGACACCATTCAGTTTAAAACTGGAAAAAGAAATCCTTACTGACGATATTATCCTGGAGAGTGAGAGGAATCTGTCTGCTTTTCTGGCAAGAATCAGGAAATACCGGACAAGAGGGCTGGCGGCAGGCGTTGCCGACTGCGCCATTCCCAATGGGGCTGACCGGGCGCTGATGCAGTTTTTATACGAACAGGATATGCTGAAAGAGCTGGCCGCCTACGGCGGCTGGAATACCTCATCCAATACCCTTGGAACGGTACTGTCCCATCTTTGTGCGTGGAACGCGGCGGAGAGGCTGGGACGCTTAACTGGAGAAGCGCGTGAGGCTTCCGAAGAATTCCTGTTCTTCCGGTATCTGGAGGACTGGGGGTATATGGCGGAGGTGCGCAGAGACGTTACCGACCATCTGACGGATATCGATCCGGAGCTGAACCGTCTTGACTTAAGGGATAAGGAGCCTGTGGTCCGGGAGATTGTGAAGAAGAGGCTGGAAGAGTTCCAGGCGAAGTATTTTCCGAAGGAACCATACCGGTTTGAACTGAGGATGCCGTGGAATCGGATGTTTGAGGTAGAGATTAGTCTTTATCGATAATTAAGAAAAATATGTTGTGACATTGCTGCCTGAACCGTTGCAATATGTTTTTTCCAGTTTAAAAATGTGCCATAATTATCGATGTATTTGCTTATCTCCCATGATAAAATATTTATGTATAGTCGAACAGAAGTCAGAGGATAGCTGGTAACTATAAATTACTGTAGCAATCCGAAGCGCAATCATCAGACGCACGAAAGTCTTTTGATTACTTCTAAGTAAATTAGACACGGAGGGTTTGGATTTTTCAAGCCCTCTTTTTGAGTTCATCATCAGCTCAAAGTATTGAATGACTTTTCAAGGGCGAATGATTTCCGCGGACAGTGAGCCTAACGGACACGCTGAAGGCGCGGTTTGATTTTTTTACAATAATAGATTCCCATGCAGACCGCAGCGGTTCCCCAGGTGACGGGATAGCCGAGATACAGGGTGTAGATGGACGGGAAGAAGGGAATCATGATCGTCAGCCAGAGGATTCTGAGGCCGCATAAATTCAGGATTGACAAAAGCATGGTACTGAAGGTGTCCCCTGCGCCCCTGGCGGTTCCAATCAGGATCTGACATGTGATCAGCAGAATGTAGCCTGGTCCCAGCACCTGACCCATCATGGCTCCATAATGGACGACCTCAGGGTCGGCGGTGAAGAGCCGGAGCGGCCCTGCGCTGAAGAAGAAGAGCAGGATTCCAATGGCGGCTGCGTAGAGGTTGCCGAGCCACAAAAACTGTTTAAATCCTTGCTTTACACGGTCAAACTTTCTTGCTCCCATGTTCTGGGCGATGTAGGTGGTCGTGGTCAGAGAGAGGCAGTTGGCAGGGAGAAGGGCAAAGCTGTCCACTTTCCCGTAAATGTTGCTGCCGGCCATGGCCAGAGAACCAAAACCGTTTAAATAGCTCTGCACAATGACGTTGGACAGGGAGGTGACGGCAGTCTGAAGGCCTGTGGGAATGCCGAATTTTAATATCTTAATCAGCATGGCCTTATCGGAATGAATCTTTGATGGAATCAGGCGGTAAATGTCATCGGTATGAGTCAGCTTCCATAACACACAGGCGGCCGAGACCAGCTGTGCGATTAAGGTGGCCAGCGCGACTCCCAGCACGGCCATATGAAAGACTGTGACAAAGACAATATCCAGCACCACGTTAATGACAGAGGAAAGGCAGAGGCAGTAAAGCGGATGCTTCGTATCTCCCGCCGCCTGCAGAGTGCCGGCCCCCATGTTGTAAAGGATATTAAAGAGTGCTCCAAGAAAATAGACGCGCAGATAGAGCGCTGCGTCCGGGATGACGGAAGAGGGGGTGTTCATAGCGGTTAAAATAAGGGGAGAGAGAAGACAGCCTGCGATAGAAACCAGAATTCCTCCCAGGATACAGAAGCAGAAAGAAGTATGGACGGCTGAATGAAGCCGGGTACCATCTCCGGCGCCGTAATACTGTGCGATGATGATTCCGGCACCGGTAGTCAGGCCGATGATGAAGCCGATGAACAAATTAATAATCTGGGCGCTGGCGCCAATAGCGGCCAGCGCACCGCTGCCTACGAAATTGCCTACGATAAAGGAATCTGTAGTGTTGTAAAGCTGCTGAAACAGGTTCCCAATGATGAGGGGGCCTGTGAACAGCAGAATCGATCGGGTTATGGGCCCTTCAGTCAGTGAAGCAGATGGTCGCTCCTTCATAATCCTGTCTCCCGCCTGTCCTCTCAGGTCTGGTCGCTGTCAGACGAATCCGACTGGCTGCGGCTGCTTTCAAGGTAATTATAAAAGGTAAATTTGCTGATTCCCAGAAGTTCACAGATCTGTTCCCCGGACTTCGTGATGAGGAATGCTCCTTTCTGGTCAAGGAAACGGATAAACTCAATCTTCTCGTTCTTGTTCATCTCCAGCGCAGGCTTTCCGATCTGTTCCTGTCCCATCTGAATCAGATGGCTGAGAAGATTATTCACGTCGGGAGCGAAAATCTCCTCGTCGTTGGAAGTAAAGCTGTCAAACTGGTTAAACTGGCGTAAATACCCTTCAAACTGAAGTGTCTCTGTGATATCCAGGTTCACGCAGATCGATCCGATGACCTCGCCCTGATCATTTTTTAGATAGATCGATGAGGAACGGAGAATCTTTCCGTCCTGTGTGGTGGTAACATAGTTAAAACGATCCCCATCCAGCACGGTTCCGCGCAGGACTTCCAGCCCTAAGTTGCTTCCGCAGCCCCCGATGGAACGGTGGGTGATGTCTCCGTTTCGGATATCGACAATGGTATGGTTGTAATCCTTTGTCAGATCATGAAGCACGATTTCGCATTTGTTACCGAAGTGCTGCTCTACTAATGTGAGAAGCTGCTGAAGTATAGGCATAATTTCATCAAGGGTTTTCATGGTAATCACCTCTCAAATATGAAAAAAAATAAGAATATAGTTGCGAATACTGTTTGTAGACTCAGTATATCATATTAAAAGTTTTTAAACAATAGAGAAATCAGAAAAAAAGTATGGGATTTCGGCTGTGTACTGGCTTCGCTGGATAAAAATGCGTATGGATATTATGTTAAAGGGGATAGCTGGTGGTGTAGACAAGTTGGAAACTAATGATGTAAGTGTGTGCCGCAGCTTTCGCCGATAATGAGTTCGGGGGGGAAGGTTATTCTGGCGTTTTCTGTGGAGCCCTGTATGGACTGGATCAGGGTGCGGACAACCATCTGTCCCCAGCGCCGGCTGTGGTGATGGATGCTGGTGAGACGGGGCATCGTGTAGTCGGCAAAGTAAAAACGGTCGCAGCTGATGAGGGCCACGTCGCGGGGGACGGAGAGGCCGTGATCGGCAAATGCACGGATAGCGCCAAGCGCCACATTGTCATTCATGGCGATCACGGCGGTGAAGGGCGTCTCCCTCGTTAGAAGTGCTTCTGCAGCCTGGTATCCGTCCGGCAGATAGTAATCAGATAGAGATATTAAGTCTTCCTGTACCGCACTGCCGGAGGAGGCAGCCGCTTTTTTATATGCTTCCAGACGGGTCTCCGTGATGGTGACGCCGGGCTGGCCGCCGGCAAAGGCGATATGCTTGTGGCCCAGTGAGGCGAGGTAATTGTAGGCGGTGACGACTCCGCTTCCATTTTCTGAATCAAGAAAGATACAGTCGACGCCGGGGATTGCCCTGCCTGCCGCTACGACCGGAATGGAGGCGGCCAGCTTATTCAGCGCCTCCTTATAGGCGGGATTGGGCTCGACCATGTCCAGCTGGCCGCCGATAATCAGTATTCCATCTACTTTTTTGTCCATCATCATGCGGAAATATCCGGTCTCGTCGATCGGTGAATCCCCATGATGAAAACGGGTGTTGCACAGATAAACAGAGTATCCCTCCTCGGCGGCACACCTCTGGACTTCCTGAAAAATGGTTGCGAAATAGGGATTGGTGATATCCGGCAGAATGACGCCCAGCGTCATGGTTCTCTTCGATATCAATCCCCGGGCGAGCGCGTTCGGCGTAAAGTCATATTTTCTGACCACCGCTTCGATGCGGGCCTTTTTATCGGCGGAAACCGGTACTTTTCCATTTAGAAAACGGGAGACGGTGGCGACAGAGACACCGCTTTCCTGGGCGATCTGGGTAATTGTTATATTGGATTTCATAATCAGCCCCTCCAAAATATGCTTGAATCCCACGGACGAAGAACCGGGGGTCTTCCCAGTATAACACGGACGAAATGAAATTGCAATGAAACCCTTTTCACAAAAATATCAAATGAAATTTATGAAATATCACGAATTGACAAGAAAAAGAACGGATGGTATCGTAAAAATATGAAAAGGTTTTCATAAACTCATGCGAAGCGTGTGGAGAAAGGGAGTAAAAGAAATGGATACATATCTGGGAATTGATTACGGCGGAACCAAGCTTCTGATTGGGGAGGTCCGGGAGGATGGGGTGCTTTTGAAGTACAGGAGGTATCCGACCGGGCTTACGGGGCAGGAGGAGATTGCCGCTCATCTGCTTCAGTGTCTCGATAACTACGTAGCGGAGGAGGCTCCGGAAGGAAGAATCCGAGGGGCAGGAATCGGTATTGTAGGGATCAGCGATTTTAAGAATGGGATCTGGCATTCGGTGAATCATGAAGAAGGGATACCGCTCCCTCTGGCGCAGATGGCCGCTGAGCGGCTTGGAGTGGAGACGGGGATCGACAACGACGTCAGGAGCGCGGCTGTAGCGGAGCTTTTGTGGGGAGAAGGAAAGAACTGCTCTGATTTCATATATGTCAATGCGGGAACCGGGCTGGCTGCCGGATTTGTAATCGATGGGAAGGTGCTGCATGGGGCTCACTGTGATGCCGGGGAAATTGGCCATATGGTTGTGGATTACAGGAGCAGCAGAAACTGTGTCTGTGGACGAAAGGGCTGCTGTGAGCTTACGGCTTCCGGAATCGGGATTCACAGGATGGTCGAAGAGAGACGGGCTGATGCTCCGGCTGAACTCCTGGAGCTGGGGAAGAGCGGGAGATATCCGGCGGCGGCCGTATTCCGCATGGCCAGAGAAGGCAGTGAATTCTGTCTATCCATCGCAGAGGAGGCGGCCTCAGTGCTGGGCTGCACCATTATGAATCTGGTGCGCATGTCAGACCCCGATATGGTGGTGGCCGGAGGCGGACTGATGTCGGATCCGTGGTTCTTTCAGCGCGTGGAAGGATATTTGGAGAAAGTGACCATGCGCCATGTATCAAAAGGGTTCCGGGTATCAGGCTTCGCCCCGGCATTTTCCGGCGTAATCGGCGCTGCGGCTGTAGGATGCCTGAAAAGCGGGAGAGAGGGAAGAAAAATCATTTAGAAAGATAGAATTTATAACATCAGATTTTTGACAAAGGAGATTAAATCATGAAGATAACGATTGCAGAAACAGAAAAACAATTTGACGAAACAGGTGCCTGGAGAATAATCGGACAGATTCTGGCCAGGAAAAATTCCGTTATCGGCCTTTCTACCGGGCAGACGACGACTAATATGCACAGAATTGTCAGCGAATTATACAAGCTCCATCCCTTTGATGTGTCAGAAACCGTCTTCTTTAATGTGGATGAACTGACGAATCTGCCGCGGAGTTACGAGGGCAGCTGCTACGCCATGATTCGCAGCCAGCTTTTAGACCACCTGGGAGTACCGGATGAGCGCTTTTTGATGCCGCTTACGGAGAGCGACGATTTCGAACTGGAGAGCAGAAAATTTGAGAACAGTATCAGAGAGCACGGCGGCGCGGATCTGCAGATTCTGGGAATCGGCTGGAACGGCCATATTGGAATCAATCAGCCGGGAACTCCATTTGGCAGTGATACCTGGGTGTCGCCTATGGATGAGATCTTTGAAGCCAGAGTGCGAAGAGAGACAGCAGTGCCCGATGATCATGAACTGGGTGGCCTGACCCTGGGAATTAAGACCATCATGCAAAGCAGGAGGATTATTCTGGCGGCCAAAGGAGAAAAGAAGGCAGAGATCATAAGGCAGGCGCTGGAAGGCCCGGTGACCGAGGCGGTTCCGGCCTCCATTCTGCAGCTGCATCCGAACTGTGAGGTACTCCTGGACCGTGAGGCAGCAGGTGCATTGATGCGCAAGACCATTTAAAAACGCTGGGCTGGCCGGGAACAGTGACAACTCTTGAAAATGCAGAGTGATGCAGAAAGGACAAATATGCAGATAAATACAGAGTTTCAGCAGGAACTGGAAGAGAGCGGTTATATTCACAGACCGCTGCCTCTCCATGAAGAAGTTTCTCTGGAACAGAGGGAAAAGGAAAAGAAGGTGACGGCGAGAAAGACCGTGTGGAGCGGAGATGGAAAGGGCTGCTGCGGGGATCCTGTATCTATGGAGCGGGGGACGGTGGAAACCGTCCGGCTGGAGGCGGAAACTGTTCTGGCAATGGAGGCACCTCTCCTGTGCCGGTGCTGGCCGGAAGGAATGCCTCAGGACGGGGACTGTGCCTATTACGGCCATATTCACGCCGCATTTCCGGTGAAAGAGACGGACTGGACTTCGTTTCACCGTGTACGGGCCCTGATCAGGCCGGAGTGTGACGGAGCGAGAACCGTCAGCCTTTCCATGTATCTGGAAAATGACGGCGAGCGTAAGGTTCCGGACCGGTACAGACGGCAGGGATTTCACATGATGAATTTAAAGAATCACCAGTGGAATGACTGTATCTGGGAATTTCCGTCTCTGCCCCGTGACTGCGTGAGCGGATTTGGCTTCCGTTACCGGATCAATGGACGGGACACCGCAAGCGGTGAGACGGCCGCCTTCTTTGTGAAGAAAATCTGGCTGGAGGCCGTGGAACATCCGGGAAAGGAGAGCGGCTGGCTCCCGGAGCGGAACACCGTGTGCTATTCCACCTGCGGTTATGAGACCGGAGCAGTGAAACGGGCGGTGCTGGCTGAGGAGGCGGAAACATTTATAATTGAAGACCGGAGCGGCAGAATTTGTCTGAAAAAAAGCCTGGAACATGTAGTCTGGAAGGAAGATGCCTTCCGGATTGCCGACTTTTCAGAGCTGACTCAGGAAGGCGAGTACAGAATCCAGGCGGGGAATGTGACCGGAGACTGGTTCCCGGTCAGAGACGGTGTTCTGGATGAGGTGACGTGGAAAGGGATAAATTTTCTGTTCTGCGAACGGTGTGGTTATCCGGTTCCGGGCAAGCATGGACTCTGCCACATGGATGTTTACGCAGAACATAATGGGGTAAAGCTGCCATACTGCGGCGGCTGGCATGATGCAGGAGATATGTCCCAGCAGACAGTCCAGACGGCAGAGACGGTAGAAAGCCTGCTGGAGCTTGCCGCAGAGCGGAGAGGGAACACGCTGCTGTACCAGAGACTGATGGAAGAAGCCCTGTGGGGACTTGAATTTATCTTCCGGACGAGATTTGGAGACGGTTACCGGGCTTCCAGTATCGGCCTGATCCGATGGACCGACGGAAAAATAGGCAATGATGACGATGCAGCCAATGTTCGGGTTCACAACCATGCACTTGAGAATTTTATCTGCGCGGGAGTCTTTGCACTGGCTGCCGAGTGTCTGCGGGATTATGACGGTGAGCTGGCCTGGCGGTGTGCGAAGGCAGCCGAGGAGGATTTTGGATTTGCCATGGAACGCTGCCGGACTCACGGAATGGAGCTGCCGGTACCATGGGAACATACATACTCTTCATCTGCAGCACTCTTTTACGGAGAAATCGTGACAGCCGCGGTCAGAATCTGGAAGGTAACGGGAAAAGAGGTGTATGAAACGGCTGCGGCTGAGTATGGAAGAAAACTTCTGGACTGCCAGGAGAAGGAGTCATCAGAGACAGGGCTGCGCGGTTTCTTCTACAGGGATGAGACCCATCGCGATATCGTCCACTATAATCACCAGGCCAGGGAGCATGTTCCGGTCACGGCCCTTGTGCTGCTGTGCCGGCTGTTGGATTCCCATTCCGATAAGATGCTGTGGGAAGAGGGGATCCGCCTGTACGGCGAGTATGTGAGAGACTTAATGGCCTGTGCCTCCCCTTATGAAATGCTGCCGGCCGGCCTCTATTCCGAGACGGCGGAGGATCAGGAGCTTTTCCGTCTCCTTCATCTGCAGACAGATTATGAGACAGAGAAAGAAAATCACACCCTTCAGGTGAGGGCGGGAATGAGTGTCCCAACCGGCACTGGGGGAAAATCAGGCTATGGAGTCCGCCAGTTTCCGGTATGGTTCTCCTTCCGAGGCAACACCGCGGTGATGCTGTCGGCGGCAAAAGGGGCTGCCGCTGCAGGCGGATATTTAAATGACGCATTCCTTATGGAAGCCGCAGCCTCCCAGACCGACTGGCTGTTCGGGAAAAATCCGTTTGGGCGGTCTCTTATGTACGGTGTGGGTACCGGATATCAGCAGCTTTTCTCCACTTTCCCCGGCATCTGTGTGGGGCAGCTGCCTGTGGGAATCGAGACGGACGGCAATTCCGATGTCCCGTACTGGCCCGGCGGCAACCAGTCTACCTATAAAGAAGTCTGGGTCACGTCAGTTGCCAAATTGTTTGCAATAATTGCGGAAATATATAAAAATCAGACATAAAGTATGAAAAAGCAAACTAAAAAACATGTAAAGAAAAGTGAAGAATTAAAAAAAGTAAGCTGTTAATTAAAAAAAGTGATAAAAAAGTCCAAAAAAAAGAAAAAAAATACTTGAAAACTAACAAAAAGTATGATATTCTAAAATCACCAAAAGAAAAAAAGATTTTTAAAAGCATAAAAAAAGTTTGAAAAATATGACGAATATTAATAACTGATTTTATGCAAAAAAAGGAGGAGAATTATATGAAGAAGAGATTTATGTCCTGTCTGCTGGCGACTGCTATGGTGATTACATCACTGACAGCGTGCGGGGGAGGAAAGAGTACCACAACCGACACCACTGCAGCTGCAGGCGGAGAGACAGCAGAGACAACCGCCGGAGAGACAGCAGGGGACACAAAGGCCGAGAGCGGTGACAGGAAGAAAGTCGTATTCTGGTATTCCCACACAGGTGATGAGGCAACCTGCTTTGAAAATGCGATTAAGGCTTACAATGAGAGCCAGGACAAGTATTTCGTAGAGGGCTTGAGCGTATCTGATAAGCAGAAGATCATCGTTGCCATCTCCGGTAATGAAGCGCCTGACGTTATTGAAGTCTCCAACCAGGATGTCCTGGCGTACGCCACCAACGGACTGGTAGAGTCCATTACCGATCTGGCCGCAGCTGATAATTACGATCTGACAGGAGTATTTTCCAATCAGTCTCTCGTAGCCAACACACTGAACGACACTGTATACGGTGCACCGCTGGCATCCATGATTATCCAGATGTTCTATAATAAGGACATTCTTGAGGAGATCGGCTACACAGAGCCTCCGAAGACCATGGAAGAGCTGTACGAGATGGCGGTAAAGGCTACGGAGGTTGACGATAAGGGAACCATCACGAGACTGGGCTACCCGTTATTCCCGCTGGCAAGCGCAAGACAGGAACTGATCTATGCCTTCGGCGGAAAGTGGTGGTCAGATGACGGATTAACCCTGACGCCGGATGATCCGGCTATCCTTGACAGCCTTAAGATGAACATCGACTACAGAAGCCAGTACGGAATCGAGAAGGTACAGGAATTCGTCGCAACGGCCAATACCAACCGCTATACGGAAAATGACATGTTCTTTGCAGGTAAGCAGTTATTCCGTTTTGACGGAACCTGGATGGCAGCCATGATGAAGAACTTTAACTCCGATGTCAACTATGGCGTGGCGCTGATCCCGGGAACGGAAGCACATCCGGAGATCGCAGGTACCAGCCGTTATGAGACAAACTCCTTAAGCATTCCGATCGTAGCAAATGAAAAAGAAGGCGCATGGGATTTCGTTAAGTACTTCACTAATTCTGAGGCAACAAAGGAACTGTTAATCGGTATGGCAAATCTGCCGACACAGCTTGCATTATATGATGATCCGGATATTCTGGCACAGCCGAATTTCGATATGTTCATTGAGGCTCTTAAGACAGAAAACGGTATTCAGTACGCCAAGATTGAAGATCTGGCAAAATATACTTCCTTAATTGAAGAGTATCTTGACTATGCTTACAATGGCATGCAGACGCCGGAGGAGGCCATGAAGGGCCTTGCCGACCAGGCGAAGATGCTTCAGTAACAGAGTTACCGCGGGTTTTTTGTGACTTCCGCTTCGCTGCACTCACAAAAAACACCTCGCGGAGCTGTCCGTGCAAAGCAAAAGAATATCACATATGATGCCGAAGCACATATGTGATATTCTTTTATAAGGGGCCTTTTCATAATGTTTTCCGATCTCACACATCAGAAAGGAGTAGTCCAATGTCAAAACCGACTGCCAAGAAAATGAGCAAATCAGAACGGCGGGACAATATCAATGGATTTCTGTTCGCACTTCCATGGATTATTGGATTCGTATGTTTCAGTCTGATACCGCTGCTCACCTCGTTTTACTATAGCTTCACATCCTTCAATCCGGTGAAGCCGCCGGAATGGATCGGCCTTGAGAATTTCAAATATATTTTTAAGGACCCGCTTGTGTTCAAGAGTCTGAAAAATACTCTCTTTATGGCCTTTGTATCCACTCCGATTAACCTGTTTATTGCAATGCTCCTTGCTTCCTTATTAAATAGTAAGTTTAAGGGCAGAGGCGTGGCAAGAACTATTTTCTTCATGCCTTCCATCATCCCGATGGTTGCAGCTACCATGGTATGGATCTGGATGTTTGATCCTACATACGGCTATATCAACCGCGTGCTGGAGATGATCGGAATCAACGGCCCCTCGTGGCTGGTTAACCCGGCCTACACAAAATGGGCGCTGGTATTGATGGGAACGTGGTGCACCGGTACGACGATGCTGATCTGCCTTGCGGCTCTCCAGGATGTGCCGAACAGCTATTACGAGGCGGCCGAGATCGACGGAGCGAACGCTTTTGACAAGTTTTTCCGGATTACGATGCCGTGTGTGGCGCCGGTTCTGGTGTACCAGGGGATTTTGAATATCATCAACTCGTTCCAGTATTTTACTCAGGTATACGTTATCATCAACGCCAGCTCCGGCGGCGGTGCCAGCAACGCCAGCGGCGGACCGGCCAACTCGATCTTAATGTATCCTCTGTATCTGTTTAACACCGCATTCTCTTATATGAAGATGGGCAGAGCTTCCGCTATGGCATGGCTTCTGTTTGTCATTGTGTTTGTGCTGACACTGGTCATGACCAGAATCACGAAGAAGGTATCCGAGAATGGCGTAGGGGGTGAATAAGTATGAAAAACAATCACGCATATTATAAAAAACGTTTAAAACCGATTCCGAAGTATATTCTTGTTATTGTGCTGAGTTTTATCTTCTTTTCACCGTTTTTAATCATGGTGACAACGGCTCTTAAGACAAACGCGGATGCCTTCCAGCTGCCGGTAAAGCTGTTTCCGAGGGAGGTCATCTGGAACAATTTCCCGGAAGCCATGGCAAAGATACCGTATGTAAGATATATGATGAACACGATTTTCATCACGCTTCTTTCCGTAATAGGACAGATGGTAGCCACCCCGCTGGTAGCCTATTCCCTGGCCAAGATCAAGTGGAAAGGCGCTCCCATCATCTCTGCCCTGATTATGGGGACGATGATGATTCCTTATACGGTAACCATGATTCCGTTATATAAGATCTGGTCCAGACTGGGATTTACCAATACATACGTACCGCTGATTCTGCCTACCTTCTTTGGCAGTCCGTTCTACATTATCATCATGAGACAGTTTTTTGCAGGTCTTCCCAATTCCCTGATGGAGGCGGCAAAGATCGACGGTGCGGGTGAATTCAAACGCTACATCGCCATTGCGCTTCCGCTCTCAAGACCTGCCCTGACGACCGTTGGTATCTATGCGTTTATCAATGCCTGGTCCGATTACTTAGCACCGCTTATCTATATCAACAAGACGGAAAAACTGACGCTGTCCTTAGGTCTGCAGGGCTTCTTAAACCAGTATTCGGTTGACTGGACGCACCTGATGGCGGCGGCAACCATATTCGTAATTCCGGTCGTAATCTTCTTCCTGTTCTTCCAGAGGAACTTTGTAGAGGGCATTGCAACGTCCGGTATTAAGGGCTGATACATTTTTTGAAGAGGAGCAGACTATGGAACATCGAATTACGCTGAATGGCACCTGGAACTGGTGCGATACGGAAACGAAGGAATGGCATAAGGGATCTGTCCCGGGAACCGTTTTGACCGATATGGCGGACGGAGGCCTTATCGAGGATCCCTATTGGCGGACGAATGAGTATGAGACACGGGAGCTTTCCCGCAGAGATTACCGATATGAGAGAGAATTTGAAGTGCCGGACAGCTTTTTCCGGGAGACGGAGCAGTGCCTCGTGTTCGAGGGGCTTGATACCATTGCAGACATTTATTTAAACGATGAACTGCTCCTTGCAGTCAGGGATATGCACCGCACCTGGAGAATTGATGTAAAGGGAAAGCTAAAGACGGTAAACCGGCTGGCTGTTATCTTTCATTCTCCTATCGCCTTTATTGAAAAGGCGGACCGGGAAGGGGACATCTTTTATGCTTCCACAGGCTGCATGAAGGGAAACGGAGCACTCAGAAAGGCCCACTACATGTTTGGCTGGGACTGGGGTCCTCAGCTGCCGGATGCCGGAATTTTCCGCAGCGTCTATCTGTCCGGATATTCGGGCGCCCGTCTGGAGGATGTGAGGGTCCGCCAGGAGCATGGAGATACCGGGGTGAAGCTGTCGCTTGAGAGCAGTGTGAGAATGCCTGGCAGAAGTGAAACGTCTGAAGCCTATACGCTTGCATGCGAAATTACGGCGCCGGATGGAACCGGGATTTTTGTCAGCCAGACCGTTCATCCCGGCAGCACGGCCTGTACTTCGGAAACGATAGAAGCACTTATCGAGGACCCGCAGCTGTGGTGGCCGAATGGATACGGCGAACAGCCACTGTATACGGTGCGGGCAGAACTGAAAGCAGCGGGCGCTGTTCTCGATGTATGGGAAAGAACCATCGGATTGAGGACTGTCACTGTCTGCACGGACGCAGATGAATGGGGCAATCAGTTTGCCTTTGTGGTCAACGGCCAGAAGATATTTGCCATGGGCGCCAACTATATACCGGAAGATAATCTCCTCGGCCATTTGAGTGAAGAGCGGAGCGAACGGCTCATCCGTGACTGCGCCAGGGCTAATTTTAACTGTATCCGAATCTGGGGCGGCGGCTATTATCCGGAGGATTATGTGTACGATGCCTGTGACCGGTACGGTATTCTGGTCTGGCAGGACTTGATGTTTGCCTGCAATGTCTATGATTTAAACGATGAATTTGAAGCTGATATTCTGGCTGAAACGGCCGATAATGTAAAACGGATCCGCCATCACGCCTGCCTCGCCTTATGGTGCGGCAACAATGAGATGGAATGGGGCTGGCGCGACTGGGGACGTCTGGAGGGACACAGGCCGAAATACAAAGCGGACTATACGAAGATTTTCGAGATGCTTCTGCCCCGCCTGGTAAAACAGGTGGATGATCAGACGTATTACTGGCTGTCTTCGCCATCGTCAGGCGGATCGTTCGACGATCCCAATGATTTTAACCGTGGTGACAACCACTACTGGGAGGTATGGCATTCCAACAAGCCGTTTACGGAGTACCGGGATTTCTATTTCCGGTTCTGTTCAGAGTTCGGATTCCAGTCATTCCCGGGAAAGAAGACCCTGGATGCATTCAGCCTGCCGGAGGATCAGAATATCTTCAGCGAGGTCATGGAATCACATCAGAAGAATGGCCTTGCCAACACGAAGATTTTCTCCTATATCTCCGGTTACTATAAGTATCCGAAGGATATGGAGAGCATCGCCTATATTTCCCAGATTCTTCAGCTGAAGGCGATTCAGTACGGCGTGGAACACTGGAGAAGGAACTGGGGACGGTGCATGGGTTCCATCTACTGGCAGTTAAATGACTGCTGGCCGGTGGCTTCCTGGGCCAGCGTTGATTATTACGGACGCTGGAAAGCACTCCATTACGGAGCAAGGCGGTTCTACGCCCGTTTTATGGCAACAGCCTGTGAAAAGGAAGAACTGAGTACCGATATCGGCTACTATATTCACAATGAATCCTTTGAGGAGAGAAAAGCCGTATTGGTGGTCCGCCTCTTCGACCGTGATTTCCATACACTGTATGAGACGGAGACAGAGGCTGAGACCGGGCCCTTTGAGGTGAAACAAGTGCTGACCATGGATTTTGCCCCGTTCCTGGCAGAAGAAGGAATGAAAAAGAAAGCGGTGGCAGAATACCGTCTGATCGAGGATGGCCGTGTGGTAAGCCGGGGAACGACGCTTTTTGTGAAACCGAAATACTTCGAATTCCAGAAGCCGGAATACCGGATTTCTGTGACAGAGAGGGAAGATGTATTCTGTATTCACGTTGATGCAGATACGTATGTAAGTTATGCGGAACTGAGCATGGATGAGTATGATGTTATATTTGAAGACAATTTCTTCGATATCACATCGGAAGAGGGCGTGGACATAACTGTGGATAAAAAGGAATTCCCGAACCGGATAACGGCAGAGGAAGCAGCGGCTGCGCTTCACATCAGAAGTGTGGCGGACAGCTTTTAAAGGGAGGAATCACGTATGCAGAAAGAATTACTGGATCAGCTGGAGACACCCTGCGTTGTAATCGATATGGCTAAAGCAGAGGAAAATGTGATACGGATGCAGGCGGAGGCGGATGCGGCCGGATGCAGACTGAGACCGCATATCAAGACACACAAGATGCCGCTCTTTGCCAGAATGCAGCTGGCTCACGGAGCCGCAGGCATCACCTGTGCGAAGGTGTCAGAGGCGGAGGTGATGGCAGACGGGGGCGCGGATGATATTTTTATCGCCTATCCCATGGTTGGCGGCTTCAGGATAAAAAGGGCCATCGCCCTGGCCAGGCGTTTAAAACGCCTGATTCTGGCGGTGGACAGTATGGAATGCGCGGTGCCGTTAAATGAAGCTGCAAAGGCCGCGGGCATTACTCTGGAGGTTCGTCTGGAGGTGGACACCGGGGCAAAGAGAACCGGTGTCCAGAGGACGAAGGCCGCTGAACTGGCGAAGGAAGTCCATCAGCTTTCCAATTTAAACCTGACCGGCATATATACCTTTAAGAGTCTTGTCTATCACGATGAGCCCACCGAGGATAAAGTGATCGCGGGGGCCGAGGAAGGCGATATGATGGAGGCCATAGCGGATGAGATCAGGAAGGCCGGCGTTCCCATCGCAGAGATCAGTGCAGGTTCCACCCCTACGGGTGTGGAGGTTGCAAAGACGGGAAAGGTGGATGAGATCCGCCCGGGGACATATATATTCAAGGATCACATGCTTTGCAAAGAGGGGGCGGCCGAACCGGAGGACATTGCCGTGAGGATCTATGCCACGGTTGTCAGCACTCCATGCAGGGAGTACGCGGTGATTGATGGAGGGACGAAGACGTTTCCCATGGATATCCTGCTGGATACGCCTCCGTACTGCTACCCGGGATACGCGCTGATTGCAGGGAATGACGATCTTCAGCTCCGCCGAATGAATGAGGAACACGGGATCATCACCAGCAAAAAGGGAGATACCGGATTGAAGGTCGGCGACAAGGTGGAGCTTATTCCGATTCACGTATGTACTGCCATTAATATGCAGAATTCAGTCTATCTCTATGATGGAGAGACGCTGCGTCAGGAAGTGGTGGCAGCGAGAGGGATGCTGGTATGAGAACGCTGATAAAGAATGGACTGGTCTATGACGGAAGCGGTGATAAGCCGTTCCGGAAGGACATACTGATAAGAGATGGCGTCATTGAGGCGGTGACAGAGAACGCGGAAACGGCCGGGACGGAAGCACCCCCGGCAGATTCTGGCGGGCTGGAGGTTATCGATGCAAAAGGACTCGTTGTGACGCCGGGATTTATCGATACACACAGACACTGTGACATCGATGCCCTGTACAATCCGGAATTCGGGCGGCTGGAGATGGCGCAGGGGCTTACGACCGTGATCGGAGGAAACTGCGGCCTGGCGCCGATTCCGGCGCCGAAGCAGTACCGCCGGGCTATTTATGATTTTATTGAGCCGTGCCTTGGCATTGCACCCGAAGAAATGGCTTTGGAGCGGTTCAGTGATTACCTGGAGGAACTTGGAAAACGGGACCTTCCGCTTCATGTGGGCAGCCTGATTGCAACGGGTACGCTGAAGGCTGCCATTAAGGGATATGGGAAAGGGCCGTTTACCGGACCGGAGATGGAGCAGGCAAAGGCTTATATCCGCGAGGGGCTTGAAGCCGGGGCGGCCGGGCTTTCCATGGGTATCATGTACCAGCCGGAATGCTATTCTGCGAGGGCGGAGATACAGGAACTGATAAGCGCTGCAGCACCCTTCGGCCGGCCTCTGGCCTGCCACATCCGGGGAGAAGGGGATAATCTGGTCTCCTCCGTGAAAGAGGTAATCGAGGTCACAGGGGCAGCCGGGGTTCCTTTAAACATCAGCCATTTCAAGGCTACCGGAGTGAAAAACTGGGGCAGTGAGATTTATAAGGCGATTGAACTGATCGACGCCGCCAGAGCGGCAGGCCAGGATGTAACCGTGGATTTTTATCCCTACTGCGGCGGCTCCACCACACTGATCAGTCTGCTGCCTCCGGCCGTAATGGAAGACAGCGTGGAGATGACGCTTAAGAAACTGGGAACGGAACGCGGGAAGGAAGAACTGCGGCGTGAAATTTACCGGGAACATACAGGCTGGGACAATATGGTGACTGCCATAGGCTGGGAGCGCATTCTGCTGAGCTCCGTGACGAAAGAGGCGAACCGGAAATTCACAGGAAAGAATTTCCGGGAAGCTGCATCTCTGGCCGGATATGAAGAGCCGGCTGATTTCTGCAGCGACTTACTGGCAGAGGAACAGGGAAAGGTGGGAATTATCGTTCTCTCCATGTCCCAGGAGGATGTGGATACGGTAGCCAGACTTCCGTATTCCATGGTGATCTCCGATTCCCTGTATGGTGTGAGCGACTGCCCGCATCCCAGACTTTACGGTTCCTTTCCGAAAATTATCAGGGAATACGTCAGGGAACGGGGCATTCTGACGATGGAGGAAGCCGTGAAGAAGATGACGCTTCTGCCTGCAAAGCGGCTGTCTCTCGAGGGAAGAGGTATGATAAAAGAGGGTTACCATGCAGATATTAACGTGTTTGATCCTGAAAAGGTCAGGGATTATGCGGTTTATGAAAATCCAAAACAGCTGTGCAGCGGATTTCGGATGATAATGGTTGACGGAACGATTGCTGTTTCCGACGATCTTTTATTGAAAAGAAACTGCGGCAGTGTTATAAAATTATAGTATCACAGAAAATGTAGAAGAATGAGGGAATGAATGATGAATGACGTATATGCAAAGTTAAAAGAATTAGGGCTGGAACTTCCGAAGGCACCTGCAAAAGGCGGAGTTTACTCCTCCTCCAGAGTGTTTGCGGGCAATCTCGTGTATATCTCCGGCTGCGGCCCTGTTATCGACAGCCCGGTGGCAGGCAAGGTTGGTAAGGAATATACAAAGGAAGAGGCGCAGGTCTTCTCCAGGAATTCCATGTTAAACGTGCTGGCTGTGCTGCAGGACCGGATCGGTGATTTAAACAAGGTAAAACAGGCCGTGAAGATCCTGGTCTATGTGGCCAGCGATGATGACTTCTATGAGCAGCCATACGTTGCAAACGGCGGTTCCCAGCTTCTCGTGGACTTATTCGGCGAGGAGGCGGGAGCGCCGACCAGATCCGCGGTAGGCATGAACGTGCTGCCGGGTAATATTCCGGTGGAGACAGAGGCTATTTTCGAAATCGAAGAATAAGCCGCAGGGATACAAGGAGAGCGAAATGGAACCGGTATATTTGGATGAGAGCAGGACAGATGAAGAGAGAGTGCGGGACTTAGTGTCACAGATGACGCTGGAGGAAAAGGTTTCCCAGCTCCGTTACGATGCCCCGGCGGTGGAGCGCCTGGGCATTCCCAGCTATAACTGGTGGAATGAGGCGCTGCATGGCGTAGCCAGAGCCGGGGCGGCTACGGTATTTCCGCAGGCTATTGGATTGGCAGCAATGTTTGATGAGGCGCTTCTGGAGAAAATCGGTGATGTGACTGCTCTCGAGGGACGGGCAAAATACCACGAGGCCGTGAGGAACGGGGACCGGGGGCTTTATAAGGGAATTACCTTCTGGTCTCCCAATATCAACATTTTCCGCGATCCGAGATGGGGACGGGGACATGAGACATACGGAGAGGACCCGTGTCTGACGGGGCGTATGGGAACCGCCTATATTAAGGGGATGCAGGGCAATGGAAAGAGACTGAAGGCGGCAGCCTGTGTGAAGCATTTTGCAGCACATTCGGGGCCGGAAAAGGGACGTCATTCCTTTAACAGCGTGGTAAGCAAAAAGGATCTGACGGAGACGTATTTTCCGGCATTTGAGCGGTGTGTGAAGGAGGCCGGAGTCGAAGGCGTGATGGGGGGCTACAACCGGCTGAACGGTGAGGCGGCCTGCGGAAGTCATCATCTGATCGCAGAAATCCTGAGAGAAAAATGGGGGTTTGACGGTTACTATGTATCAGACTGCGGTGCGATCAAGGACTTCCATATGCATCACGGCCTGACGGATACACCTCAGGAATCCGCGGCCCTGGCTCTTAAGAGCGGCTGCGATTTAAACTGCGGCGCCGTGTATCTCCATGTGATGAGCGCCTATAACCAGGGCCTGGTGTCCGCAGAAGATATCGACAGAGCGGTTACCCATTTGATGATGACAAGGATGAGGCTTGGAATGTTCGATCAACATACGGAATTCGATGAGATTCCGTATGAGATCAATGACTGCGCCGAACATCACGGTCTTGCCCTAAAAGCGGCGGAAGAATCCATGGTACTTTTAAAGAATGACGGAATTCTTCCCCTCGATAAGACTGCACTTAAGACGGTGGCTGTGATCGGACCAAACGGTGACAGCGAGGAGATCCTGAAGGGAAATTACAATGGAACGGCGACAGAGAAATACACGATTCTGGAAGGAATACGGGCGGTGCTTGGGAAAGAAACCAGAATATTCTGTTCAGAAGGCTCCCATCTTTACCGTGACAACGTGGAAAATCTGGCGGAAGCGGATGACCGGCTGAAAGAGGCGGTTTCCATGGCGGTGCGGAGTGATGTTGTGTTCCTGTGCCTGGGATTAAACGGAACACTGGAAGGCGAGGAGGGCGATGCCAACAACAGCTATGCCGGTGCAGACAAGGCGGATTTGAACCTTCCGGAGTCCCAGATGAGACTCTTAAAAGCAGTTTGCGGGACGGGAACACCGGTGATTCTGCTTCTCGCTGCGGGAAGTGCCATGGCCATAAACTATGCGGCTGAGCATTGCAGCGCCATTCTTCACATATGGTATCCCGGACAGATGGGAGGTCTGGCGGCGGCGAGGCTTCTGACAGGTGAAGCAGTTCCTTCAGGCAGACTTCCGGTCACTTTTTACCAGACCACGGAGGAACTGCCGGAATTTACGGACTACAGCATGAAAGGCAGAACGTACCGCTATATGGAACGCGAGGCGCTGTACCCATTCGGATATGGTTTGAGCTACGGCGATTTTGAATACAGCAATTTTAAGGCGGAGCAGACAGAAGCCGGTCCTGACGGGCAGGTCAGGTTCTCTGTGAAAATAACAAACCGTTCCAAAGCCGAATGCGATGAGATCGCTGAAGTGTACGTTCGGATTGCAGATTCGGAGCTGGCCGCACCGGGTGGGTCCCTGGCAGATTTTAGACGGATACATATGAAGGCAGGGGAGTCTGTGACGGTTCCGTTTACCCTTCCCGTTAAAGCATTTATGGTGGTGAATGAGGAAGGGGAGTATATATTGGACGGGAGCACGGCGGTTGTCACCTGCGGTGGGAGCCAGCCGGACAGCCGCAGCGTCAAATTGACCGGAAAGACTCCTTTAACGCTTGAGGTAAAGCTGGAGGATTTAAGATGGTAGAACGGTACCGGACGATATTGGCTGCAGAGGCGGCCGAGCTGAAAAAACGTCTTCCTGAAGGAAAACTGGCGGATATGTTTGAACAGTGCTACTTGAATACGATCGATACGACGGTAAAGGAACTGGAGGATGGCAGTCTGTTTGTAATCACCGGTGATATTGAGGCCATGTGGCTGAGAGATTCAGCGGCGCAGGTGCATCACTACTTGCCGGCCGCGGCCCGCTATGAGGAAATCTATGACCTGATCAGGAGGGTTCTTCAGAAGCAGGTCTGTTACATTAATAAAGATCCCTATGCCAATGCATTTAACGCCGCTGCCAACGGCCGTCACTACGCTCCGGACCGGTCAGGCCAGACGGACTGGACCTGGGAGAGGAAATACGAAGTAGATTCTCTGTGTTTTCCGATTTCGCTGGCGTTTGAACTCTGGAAGACTACCGGCCGCACAGAACATCTGGACCATGCCCTGAAAAGCGCCTGCGAGACGGTGACAGAACAGTGGGCGGCAGAACAGAACCATGAGGAAGAATCCCCTTACCGGTTCGAGCGGGAGACGGATAAGGAGACTGAGACGTTAAGCCGTTCCGGACTGGGAAGTCCGGCTGCCTATACCGGTATGACCTGGTCAGGTTTCCGTCCCAGCGATGATGCGTGCACCTACGGATATCTGATTCCCTCCAATATGTATGCAGCTGTGGCGCTGAAACAGATGAGTGAGATGGCGGAAACTGTTTGGCAGGATCGTGGGCTGGCGGACCGGGCCGCGATTCTCGGAGGGGAGATCCGGGAAGGAATCGAGCGGTATGGAATTACAGACCACGGGAAATACGGGCGTGTCTATGTTTACGAGGCAGATGGACTGGGAAATACGCTTTTGATGGATGACGCAGGAATTCCGGGGCTGCTGTCCATGCCGTATTTTGGATACTGTGACGCTTCCGACCCTGTATACCAGAATACCAGGAGGCTGGTACTCAGCAGCGATAATCCCTGTTTCTATGAGGGAACCAGGCTCACCGGAATCGGAAGTCCCCATACAAAACCGGGACACGTATGGCCGATGTCTCTCATCATTCAGGCTCTTACATCGGATGATGATGCAGAAATTGAAAGGCTGGTCCGTATGCTGGTGGAAAATGACGCGGGTACGGGATATATTCATGAGAGTATTCATAAGGACGATGAGAGAATTTATACAAGGCCCTGGTTTGCGTGGGTCAATTCTCTGTTCAGTGAGATGCTGATGAAAAAAATTATGAGATAACAGGCTTGCCTGCCTGGCAGACGGAATGAAGTCTTCCAGGCGGGCAAGCCTGTTTTATGCCTTACTGAATTTCAAACTCTACCGTTACCTGGGCCGTTACACTTAACTGTCCCGGCTCTACGGCCATGGCTGCCGCGCCTGAGGCCTTATCCTCTGTGGCTGCGTTCCGGTAACTGGAATAACGTGCAGTTTGGTTGTCACTATACTCCTGCACATGGACGACCGCGCCCAGCGAACAGCCGCCTGCTTCCGCTATGGCTTCTGCCTTAACCCTGGCGGAAGCGATGGCATTCTTAAGCGCCTGCTGGTAGGACTCGTCATACTTGCTGGAAAGGTAGGTGACCTGGCTGATGCTGTTGATTCCGGCTTCCACACTGGAAGATATCAGTGCTCCTGCCTGGTCAATCGGAACATCGGATACGGTGATCTCCGTATTCATCTCATAGCCGGTGATGGTTCTTCCCGAATTCCAGTCGTAAACCGGATCAAGCCCATAGTTGGAGGTCTGAATCGATGTCTCCGCAATGCCGGAATCCTTTAGAAAGCTGATTACATTTGCCAGATCTCTGCTGTTCTGCTCCTGACACGCTTTTGCGTCTTCAGCCTGTGTGGTTACTGAGAAGACCAGCTCGGCCATGTCGGGGACGACCTTCACCTCTTCACTGCTCTGTACGGTAATTACATGATCTTTTACATTTTCTACTTTGAGTGTGTCCGGTATGGGGGCGGAAGTGCTGCCCTGTGCGCAGGCCGTAAGGCCAAAGGCCGAAACCGCGGCCAGGATCACTGCTGTCTGAATCAGGTGTTTTTTCATAATGATACTCCTCCTTAGTCTGTCGTACCTTTATTTTACACGAAAATCCAGCGTATACTATTTCTTTTCTCTTAACATTACAGGTCAAATTCTTGAATTATCTCGTCAGTGTGACACAGCTGGATGAATTCCCTGGCAGACGGTGTTAAGTATTTATGTTTATGGTAAATGATAGAAAATTTGCGGGAAAGTGAGATGCCCTCCACCTCCTTTTCCAGAACAATGCCGTTTTTGATATCATCAGCCACCAGGAGATAGGGGAGAATGGAGATTCCCAGACCTTCCGCAACCGCTTTTACAATGGCCTGGGTGCTGACGCTTTCCCAGGCGGCGTTTAAATGAATCTGAAAGCCGGTTAAGAGGCTTTCCAGTATCTCGCGTCCTCCGCTTCCCGGTTCTCTCAGAATAAAATTGTGCTGCTCCAGTTCAGACAGCAAAACCGTACTTCTCGAAGCGAGAGGATGGGACGTGCCGCAGATCAGGCAGAGGCGGTCGTTCATGAAGGGGTCCCGGATAATTTGGGGTGATTCCGGAATTCCTTCGATCAGGGCGAAGTCGATCCGGTTGTTTAAAATGGATTCTTCAATATAAGAAGAATTATGAACCGATGCCTTCACGTTCATATTCGGGTGGGCGGTCGTAAACTTTTTTATAAGACCCGGCAGAAGAAAGTTTCCTATGGTGATGCTGGAACCGATACGAAGCGTTCCCATGTGTTCCCAATTGCGGATTCCCAGTTCCATCTCATCGAACAGGGAAACAATATGGAGTGCGTAATCGTAAAACATCTTTCCCTGCTCAGTGACGTAGAGCCTTCGGGAGATCCGGTCAAACAGCCGGATTCCATAGTAATCCTCCAGTTCCCGAATGGCCAGGCTGACGGATGGCTGAGCCAGATGGAGCTCTTCGGAAGCCCTGGTAATTCCGTTGTTCTGGTAGACTGAAACAAATATCTTCATATGGCGGAGCGTCATGTGAATCCCTCCTTATAAGGAAAATGTTATATATTTGATATAATAATACTATTTTACTTATTAATCAAGTGGAAATATACTGTAGGTAAGAGGAGGGAAGTACAATATGAAACGAGAAAAAGGAATTTTGTGGAAGCTGTTTCTTTCCATGATATCGCTTGGAACTTTTACCTTTGGGGGCGGCTACGTGATCGTGACTCTGATGAAAAAGAAGTTTGCCGATGAATATCACTGGATCGATGAAACGGAAATGCTGGATCTGATTGCCATTGCCCAGTCCGCGCCGGGGGCAATCGCCGTCAACGGATCTATTGTAGTCGGCTATAAGCTGGCGGGGATACCGGGCATGCTGGTATCCATACTGGGAACGATTCTTCCGCCGTTTGTGATTCTGTCGCTGGTGTCCATGTTTTATATCGCATTCCGCGATAATATCTGGGTTCACTCCATGCTGACAGGCATGCAGGCTGGTGTTGCAGCTGTCATTATTGCTGTGGTATTGGAAATGGGACATGGAATTCTGGTTGAGAAAAACAAGATTTCCATGCTGATTATGGCCGCGGCTTTTGTTCTGACATTCTTTCTGAATATCAATGTGGTATACGTGGTAATCGGCTGTATCGTGTTCGGAGCTGCCAGAACCTGGAGATCGATGAAGAAGGAGGCGGTAAAATGAGCTATATCCAGTTGTTTTTAAGTTTTTTACAGATCGGTGCATTCAGCTTTGGAGGCGGCTATGCGGCAATGCCGCTGATCCAGAATCAGGTGGTGACGCTGCATCACTGGCTGACAGCAGGAGAGTTTAATGATCTGGTTACGATCTCACAGATGACGCCCGGGCCGATTGCCGTCAATTCCGCAACCTTTGTAGGGCTGCGCATTGCCGGACTTCCGGGAGCGGTTGTAGCCACTGCAGGCTGTATTCTGCCATCCTGTATTCTGGTGTCGATTCTGGCATACGTTTATACGAAATATAAAAAGCTTACGATGCTTCAGGGAATTTTAAATACGTTAAGGCCGGCCGTAGTGGCAATGATTGCGACGGCAGGCATGAGTATCATTATTACATCGTTTTGGGGAGAAGCAGGATTTTCGCTTCCGGCCCTTATATCCGGACTGAAGGTGGATGCGGTACTGATCTTTGCGGCAGCACTGTTTGTGCTTCGGCGGTTTGATATCAATCCCATTTATGTTATGGTCCTGGCGGGGGTATGCCAGACCGTTATTACAGCAGCAGGAGGTATGGCAGGATGAAAATAAAGATTAAAGAATGTGTTGGAAATTCCAGAATCTACGGAGAGGATGGGAAATTGGCCGGAACAATAGAGGGCTGGCCAAAAAACGGCCCGGTCCGTGAAATATGTGGGACAGACGGCAGCGTTCACTACCGTGTCAGAAAAGAAAGAGGCTGCTGTGTGATAGAAAACAGAACAGAACCCCAGGCTGAACAGGAAATTTCAGTCCCATTCCAATATGAGGAACGGACAGACATCAGCGGAAACAGCAAAGGAGGCGGAGCGGCGGTTCTGTTTCGGGCGCCTCTGGCTGTAAAGGCGGTGGTTCCACTGACGGCAGGAGCTGTTATCGTACTCCAGAACCGGAAACGGGAGATTGTTCTGGAAGATTGTGAAGGACGAATTGGAAGAATCACCCGGATCGCTTCGCTGACCGGTCATGAGGTGGAATGTGAAAAGGAACTTGATGCATACGAGGCGGCGGTGCTGTTTGCGGCAGCTGAATATATGTATCACGATGATGATATTGAGATGGTATAGCGCCGGAGTGGGCAGCAGGGCGGGAACAGGATGCGAACAGTAATAATGACGGCTTTTTTATTTTATGACTATTTGACAGAAAGGGAATAATCGTTTATTATTAAAACTAAGAAATGATATGAAACAATTGCATGGATTCACAAAAATCGATCCCCCAAAGAGGTGCGACTCTTTGGGGGATCTTTTTTCCTCTTTTGGGCGGGAATACCCAGGCAGGCTGCCATTATTTATTTTCTGTCCAACCATTTGCCTATGTAGTAACAAGCTACACCGGCCGCGACAGAAATAAGATAAGAAACAATATATTGCACGGATTCACCTCTTTCCGGCTGGAAAGAGTCAACAGCATATATAGTATAATTTGTAAGAATTCAAAACTTGACTTCAGATTTTTGTGTCATATAATATGTGGCATATGCATAAAATTATAGGATAATATTGTAGTATAGTGACAAAAATAGAAAGGAATTTAAAAAAACTATTGCATCTCTTCATACACTGTGCTATAGTGAAACCAAGGTTATTGGAAACGTTACCGATACCGTTACCGAGAAGGTTCCCGGTAACAGTTCCAAGAGTAACATTTTAAGGAAAGTACCTGCGGCAGAGAACGCAGATACGGAAGGAGGATATATATTATGAAACTTAGAAAACTGGCAGCACTTTCACTGGCAGCCGCGATGGCGGCAGGTACACTGGCAGGATGTTCTTCCAAACCGGCGGAGACAAAACCGGCAGAGACCACAGCGGCTCCGGCTGGCGAGACCACCGAAGCGGCAAAGGCAGAGGACACGTCTGCAGCGGCATCTGATGCAAAGGGACAGATTTACTACTTAAACTTTAAGCCTGAGGTTGCGGATGTATGGGTAGAACTGGCAGAGAAGTACACGGCTGAGACCGGTGTACCGATGAAGGTTCAGACAGCAGCGGCCGGAACGTATGAGCAGACCTTAAAATCTGAAGTAGCAAAGAAAGAACCGCCGACACTGTTCCAGATTAACGGACCGATCGGATATAAGTCATGGGCAAAGTACTGCCGTGATTTAAAAGATACGGATATCTACAGCCATCTGGTTGACAAGAGTATGGCAGTAACCGACGGAGACGGTGTATATGGCATTCCGTACGTAGTAGAAGGCTACGGTATTATTTACAATGATGCAATTATGCAGAAATATTTCGCCCTGGATGGCGCAAAGGCAGCATCCATGGACGATATTAAGAACTTTGATACATTAAAAGCAGTTGCCGAGGATATGCAGGCCAGAAAAGCTGATCTGGGAATCGAAGGCGTATTCGCTTCCACATCCTTTGCTCCCGGTGAGGACTGGAGATGGCAGACCCATCTTGCAAACCTTCCGATTTATTATGAATATAAGGACGATAACGTAAGCGATAAAGACGCGATCGACTTCAAGTATTCCGATAATTTCAAAAACATTTTTGACTTATATTTAAACAACTCCTGCACAGATCCGAAGATGGTAGGTGCCAAGACGGTTGAGGACTCCATGGCTGAGTTCGCTCTGGGCAAGGTTGCCATGGTTCAGAACGGCAACTGGGGCTGGAGCCAGGTTGCAGGTGTAGAAGGCAATACCGTGAAGGAAGAGGACGTTAAATTCCTTCCGATCTATACAGGCGTAGCAGGTGAAGAGAAGCAGGGCTTATGTATCGGTACCGAGAACTTCTTCTCCATCAACAGCCAGGCCAAGGAAGAAGATCAGCAGGCATCTCTTGACTTCTTAACATGGCTGTTCAGTTCTGACACAGGAAAAGATTATGTGACAAACAAGTTAGGCTTTATCGCTCCGTTTGATACGTTCACAGCAGATGAGAAGCCAACCGACCCGCTGGCAAAAGAGGTTGACAGATACATGAGTAATACGGATTTATATTCTGTATCCTGGAACTTCACATCATTCCCGAGCCAGACATTTAAAGATAACTTTGGCGCTTCCCTGTTACAGTATGCTCAGGGCGGAAAAGAATGGCAGGCCGTTGTTGACGATATGAAGGCCGACTGGGCTAATGAAAAGGCCATGACCAAATAAGAGTAAGGCAACAGACATGAGATGGGTGAGCGTAAGGGAACTTCCTCACCCATTTCTTTACCTAAACGCTGAGAATCACTATGTATGTTCAAGGAGGGTGCACCATGCAAAAATCCATCAAACGGTATTTTCCGATTTTTGTGCTGCCGACGCTGATTGCATTTATCATTGCATTCCTGTATCCGTTTATCATGGGTATTTATCTGTCATTTACGGAATTTACCACGGTAAAGGATGCGACGTGGGTGGGCATAAGCAACTATAAAAAGATATTTCTGGACCAGAACTTCATAAATGCGCTGGTATTCACCGTGAAATTCACCATAGTGTCCGTTGTGACGATCAATGTGTTTGGATTTTTGATGGCGTATGCTCTGACGAGAGGCATTAAGGGAACGAATTTATTCCGAACCGTTTTCTTTATGCCGAACTTAATCGGCGGTATCGTTCTGGGCTATATCTGGCAGCTGCTGTTAAATGGTATTCTGGCAAAGTTTGGGGTTACGCTGTCCTTCGACGCCAAATACGGTTTCTGGGGTCTGGTTATCCTGATGAACTGGCAGCTCATCGGTTATATGATGATCATCTATATCGCAGGCCTTCAGAACGTTTCTCCGGATTTAATCGAAGCGGCAAAGATTGACGGAGCTACGAAGACACAGACGCTGCGGCGCATCATCATTCCGATGGTTATGCCTTCCTTTACGATCTGTCTCTTCTTAACCCTGACCAATTCCTTTAAGCTGTTTGACCAGAACCTGGCTCTCACCGCAGGTGGACCCGGAAGACAGACCAGTATGCTGGCTCTCGATATTTACAGTACGTTCTACGGCAGAGTCGGCTGGGAAGGCGTCGGTCAGGCGAAGGCGGTTGTCTTCTTTTTGATGGTTGCGGTTATTTCCCTGACACAGCTGTATTTAACAAGGCGTAAGGAGGTAGAAAACTGATGAGCGTGAAAGCGAAAAAAGCGGAAAATCAGCAGATGGAAGTCAGCAAATCGACCGGCATGATGATGACTGTGTTCTTTGCCATACTTTCACTGGCATTTCTGTTCCCTATTTTCCTGGTTCTGGTGAACTCTTTTAAGAGCAAACTCTACATCAGCGATGCGCCGTTCCAGCTGCCGAAGGCGGGAACCTACGTGGCCCTTACGAACTATTTCGAAGGTGTGAGGAAGACCGGATTTTTTCCGGCGTTTGGAAGGTCTCTGTTTATTACGGTTTGCTCCGTAGCAGTAATTGTACTGTTTACCTCCATGACGGCATGGTACATTACCAGAGTGAAATCGAAATTTAACAGCATTCTTTACTATATCTTTGTATTTGCCATGATTGTACCGTTCCAGATGGTTATGTTCACCATGTCCAAGACGGCCAACGATTTATACTTAAACTCCATGTACGGGCTGGTTCTTCTGTACCTGGGATTTGGAGCGGGGCAGGCGGTATTCCTGTTCTGCGGATTCGTAAAGGCAATACCGCTGGAAATCGAAGAGGCGGCCATGATTGACGGCTGTTCCCCGATTCAGACGTATTTTAATGTGGTATTTCCGATGCTTCGGCCTACCGCTGTTACGGTAGCGATCTTAAATGCCATGTGGATCTGGAATGATTATCTGCTTCCGAGCTTGATTCTTCCGCAGGAAAAGGGTACAATACCCATGGTTATCCAGAACTTAAAGGGCGGCTACGGTTCCATTGATATGGGAGCCATGATGGCCATGCTGGTTTTGGCGATTGTACCGATCATTATTTTCTATTTAAGCTGTCAGAAATACATCATTAAGGGTGTAGCTGCCGGCGCAGTAAAAGGTTAAGGATAAAGGAGACACACGATGCGGGAATGTGGTATGTTGCTACCGGTTGCCAGTCTGCCGTCAAAGTACGGAATCGGAGCATTTTCTAAAGAGGCTTATGAGTTTATTGATACATTAAAAGAGGCGGGACAGCATTACTGGCAGATTCTGCCGTTGGGACCGACCAGCTACGGGGACTCACCCTATCAGTCTTTTTCGGCTTTCGCAGGTAATCCATATTTCATTGATCTCGACAAACTGGTGGAAGAAGGTCTCCTTACAAAAGAAGAATGTGACTCCGCGGATTTTGGAAGCAATCCGAGAGATATTGATTATGGGAAGATCTATTTTAACCGTTTTCCGCTGCTTCGCAAGGCGTATGAGCGCTGGCTGAAAGACGGCCATACAGCGGCGGAGGCCAGGGAAAAACTGTGGTCTGAGACCGTGGAATACTGCTTTTATATGGCGGTTAAGAACCAGAATAAAGGCAGGAGCTGGACGGAGTGGAATGAAGACATCCGTCTTCAGAAACGGGAAGCGATGGAACGGCTTCAGTATGAGCTGGCGGACGAGGCAGGGTTCTACGCCTTCCTTCAAATGAAATTTGAAGAGCAGTGGAGTGCGTTAAAATCGTATGCCAACGAAAAGGGGATCCGTATCATTGGAGATATTCCCATCTATGTGGCGCTGGACAGTGCGGATACATGGTATCATCCGGAACTGTTTCAGTTTGATGAGAACCGGGAACCGGTTGCGGTAGCCGGCTGTCCGCCTGACGGCTTTTCTGCCACAGGTCAGCTCTGGGGGAATCCGCTGTATCAGTGGGAATACCATGGGAAGACCGGCTATCAGTGGTGGATGCGGCGTATGGAATACAGCTTCCGCATGTATGATGTGGTGCGTGTGGACCATTTCCGGGGCTTCGATGAATACTATTCCATACCGGCCGGTAGTGAAAACGCGATTCACGGAACCTGGGAAAAAGGGCCGGGAATCGAGATTTTCCAGAAAATGCAGGAAAAGTTTGGTAAACTTGATATTATTGCGGAAGATCTTGGATTTTTGACGCCATCTGTGTTAAAATTAGTAAAAGACACGGGATTTCCGGGAATGAAGGTCCTGGAGTTCGCGTTCGATTCCAGAGAGGAAAGCGATTATCTGCCGCATAACTATACGACCAACTGTGTGGTTTATACGGGAACTCATGACAATAATACAATCCGCGGCTGGTATGAGGAGATGGATGAGGCGGACAGACAGCTTTCTATAGATTATATGAACAATGCACACACTCCCGAGGACGAAATTCACTGGGACTTCGTACGCCTTGCACTGGCGAGTGTGGCGAAGCTTGCGGTGATACCGGTACAGGATTACCTGGGGCTGGGAGGGGAAGCGAGGATTAACACACCTTCCACTCTGGGGGAAAACTGGAGATGGCGCATGCTTTCCGGGGAGATGACAGATGAAATCGCGGTAAAGTGCCGTAAAATGGCGAAACTTTACGGCAGGGTATGACAGGGGATGAGTATTTCTTATGGATTCTATCAATATTAAGGATATAGCCAGAATCTGCGGGGTTGGCGTAAGCACGGTATCACGTGCAATAAATAATCACCCGGATATTAATCCGGAGACAAAGAATATGATTATGCAGGCGATTAAGGAACATAATTATATTCCTAATAACAGCGCCCGCAATTTAAAACGCACGGATTCGAAGGCTATTGCGGTTTTGATTAAGGGCATCAGCAATCCGTTCTTCAGCAAGATGATCCGTGTTTTTGAAGAGGAGATCCAGAAGAAGAAATACTTGTTTATCATGCAGCGCGTGGATGCCTGCGAGGATGAAGTGGACGTGGCGCTGGAACTGATTAAGGAGAAGAAGCCCAGGGGAATCGTGTTTCTGGGGGGCTTCTTCTCACACAGCAAAGAGAAGCTGGAACAGCTGACTGTTCCGTTTGTGTTAAGTACCATTGGAATGACTGATTCATTGGAGGAATCCTCTTCCTATTCCTGGGTTTCCGTTGATGATTACGCGGAGAGCTACAAAATGACTGATTATTTATGTAAACTCGGCCATAAGAGAATTCTGATTCTGGCGGCGACGCAGGATGATGAGAGTATTGGAAAACTGCGGCTTGAGGGATATAAAAAAGCCCTGGAGGACAACGGAATTGAGCTCGATGAAAAACTCTGCATTTTCTCTGAGGTAGGCAGGGACTGCTATACCATGGATTATGGATTTATGTCCATGAGCCGGATCCTGAAGGAGAAAAAAGTGGATTTTACAGCTGTCTACGCAATTTCGGACAGCATTGCCATAGGAGCCTGCAAGGCGATTACAGAGTGCGGCGGGAAAGTTCCGGAAGATTATTCTGTGGCCGGATTCGACGGACTTGATATCGCACATTACTATAATCCGACGCTGACCACCATAAGACAGCCGGTGGAGGAGATGGCGAAAAGTACCATAAGGATCCTGTTTGACGTAATTGGCAAGAAAGCGGACCATCAGAAACGGGTGTTTAAAGGAGAACTGGTGGAGGGAGAATCGACCAGGAGAATTTGAAGCCAGTGAGAAATGGGAGATTCGAATACATCTAAATTATAATTGACACAATAGAGAAAAAAGGGTTATAATAAAGGTACAAAAAGGCAGTCCACTCCACAGAGTGGCTTCCAGAAGATAATTTCTAAAAAAATAGTCACTTACCTTTGGGATGGCGGGGTGACTATTTTTTTTGTACCGTTCTTTCTATCTATGTAAACGAGAATGGCAACGATCAGCATCGCTGCATTTATGATAACCATAAATTCTTCATAAGTAGACATATAATAGAACCACCTCCTTTCGGAGATGGAAGTCACCCGGCAGATGGACTGTCTGATTTTATTATATCAAAATAAAGTAAAAAAAACAATTAAATACAGTGAAAACAAAAAGTAAAACTAAAAAATAGTGGGAATTATGGATAAGTGTATGATTAGAGCTGAAGTGGAATTTTGTGGTATCATATGGTTTGCAAAACGGGGACAGTGAACTTCTATAGAACACTGTCCCCGTTTTTGCTCACTTCTGACTGATGTGCTTTTTGTCAGGATTACCCGGCCAGCCGTTTTCTTAAGAGTTCCAGATACGGTTCGTTTACTTGGCAGTTTAGAAGCGCAAAGGACCGCATGATTCTGGCAATGTCACCGGCGGAACAGTCCTGAAATGCTTTGGCGTATTCCGGCTGCAGGACTCCGGCGCAGAAACTGGTGAGAAGGGCGTAGTTCATACATTTCTGGAAGGTGCCGAAGGTGTAGTTGGGGGACTCGCTCAAAAGTGACATGATGTAGCGGGTGAACTGCCCGGTGACTTCTTTGCCGGGACAGGCGCTTCGCCAGGCCGTGAAGTTCTCTGCACCGAGCAGACCTTTCATGCGCTGGACCTCAGACACGGTTTTCATGTATTCGCTCTCGGGATCTAAAGTGACCCAGCCCATGGTGCCGCAATCCTTGTACGTCCAGGTGGTCCAGTGAATCCCCAGTTCATTGAAAGCCCGGAGCTGGTCATCCATGGAGGCCAGACGGTAAGGGATATCGTCGGCTCCTGTGCAGTATTGGGAACCAAATTCGCCTACCCAGAGAGGAACCTGCCAGGTCTCGGAAAACTGCCAGCCTTCCGTCTCCTTTATGTGGCGGATCTGTTGTTCGTAATCCCAGTAGCAGCCGGCCTCAACACGGTCGTTGTGAAGCATCTCATACTGGCCGGGATAAGCGCCGGGACCGAAACTGGAGACAATATAGTCGTGGGAAGAGTATACCAGGTTATCGTCAAAGGGAGCCTCCAGACCGGAAAAATTGTGGCCGTAGGAGTCGCCTTCTATGAAGATGATGTGGCGTTTGTCAATCTCTCTGATCCGGTCCACGGCTGTGTGGATGACCCGGTTGAAGGTCTGATAGTCGGAAGTAAAGTTTTCGTACATATTGAAGGGATAATCGCCGCTGCGGCAGCTTGAGCTCGGTTCATTGAGAAGCTCATAGCCGGCTACGGCCGGACAGTCCTTGAAACGGGAGGCGATTTCCTGCATCAGGGCATAGTAGCGCCTCTGATAACAGGCATCAGACCAGAACAGGGAGATTCCCCGGTCGTTGTCACTGTGCCAGTGAGTGTTCTGCCAGCCTTGAACAGCATGCATGTCAAAGATTACGTAAAGTCCATGCTTTTCGCAGAGGTCCACGGTTTCCCGCAGGAGACGGAACCCCTCTTCTTTGTAGACGAAGGGAGCGTCATCGCTCTCAAAGTGCCGATAATTCAGTGCCAGACGCACGACGGTAGCTCCCGTGGAAGCGATAAAAGCCAGGTCCTCCTCTGCCAGAAAATTGTGAATCATTTCCTGGAAAAAGTAAGATCCGTTCTCTTCCCCCAGCCTTTTTCTCATGTGCTCGCGAAGCGAGATCTCGGTTCCGGGGAATCCGTTGATGAAATTCTCCATGTTCATCCAGCCGCCCACACAGGTGCCTCTTAGCCAGACCGGCGTTCCGGATTCTGTTATAATATTCTTTCCTTTGGTTTTAAGGAATTCCATACAGTATAACTCCTTTCTAAGTGAAATGTTTATCTAATTTTACTATGACAGCCTGCGGCGCACAAGATGAAAAAATATAAACATATACAAAAAAATAAGTAATAAATGCGTTAAACTGGAAAATGTTTATAAAAAATCATACTTATTTTTTTGGAGGGGATGTGCTAAGATGCATTCATAAAGTTCAGATGACGCCGGCGCCGGCAGCGGGACTTGTAAATGAAAAAATGGAGGAGTTTATCATGAGGTTAAAAAAGTATTTGGGGATTTTACTGAGCGGGATAATGGTGCTTTCCATGACAGCCTGTGCTGGAGCGGATAAAGGCCAGACGGCGCCGCCGGAGAGCGGTCAGACGGAGGGGACAAAGAAGGAGCAGACGCAGGCGGAAGCCGGAAGCGGCGATGTTACCAAGATTACCATGTGGTCCAACGACCAGCATGACCAGGCGGTTTATGAAGAAAGGATTAAAGCGTTTAATGAGACCATCGGAAAGGAAAAAGGTATTTCCGTGGAATACACCGTCTATGGAAGTGATTACTATACGACGCTTGATGTCGCTGTGACTGCCGGAGAGGGACCAGATATTTTCAAGTGTAATAAAATTGGCAATTACGCGGAGGCCGGATACATCATGCCATGGGAGGCTGAAGCCGGATTAAAGGGGCTGGTGGATCGTTTTGCGGAGTATAACGCGCCCGGTTATGGAGAATTCGGCCAGAAGACATACTCTATCCCGATCCGTGTGACGACGTATGGGATCGCCTGTAATATGGATGTCTTTAACCAGTACGGACTTAAGACACCTGAGACATGGGACGAAATGAGGGCGTGTGCAAAGGCAATCACTGAGGGAAGCAAGGAGTCAACTTACGGATATGCGCTGGCAATGGGATATGGATCCTACAACTATTTCTATGTGAATTTACCAAATGCAGCCAGCGTGGGAGATGAGTATTTCAATCACACCACAGGCCGGTATGACTTTGAATCCCTTGGCGGTTTCTTTGACCATCTTCAGGGATTTATTGATGACAAGAGTATGTTCCCGGGCTACGAGACGATGGATGGGGATACGGCGAGAGCTCAGTTTTCGGCAGGAAATATTGGTATGATCGGTGTTATGTCTTCAGACGTGACGACATTTAAGAATCAGTTTCCATGTGATTTCGAGTGGACCGTTATTCCATATCCGGTTGCTGATGGGTCTAACCGCTATAAGGAACCGGTTGGTGCCGCCATGTCCTATGTCATCAATTCCAGGGCGGCGAAGGACGGATATTCGGACAAGGTTGCGGAGTTTATAAATTATCTGTATTCCGATGAAATGTTTGTGGCTACGAATGAGGCACAGGTGGATATCAGTATCTTAGGTGATGAGATTACCAGCCAGTCCAAGGTGGATGGCCTGGATCCAAACTGGATTAAATTCTCCGATATGGATGTATTCTGTATTAAGTATCCAAATCCGGATGGCGATTTATCGATTGAGGGAGACAGCTATCAGGACGTTTACAACAAGATTTTGACTGGAATTATCACGGATGTGGATGGCGCGCTGAAGGACTTGTCGGAACGTTACAATAAGGCTCTGGATGAAGCTGTTGCATCCGGAAAGGTGAATATTGATGACTACATTGATCCGAATATTGCCGATAAGATGAAGTGGAACCAGTAGCGGCTGAAAAAATTGGCGGGGATATGCACGGTATCTGCCAGCTCATACAGAGCTGGCAGGCCATGCCGCAATATGGCGAAGAGATAGGGTGAGAGTGAAGGATATATGATAAAAACAAAGAAAAAAATAAAAAAACTGCATTCCGCAAACAAGATTCAGGAAATCCTGATGATTACGCCTATGACGATCGGCTTTCTCCTGTTTTCCGTCTATCCGATTATCTGGGTGCTTCGGTGGTCATTTTTTAAGTATAACGGATACAGTGAACCGGTTTTTGTAGGACTGGGAAACTTTATCAGGGTGTTCAGCCGTGATCCGGCATACTGGAATTCACTGAAAAATACGTTTCTGATTGCCGGTATGAAGATGATATTTGAGATTCCGCTGGCTCTGGTCTTAGCAGTGCTTCTGAATAATAAGATAAAAGGCAGCTCTTTCTTTCGGGTGGTGTTCTTTCTGCCCTCCGTGTTCAGTATCGCGGTTGTAGGACTGATTTTCTCTATTTTGTTTGGGGCTTATAATGGAATTGTAAATGCAATTCTCAAAAATATCGGGCTGATTACCCAGAATATCAGCTGGTTCAGCGACAAGGGGCACGCCATGTTTGTGATTATCCTGGTGTCGCTGTGGACGACCTTTGGACTTAATATGATTTACTTTTTGATGGGGCTTCAGAATATATCCAAATCGCTGTACGAATGCGCTTCCATCGACGGGGCCAATGAAGTGCAGCAGTTTTTTTACATTACCATGCCTCTGGTAGCACCGATTCTGCAGCTGGTTCTCATGCTGAGCGTTTTGGGAACCATGAAAATGACGGATTTGATCCTGGTACTGACGAACGGAGCACCGGGAGGTTCCACGGAAGTGGTGATGACGTACATATTCAAGTATTTCTTCTCGTATGGTGAAAGTGCCGCCATGGAAGTTCAGTTTGGCTACGCTTCCTCCATGGCTGTTGTCACAGCGGTGATTCTGGGAATTGTCACACTGATTTATTTAAAGGTATCGAAGAAAATGCAGGAAGTAGAAGAATAGGAGGCACTATGAGAACAGTCAGTAAGAGTATCTGGAAGGCAGTGATCTACGCGTTTCTCCTGGTGATTGCCGTATTTGCACTGTTTCCGGTTATTTACATTTTACTCGGCTCCTTTAAGTCCAATAAGGAGATTTTAGTTGGGGGACTGAGCATTCTTCCGACAGAATGGCACTTTGAAAATTATATCCAGGCCTGGAAGCTGGCGGATTTCGGCAGGCTGACCTTTAACAGTATTTTCTATGCGGTTGTAGTGGTGGGCGGCTGTGTTGTGACGTCGATTACGGCCGGCTATGTCTTTGCCAGAGGGACGACCCGGTTTTCCAAAGTGGTGAATGCCATGGTGCTCTGCTCTATGTTTGTATCGATCGGAACGCTGTCGCTCTATCCGCAGCTCAGTCTGGCCAAAGTGTTCGGGCTCAGCGGAACGCTGTGGGGACCGATCATCATCCGTGTGTTTGGCATGAATGCGACGCAGGTGTTTATCGCTACCGGCTTTGTCCGGCAGATATCCAGGGAGATTGACGAGGCCGCACAGATCGACGGCTGCAGCTTCTTTAAGATATTCTGGAGAATCATTTTTCCTCTTTGTAAGCCGCTGGTGGCAACGACCGGACTGGTAGCATTTCGGACGGCCTGGAGCGATTACCTTCTGCCCTACGTATTTACCATTGCGGCAAAGGACAAATGGCCGCTGGTAGTCGGAGTTGTCAGCCTGAAATCCAGCGGTGAGGCGGTGTCCTCCTGGAACCTGATGCTGGCGGGAATCAGTATTTCCATTTTACCGATGCTTATTGTATACTTATTCTTAAACAAGTATTTTATTTCGGGTCTGACGGAAGGGTCTGTAAAAGGTTAATAGACTTTCGAGACGAATGGGGAGTGGGGGAAGCGTATGTTTTATACAATTGGTTTACTGGTCGCATTTTCTGTAATACTGCTTATTTTTGACCATAAGAGCAGATATTCTTATCTGTTTGTTCTAATGGCAACAGGGGCGACGCTGGCCTTCTTCTCCATCATTCTGCATATCAATATGTTTGCCAGCTACGGGGATTACTATGGAGGAAGCATTTATTACCGGCTGGATTATATGATCTATAAAGCAATAACGGCCAGACTGGCACTTCCCATTGTCGTGAATATCCGGCTTATGAATGTAGGGGTCGCACTGTTTCTTTTGGCCGAAATGATTTTTAACTACGAGTTTCAGAAAAACCTGGGGAGGAGCGAGCCGAAAATGGAAAAGGGGAGCCGGAGGATGCGGCGCCTGCTGTTCTTTGCGGTTCCCCTTCTTTCCATAATTCTTTACGATCCTGTAACCTCTACAAAAATGTATATTTTGTATCATACCAGCGGGAATAAACCGTTCGTGTATGGTCTGTACTGCTCTTTAAATGTGATCTTTAAACTTGTAGTCCTGTTGCTGTTGCTTCGGCCGATCTGCGTTTTGATCCGCTACGTGATGGTGACATCCGTCCGCTTTCTTCGCAAACGAATATTCCTGTTTTCCATGGGACTGATGCTTGCTGCCGCGATCTTCTATATTTTTTTCTATATCGGGCCATTCAGCATGTCGGTGGACAAGGTGATTCGCAGCGGTTTCTGGATCTTTGAAAACGTTCAGGCGCGGATTCAGAAGGTTTATTTGACGGCTCCGTCGCTGGTGCTGGTGGTGATCTCGTTCTGCATGTTTATACTGCTGAGTTTTCGGATGGATATGTCGGCAACACCGTTTGTGAAGCGGAAGATTCAGAAGAATTTAAACATCATGAACGAAGTCCTGGGGGAAACGCTCCATTCCCAGAAAAATCTCTTTTTTTCTCAGCAGATACTGATCACAAAGATTGAAAATAAGGTGGATAACACGGCGGAGATACCGGAAATCGGCCGCATGCGAAAGCTGATAGACGAGTCGCTGGGGCGGACGACTCAAATGCTTGATGAGTTAAAAGAAATTAAGTATCACTATCTAAATAACAGTGTTTCCAGCATTATCGATGAAGCGCTGAATGAAGTTACAGTGCCTTCTTATATCACGGTGGAGTGGAATGGAGAGGGGTATGAGGATATCTGCGGGATGTACGACCGCTATCATCTGTGCAAGGCGCTGGTAAATATCTTGAACAATTCCGTGGAAGCCATCGAACAGTCCGGGAAGGAAGAGGGGAAAATTACAGTCAGGCTGGAATTTTTGTTCCGATGGCTGATCATCATGATCCAGGATAACGGAAAAGGTATTCGTTTCCGTGACCGCGGCCGGATCTTTTCGCCGCATTATTCCGGAAAACAGGGGAAGATGAACTGGGGGCTGGGCCTTCCCTATGTTTATAAGGTGATCAGGGCGCATTTGGGACAGATCAAGATCGACAGCAGATACGGGGTATATACGTCAGTATTTCTTCTCCTGCCCATGAGCAGGGAAGAGAAGACCAGTGTCTCGCAGCGTAACGGGGGAGGAAGGAAACATGGAGAAAATCAAACTGGTCATTGCGGATGACATGGAGGAAATCAGGATCCATCTGGCGGAGGAGATTGCTGCACGGTCGGATGATATTCTGGTGGTGGGGCAGGCGGCTACGGGCCATGAAGCATTTCTGATGGTGGAACAGCTGCTTCCGTCTGTCGTGCTTATGGACATTCAAATGGAGACCAGAACCTCCGGAATTACAGCGATTGGTAAAATCCATGAGAGATATCCGGGGGTGAAATGTATCGCACTTACCATCCATGAGGATGAGGAATTCATATTTCAGGCATATCTGGCCGGAGCAGTTGATTATATCATAAAGACCAGTTCCATTGAGAAGATTGTGGGGGCGATTCATGATGTGATCGATAATAAGCTTCTGGTCCGCCCGGAGGTGGCGAAAAAACTGATTGACGGGTATCAGAGAGTCTATGAGAAGCAGAGCCGGTTAAAAGAGACCTTTCAGGTGATGCTTCTGATTAATACAACGGAATATGAGATATTAAAAATGGTATATGAAGGCTATACGTATAAGGACATTGCGTCAAAACGCTTTGTGGAGGAAACTACGATCCGGTCGCAGATCAACCATATTTTAAAGAAATTCAAGAAGAAGCGTATGAAGGATGTGGTGGCTCTGTTAAGGGAACTGAATATTTTTGATGAATCATAATGACAGATAGAAATGGAGAAAGACAGCGATGGAATATAATATATTTGGAAGAACAGGTATGAAGGTATCAGATATTGGCTTTGGAGCATGGGCAATCGGCGGCAGAGGCTGGGGCGACGGAATCTGCGACAGGGATGCAGTGGAAGCTTTAACTGTTTCGTGGGAAAAGGGAGTAAATTTATACGATACGTGTGATGCCTACGGTGATGGGCACAGTGAGGAACTGATCGGAGAGTTCCTAAAGGGACGCAGAAAGGAAGCTGTTATCGTGACGAAAGGCGGTACAAACTTCCGTCTGCCGGAACGAAGCAAGAATTTTTCCAAAGAGTATCTCATGATGTGTCTGGAGGAAAGTCTGAAACGGCTTCAGACAGACTATGTGGATGTTTACCTTCTGCATGTTCCGGATGCGAAGCTGCAGGATGAATGTGGGGTTTTTGAGACACTGAAGGAGATGAAGCAGTCTGGCCGTGTACGGTTTGCTGGTCTTGCCATGTGGGGAGCCGGAGACACCATGCACGCGCTGGAACGTGATACGGAACGGGTAATCGATGTGCTGGAATGTCCGTTTAATATTCTGAATAAATCCAATTTAGAGGTTGTGAAGCTGGCGAAGGAGCGTAATATTGCGGTGATGACCAGTCAGCCTCTGGCCAGCGGAATTCTGACCGGAAAGTACCGGGAAGGAACACAGTTTGCCGAAGGAGATAACCGAAAGGGATTCTGGACAGCGAAACGTTTCGAGGAGGTAAAACCGGATCTGGAAATTGTGGAAGCGTGTACGGCAGAGACAGGGCTCTCTATGGGGCATCTGGCGCTGGCCTATAATATGACGTATCCTGGTATCAGCTGTGTGATCCCGGGAGCAAAAAATGCAGCCCAGGCTCTCGACAACGCCGCGGCCACAGGGCTCCGGCTGAATGATGACATTATGGAGCGTCTCAGCAGTACAAAAGGCTTTGTTTTCTAGTGTCAATACACTGGCAGCAGTGAGCGTTGAAGGCAGCAGGCTAAAAGGGAGACTGGTATGAAGAAAATGGTATTACGGGAAGGCTGGCTTTTGAAGCGTTTTCCCACGGGAATGGACTACAGTCCGGAAGAGTTGGAAGCTGGTTTTAGAGTGCCGGGAACCGGAAAGGACCGCAGTTTTCCGGTCCTGAATTTTCCGGAACAGGTCCACGATGTACTTCTGGATTACGGAGTGCTAGGTAATCCCAATGAGACAGGGATTAACCGTGATTTATGGATTGATGAGTATGACTGGGTATACCGCCTTGAATTTACCGGTGATGCGTCTGCAGCTGCAGGCGGTCAGGTTTACCTTACTTTAGAAGGGGTAGATACGTTTGCAGCTGTTTATTTGAATGGAACCTTAGTCGGGAAATGCGGCGATGTGTTTCTGGATTACCGGTTCCCGGTAAATGAGGTAAATCCGGGAGCGAACGTGCTGCTGATCTGGATTCAATCCGCAGCGAAAAAAGTAAGCGGGATAAGGCTTCCGGAGCGGTATGAGGGACGTGTCCCGGCAATCTCTGCGGTGCGGGCGTTCCGCTCCGGCTTTCATGAGTACTGCGGTCCGGTTCCAGGCCTGATCAGGTGCGGAATCTATGGTGACGTGACTCTGATGCAGGAAGATCCCCTTCTGTTTGATGAAGTGACAGCGGACAGCAGTCTTTCGGAAGATGGTGACTGCGGCGTGGTTACGATTACTGCCTCTTTTCTGGGGGCTTTGGAGGAATATCAGGGCGAACCGCTGCAGGCCAGGGTTTTTGACAGCACCGGCCAGGTGAGGGCGGAGGAAGTACGGCAGATTATGAGCCGTTCTGAAACCATGGTTCTTCGTGTGCCGCATCCTAAACTTTGGTGGCCGCGGACGATGGGGGAGCCGTCAGTATACAGACTGGAGCTTACCTGCGGCAGCAGAACAGCGGATTTTTTGGAAAAGGTGATAGGATTCCGCAGAGTTTCCATGGCTGGAGATATGGATTTTCGGATCAATGGAAGACCTCTCAAGCTGTGGGGGGCCAATCTCGTCCATCCCGATACTCTGAGCAACCGGTACCGGCCGGATGTGATGGGACGCCTGCTGGATCTTGCAGAACTGGGGAATTTTAATATTCTGCGGGTCTGGGGGGAGAGCGAACGCTATCCAGAGGCGTTTTACGAGGAATGTGACAGACGGGGGATTCTTATCTGGCAGGATTTCTATCTCTGTTATACTGCTTATCCAGAGGAAGCGGAGTTCCTGGAACTCTGCCGCAAAGAGGCGGAGCAGATGACGAAACGGCTGAAATCCCATCCGTCCATACTTCTCTGGTGCGGCGGAAATGAGACTCTGTTATCAAGGGATTATGAAAATCCCGGAGGCCCCTGTTTTGGTGAAACGATTGTCCGGCAGGTGTTTCCCGGGGTCTGCATGGAACAGGATCCGGAACGGTACTACCATCCGTCTTCCCCATGCGGCGGTGCATATGCCAATGATCCCCTGGCGGGAGATACCCACGGCTATACCCATCTCTGGTTCGTTCCAGGAAGGGAATTCCCTGTATTTTTAAGTGAGAACTGCCGGGTCTCCACACCTTCCATGAAGTCCATGAGGAAGATGATGAGACCGGAGGAGCTCTGGCCGCCGGAATATACGGGGAGGGTTAGCCGGAGACAAAGAAAAGAGTGGCCGGAGACATGGGAACTTCATAATACAAACCAGGGCGTCATAAAGCTTGGACCTGTAGAGCATTATTACGATGCAGGATCGGCAGATGAACTGGTCTACCGGATCGGTGCCGCTCATGCGGAGTATATTCATGAACAGGTATGCCGGTTTCGGAGAGGCTTCCGGGGAGAAGAAGCCGCTTCTGCCGGTACGGCCAGAAGGACGAAGGGCCATATGCTCTGGAAGTTTAATAATAACAGCAATATTATTTCATATGGAGTTGTGGACTATTATCAGGAGCCGTACTACCCCTATTACGAATTAAAACGCTGCTACGCGCCGTTTCTGGTGTCGTGCGAGCTGGGGGACCATGGTTATCTATGGGTGACGAATGATACGGGGCATGCCGTAAACGGGCATCTGGAAATATTCCTGTTTGATATCTTAAAGAATGAACGGCAGGGCACTTTTTTCCAGAAGTTTCATGCTGAACCGGATGAATCAAAACCAGTCTGTACCATCGACTGCTACGGTCAGTTCAGAAAAAGTAACCTGGTCTGCGCTGTTGCATATTCCGATGAAGGCGAGGTCATGGGAATGTGCGCTGAACCGTGCGAGATTGAGCGAAGAATGGAGTACCCGGAACATACGGGGCTTCAGCTCAAGCAGGAGGGGGATATCCTTGTTGTCACTGCGAGCCGGTTTGCAAGATGTGTGGAACTGGGAGGAGACGAGGATGGAGATGAATTTGGCTGGCTGTTTGAAGATAATTACTTTGATTTGCTGCCGGGAATGGAAAAGAGAATCCGGGTTCTGGGGCGCCATGAGAGGGGAACGGTGACGGCGAAGGCCGTATATGATGAGGATAAGGCGGTGCTGAAATATGAAAAGAGAGATTGAAGAGTACAGGAAGACGCCGGTTCAGTATGAATGCGATGTAGTCGTGTGCGGAGGAGGGACGGCGGGCTTTACAGCGGCGCTGGCCTCTGCCAGAAACGGCGCGGATACCATACTGGTGGAACGGTTTGGCCATGTGGGGGGAACTCTTGTAAATGGAGCAGGCCCGCTGCACAGCTTTTTTAACCTGTATAAGGCCTTTGCGGGGGCGGAAAAGACTCAGGTAGTCAGAGGAATCCCGCAGGAAATCGTGACGCGTATGATGGAAGCGTCTGGATCGCCGGGCCATTTAGAACAGGATAAGGGTGGAAACTATGATTCAGCCATTACGCTGATCGACTGGGAGATTTTTAAGGATGTTGCATTTACCATGCTGGAAGAGGCGGGGGTGAGAATCCTGCTTCATACAGTAATCGCGGATGTGATAAAAGACGGCGAGCGGGTATCGGGTGTCATCATTGAAGGAAAATCCGGAAGAGAAGCCATTCTTGCCCACACAGTAATTGATTCTACCGGTGATGCTGATGCAGCGGCGCTGGCCGGTGCCGGAGTTGTAAAAAAACACGATACGACTTCGGCAGGGATGCCGTTTGGCATGACAAATGTGGATATGCCTCGGCTGGTGGAATTCTGCCGGGAAAAAGGCATTGTCAATCAGTTGATAGAGGGCGATAAAGGAAGCAGTACCGACCATGTAATACGGCTCGGTTTTGAACTGAAAAAAATTCCTGAATTTACAGAGTTTATGGAAAAGACGGGAATGTGGGGACCTCTTGGTTTTTCTCTGCATGAGAGAGAATTTACTTATATTAATTCGGCGGCTCTGCCTGACGTGGACGCCGCCAGTACAGAAGAGTATTCAAAAGCAGAGATCACACTGCGCCATCAGGTTATGAAACTGGCGGGGATGCTGAAACAGTATATTCCGGGATTTGAAGATGCTTATGTGAGCTGGACACCGGCCAGTATCGGCGTGAGGCTTACGAGAATTGTGGAATGCGAGTATGATCTGTCGCTGGAGGAGATTGTATCCGGAAAACGGTTTGAGGATGAAGTGTATTTATACGGATTCCATGACTGTGCACCGAGAATTACCATCCGGGAAGGCGGCTATTATGGCGTTCCTTACCGGGCGTTGATTCCCAAACGCGTGGAGGGACTGCTGGTGGCCGGAAGATGTATTACCGGCACATGGGAGGCGCATATGTCCACAAGAAACACGGTATCCTGCATGGCCCAGGGACAGGCGGCAGGAACCGCGGCCGCGCTGTGCGTTAAGGAGAATATCCTTCCAAGATATCTCAATACGGAAGAACTCCGGAAGGTGCTGCGAGAGCAGGGGGTATATTTAGGCTGACTGATCAGAAGGAAGGAGAGAAGGCGTTTCCCGAAAACCTTGTCTTTGTAAAGAAACTGTTATCCCCATAGGAATTTCCTATATAATACAATAAAAAAACTATATTTCCTTATACCGCTGCCCTGTGCTATGATTATGGTCATAAAATCAGAGCCGTGAAAAGATGAGAGGGCCAGCTTCCCTTTGCATATGGATAAAGCGGCAGGGAGACAGAAAAATGAAGACAACGGATTTGTTCGCAAAGAAACCGGTACTCTCCTTCGAGGTTTTTCCTCCAAAGAGAACCAATCCGGTTGAGACGATTTATGAAACACTGGACAGTTTAAGAAAACTGAATCCGGATTTTATCAGCGTTACATACGGAGCCGGAGGCAGTGAAAACTGTAAGGCAACAACGGAGATTGCCTCAAAGATCAAGAATGAATATGGTATCGAGAGCGTGGCCCATTTGCCGTGCATCGGCCTGACGAAAGACGATGTAATCAGTCTGTTGGGTGGATTTAAGAGAGCGGGAATCGATAACATACTCGCGCTGCGCGGGGATATCCCCGAAGGCGGACGCCCGGCCGGTGATTTTGAGCATGCCAGTGACTTAATCTCTTTTATAAAAGAAAAAGAGGAGTTTAAAGATTTTAATGTGGTGGCGGCCTGCTATCCGGAAGGCCATACAGAATCGGAAAACATCCTGACAGACATCCGAAGCTTAAAGACCAAGGTGGACGCCGGAGCCGACCATTTGATTACGCAGCTTTTCTTTGACAATGACTGTTTCTACCGGTTTAAAGAACGCGCATTGCTGGCGGGAATTCATGTCCCGGTGGAAGCGGGGATCATGCCGGTCACCAATAAAAAACAGATCGAGCGGATGGTGTCCCTCTGCGGCGTAAGCCTGCCTTCCAAATTTACCGCAATGATGGAACGGTATGAGCATAATCCCGAGGCCATGCGTGACGCCGGTATCGCCTATGCGGTGGATCAGATCGTGGATTTGATTGCGCGGGGTGTCGACGGCATTCACCTTTATACTATGAATAATCCCTACGTTGCTTCCAAAATCCACGAGGCTGTATACCGCCTGCTGGCCGCGTGAGAACCCTCACCGGCCGGATTACGTCAGTATGACGAAGCCCTCTGCCGCGATCACATTTTTCAGCTCTCTGATATAGGAAAGAGAAATCGGGCTTAAAGGGAATTTATCGCTGCAAATATAGCCGATCCGCATCCATTCCTCTGTCTTAAGCGGTACCGACACGATGTTGTCGCCGTTTAGGTTGCTGTTTAATATTCCGCTGCAGATCGTGTAGCCGTTTAAACCGATCAGCAGGTTAAACAGAGTCGCCCGGTCGCTGACATGAATGGTTTTCTTATGCGGGGCCGTGCTTAAGATTTCCTCTGAAAAGTAAAAGGAATTGAAGGTTCCCTGTTCAAATGCCAGAAACGGGTAGTCTTCCAGATCTTCAAGCGTGACCTCCTTCCTTCCGGTAAGCGGATGCATGGAACTGATAAACACATGGGGGGCCGCCTCAAACAGAGGGATAAAGAGCAGATGATTTTCCTTCAGCAGTTTCTTCAACACCTTTTCATTAAACTGGCTGAAGTAGAGAATCCCTACTTCACTTCGGAAATTAGCCACATCTTCAATAATCTCATACGTTCTCGTCTCTCTCAACGTAAACTCATACTCATCCGTATCGATTCGGGAGATCAGGCTGACGAAGGCATTGACTGCAAAGGCATAGTGCTGTGTGGATACGGAACAGAGCCGCTTGGCCGGCTTCCCGTTTGTATAGCGCTGCTCTAAAAGCTGTGTCTGCTCGATAATCTGGCGTGCATACGACAAAAATTCCGTGCCGTCGGCCGTTAAGGATATTCCCTTTGCTGTCCGGTAGAACAACTCAATTCCAAATTCCGATTCCAGTTCTTTTAATGCGGCGGAAAGGCTGGGCTGCGAGATAAACAACTGCCTTGCTGCCTCCGTAATAGACCCGCATTCCACGATTTTTATGATGTATTTCAGCTGCTGAATCGTCATAGGACACCTCCCATAGTTTTTTTCTATAATATACTGTATTTTTTTGAAAAACGCAAATAAGTACGTAATTATGAGCCTTTCAGGCGATTTTTCGCCCTATCAAAATCAGCAGATTGGACGAACCGTCCTGATTTTCTGAAAAATACGGATCTGGAAAAAATTACCATTTTTGGAAATTACCAAAATATGGTATGATGGTTCCAGGTTTTTAAATTCAGGAGGAGAAAAATTGAGAGGCTTACGATGGGATTATGACTTGCAGGAGAGAATTTATCAATTTATCGTGTACTTTGTTTCTGAAAATCTGTATTCTCCCACCATCCGCGAGATTTGCGACGGTGTGGGAAAAAATTCAACGGCTACGGTCAGCCTTTATCTGGAGGAACTGGAGGATATCGGGAGAATTATTCTCGGCCATGGACCGCGGACGATTAAGCTGGTAGGATTTAAGGTCGTGGAAGAGTGTCAGCATTAAAACTGTATGAGATCCAAGGGGGGGATCGAGTAAAAACCGGGAGAGTGTTTCATCTGAATTGATCAGTTGAAAACGCTCTCCCGGTTTTTTATATCATAGGAAAGTACCCCTATGATATAAAAAAGCCCTCCGGGCAGGATCGCACTGCGGCGGTAAGGAATCATGTCGCTAATGCGACCCGCCGCAGGCGGAGAATCCCGCTTGCGGGATTCATTCTTGTACTGGATTGATCCAATTATTCTGCAGATTCCAGACCGGTCTGGTCTTCCTTGCTTTCACCGGAAGCGGCATCGCTGTCCTGAGCTGCTTCCTGACTGGCTAAAGCGGCCGCTTCCTCCGGGTTTAAATTCTCCCCCTTTGGTGTAATCGTTACACGGGCTTCGTTGCCGACCTGGTCCTTTACGCAGATGGTCAGATTCTCCTTCTGCATGTCGAAGGTAATGATTCCTGTGCTGCGGTCAATGGAGAGAGGAAGGATCTCCGGAGTGTCATCATCGTAAGCATATATGGTGTCATAGTTTACTCCGGACTGGGTATCCTCCAAACGGAAGGAAAGGACGCCATCCTCGATGATGGAATCTTTAATGTCCGGCGGGGTGTCATCCAGAATATTGACCTGTTCTGAAAATACATTTTTCATACCGTTAAAGGCTGTTAAGCTCACCTTTACGGTTCCATTGGAGCCGAGTACAGCCGTGTAGGTCTTGGAAGCAGTTTTGGTGAGCTCCACTTCGTTGCCGTCCAGGGTTACTGTCATGGCTTTGATGGGAAAAAGTGATTTTATCTTTAATTCCATGGTGGTTGTCGTAAAATTATCGGCTTCCCCGATTGTCAAATCCCCCTTTGGTGCTGCAGTAACCAGAATAAAAATAATAGAGTTGACAACGATGAATGGAAGCACATAAAACAGGAGGACCGTCATAAAGTCACTCCGTCCGGAATCGTGCCGGCTGGAGCCTCCTCTCCCTCGGTTCTGCCTGGAATTATTGGTATATGGGCTCATATTGATTAAGGTTCCTCCTCATGTTTTTTACGTTTCCTAGCATAACAGAAAAATGCGTTTCTTACAAGATGATCTGTTAAATCGTAATAAATTAATGCATTCTTAAGAAATGCCCTATTTATGCGTGTTTCAATGGTATGATTTTATCGTTTGACTGCATTTTGACTGTATTATAGTAATCTTCAAGTTTATCCGGCTCCACATCCAAAAATCCAAAATGGGTGTAGGTATCAAGTGTGGTCTTAATATCATCGTGTCCAAGGAGATATTGAGCCTGTTTGACATCAACCCCTGCTTTGTATAAATCACTGGCATAGGTGTGCCGAAAAATATGTGGCGTGATATCATCCGATAGAGGTGTGCTTGATACAGCCTGAACCTTTTTAAGTATTTTTTCCCATTTATAATCGAGGGTAGAAATATATCCACCGTTTTTGGAAGGAAAAAGAATTCCCGACCGGCCTTTTATGTACCCGAAAATGATTTTTGCCAACGGGGCAGGAATCGGTATCTGTCGGAGTCCAGCAGCTGTCTTTGTGTATTCCTGCAGACAGGAGTCGATTTTCTTACTGGCGACCAATGTTTTAGAAACGTAAATCCGATTTTTTCTTAAGTCGATATCTTTTACATTTAATGCAAGCGCTTCGCATTTTCTTAAGCCGGTATATAGGAGCAGGTCGATGAAACAGCGCTCAAAACTATCAAGGTCTGCCATTTCAAATAACTGACGTTCTTCAGACGTAAGAGCACGCTTCGGTTTTCCATCATTTTTGACCCTCTTCATTCCAGCAGTAATGTCTTTTGCCATAATGTCTTTTTGGACTGCATACCGGACGATTGCTTTGATTCGGGCCAGGCACAGATTGTACTGGGCCAATTTTTTTGACTTTATCATACAGCTTCGGAACGATTCAATGTGTGATCGCCTTAAGTCTTTGATTCTTATATCTCCAATGTAGCTGTTGATGGTACTTAATTGACCTTTAATTGTGCCTATCGTCTGGTCCCTGACGCTTCCGATCTTCTCGTTTGTAAGCCATAATTCAGATAGTTCCTTAAAAGTTGTGTTCTGTTCCTGTAAGATGATTCCTTTGTCCATAAGACTCATAAAATCACGATAGTTCTTATCCAATTCCTTGATGGTGCTGCCATAAATTGTTTTACGGACTGGTTTTCCGTCCTTGATACCGATGGTTACCTGCTTAGAGTACCTCCCATCTTTACGTTTCTTAGGCATAAAAATTCTCCTTTCTTTCGAAAGGGCATAAAAATAGCCCTGTATTTTTTTCCAGAGCTGTGATACAATATGCTTGTTGAGGACATGCGTATTTGGCTCTGGCTGATATGTGTGTTGGAAAGCTCCGGGAGTTGGTAGCTCCTGGGGCTTTTTGCTATTTCAGATCTATTGCAGATACTTGGAGATAATATCTGCTGGAAATGTAAGACCAATAGGTCCGTCAATGACTGTAATGGTTTTACCTATTTCGTCATTGGTAATAATTAACTCTAAATCCGTTTTCTGAAGCGTAGCTCCTGAATTAATTAATCTAAATCCTTCGGTTTTAAAATGCTTATTTTTACATTTCATGCGTTATGCCACCTCCTCGCTAAAATCCAGTTCACTGATACTTTCGTTTACGGTTTCTAATATCTCATGTTTTTCAATGTAAGAAGTCCATGAAAAAGATAAATCGGATTTAATTTCCTTTTTCAGATTATTGTATAGATTCTCCATGGACTTTTTCCACATCTCATAAGCGGCTTTTTCTATTTTTTTTTCGTTCCAACGGTCTTTTTTCTGCCGTTTAGCATTTTTTCTTGTCTGATATTCTAGAGCTTTACGCATGAACGTCTGGTAACCGTCCAGATTTTTTTCCAGATACTCTAAAAATTCTTTGTACTTCATAATGCGCCTCCTTAGTCCCAATTGATTGAATCCATAGGCACAGTGCCTTCGGATCCGATGCTTCTATCGGCAAAGGCAATGGCCTTTAATTCATCGTTCTCTGGCATGTCTGTAGGGATAAATTTGAGCAATACATTATAAATAGTTTCAGTGTCAGACTCTGGGATCATATCAATCAGCCCATGCAACATTTCTTTGCTCATCGCAATACCTCCTATAATCGTTTATATGCCTGCCCTCTTGGCAGAATATCTTTTATTGTAATAGTATTTTCTGATATGGAGAACAGAACTCTTAAATCACCAACACGGAGGCGATAATCGTTTTGTAATCCTTGCAGTTTCTTAACATCGCCGAGCGGAAGTTTTTCAATAGCAAATTTAAGCCGCTGTTTGGTGGTCTTGTCAGCAGAATTAATATATTTTACCGCCGGCTTGGCAAACTCTATTTTCATATTTCTTCTACCTTTCCCAAAACTTCCCCAACAAGTTTAATCTCCTCGCTGGCAGGAATGTCCTTATAGCCACCCGCATGATTGTGTGAAATAAGACGGTCATTTCCTAGTTCCTTGATAAAGCACTCATTGCCTCGCGTAAACACGCCGATATGCCCAGTAGGGATTTCCTCGGTCAATCTGACATATACCTTGTCTCCATCGTAATAAGTTGGTTCCATCGAATTACCGTTGACGCCGATCGCAAAGTCAGCCTGTTCAGATAATGCAGTTACTGGAACATCAATCGTGTCGGTGGGAACATTGTCAAATAAGTATTCACCGCTTCCAGCAGAAGCCAGTTTCTGATAATAGCTAATAGTGTAGTGAGGGCGCGTAGCCTTTTCCAGTTCGATAACATATGAGGATTGATCGGAAAGTTGTTTCTGCATATCGGCCAGAGACTTAACACGTTGAGTTTCCCGATCTAATATTATGTTGACACTTTCCCTGCCATGGTCGTCGAGGTCACGGTATTTTTTTATGTGTTCAAATTCATCAGATCTTAATTGGTAAGCGTGCAGCATTTCTTTTCGATCCTGTAATCCTAAAATATAATCTATTGACACATCGAATTTTTTTGAAATTAAAATCAAAAAATCGGAATCAGGTTCCCGTGTGCCGGTTTCATATCCATTATAGGTAGTATATTTAACACCTATAGAATCAGCAAATTCTTTTTTGTTCATTTTTGTTGATTCACGTATTTCTTTTAATGCATCTTTAATCATTATAGTCACCTCTCTTTAGTTCTAATAGTATTACATATTTTACACATTGTCAATAATACAATTTGCATTTTGCGAAAATATTTTCAAAATGCGTATTGACAAATTTGCGAAACGGGTATAAAATCTAGTTACGAATTCGCAAAACGAGTAAATGAGGAGGTGAAAATATTGAGATATCCGAATATAGAGGCGGAGCGAGCTAGACGCGGTATGTCAAAAGAAGAATTTGCGAAAAAATTAGGGATTTCCACTAAGACATATTACAACTGGATTAATGGCGTAAATCCCATACCAAGCGACGCTCTTATTGAGATGGGAGGTATTTGTCATGTTAATGTAGGATACTTATTGGGCGTAGAAACGATATTAACAGAAGATGAGAAAGGAGCATAGGAATGAAAAGAAAGGTAAATACACCGCTTCCCCCGCAGAAAATAAGCATTCTGGGAAGAAAGCGGTACTCGGTAGACGCAAATGCCGTAGACGTGATCGAAAGCAGCTTCAATGATTGCTGGCGGGCAATCGAAAGACTATGGGTGATCGCTGCCGTACTGATGTTTGGCTTTTTGCTTACATCTGCAAGAAATGAGTTACTGAAGATGTTCCATAATGGAATCAAGACAATCTTTCAATATAAGCCCAAGCCCTAAATCATTTAAGCCTTTTACGACGGCTACGATGTTGGAAAGAATTTTAGTTACATCACCAACAGTTTCTAATTTCTGTTTTGAAAAGAAAGTTTTCTTTTCGGCTGAACGATTATCCAGTTCAACGCAAAGAGCGCGAAGTTTCTCTTTGACATCATCGGGTAATTGAACGGAACCGTTTTCAGCTTTGGCGATTAACTCATATTTATCAAGAGCCACATCACCCCATTGAAGAGTTTTTAATTCACCCCAGGTAAAGTTCTTTAATTCACCATATAGCATACGCGTACCTCCTTTGGCATGTAATTATTTTACCATTTAAAGAAATAAATTGCAACGCATAGGATGAATATTTCAAAGAAAGGAGCGTGATATCAGTGTCAGACATCTTGACAATCAAAGACTGCATGGCCCGCCACAACAAAAGCTACGACACCATAGCGGCCTTATTCAAGCGTAAAGGTTCTCCGGCCTTCCGAGTAGGGCGCGAGTGGCAGGTAGATGCCGTTAAGTGGGACGCATACCTGCTGAAACTGGCGGAAGAAAGTAAGGGGTAGCACAGTAGACAACCCCGCATCACAGGAAGGAGGGTGAGAGAGATGAAAGATTTAATTGAA
>UMHQ01079390.1_pt1 | contig 60764 bp, 39 predicted proteins | sample 1965531 | NCBI WGS metagenome assembly UMHQ01 (sample SAMEA4836098, study PRJEB28245) | human gut metagenome | biome: gut microbiome; material: fecal sample | place: Denmark | collected 2008 | reverse complement strand
GCAGCACGTTCACATACTTGCCGCTCGACGTGCCCACGAAGTAGCCCTTGACAACGACATCCTTGCCGTTAAGTTGGGAGATCGTCGAGTTGTCGATGTACTTCACGGAACCGATGGCCGTCGAAGCACCGGGGATCGTCACGTTGACATAGTTGCCGCTGATGGCGAGGTTACCCTCGAACTCGATCTCCTTGCAGACGGGCGAAGCCGACAGCAGGGCATCCATGGCAGCACCATCCATCTTGGTGGGGTTGTAAGTCCATTTGTTATCGGAGGACAGCACCTCTACGGTAGCAGAGGCCGAGAACTGCGGCGTGGACTGTGCATTGTAGAGGGTCACCTCGCCCGAAATCGAAATCTTCTCACCTACGGTGCGCTCGTTGTCCTTGTGGTAAACCATCATGGCTCCGGTGTTGTCGGCAATGATGTAGGCTTGTGAACCACGTGCTACGACTGTGCCCTCTGCCGTGTAGTTGCCTTCGGTTGTGATCTCTCCGATGGGGGTAGCGGTCGGAACTTCCGCTTCTCCGTCGAACTTGACAAGATACAATTCGTTGATTCCTGATCCTGTATAGAATGCGAAACCGTATTCTGAGTTATTATTCTTTGCCAGGATGCGGCTTGTATCATTTACTGATGCAATTGTGAATGTTTTATTGTCAGAATTCTTGGAGATAGACAATGCGTATTCTGTGTCACTTAATTGTGCACTATTTCCACTTGTCCAAGCCAGGTATTTTGAATTGTTCTGGATCGTGTAGTTGTCACCATATTTGCTGATAGTCCATATAATGGGGTCATCTGCCGTAGAGATAGTTTCAGAATATCCATCATATGTAATTACCGTTGCTGCCAGGCGAGAACCATCTGCTGCCGAAGACATTGCGTAGAATGTGTCGCTAGCATTCGCTATAATTACATAATCTCCATCCAGTGTCTCGAGGACCTCTTCAGTTGCAGTGGACATGTCAACACTGAAAGTGCTGCTGTGACCTTCGATGAAAGCCAAAGAACGTCCGTCAGGAATTGTAACCTCGCGGGTAAAAATCTTGGATGGGGTGGTGACTACTACCTTGAATGTCTCTCCAGCCTGCATTTCAAACGGGAAACAGGTGAAGTAAGCGGTCATTCCCGTCTGCATATTGAGTGCGGATTCGTAGGACAGGATAACATTGTTATAGTTGTAGTCGGTATAGTCTGTATTTACATTTCCTTCATTTAGGTTGACAGTACAACGACCGGAGACCTTTTTGTTTTCAGGAGCTATGAACTCTACGGATGTAATTGCATCCGTAGTGTTCAGATTCTTGATCGTCATCTTGCCTACGGCGACGATTCGTTTGAACCGAACCTGCAATTCGGTCGGTTGTGCGTCTTTCTGCTCCGGATAGGCAATCAAAAGGTCACCATCGCCATCAAAACTCGTGGCGGAGGGCTTTTGTGTTGTTGGCAGAGCAAGTCTTAAATTTGTAACATCCGTATTATTGTTTGTAACCCATGCCGATTCCGGATAAACGGCATTGTAGGTAAAGGATGTTGCAGAGGTGTTTTCCGTGAAGGAAACATTGAATACAGCTTTGCCTGCATCGATAAGGGCCTCTTCGGATTTGCTGCTGCTTGTTGTTTCTCCTGCGGTTTCAAAAACCCGGAGGAACTCGCCCGAAGTCTCCCACGAGATGCTGTTGTCGTCGTTGAGCGTTGTGCGCGATTCAGGTGAAGTTTCGAGCTCCGAACCTGCAATGACGCTCATGCTGATTTCACGCGGCTTGTTCGCGGGCGATTCTGCCTCGTCCTTCGAGCAACCGACAAAGACTGTTGCCAACGCGGCAACAGCCCATAAGGAATGGAAAAATTTTTTCATGGCTGTTCCGTGTTTGTTGTTAAAAATCTCCGTAAGGATCATCGAAAAGATCGTCACCCGGGTCTCCGTAGTCGCCGTAGTCTTCCCACGAAGGACTTGTCGCTGCGAAACCCTGCTCCACCGTGACGGAGAGGATTTCAAGTGTCGGGGCGGAATAGTCAAATTCCCCCCCCCGCGTGTTGAGGATAGGTTTTTTCATAATTTTACTTTTTTGATGGTGTATGTTCCGTTTTTTTCAGTGCGTGCTGAAATCTTGAATATACAAAACTAATAAATTTTGTACAATATCGCTATTAAAAAACGTATAAATTCGTATGACATTTACAAAATGGGGGTGTGTTTCCGGGCTCGTGTCATGCGTTGTTCGTCCGACGGGATGTTCCGCACGGGTTGCGGAGCGGTACAAACGTGCAGAAGAGGCTGTCAATACGTTGCCTGCGACGGCTGTCTCCGGGGGCCGGGCAGGGTGGTTGTACGTTGCGGGGGGGGGCTGTTTCCGGGCCGGCGTGGGGCGGATGTACGTTGCGGAGGCAGCGGGCATGCGCGCGTCGGCTGTACGTTGCGTGAAGTGTCGGAAGTCGGGCCTGCGCCGGCACGGTTGCGGACAAGGCGGAGACGCTGGTGTCCGGGGGAGCAGGCCGTCAGGGTTGTTCGGGTTGTTAAGGCAGCCGGGCGACGGGCGATCGTTGTCCGTATATACAAATAGGTATGGGTAGCGAGCGGAAAGAGGCAGGCGCCCGGAAACGGGGGCGAGTGAAAACGGTGACGTGCGAAACGGACGTGCCGAGACGGGCAGGCCGAGACGGGTGTGCGCTCGGAAACGGGAGTGTGCGGGATGGACGGGCGCGAAGAGGCTCGCGGCGTGTCAGTACATGTTTTCGTACATGGACTGCGACTTGTCGTACTTCAGGTCGGAGAGCGACGCGGCCTTGACGCCGATGTTGAAGCTCCACGAGCGGTAGGTGCCGAACGGAATCCACGAGAAGGACATCTGCCAGCAGTGCAGGTCGCGCGTGATCGAGACCGACGAGGTGGTCAGGCGGTTGGCCTTGATGTCGTAACCGCCCTGGAACGTGATGCCCATCTTGGGCGTGAGGTTGAGCGAGCCGTTGAAACCGACCGTCTGCGTGACGTTCTTCTTGTAGCCCTTGGGCGGGTAGTTGCCCGTCGTGATCGAGTAGTTGACCGTATAGTTGAAGCCGAAGTTCCACGGCAGCGAGAAGTCGTAGTAGGTTTGGGCCATGTATTGTCGCCGCAGCACGGGGTCCATCGTGCCGTAGGGGTCGTAGAAGGGGTTCATGTACTCCGGCGGGATCGACGTGATGTCGTTGATGGCCGTCTGCGAACGGTCGTCGCGCGATTTGAACGTATAGCCGAACGACCAGCCCGTCGAGACGATGCGGCCCGGGAAGAAGAGCTTGTTGATGCGCTTGCCGTCGGGTGTCAGCCGGTAGGGGTCGAGCGTCGCCGAGAGGTTGATGCCGAAGTTGCCGAAGAGCGTCGTGCGGAACGAGATCGGGATGGTCGAGAGCCGCATCGAGTCGGCCAGGAAGTTGTACGATCCGCTGATGCGCAGCTCGTCGATGAGCTTGATCTTCTTTACGCCCGAAGTGTCGCGCTTCGAGAGCACCTTCATCTCGAGGTTCTGCGACAGCGAGAAGTTCATCGACATGTTGCGCCCCGACGACGGCACGCTGTAGGCGTTCACCGCATAGGGCGAGTAGGTCTGCGTCGTGCCGAGCGAGTCGCGCTGCAGCGACTTGTAGTAGCCGTACTTGAAGTCGCCGAAGTCGGGCGTGTAGGAGAAGCCGATCGAGGGGGTCAGCACGTGGCGGATGGCCTGGATCTTGCGGTCGCGCTTCTTCTTCGTGAAGTCGTACATGCCGTAGACGGTCGTCGAGGCCGAGACGCTCATGCTGTAGTTGTAGAGCCGGTAGAAGCCGTACTCGTTGGCCATCGTGTCGACCTTGTTGGTCATCGGGTTCCATTCGTACTCGACCTTCTTGAAGAACCACTTCTCGTTGTAGTTGAACGACGGCGAGAGGTTGATGTAGTTGAAGACGTTGAACGACGCCGAGACCGGAATCGAGTGTTCGATGCCGTTCTTCATGTTCTCGAGCGTCTTTTTGGTGAAGATTTCGCTCTCGGTCGTGGTCACCGAGTTGGTCATCTTGCCCGTGTACTGCATCGAGATCTTCTCGTACCAGCGGTCCTTGCCCGTCTTCTCCTTGCGCTTGAAGGGGTAGATGCGCGAGACGTTGAAGACCACCGTCGGGAGGGTCAGCGAGATCGACTGGTTCGAGGAGTTCTGCGAGATGGCCATGTTGGCCGACAGCGAGAAGGGGGTGCCGGTCCAGCTCTTCGAGTAGGAGATCGACGAGTTGGTCTGTGTCGAGAGAATGTCGTTGAGCGTGTTGGCCGAGTAGCGGTTGTAGCCGCTCGTGGCGAAGTTCACCGACGCGGAGAAGGTCGAGCCGGGGTTGGCCTTGGCATCCTGCGAGTGGGTCCACTGCACGCGGAAGTTGCTCTGCTTGAGGTAGTCGGGTTCGCCCTTCTCGCCGGTCTTGATGTTCGAGTACTGAATGTTGAAGCTGCCGCTGTATTTATAGCGCTTGATGTAGCGCGAGGCGGCCGAGGCCTCCCACGAACCGAGCGTGTAGAAGCCGCCGCGGACGGCCAGGTCGGCGTAGTCGCCCAGCGTGATGTAGTAGCCCAGGTCGCGCAGGAAGAAGCCGCGCGTGCCGTCCTCGCCGTAGGAGGGCATCAGCAGACCAGACTTCGGGCCCATGTTGATCGGGAAGAAGCCGTAGGGGATGCCGAGGAAGTAGATCGGCACGTCCTCCATGACCAGGTAGGCCGGGCCCGTGATGACCTTCTTGCCGGGCTGCACCTTGGCCTTGGTCATCGCCAGGTAGAAGTGCGGGTGGTCGGTCTCGTCGCACGTCGTGTACATGCCGTCCTGGATGTTGATCGTGTTGTCGGGCATCTTCTTCACGCTGCCGCCCACGAGCCAGCCGTCGCCCTGCTGCGTCGCCACGCCCTTGATCTTGGCCTTCTCGGTGGCGAAGTTGTAGGTGATCGTGTCCATCTGGTAGGAGGCCGAGCCGTCCGAGAACTCCGGTTTGGTGACGATCGCCTTGCCGTCGAGCGAGTCGGGCTTGCCGTAGGCGAAGACCGTCTTGTCGGTCATGTCGATGCGCATGAAATCGGCCTTGAGGTTGCTGTTCTGGTAGGTGACGTCGCCCTCGTTGTAGACGTAGACCAGCTTGTTGCGCACGTCGTAGACGAGCGAGTCGGTGCTCTTGCCCTCGATTGCGCCGTCGAGGAACCCCGTGGCCTTGCGCGGTTTGCGGGCCGTGTCGCGCTGCATCGTGTCGGCGGCGAGGGTGTCGGCAGCGGGCGTGTCGCGCGGGACGGCCGGAGTGTCGGCGGCTGCGGCATTGCGGCGGGCCTGCCGGCGGGCGGCCCGTTCCTGTGCGCGGCGCAGGCGGGGATTGTCGGGACGTGAGGCCTCTTCGGAGTCGGGACGCGCAACCTCTTCGGTGTCGGAGGGGGTTGCGGCGTCAGAGCGGAGCGGGGAGGCTGCAACCGGGGCGGAAGCCCGAAGCGTCAGGGTGTCGTCCGGCCGGATGCCCGGCACTCCGCGTCCCGCCGCCGTGCCCAGCACGGCCTGGGCGAACAGCAGAAGCACCGTTGCCGACAAGATATATTTTCCCCTTGATCCGTTCAAAATCCAATAATTTTTCGTAACTTTGCCGACAAGTCGGCAAAACCGCCCGGATATGCCCCGGAGGGGCTTCCCGCGGCTTTTCGGGCCCGACAAAGATAGGTAAAAAATTACAGAAAACCCTTGTCCTCACCAAGAAATATGCGTCTGCGCCTGCTCTTCGTGTCGCTGTTGGTTTCCGCCGCCCTGCTCTCTAACGCGGCGGTGGCGGGAAATATTGCGCACGGGGTGAGCGTGGTGGTGATCGACCCGGGCCACGGCGGCCGGCTGCCCGGTGCGCACTACGGCAGTGTCTACGAAAAGGACCTCGTGCTGAAGGTCGGGCTGCGGCTGGGCAAGCTCATCGAAGAGGGGATGCCGGGCGTGAAGGTGGTCTACACGCGCACGACGGACAAGATGCTCGGGGCGACGCTGGCCGAGGACCTGCAGAAGCGCGCCGACATCGCCAACGAGGCCGGGGGCGACCTCTTCATCTCGATCCATGCCAATGCCGCGGCGGCCACTGCGGCGAAGGGGGTCGAGGTGCTCATCATGGGCGAGACGCCCAAGGAGCAGCGCTACAACACCGAGGCGCTCTACGAGAGCAACCGCGAGGACCTGATCGACCTGGCGACCGAGCCCAATGCGGCGATCGTGCGGGCCCGCATCCAGAACCTGCAGATCACCTACGGCGAGTACAGCATGGCCATTGCCCGCTGCATCGAGCGCAGCTTCCGCGAGGCGGGCCGCGTCGTGCGGCGGATCAAGCCGCAGCTGCTGCGCGTGCTCTACGCCACGGACATGCCGGGCGTGCTCGCCGAGATCGGCTTCATGTCCAATGCGCAGGAGATGGCCTACATGAAGTCCGAGCGGGGCCTGGACGAGATCGCCCGCAACCTCTACGACGCCGTGCGCAACTATTCGGACTTCGTGCTCACGACGCGGCGCGGCGACGGCGAGGCGGCCGTGGCGGCTGCGGCGCCGTCCGGCGGGACGGCGGAGACCCCGTCGGCGCAGCCCTCCGCATCCGGCGACGACCGGGCGGCGCAGGCCGACAAGCAGGAGCCCGTGCGCTACACGGTGCAGGTGCTGGCCTCGGCCAAACCCGTGTCGCTGCGCTCGTCCGAGTTCAAAAGCTACCGCGGCAAGGTGCGGCAGCTGAAGGCCTCCGGCGCGCTGCCCTACAAATATTGTGTGGGTGAATACGACACCGAGGCGGCGGCGCAGCGTCATCTGCGGCAGGTCCGCAAGGTCTTCCCCGATGCCTTCGTCGTGCGGTGCCGGGGTACGGAAATTGTAAAATAGAAAATCCGATATGAAAAGAGAAGTCAAAATCGGCATCTTCGCCGTGGCGATGATTTGTGCGGCGTGGATCGGCATCCGCTTCCTCCAGGGGCTGGACATCTTCAGTCGCAATACCGAATACTACGCCGCCTATGACCAGATCAACGGCGTGCAGACGGCCTCGCCCGTCATGATGAAGGGGGTGAAGATCGGTACGGTGACCGGTGTGGAGTTCGACCCCGCGCGCTGCGACAAGGTGGTCCTGCAGCTGACCGTCAAGCGCACCTACCGCATTCCGACCGACTCCGAAGCCAAGATCTTCAGCGACGGACTGATGGGCAGCAAGGCCATCGAGATCGTCTACGGGGCGGCCGACACCTATCTGGCCGACGGCGACACGCTCCGCTCGAGCCGCAACCGTGATCTGATGGACATGGCCGGCTCGGAGCTCGATTTCTTCAAGCAGAAGATCGCCCAGGTGACCGGAGACCTGTCGCGCACGCTCGAAAACCTGAACCGGCTGCTCGAGAACAACGAGTCCAGCATCTCGGGTACCCTGACCCACCTGGACGGCATCACGGGCGACATGGCCGAGCTCTTCTCCTCGGAGAAGGGGAACCTGCGGGCGGCGGTCGACAACCTGGCCGCCTTCTCGGCGATGCTCGGGCAGAATGCCCCGCGCATCGACAGCATCGTCAGCAGCGTGAACCGCCTGACGACACAACTCACCGAAGAGGAGTTCGCCCGCCGTCTGACCGAGTCGGTCGAGGGGCTGAATGCACTGATGGCGCGCATCGAGCGGGGCGACGGGACGCTGGGGCGTCTGATGGACGATCCGGCCCTCTACGACTCGCTCACGGTGGCAAGCAGCAACCTGGCGGCCCTGCTGGCCGACCTGAAGGAGTATCCGGGCCGCTATGTGCACTTCTCGCTCTTCGGGCGCGATCCGGAGAAGATGAAGGCCCGGGCCGAGCGCAAGGCGGCACGTCTTGAGGAGAAAAAGGCCAAAGAGGCCGAAAAGTCCGGCGAGTCCGGGGCCGAGTGATCCCTGTCCGGGGCGAGTGCAGGTGGCGGGGCTGCGGTCGAAGCGAGGCCGTCGTCGGATGATCCGGTCGCAGGTAAAGTGAGGTTTTGGCCGGGTGGCCGGGTTGCGGTCGAAGCGAGGCCTTGACCGGATGAACGGGCCGGGCAAGCGAGATTCGGATCGAACGAACGGGCTGCGGCCGGAGCGAGGCCACGGCCGGAGGATCGGACGGCCGGAAAAATGCGGCTGCGGCCCGACGGGCGCTGCCGGTCGCGTGTGATTGCGCTCCTGCCGCTGCGTGTAACGGCCTGCCGGGCGGACCCGCTCCGGTCCGGCGTAATTGAGATGCTATCCCAAAGAGAGAAATGATTTATCCCGCTTCTTTTGAACAGAAGATCGGCTTCGACCGCTTGCGTGAGCAGGTCGCGGCCCGTTGTACCATGCGTGCCGCGCGCGAGCTGCTCGCGGCCGAAACCTTTTCCACCTCGCCGCAGGAGATCGAGCGGCGCCTGGCACTGGCCGACGAGATGCGCCTGCTGCTCGACATGGAGCGCGACTTCCCGGGCGGCGAGTATCCCGATACGGACGAGGTCGTCGCCAAACTGCGCGTCGCCGGCACGTTCCTCGACGTGGCCGAGGTGGTCCTTCTGCAGCGGGCGCTGGCGCTCATCGGGGCGGTCGTCGAGTTTATCGGCCGGCGCGGGGAGCACTATCCGGCGCTGCACGACCTGACGCACGGTGTCGAGTCCTTCCCCGAGATCGTGCGCCGCATCGAGGCGATCGTCGACCGCTTCGGCAACGTCCGCGACACGGCCTCCCCGGCGCTGGCCGAGGTGCGGCGCGCCATCCGCGAACGCGAGGGTCAGGCAGCCAAGCGCCTGCAGGCGGTCCTCTCGGCCGCCAAGGGGGCGGGCATCGTCGAGGCCGACGCACAGATCTCGATCCGCGACGGACGCGCCGTGATCCCCGTCTCGGCCTCAAACAAACGCAAGCTCAACGGCTTCATCCACGACGAGTCGGCCACGGGCCGCACCTTCTATGTCGAGCCGGTCGAGGTCGTCGAGATCAACAACGAACTGCGCGAACTGGAGTATGCCGAGCGGCGCGAGATCGTCCGCATCCTCACGGAGTTCACCGAGTCGATCCGTCCCGATGCGGAGCTGATCGCCGCCTCGGGCGACTGCCTGGCGCAGATCGACATGCTGCGCGCCAAGGGACGCTGGGCTTCCGAGAACGGCTGCGTGCGCCCGATCCTCTCGACGGACGACCGCCTCGTGCTCAAGAACGCCCGCCATCCGCTCCTGCAGCAGACCCTGCGCGCGCAGGGGCGCGAGATCGTGCCCCTCGACCTGCAGCTCGACCGCCGCAAGCACATCCTCGTCATCTCGGGACCCAACGCCGGCGGCAAGTCCGTCTGCCTGAAGACCACGGGCATCGTGCAGTACATGTTCCAGTGCGGCTTCCCCGTGCCGGCGTCGGAGATCTCCGAACTGCCGGTCTTCCGCTCGATCTACATCGACATCGGCGACGAGCAGTCGATCGACAACGACCTGTCGACCTATTCGTCGCACCTGCTCAACATGAAGCACATGCTCGCCGGGGCGTCGGACCGCACGCTGGTGCTCATCGACGAGTTCGGATCGGGCACGGAGCCCAACATCGGCGGGGCGATCGCCGAGGCGATCCTCGAGCGGCTGCTCGCAAAGGGGTGCTACGGCGTCATCACGACGCACTATGCCAACATCAAGTACTACGCCTCGTCGACCGAGGGGATCGCCAACGGCGCGATGATGTTCGACGTGCAGCAGATCCGGCCGCTCTTCCGCCTGGAGATGGGCAAGCCGGGCAGCTCGTTCGCCATCGAGATCGCCCGCAAGATCGGCTTGCCGGAGGAGATCATCCGCGCGGCGAGCGAGAAGGCCGGGTCGGACCACATCAATCTGGAGAAGCAGCTGCGCGAGATCGCCCGCGACAAGCACTACTGGGAGCAGAAGCGCGACCGCATCCGCCTGACGGACCGCAAGGTCGAGGAGCTGGAGCAGACCTACTCCGAGCAGCTGTCGAAGATCCGCGCCGAGCGGCAGGAGATTCTCCGCCGGGCCAAGCAGGAGGCGCAGCAGCTCATTGCCGACGCCAACCGGCAGATCGAGAACACGATCCGCACGATCCGCGAGGCGCAGGCCGAGAAGGAGCTCACGCGGCTGGCGCGGCGCGAACTGGACGATTTCCGCGAGACGGTCGAGCAGACCGACACGGCGGAGCGCGATGCGGCCGTGGCGCGCGAGATCGAGCGCATCGAGCGGCGGCGGCAGCGGCGCGCCGAGCGCCGCGAGCGCGAGGGGGCGGCGGAGGGCAAGGCGCCGGCGGAGGCGCCCGCTCCGGTGCGGCGCGAGGTCGAGGTCGGCTCGAAGGTCCGCATGGCGGGGCAGGAGATGGTCGGCGTCGTGCAGTCGCTCAAGGGCAAGCGGGCGCAGGTGGCCTTCGGACAGATTCTGACGACGGTCGACAAGTCGCAGCTTGCGGTCGTCTCGAACAGCGAATACCGCGAGGCGACGCGCCCGGTGACGGCCCGCACGGTCGTTTCGGCCGACATCTCGTCGCGCAAGCTCAACTTCAAGGACCACATCGACGTGCGGGGCATGCGTGTCGCCGAGGCGCTCGAGGCGGTGCAGGACCTCATCGACGACGCCCTGATGGTGGGGGTCGGCACGGTGACGATCCTCCACGGCAAGGGCACCGGCGCCCTCAAGGAGGAGATCCGCCGCTATCTGCGCACGGTGCCCGAGGTGGTCTCGGCCGTCGACGAACATGCCGACCGCGGCGGCGCGGGCATCACGATCGTGACGCTCTCGTAGCACCGGCCGCGTGTGCCGGGCACGGCCGCGGAAGAGACGGGTGCGACGGCTGCGGCCGCCGCACCTTTTTACTGTATTTTTGCGGGCGAAAAAAGGGGCCGAAGCGGAGAAGAATGCCGCTTTTCTTGTACCTTTGCGCGATGAGGTGCAACGGATCGGCTGCCGATCCGAAAAACGGATACCATGAATTACAGACTTTCACGTATCGCCGCCATCTGCGGCGGTCATTTTTCGGGCTGCGACGTCGGCGTGCGCTCGGTCGTGACCGACAGCCGCTCGCTCACGTGTGAACTGGGCACGGAGCCGCTGTTCGTGGCCATGCGCGGCGCGAACCACGATTCGCACGCCTTCATCGCCGAGATGTACGGCCGCGGCGTCAGGGCCTTTTTGGTCGAACGGGAGGTCGAGCCGATGCCCGGCTGCGGCGTCGTGCGCGTCGACAACGCCATCCGCGCGCTGCAGAGCCTGGCGGCCTACCACCGGGCGCAGTTCCGCGGCACGGTCGTGGGCATCACCGGCTCGAACGGCAAGACCGTCATCAAGGAGTGGATCGCCGAGGAGCTGCCCCGGGGAATGAAATACTACCGCTCGCCCAAGAGCTACAACTCGCAGCTGGGCGTGCCGCTCTCGGTGCTGATGATCGAGGGCGACGAGCAGCTGGCGATCTTCGAGGCGGGCATCTCGAAACCCGGCGAGATGGAGCGTCTGGAGCGCATCATCCGCCCCGATGTGGTGATCTTCACCTCGATCGGCGACGCCCATCAGGAGAATTTCGTCAACCTCGAACAGAAGTGCGACGAGAAGATGATCCTCGCGCACCGCGCCTCCACGATCATCTACCACAGCTACTACGAGCCGCTGGGCCGCCTGGTTGCGGCGCGCTTCGCCGATCGCCGGCCCATCGACGCCGCGACGTTCCCCGAGCCGTCCGAGTCGGTCATCGGCAACGCCGCCTCGCGGCGCAACGCCCAGATCGTCGAGGCCTTCTGCGCGGCGATGCACTATCCTGCCCCGGCCTTCGCCGCGGCGCCGGCCGTCGCCATGCGCCTCGAGGTCAAGGACGGCATCAACGACTCGGTGCTCATCAACGACGCCTACAACCTCGACCTCAATTCGCTGGCGCTGGCGCTCGACTACCTGCACAACGTGGCGCTCGGCCGCCGCTGCACGCTCATCCTCTCGGACATCGCGCAGAGCGGCCTTTCGGACGAGGAGCTCTACAGCCGCGTCGCGGGCATGGTCGCCCGTGCGGGTGTCGACTGCCTGGTCGGCATCGGCTCGCGCCTGCGGCGCCACGCCGCGCTGTTCGACTGCGCGAAGGAGTTCTACGCCTCGACCGACGAGTGCATCGCCCGCCTGAGCCGGCAGGCCGTGGCCGGGCGCGCCGTGCTGCTCAAGGGGGCCCGCGACTTCCGCTTCGAGAAGCTCGCCCACGCCCTCTCGCGCAAGAGCCACACGACGGTGCTGGAGGTCGATCTCGATGCGATGATTCACAATATCAACTACTTCCGTGCGAAGTTGCGCCCGGGTGTGAAGCTCGTGGCGATGGTCAAGGCCGCATCCTACGGCGCCGGGGATTTCGAGGTGGCGCAGATGCTCCAGCACCAGGGGGTCGACTACCTGGCTGTGGCCTTCGCCGACGAAGGGGTGCTGCTGCGCGAGCGGGGCATCACGATGCCGATCGTCGTGCTCAATGCCGATGCGGACAGCTTCGACCTGATGATCGCCAACCGGCTGGAGCCCGAGATATACAGCTTCCGCTCGCTCGAGGACTTTGCCGCCGCGGTGGACCATGCGGGCGAGAGCCGCTTCCCGATCCATGTGAAGCTCGACACGGGGATGCACCGTCTGGGCTTCGTCGAGGAGGAGCTGCCGCGCCTGTGCGAGCGGCTGCGCGGCTGCGGACAGGTGCGCGTGGCGTCGATCTTCTCGCACCTGAACTGCGCCGACATGCCCGAGGAGGATGCCTACACGCGGGCGCAGATTGCCCGCTACGACCGCATGAGTTCGACGCTGGCCGCCTCGCTCGACTATCCGGTCCTCCGCCATACGGCCAACTCGGCGGCCATCGAACGCTTCCCCGAGGCGCAGTACGACATGTGCCGCCTCGGCCTGGGGCTCTATGGCTTCGGCTGGCACCGCGAGGAGGGGCTCACGCCCGTCTCGACGCTCAAGACGCGCATCGTGCAGATCAAGCACCTGGCGGCGGGCGAGACCGTCGGTTACGGGCGGGCCGGGCGGCTTACGCGCGACAGCGTGACGGCCACCGTCCCCGTGGGCTATGCCGACGGACTGGACCGCCACCTCGGCTGCGGCCGCTGGTCGCTGCTCGTCAAGGGGCGCCCGGCTCCGATCGTGGGGCGCATCTGCATGGACAGCTGCATGATCGACATCACGGACATTCCCGACGTGCAGGAGGGCGACGAGGCGGTGATCTTCTCGCCGGCCGCCGGCAACGACGCGGCGGCGATGGCCGACGTGCTGGGGACGATCCCCTACGAGGTGATGACCTCCGTGTCGGGGCGCGTCAAGCGCATCTACCTGAAAGAGTAATACGGACGGCGGTGCGCCGCGGACGGCCGAAGAGCGTCCCGTGCGCCGCCGCAAAACAACGGACCGAACATGAACGGAACGCTCTACCTGATTCCCTGTCCGATCTCGGACGAAACGGCACCGTGGGACGTGCTGCCCGCGGCCAACCGCGCCGTGATGGACTCGCTCGACTACTTCATCGTCGAGAATACGCGCACGGCGCGGCGCTTCCTCTCGAAGGCCGGCATCGCGCGCCCCATCGCCGAGCTGGAGTTCCGCGAGCTGAACGAACATACGGTCGCCGGACCCGACGTCGAGGCGCTCGTCGACCCCATCGCGGCGGGCCGTTCGGCCGGGGTGATCTCCGAGGCGGGCGTGCCGGGCGTCGCCGATCCCGGGGCGCTGGTCGTCGAGGCGTGCCACCGCCGCGGCATCCGCGTCGTGCCGCTCGTGGGCCCCTCGTCGATCCTGCTGGCACTCATGGCCTCGGGTCTCAACGGGCAGTCGTTCGCCTTCAACGGCTACCTGCCCGTCAAGCCTGCCGAGCGGGCGCAGGCGATCCGCCGCTTCGAGCGCCGGGCCCGCAGCGAGGGGCAGTCGCAGCTCTTCATCGAGGCGCCCTACCGCAACGCGAAGCTCCTGGAGCAGCTGTTGCAGGTGCTCGCCCCCGACACGCGCCTGACGCTCGCCGTGGACCTCACGGCCCCCGGCGGGCAGGTCCTAACCCGCACGGTGGCGGAGTGGCGCCGTGTGCCGCTGCCCGAACTGAACAAACGCCCGGCCATTTTCATCATCGGGTAGGGTTGGTATACAATTTGAACGATGAGGTTACGGAAATCTGAAAAAACACGAGATATGAAAAAGGAAAAGGTTTATAACGAGCAGGTTACGGAGGATGAGAAGAATCCGTCCGCCGAGGCTTCCCCGACCGGAAAGCAGCCCGAAGGTGACAATGTGGCAGAGAAGCCGGAGACGGCGGCTGACACTTTGGCAGATGCGGCAGAGCCCGCAGCGCAGGAGGGCCCCGATTTCGCGGCGCTCGTTGCCGAGTGGCAGGACAAGTACCTGCGTCTGCAGGCCGAGTTCGACAACTTCCGCAAGCGGACGATCCGTGAGAAGATGGAGCTCGTCGAGACGGGCGGCCGCGACGTGCTGCTGGAGATGCTGCCCGTGCGCGACGACGTGCAGCGGGCCGTTGCCGCCATGGAGAAGAGCGACGACATCGAGGCCCTGCGCTCGGGCGTGCGGCTCATTTCGCAGAAGTTTACCGAGGCGCTGCGCCGCAAGGGCGTGACCGAGATCGACTGCCTGGGCAAGGAGTTCGATGCCGATCTGTGCGAGGCCGTGGCGCGGTTTGCCGCGGGCGAGGAGAAGAAGGGCAAGGTCATCGACGTCGTGCAGACGGGTTACAAGCTCGGCGAGCGGATGTTGCGCTTCGCAAAAGTCGTTGTAGGAGAGTAAGGTCATGGCAGAGAAAAGGGATTATTACGAGGTGCTCGGCGTTGCGCGCAATGCCAACGCCGACGAGATAAAGAAGGCCTACCGCAAGGCGGCCATCAAGTACCACCCGGACAAGAACCCGGGCGACAAGGAGGCCGAGGAGAAGTTCAAGGAGGCGGCCGAGGCTTACGACGTGCTGTCGAACCCCGAGAAGCGGGCGCGCTACGACCAGTTCGGACACGCCGGCATGAGCGGCGCGGCAGGCGGCGGAGCCGGCGGTTTCGGCGGTTTCAGCAGCGGCGGTTTCTCGATGGAGGACATTTTCTCGCAGTTCGGCGACATCTTCGGCGGCCACTTCGGCGGCGGATTCCGCTCGACCTCTTCGTCGGGCGGGCGGCGCACGAACCGCGGGTCGGACATCCGCATCAAGGTGCGGCTGACTCTTTCGGAGATCGCCAACGGCGTAACCAAGAAGCTGCGGATCAACAAGACCGTGGCGTGCGACAAGTGCGGCGGCACGGGTGCGAAGGACGCCAACTCCTACTCGACCTGTTCGGCCTGCAAGGGCACGGGTTACATCACGCGGGTGGAAAACACCTTCTTCGGCCGCATGCAGACGCAGGGCGTCTGCCCGACGTGCGGCGGTACGGGCAAGGTCATCACGGCGCCGTGCGACCAGTGCCACGGCGAAGGCACGGTGCGCGGATCGGAGATCGTGGAGATCAAGATTCCGGCCGGCGTGGGCGAGGGCATGGTCCTCACCGTCTCGGGCAAGGGCAATGCCGCGCGCCAGGGCGGCGTGAACGGCGACCTGCAGGTGATGATCGAGGAGGAGCCCGATGCCGAGCTCGTGCGTGACGGCAACGACCTGATCCACAACCTGAACATTACGGTGACGACGGCGCTGCTGGGCGGCACGGTCGAGGTGCCGACGGTCGATGGACGCGCCAAGATCAAGATCGCACCGGGAACGCACGCCGGCAAGGTGCTGCGGCTCGGCGGCAAGGGTCTGCCGGAGGTCAACGGCTACGGCCGCGGCGACGAACTGGTTGTCGTGGACATCACCATCCCGTCGAAGCTCACCGCCGAGGAGAAACGCCTCGTCGAGCAGCTGGCCGCACAGCCCGATTTCCAGCGGGCCGAGTCGGTGAAGAACCAGAATATCTTCGAGCGAATGAAGAGCTTCTTCCGTTAGTGAGACGGAAAAGTGATGGAAACACGGTGAAAAATTCGTACCTTTACGCTGTGAAGGTGACGAATTTTTCCGTTAATAAGCAGATGCAGCCATGTTAGGATTCAGCCCGTACAAGAAACACGCCAACAAGTTCAACTACATCCCGCGCTACTACGACCCCGAAAAGGAGGCCCGCGAGCAGCGCCGTGCCGAGTTGCGCGGCGAACGGTCGGACGACAACTCGGAGTACCGCCCCGGCAAGTACATCCGCACGCAGCGCGAAGCGCGCGAGGCGAGGCGCGCCGGCGAGGCGGGCAACGGCCACATGCGGCTGCTGAAGATGGCCGTCATCGCGGCGCTGATCATCGTCTTCGTCTACCTGCTCTACCCGCGGCTGGTGGGGCTCTTCGTGAGCGCCTCGAAGCAGGGCGGAAAGAGCGACATGGAACTCATGTACGGCGATTTCGACCCCACGGCGCCGATCACCGTCGTACCGAACGATTACGTCGAGCAGGAGTAGATGGCCGACCGGATCAGACTTTTACCCGAGGTTGTCGCCAACCAGATTGCGGCGGGCGAGGTGGTCAACCGCCCCGCCTCGGTCGTCAAGGAGATGATGGAGAACGCCATCGATGCCGGTGCGCGGTGCGTGAAGGTCAACTTCCGCGACGGCGGCAAGGAGCTCATCCAGATCGTCGACGACGGCTGCGGCATGTCGCCCATCGACGCCCGCATGGCCTTCGACCGCCACGCCACGAGCAAGATCCGCTCCGTGGAGGACATCTACGACCTGCATACGTTCGGATTCCGCGGCGAGGCGCTCGCCTCGATCGCGGCGGTGGCGCAGGTCGAGCTGCGCACGCGGCAGGCCGACGACGAGATGGGCACCCTCACGGAGATCAACGGCGGGCGGTTCGTCTCGCAGTCGCCCGTGATGTGCCCCGCGGGTTCGCAGTTCTTCGTGCGCAACCTCTTCTACAACGTGCCGGCGCGCCGCCGCTTTCTGGAGAAGAGCACGACCTCGGCGTCGCAGATCCGCAGCGAATTCCAGCGCGTGGCCCTCTGCAATCCGCAGATCGCCTTTGAACTCTACGCCAACGACGCCCCGGTCTACACGCTGGCGGCGACCTCGCTCGCCGGACGGATCGTCGACGTCGTGGGACGCCATATCAAGCAGAATCTGCTGGAGGTCGATGCCGACACCTCGATCGCCCGCCTGGCGGGATACATCGGGCGTCCGGCAGCCGCCAAGCGGCGCAATGCCGACCAGTACCTCTTCGTCAACGGACGCTACTTCAAGAGCCCGTACCTTACGAGTGCCGTGATGAAGGCCTACGAAAAGCTGATTCCCGAGGGGGCGCAGCCGGCCTATTTCCTCTACCTGACGATCGACCCCTCGCGCATCGACGTCAACGTCCACCCGCAGAAGACCGAGGTGAAGTTCGCCGACGAGGAGGCCGTATGGCAGATCGTCCACGCCGCGATGCGCGAGACGCTGGCCAAGACGGGTGCCGTGCCGATGATGGATTTCGACCGCGACAACACGGTGGAGATCCCCGTCATGCAGCGCGGCGCGGTCTACAGCGAGCCGCTGGCCATGTCGAACCGCGACTACAACCCCTTCCGCGAGGAGTATATCGATCCGACGGCACCCGATCCGAATGTCGACTTCACGGGTTTCGACGTACCCTACAGCGACGATGCGCAGCACGTGTCGGATGCGGCCACTGCCGTGCCGCGGCGGGGCGGAGCGGGCGCTTCCCCGCGTCCCTTCCCGTGCGGCATCCGGCCCGACGGCGGGTTTGACCTTCCGTCGTCGGTGCCCCCGGCCGCTGCCGACGAGGAGTTCGAGGAGATCGCCTCCGGGAGCGATCCCGATCCCGTCGCAGAGACGTCCGGGGCGGGAACCTTTGCCCTTGGCGCGGACGGTGCGGGCGGCGGGCCGGGGGACGCGGAGTTCGGCGAGAGCACGCTCGATTTCATCCCGTCGGAGGCAGATGCCGAGCAGCAGCGCCTCGACGTGGAGCCGCATGCGGAGTTCTCGGAGCCGCTGCCGCTTGGCGGCGGGTATGTCGCCGCGCTGCTCGGCGGGCGCTTCGTCGTCGTGGATGTGCGGCGGGCCCGCGAGCGGGTGCTCTACGAGGAGTATCTGCGGGTGCTGGGACACGGCGAGGCCGTCAGCGAGCAGCTGCTTTTTCCCGAGCGGCTCGAACTCTCTGGCGAGGAGTACGCCCTCGTGGAGGAGCATGCCGTGGAGTTCGCGGCGCTGGGCTTCGACATCGACCTCTGCGGCGGCGGGGTGGTCGAGGTGAAGGGCACGCCGGCCGACCTGCCGGCCGATTCGGTCGACACGACGCTCTACGAACTGTTGCAGGCCTTTGCGACGCCCGTGTCGCTCGGCGACGTGCGGCGCGAGCGCATTGCTGCCGCCATGGCCCGCTCGGCCGTGCGCGGTCCGCAGCGGATGCTCTCGCGCGAGGAGGCCGCGGCGCTGCTGGCACGGCTCGCCGCGGGCGGCAACATCAGCTTTTCGCCCTCGGGAAAGGCCATTCTTATCGAAATCACGACCGAAGAACTCCGCGGCAGGTTGGGATAATTCGGCACAAAAACCTATTTTTGCAAAAAATTCCGTTATGAACAGCTATTTTCAGACGCCCCCCGTGGTGAAGAACCTCATCATCATCAACGTGCTGGTCTACATGGCCACCTCGCTGCTGCCCGTGGGCGACTGGATCACGGGCTACTGCGCGCTCTCGCTCGGTACGCCCTTTTTCCATACCTACCAGTTCGTTACCTACATGTTCCTGCATGCCAATCTGGAACATATCTTCTTCAACATGTTCGCGCTGTGGATGTTCGGCCGCACGCTGGAGTACGAGCTCGGCTCGAGGCGCTTTCTGATCTACTACATGATCTGCGGCGTGGGGGCTGCGCTGATTCAGTACCTCACGGCTCTGGCGCTGGGCGAGCTGCCGCTGCTGCTCGTCGGGGCTTCGGGCGCCGTGATGGGGCTGCTGCTGGCCTTCGGCGTGCTGCATCCCAATGCCGTCATCATGCTCCTCTTCCCGCCCATCCCGATGAAGGCCAAGTGGTTCGTCATCATCTACGGCGTCATCGAGCTGCTGCTGGGCTGGCGCGGCGTGGGCAACGTCGCCCACTTCGCCCATGTCGGCGGCATGCTGTGGGGCTTCCTGCTGCTGCACTACTGGAAACAACGCGGCATCATCCGCTTCTAAAGCATGGCCGACGAGCTCTATAATCCGGGTTACGGGCGCGCGGCGAAGAAGCCGCGCCGCAGCGTCGTGCGGTGGCTGCTCGATACGGTGATGACCCTGCTGTCGCTCGTCGTCGGCGTGACGATGATCGTCACCTACTTCGTGCCCTACGTCAACCCCTCGCGCGTGTGGTTCTTCCCCGTGCTGGGGCTCATTGCCCCGGGCGTCTACGTCGCGGCCGTCGTGCTGGCCCTCTACTGGATCATCCGCTGGCGCCTCAAGCGCGCGGGCTTCATGTTGGCGGTCGTTGCGGCGGGGCTCTTCCAGGTCTCGCTCTTCTGGCGGCCCGAGCTGCGCCGCACCTACGGCGAGGAGTCCTACGACCGCGCCGCCTTCAAGGTCATGACCTACAACGTCCGCTGCTTCTACGGCGAGGACGGCCAGAGCAGCGTCGGCGACGTGCTGCAGCTCATCCGCGAGGAGGACCCCGACATCGTCTGCCTGCAGGAGTTCAACGCCCGGCTGGCTGATGCCGCCGAGGAGTTCGCGCTGCTCGACGAGACCTACGAAAGCGCCCGCTTCGGCCGCACGCAGGCCCCCGATTCGCTCTACGGCGCCCCGATGCTGATATTGAGCAAGTACCGCATTCTGCGCTCGGGCGTCGGACTGACCGCCTCGACGTCGGTTTGGGCCGACCTGCTCGTCGGCGACGACACGGTGCGCGTCATCAGCAACCACCTGCGCTCGACGGCCATCAACGCCTCGGACAACGACTACATCACCAGCCGTCGTTTCCTTTCGGACACGGCCCGCGAGGTGAAGATCCGCAGCATCGTCGACCGCTTCCGCGAAAACAGCGTGCTGCGGGCCGAACAGGTGGACAGCATCGCACACCTGATTGCCGCCTCGCCGCGCCGGCGGATCGTCTGCGGCGACTTCAACGATACGCCCATGTCGTATGTCTACCGCACGATGGCACGCGGCCTGAACGACGCCTTTTCGGAGTGCGGATCGGGCTATTCGCACACCTTCCGCGGCTTCTACAACACGCTGCGCATCGACTACGTGTTGAGCTCCGACGACTTCGAGACCCTCTCCTACGAGGTGCTGCCCGTCGAGTTCTCGGACCACCATCCCGTCGTCGTGCGCCTGATGAAGAGAACCTCAAACAACTAAATACACACAGTCATGATTTTTGATTCGCTGAAAAACAGCGCGCTCTACACCTCGGTGCACCCGCGCATGAAGAAGGCCTTCGAGCTGATCGCCTCGACCGACTGGACCAAGATGGAGCCGGGAATCCACGAACTCGACGGACGCGACATCTACGTCAACGTGATGGAGCGCGAACTCAAGAAGCGCGCTGACGCCAAACTCGAGGTCCACAACGAGTATATCGACATCCAGCTGCTCGTCTCGGGCAAGGAGGAGAGCTTCGGCTGGAGCGAGCGCAAGGACCTGCGGCAGCCGCAGGGCGAGTTCAACAAGGAGAAGGACATCCAGCTCTTCGACGACGAACCGCAGACCTACTACACGCTGCGTCCGGGTCAGTTCACGATCCTCTTCCCCGAGGACGGCCATGCGCCGATGGTAGGCGAGGGCACCGTGCGCAAGATCATCGTCAAGGTGCGCATCTGACACTCCGTCGTCCGGCGGCAGGGGTGCCGCGTATGAGGCGGACCTGCCGTGCATGAAAAAATCCCGAACCTCGAAGGTTCGGGACTTTTTTTGTCTTGTAGTGTCGGGACGGGCACGGAGCCGCTGCTGCATTGGCGGGGGGCTCGGCGGGGCGCCTGTAGGTCGGAGCCGGACATGGCAGGGTTGCGCGGCAGCCCCGAGGGGCCTTTTTCAGGCGACTGCGAGCCGGTTGCGGTGGTGCAGGGCGCTGCGGAACGCAAGCCACGATCCGACGGCGCAGACGACGAAGACCGTGCCGGTCGAGAGCAGCGTGTCGCCCATGCCGACGAGCGGCGATACGAGGCCGCCGAAGGCGAAGCAGACGGCGCCCAGCAGCGCCGAGGCCGTGCCGGCGTGCTCGCGCGTGCAGTCCATGGCCAGCGTGGTTGTGGCCGGGAAGGTGATGCCCATCGAGAAGAGCAGGGCGAAGACCAGCACCTCGTAGAGCCAGAATCCGCAGTGGCAGGCGAGGGCTGCGGCCGTGGCGAGCGAGAAGAGCAGCATGCCGCGGCAACCGAGGAGCGTGGCGCGCTCCTGCCGGCGGAAACGCACGGCAAGCGCCGCGGCGCTCATGATCGCCAGCGAATTGGCCGCGAAACAGAGGCTGAATCCGAAGGCCGAGAAGCCGTAGTGCTCCTGCACGATGAAGGGCGACGAGGCGATGTTGCCGAAAAGGATGCCCTGTGCGAAACCCAGCTGGAGGATGTAGCCGACGAATAGGCGGTTGTGCAGTACGGCGCCGAATCCGTGGAGCAGCTGCCCCCATCCGGCGTTGCTGCGGCGCGTCGCGGGCAGCGATTCGCGGAAGCGCAGGCAGCAGGCAAGCAGCACGCAGCCGATGGCGAGCAGGATGCAGAAGATGCCGCGCCAGCCGATGACGTCGGTCAGGGCGCCGCCGACGATCGGCGCCGTGACGGGCGCCACGCCGTTGATGGCACCGATGACGGCCAGCATGCGGGCGAGCTCCGCACCCGTGAAACGGTCGGCGGCGACCGAACGCGAGATGACGATGCCGCCGGCCCCGGCGATGCCCTGCAGCAGGCGCAGCAGGATGAACTGCCGGATGTCCGAGGCGAAGATGCAGAGGATGGTCGAGACGATGAAGAGCGCCATGGCTGCGATCAGCGGCGGACGGCGTCCGTAGCGGTCGCTCAGCGGGCCGAAGAAGAGCTGCCCGAGGGCCAGGCCGATCATGCTCGACGTGAGGCCCAGCTGCACCATCGACGACGTGGTGCCGAAATAGCCCGTCATCGAGGGGAGCGTCGACAGGTACATGTCCGTGACGAAGGGGCCGAATGCCGTGAGCAGCCCCAGCAGGACGAGAAGAAAGGCTTTGGATTTTTCGTTGTTCATCTTTTCTTTTTTCCGGTGCAAAAATACGTCGCATATTCCGCTTCCGTCTCGTCCGATGCCGCTGGGTGTAGTTCATTTTCGGAACTGCACTTGTGCAAACCGGAGCCGGGCACTCGCATGCGGTGCTGCCGGGCTGCGTGTGTCGGGCCGGAGTGTTTTGCGGACGGTTCCGGAGGCTTTTACGCCGGGGCCTCGTTTTTGGGTGCGCGGGCGGTGAAGTGCTTCTGTGCAGGGCAGGGGCGTGCTGCAAGTAAGCTCTTCACACGCGGTGCCCGATCTTGTTGCACGCGGGCGCCGAAGTGCTTTTGTGCAGGGCAGGGGAGTGCCGTATGTGGAGTCCCTGCACGGAGAGCGGGGTTGCGTGAGGGGGCCGCGGGCGCGTCGACTGGAGCGGTGGGTGCTGCTTTTTCCCATCGTCAGCGCTTGCCGGATGTTGGCGTCCGGATGCGTGTTGGCCAAGGGAAAGGCAGGCTCCGGTGGGGGTGAAAAGAGACAACCCGAAGACCGTGCGGCCTTCGGGTTGTCGTCTCGGGCTGGTGCCCGCTATTTCGTTTCGCGCATCCGGGCGACGATGTCGTGTGCAAGGGCGCGGCACGGTTCGCATACCGCCTGCGAATAGCCCTGCTTCATCTCGACGGGCGTGCCGATCATCTCCCACTTCATCCGTTCGCTGAACTCCTTCATGCGGCGCACGGCGGCACCGGCCCAGGTGAACGATCCGAAGCAGGCAAAGTTGCGATGCGGGATGCAGCGGGTCTCGATGCGGCGCAGCAGCTGCTCGACGGGCGGGAAGAGCTCGCCGTTGTAGGTTGGGCTACCGACAACGAGCGTGTCGTAGCGGAAGACGTCGCGCAGGACAACCGACGGATCCGCTACCGAGAGGTTGTAGACAACGATCTTCTCCACCCCCTCCTCGACAAGGCTGCGGGCGATGCGTTCGGCCGTCTGTTCCGTATTGCCGTACATCGAGGCGTAGGCCACGACGACCCCCTTTTCGCCCTCGTAGCGGCTCATGCGGTCGTAGAGGTCGATCACCTCGGCGATGTGGCGCTGCCAGACGGGTCCGTGCGTCGGGCAGATCGTCGCAACGGGCAGCGCGCGGACCTTTTGCAGGGCCTTCTGCACCGGAGCACCGTATTTGCCGACGATGCAGGCGTAGTAGCGACGCATCTCGTTCCAGTAGCGGTCGGCGTCGACCTGCGAATCGGTAATGCCGCCGTCGAGTGCGCCGAACGTACCGAAAGCGTCACCCGAAAAGAGCGTCTGCTCTTCGGCGCACCACGTGACCATCGTCTCGGGCCAGTGTACCATCGGCACCAACTGGAAGGTGAGCGTCTTGCCGCCCAGATCGAGCGTGTCGCCCTCCTTGACCTCGAGCGTGCCGTCGCAGATGCCGTAGTAACCGGCAATCATTTGCAGGGTCTTGGCGTTGCCGACGATCGTTATGTCGGGATAGAGTTGCCGCAGGGCCGCGATCGACGACGAGTGGTCGGGTTCCATGTGGTTGACGACGAGGTAGTCGATCCGGCGGTCGCCGATCTCCTCGCGGATGTGCTGGAACAGCCGGCTGCCGAAGGCCTCCTCGACCGTGTCGATCAGTGCGATCTTTTCGCCGATGACCAGATAGGCGTTGTAGGAAACACCCTGGGGAAGCGACCAGAGGCCCTCGAAAAGGTGGGTCGTGCGGTCGTTGACGCCGACGTAGCGGATGCCGGGAAGAAACGCTGTAATTGCCATAGCTATTGATAATGAGCGGTTGTTGTTCTTTCGCCGGCAAAGGTAAGAAAAAATTTCCGGATGCGCTCATTTTCTTTCCCTTTGCATGTGCGATTCTCCCCTGGGAGCTGCGGCGGGCGGACTGTTTCCCTCCCCGGAGACAAAAAACCGCATGCCGCGGGTGCGGCATGCGGTGCTGTGCGGATTGCGCGCTCCCTACAGGAAGCGGGGCGACTCTTCCTCGCCGGCGCGGCTCTGCGTCGAGGCGGTCATCTCTCCCGAGAGAATCTCCTGCGGAATGCTGGTCTTCTCGTATACGGAGACGTCCCCCGTACTCGAGAGGCTGGTCAGCGTCATGCGTCCGTCCGTCGAGAAGAAGGCGTCGTATTCGCTGGCCCACGGCTGGTTGTCGCTGTAGACACCCGAGAGTTTGTCGTTGCTGTACGTGTATTTACCGCTGTAGTGCACGTATCCCGGGGTGATGAAGCGCTGGTACAGGTCGAAGGTTCCCTCCTCGGTGAACGAGATGTAGATGTCGGCCGTGGCCGTGGCGCCGGTCCACGATACCATGTGCCACTCTCCGACGAGCGTCTCCTTGCCCGGGTTCTTGCCTCCGTTATTGTCCGACTTGCTGCAACCGCTCAGGGCTACGAGCGACGCAAGCAGCATACAGAAAATCTTGATGTTTTTCATGCTCAATCCTTGTTTTTATAACCAACCTCCGTTTGCAGACTCGAATTCGCGGGCGATGATCGCATACTCCTTCGTAATGGTCATGCCGTTGATGCCGCTGCCGCTGTTCGTGCCGGCCACCATCGTGACCTTGGCAATGGCCGATCCGGGCTTCGTGCAGGTCAGCAGGACCTGGTTCGCGAAGACTCTCGGGTCCGAGGACATGCCGAGGCTGGCCTTGCCTTCGGCCGAAATCTCGACCGACGTAATCGTCATGTTCGCGTTGCCGCCGCCGACGAGTGCCGCCAGGTCGAGTGTATACTGCGAGCCGACGGGAACGGGGATGCAGGTCGTGCCGCGCACGTTCATCAGCACCTGGAAGGCGTCGATGTAGCCCGTACCCATCTTCTTGTTGTGGGCTGCGAGGTTGAGCGTGTGGCTGCCGTAGTTGTCGTAGTAGGGCTTCGTTCCGGTGCAGTACTGGTCGATGTTGTTGACCGAGGTCAGCAGCAGCGCCTTGAACTGGTCCGTCGTGAAGGTCTTGCCGAGCTGCAGGGCATACGAGAGACCCAGCGCGGCAACGCCCGATACGTGCGGGCAGGCCATCGAGGTACCCTGCGAATAGCCGTAGCGGCCGTTGAGGATCGTCGAGAGGATCATCGATGCCTCGGAGCCCGTCTCGATTCCCGACTGGTAGTAGTCACCGCCGGGAGCCGCGATGTTGCAGCCCGGGCCGTAGTTGGTGTAGTAGGCCGGGGTGAAGTCGCACGACATGGCCGTTACCGAGATGTAGTCGCGGTAGGCGGCCGGGTAGCCCGACATGCCGGTTATGTCGTTGCCTGCGGCGAAGATGGCAATGCCGCCGTCCAGGGCATCGCAGTTCTTCGTGGCGATGAAGTAGTCGATGGCCTGCTTCTCGGCGCTGTCGTAGGTCGAGTACTGCGAATCCGAGGTGAGCGTACCGGCCGTGTAGCCCCAGCTGCACTGGAGAATCACCGCGCCGTTGTCGGCTGCATACTTGATGGCGTTGGCCGTCGTGCTGGCGTTTCCGCCGTTGTCGTTGTAGAAGATCTGGCACGACATGAGCTTGACGCCGTCGTTGTTGCCCGAACCTCCGGCGATGCCGCAGACTCCGATGCCGTTGTTGTTCACGGCTGCCACTGTGCCGGCCACGTGCGTGCCGTGCTCGCCGGCCTGGCCCTGCGTGCTGATCGCCAGCTTCGTGTTGGTGACAAAGTTGTAACCGTAGATGTCGTCCTTGTAGCCGTTTCCGTCGTCATCGGCGCCGCTCTGACCGTTCAGTTCGGCCTCGTTGACCCACATGTTGGCGGCCAGGTCGGGATGGTCCCACTGTACGCAGTCATCGACAATGGCCACGACCACGCGCGGGTCACCCGTGCAGAGACGCCAGGCGTCCTTGCAGTTGACATCCGCACCGGCCTTGATCTTTGAATAGATCTGTTTGTCGCCCGTGTTGATGTAGTGCCACTGCTTGCTCAGCTCGGGATCGTTGAACGATACGCCGGAGGTCGTCATGTCGGCACGGGTGGCGGAAGCCGCGAGACTCTCGTCGAGCGGAATGACTTTCGGGTCGTGGATGCTGGCGAGCTTCTGATCAAACTCCACCTTGCTTACTTCGGCGATCCGGGCCATCTCCAGGGCTGTCTTGTCGAGATCGGCCTCCTCATCGAATTCCACGAGATACCAGCGGTGCAGACCTGCCGCGCGGGTGCGTTCTTCGTTCCGCTCATCCACCGGGAAGAGACGTCTGAGCGACTTGACGCCGATGTTGTCGAGTACGGCGTCGAAATCGGAGATGCCCGAACGGGTGGCCACGCCGCCCGCACGCGTCACGCGCAGGACGGAGTTTTCGACATTCGCGACGGCATCGCTGTTGAAGTAGACCAGCAGCTGGCCTTTGGCAGCGTTCGTCGACGTGAATACAAGCTTGGAAGCAACCTTGTCTTCCATCTTGACGGGAGCAGACTCTCCGGTCGTGTCTTTCGTACACGATGCAAGGAGAAGCACTGCCAGCATGAGCGATAGGCTCCGGATTGTTTTGAACTTTGTCATAAAATTTATAATCAGGTTGTTACAGCCCTGTTTCGGGTGCTTGTTCCTTTTGACCACAGAACCCGGCACGGTTCATGGCGCCGTGCCGGGTTTCGTGGTTCAGGTCTTGCAGGCGAGGCGTATTACATCAGCGGGCTGTTGACGGCCTTCTTGCTGATCTTTGCCTTGCCGTTGTACGGCTTTGCGGGCAGCGGCTCGCACTTTGCAGTCTTGACATCAAGCGTGCGGACGATGCTTCCGTAGTTAGCTGCGGCATTCACCAGTACGGGGTTTACCTTGGCCTGCATGATGCCCTTTGCAGCGAGCGGGAAGCGTACCTGTACGGGCGATACAAGCATTCGGTCGATCATGGCCGACGGCAGGACGGCCGAGCTCGGCATTGCCGACGTAACCAGTTCGATCTTTGCGCCCGGTTCGTAGATGGCGGCCAGGTAGTAGTCCGTGACGCTTGAACCCTCGACCGTACCGACGTAAACTTCAAGGTAGGTCTTCAGGCTGGCCATCTGCTTGGTCGACGGGTCGACATTGATGACGATAGGATCCTTGCCGTTGGCATCCTGGTTGTTCATGTCGGCGACGCTGAAGAAGAGGTAAGCCTCACCTCCACCGGTTCCTACGAACCCGCCAAGGAAGTTCTTGCCCTCGTTGTATTTCCATTCACCGCTCATGGTCACCTCGTTGGTGCTTTCGCTGTACTGTGCGTACCACGATACGCCGATCTCGAGGCCGAAGTTCTTCACGAAGAAGTCCGTACCGTTGGTGCTGCGGGGCGAAAGCGTCATGTTGTTCTTCAGGGTGACCGTTCCGCCGTCCTGGGTGGCTGCGTCAAAGGTCATCAGGTAGTCACCGATCACCAGGTCGCCCGTGTAGCCCGAGTAGTCGGGAGCAGCCGTTGCGCATTCTGCCGTCACCACGGCGCTCTTGCCATAGGTGTTCGAGGCCTTTACGATCATCGTGTAGGAGGTCTTCTCCGAGAGACCGGTCCAGATGTTGCTAATGCCGCCATCCTGGTTGATCTTGGGTACCAAGGTGCTGTAGTCCTCGCCGCCGCTCTCCACCATCTGGTCGTAGGTTGTGCCCTGCTCCAGCAGCGCGTTGACGTCGCTGGTGGCTGCAAGCACGATCTTGAGGCTCTTGAGTTCCGAACCCTTGATCTCAAAGTAGAGAGACGTAGCGTCGGGGTACTCTGCAAGGTCTTCGGGCGAATACTCCGAAACGAGACCCATCATCGCCTGGATGTCGCAGTCGGGAATCTCGCTGCCACCCATGCCCGGGAAGTAGAACGATACGGCTGCCACGTTGTTTTCAAGCGCCTTGTTCGTATTGTCCAGCGGCAGGGCGACTACCGTGTAGGGTCCGGGAGTTGTCAGATCTGCCTTGATGGATACCGAGCCGGCGCCGACAACGAAGTCCTCGATCGTGAGAATGTTTTCGGCGGTGCCGTTGGCGATCTGCGCTGCAAGGGTTGCAGCCGAAGCCTCCACATCACCCTCGGCGATAACGTAGTTGATACCCGTCACGTCGGCACCGTAGGTGAAGTCGATTACGGCGCTGGCGCTCGTGTTGTCGGAATTTACCAGCATGCCGCCGTATGCAGCCGTCAGCGTGTAGTCCGTGATCTGAGCTCCGGGGAGCATGATGCGGAAGAGACCCGAGTTGTTCGAGTAGTAGTAGCCTGCATCCTCCGACGTTCCGTCGCAGCCCACGATGATACCTTTCTTCGGGAAGGAGATGACGCCGTTTTCAAGCGTACCTACCTGCTCGGGATCGTTCATGATATAGAAGTTGCCGTAGCCGTAGGAATTTTCGGTGATTCCGGAGTACTGCTCGGCGATCGTTACGGCCTGCGGATTGGCGCAGTTGATGACGATGTTTGCGGGCGTGTACGAGAACTGTCCGGAGAGGTCGCTCTGCGTAGCGCCGAAGAACTCGGTCATGAAGGTCCAGCCGAACATCTCCTCGACCATATAGACGCCCTCCTGCGACTTGTGCTTGTGGATCGTTACATCGATTTCCACATCCTTCTCGCCGAAGAAACCGCCCAGCCATCCGTCACGGTATTTGCCGGTTCCGAGCTCTTCCCACGGCCACGGAATGATCGTAATATCGATCATGTTGTTGCCGTACTGGGTCAGGTTCTGTTCGTCGTTGAGAAGGAGCGAAGCCTTGTACTCCGTGCCGTCGACGAGTGCGCTGCGGTTGAAGGTGATGACCAGATTGGCCAGGTCGCTGCCGGCCTCGAACGAAACCGAAGAGGGAATATTGAGAATACCCTCCTGCCCCTGTTCAATGCTGGCGAGGATGTTCACGGTCAATGCTTCGTCGGTTACGACACGCCGTACCGGAATGGTCACGGACGACTCGTCGTCACCCACGTTGAACTCCGAGGGGATCGTGTTGGGGAAGTAGACCTGTGCACCGGAATCCTTCGGCCCCGGCTCGAAGTCGTCGCTGCTGGTGCAGGCCGAAAGAAGGCCTGCCACCGCAACGATACCCATCAGTAAGAATTTCGTGATGTATTTCATGTTGTGCAATTTTTTTTGTTATCTGACAGATCTTACCGTGCCGGTCGGGTCGGGATTGTTCATGTTCGTAAGAGCAATGTTCTGCTGTACGGCGCCGAGCGGAATCACGCAGTTCCACCAGGGAGCACGGCCGTCGGTCGAGATGATGGCGCCCGACGGGGCGTTCGTGCCCGTGTCCGCATTGTGCATGCTCATGTTCAGACGCTTCATGTCGTAGTAGATGATACCCTCGCCCCAGAACTCGATACGCTTCTGGAAGATGATCTCCTCGACAAGGTCCGTCGTGGCGGCCGGGATCCGGTAGTTCGGGTCGCGGTGTGCCATGAACGAGGTGAGCAGCGTGCGGGCCGTGGCCTCGTCGTAGTGAGCCGTAGCCTCGGCCTCGATCAGGTACATCTCCTCGACACGCATCATCGGAATGTCGACCACGTTGGCGATCGTGAAGTTGCTCTTCTCGCCGCCGGCCGTGTGGAACTTGTACGAGGCATAGGGAGCCACCGTCTTGAACTCCTCCTCGGTCAGGCTCATGTAGGGCTGAGCTGCCGCATACGATTGGTCGGGAGTCACATAGCTCTTCTTGCGGAAGTCGGTGTCGGAGATACGCTCGTAGCTGAAGATCGAGATACCGGGCTGTGCGCCGTAGCCGTAGCCGTAGACGGCCTCGAGGCTCATGTGGGCAGCCCACGAGAGCAGGTTGTTCAGCACCGTGTCGGTGGTCTGAATCATGGCCCACATCCATGCGTTGTTTACCGTGTTGAAGCCGGTCTTCGGATCGAGCCACTGGCTCTCGGTCAGGATCGTGCAGCCCGATGCGTTGATGGCCTTGCGGGCATACTCGGCGGCCTTCTTGTAGGCCTCCGTTCCCGTCACGAAGCCTTCGTAGGTCTCCTCGAAGCCTCCGAGCCACAGGTAGGTGCGGGCCAGCAGTCCGTATACGACGGCCTGCGACGGCATGGTCTTCGAGGCGGGCTGGTAGTCGGCCAGCAGCGACTCGGCGTCGGTCAGATCCGAGAGGATGAAGTTGAACATCTCCTCACGCGTGGCGCGCGGGTTGTTCTCCAGCTGCTCGAGCGTGGCGCCCTCGCGCACGATGGGCACCGTCAGCCCCTTGACGGCCTCCAGTTCGCTCTCGTAGGAGGGACGGTCCGGAGCCTTGGCCGGCAGCGGGTCGTACATGCGGGCCATGTCGAGGTAGCACATGGCACGGAATGCCTTGGCGATGCCGAGCGCAACGCCGCCGCTTTCGCTCTGGCTGGCGATCGAGATCACCTCGTTGGCCGAGTAGATGAACTGGTAGTAGTTCAGATAGAAGAAGTCAGTCCATCCCGTGGCGCTGAGACCTCCCATGTCCGGGTAGAGCCATGCCTGCCAGCGGTCGTAGTACTGGTTTCCGCCGGGGAGATTCTGCGATACGGGGAATACTTCGCCCACCATGCGGTCCGTAGCACCGAAGATGCCGGGATAGCCGAAGTCGAAGTGATCGCCCATATTGAGGTAGTTCGTGATGAGAATCGTCGGAATCGAGGCGGCGATGTCCTCCATGGCGAACGGCGACTCGGAGATCTGCCCGCTCGTCACGTTACCGCCCTCGGGGAAGGTCTCCTCGATGCAGCTCGACAGCAGCACCGGAGCGCAGAGGAGCGCAGCCGCGAATTTTACTATCTTGTTCTTTTTCATGGTATGCAACTTGTTATGAAAGACATTAGAAGGTAACGGTTACACCGCCCGAGAAGGTGCGGATCGGAGCATAGTAGTAGGGGTTGGTGGCACCGTTGATGCTCTGGCGCGGGTCGAGACCCTGGCGCTTCGACCAGTACCATACGTTGTCGCAGGCCACGTATACGCGGAGGCTCTCGACGAGGAACTTGCGCGTGATGCTCTTCGGCAGCGTGTAGCCGAGCGTGATGTTCTGGATGTTCAGATACGAGGCGTCGGTCAGGAAGCGGTCCGAAGAGGCTGCCGAGTAGTTGTCGTTGTAGGCAAAACGCGGAATGTTCGAGTTCTTGTTCGTCTCGCTCCACGAGTTGAGCAGGTCGCGGTGGTAGTTGAAGCCGCTCGAGCTGCCCGACGGCGAACCCATGTAGGTTGCATAGCCCGTATCGTAGGCCTGACCGCCGATCTGGTAGGTGAAGCCCAGCGAGAGGTCGAAGCCGTAGGCGTGCAGCGAGGTGTTGAAACCGCCGTAGAGGTCGGGCAGCGCGTCACCCTGCAGCTCGCGGCCGTTCAGCGAAGCGTCCGAGTAGTTGTTGGTCTTCTCACGGGTCTTTTCGCCGGTCTCGGCATTCGTCTTGTAGGTGTACCAGAGCGATTCACCCGTCGTTTTGTCCACGCCTGCATAGGTCGGCAGATAGAACGAGAAGACGGATTCGCCCTCGGTCAGGAAGTAGCTGCCGCTGATACGGCCGACGTGCTTGCCGTCCGACGTGGTGTTGTTCTTGTACTGTTCGGGCAGCTTGACGAGTTTGTTCTTGTAGTGGGTCATGTTGACCGAGAAGTCCCAGACGATGTCCTTCGTGCGGATCAGGTCGGCGCGCAGTTCGATTTCGACACCGCGGTTGACCATGTCGCCGATGTTGGTCCAGATCGAGGTGTAGCCCGACTCATACGGCGTAGCCATCTGGAAGAGCATGTCGGTGGTCTTGCGGTTGAAGAAGTCGATGCCTCCCGACAGGCGGTTGTTCCACAGGCCGAACTCGACGCCGACGTTCAGGTTGGCGTTGGTCTCCCACGTGATGTCGGGGTTACCCTTGCGCGCGAGGTTCTGCGTTACGCTCGTGCCGCCGGCGCTGGCGATCGTGTAGTAGTCCGTGTAGAGGTATTCGGAGATACCGTCGTTACCCTGCGAACCGTAGGAGGCCTTCACCTTCAGCATGTCGACCCAGGGGGCGTTGAACCAGCTCTCCTTGTTGATGAGCCATGCCACGCCGGCCGACCAGAAGTTACCCCAGCGGTGATCGGGGTGGAAGCGCGACGAGGCGTCGCGGCGATACGAAGCCGAAACGTATACCTTCTCGTCGTAGTCGTACTGGCCGCGGAAGAAGTAACCTTCGTTGTTGTACTCCGCAACCGACGAGCCCGAGCTGGCCATGTCGACCACGGCGCCGCTCAACTCGAGGTTGTTGGGCGAGTACATCACGCTGCGCTGTGCATAGAGTCCGTAGACCTTGCGGTTGTACATTTCGTGACCGAGCAGCAGGCCGATGGTGTGCTTCTCGCCGATCGTCGTGTTGTAGTTGAGCAGTTGCTGGAGGTTGTAGGTGATGTCACGCTGGTGCGACTTGTAGACCAGACCTCCCGACTCGGCGAACTGTCCGTAGAAGGGGTTCATCACCTGCGTACCGCGGGTCTCGTCGATGGCAACGCTGCCGTTGACCGTCAGCTTGAGGCCCTTGTAGAGGTCGATGTCGGCAAAACCGTTTGCCGTGAAGGCGTTGCCCTCGCTGATGTACTTGTTCAGCTGGATGTCCTGCAGGTCGTTGCTCTGACCGCCGGTCGAACGCACGGCACCACCGTTGCGGCCGTCGCCCGTATCGTAGAGCTTCATGCCGTACTGGTCGATCATGATGTTGCCGTTGCCGTCGCGGATGTAGACCGGATAGATCGGGGCCGTCCGCATGGCCGTGGCGAATGCGTTGCCGCCGTCGCTGGCACCCTCGTTGCTCGTATCGTTACCGTTGTTCCATACGAAGTGCGTGTAGGAGAAGTTACCTCCGACCTTGAGCCACTTCTTGGCCTTGTAGTCCGCGCGCAGTCGCGCCGTGTAGCGCTCGTTGCTCGAGCCGTCGATGATACCCGTGTTGTCGAGGTAACCGAGCGATGCGTAGAAGTTCGCGCGGTCCGTAGCGCCCGATACGTTGACGTTGTACTCCTGACGGAACGTGGCCGACTTGTAGATCTCGTCGAGCCAGTTGTCGGGCTTGAGCATGTACTCCTGTCCGTTGTAGGTCACCACGCGACCCTCCTTGGCCAGCGGGTTGAGCCTGCCGTTGGTGCCGATCAGGTTCTGGCCTTCGGGATAGGACATGACGTTGTAGCCCAGACCGCCGGCGGCGTTCGACGTCAGCAGCTGGTTGGCTGCCAGGTTGGCCTGCACGGCGTTGTAGCCGTTTACGAGCGTGTAGTAGTTGTAGAGGGCCTTGTAGTGGTACTCGTAGTACTCACCTGCGTTGTCCACGATGTCGTAGTTCTGCAGGGCGCGGGTGTTGACACCCCACTTGCCGTCGAAGGTCACGGTGGCATCACCGGCCTTGGCGCGCTTGGTCGTCACCATGATGACACCGTTGGCACCGCGGGCACCGTACAGGGCGTTCGAGGCGGCATCCTTCAGGACGCTGATCGACTCGATATCGGCCGTGTTCAGGTTGTTGATATCGCCTTCGTAGGGCACGCCGTCAACGACCCACAGCGGCGACTTGTTGGCATTCAGCGAGCCGTAACCGCGGACGTAGATCGACTGACCGGCACCCGGGCGACCCGAAGCCGAGTTGAACTGTACACCGGCGATCTTGCCGACCAGGGCATCCTGTACGTTGGTCGACTGCGTCTTGATCAGGTCGTCCGACTTGATGACCTTTGCCGATCCGGTGAAGGCCTCTTTCTTGGCCGTACCGAATGCCACGACGATCACGTCGTCGATCGCCTGCGTATCTTCTTGCAGCGTTACGTTAATCGTGGTCTTGCCGGCAATGGGAACCAGCATGTCCGCATAGCCCACGAACGTCACCTTCAGGGTGCCGTCTGCCGGGGCCGAGAGCGTGTAGCTGCCGTCCATGCCTGTGGTCGTGCCGACATGCGTGCCGTCAACCAGGACCGTCGCGCCGACAACCGGGTTGCCTTCCGCGTCGGAAACTGTACCAGAGACCTGCCGGTTCTGAGCGACGGAAAGAAGCATCCCCGCCCCCAGCACAGCAATTAACGATAGTACAATTTTTCTTACCATAAGCGTTAATTTTAATTGATTTTAAAATAAAAAGTTCATGAGCAAAGATATGTGAAAGTCATCTCTTTTACAAACAAAATTATTAAAAAAATTGCTGATGTAATACATTTTCTTTGAATTTCTCTTTCGCAGTTACAATTTATTTACAGTATTGTAATATCAATTACAATCTGTAACCGGATTTTTTGCCTTTTTTGAGGGTTTCTTCGCGCTTTCCGAGGGGTGTTTTTACCGTCCGAATACCGTTTTGAGTACCCTTACGGTCCAAAAGGTCTATTTTGCGGGTTGCAGCATCTGCTTTCCCGGGCGAAACGGTGCCTTTCTGCGAACCGTTTTGCAGTGGAGGGCCTCTTGCCGCGGCGGGCGTGGGGCGAAAAAAGGCGTATACCTTATTTATATGTTTTTCGGGTTCAAGTGCCGATGCATGCGTTTTCTGCCGCTTCCTAACACTTTGCCGCAGCCTGTTTGGGGTTCATGTTGCCTGTCTCGGAGGAAAAAACGCATATTTTTTCGCTCCGGGCTTGCAGATTCAAATTTTTTGCTTACCTTTGCACCACGATAATACGGAAGGGATTTCCCGTCGGATTATTGCGATGGTGCCATAGCTCAGTTGGTAGAGCAAAGGACTGAAAATCCTTGTGTCCCCGGTTCGATTCCTGGTGGTACCACTTTGAAGAGAAGCAAAAAGTTGCAAAACCCTGATTTCCAAACGAGATCAGGGTTTTCTCTTTTTGTCGGCAGCGCAAAAAACAGCGGTTTTCGGCACCTTTTGGTGGAGCAATCGGTGGAGACGAAGACCACCGCTTCCATCTCCACCGAATTTGCATCTTTCTCGCTGAATTGCAATATTTTGCATGACGCTAAATCGGGTCTAATTTCCTACATTTGTCGAACCAGTTAAAGAGCAAGTAGGAACCATGAAAAGAGATTCGTTTCACGTGCTGTTCTTCCTCAAGAAGACCAGGCTGCTGAAAAACGGAGAGGCCTCCGTCTGCATGCGCATCACCGTCAACGGGACGCGCGTCGAGAACAACATCCGCAAGAGCATCGACCCTGCCCTGTGGAGTCAGGCCAAGGAGACGGCCCGCGGCAAGAGCCGCCGCGCCTGCGACCTGAACACCTATATCGAGGAGGCCCGCATCAAGCTGTATCAAATCTTTTGCGAACTGGAGCAGCAGAACCGCCCCGTCACGGCCCACCTGCTGCAGAAGCTCTTCTTCGGGCAGGAGAAGCCGGAAGAGGTCCGCACGCTGTTGGGGACCATGCAGGAGCACAACGACCAGTGCCGGGCGCTGGTCGGCACGGACTATGCGCTGATTACGGTCCGCCGCTACGAGAGTTGCCGGCGTTATCTGGCCGAGTTGGTCCGCCAGCGCTACGGGAAGGAGGATCTGCCCCTCGCGGAGGTCAACGGAGAGCTGGTCCGTGCCTTTGCCTTCTATCTGAAGACGGAGAAGGGATGCCAGCAGAATACCGTCATCCGCTACATGAAGTGTCTGAAAAAGATTACCAATCTGGCCCGCGCCAATGACTGGATGGCGAAGGACCCCTTCCTCGGGATTCGTTTCCACGAGAAGGAGGTCGTCCGGGAGTTTCTGACGATGGACGAGCTGCAGACCATCTACCGCAAGGAGTTTCCGCTGGAGCGGCTGACGCTGGTCCGCGACGTCTTCATCTTCGCCGCCTTCACGGGGCTGGCCTTCATCGACGTGCAGCAGCTCGCCCCGGAGCACATCGTCCGCGACAACAACGGAAATCTTTGGATCCGCAAGCCCCGTCAGAAGACAAAAAACATGTGCAACATCCCGTTGCTGGATATTCCGCAGGAGATTCTGCGCAAGTATGCCAACCACCCCACCTGCCGGAAGAAGGGCGTATTGCTGCCGGTTCCATGCAACCAGAAGATGAACAGCTATCTGAAGGAGATCGCCGACATCTGCATGATCCGCAAGAATCTGACCACGCATTGCGCCAGGCACTCGTATGCAACCTCGGTCTGCCTGGCCAACGGCGTCAGTCTGGAAAATGTGGCCAAGATGCTGGGCCACTCCAACATCAAGATGACGCAGCACTATGCCCGGGTTCTCGACAGCTCCATCCTCCGGGATATGATGCAGGTGGAGAGAGCCATCTCCAAACTGGGATAGCGGAATGCGCCCTGCTAAATTCACAAAACAGCCCGGGGATAAGCATCTCCGGGCTGTTCAATGTCATGGCTATACCAACCGGCTGATCCTGTCTCGGATGATCCCCTTGTACTCCTCTTTCATCTCTTGCGGCAGGAACGATCGATCCACATATGCGAACCAGACGTCCTGTGACTTCCGAAACTTGTGAAAGATGTTTTCTATAACCTTGTCGCCCAAACCCGAAGCCTGCATGGAAGCGATAAAATCTTCTTTCCGGATTTTCCGCTTCTTGCCATTGAGCGTCAACGCCAGCTCCTCGTTATCCTCCGGCATGACCAGCGCTGTGGAGAGCATGTCGTAAGCCGGAGTAAGCAGATATTTACCCGGCACCTCGCTATAGAGTGAAAAGTTCTTCAGATGCATATCAGCATTCCCCGTGATCCACGAAAAAACAACCTGCTCCCAAAAGTTGACCTGATCCAGCATGGGGGTTGCAGAGAATCTCCGGATGGTCTTGTCGATCTGTTCGTACGAACCTTTGTATTTGTGCTCGGTCAGACGCCCGGTCAACTGGCACATATCTTCCATGGGTAATTTCACACCCTGGGAAGTGCGGTCTATACGGCGTGTGATATAGCACAGTTCGCCATCAGCAAAGCGAATCAGGCTGTGAGGCACGACTCTTATTCTGGCCAGTTCGGCCAAATGCATCGTTAAATCCTCCAACTCGGGCAAATGGGCGAATCGTTCGGTTGGTGGTTTCAGAATATACCGTCCCCACAGCCCGACAATCGTAAAACGGTCGACCTCGTTTCGTCCACCCTTGAGAATATCGAGCGACAGTTTTGCCTGCACCCCCGTAAGAGTTGTCTGGCTGTGAATTACCTGTCGGGCAAGATCCGTCAGATTTTCGCGCGTGTAGGGTAGTTCGGGAGGACACGACGTCCCGAATATTTTTTGGGAACAACGCTTGTGGAAATCCTTTTCACCCGCGGTCAACTCCCCGTAACAATACAAACATACCGCCATCGATTACTCCTCCTTGGTGATTACGGGTTGAACTCCAACAGCTCCGATACAATCCTTACAGCAGGCCAAAAGCAGGGCCATACGATCACGAGCATCGATTTTCCAGTTCCTTTGGGCAATATCCAGCAACCAGCCCTCGGGAATCAATCCGTCAAAAAACGGGAACAGCACTTTATCCCGGTAGGGACGGTCACTCAACGGGAGGGTCAGGCTCACAGCCTGCGCATCCGGTGCAGCCAAATAACCGGTATCGTATACGAATGTATAACCGTTCTCGTCTTCAGTCAAGATGCCGGCCCGTCGATCCTGAAAAAATACAACAGCTTGTTTCATCATTCATCGGTTTTAGTCATCGGTACAGCTCCCACCTCATAGCCAAACAGATTCAGAATCTGGTTGACCTTGTCAAGACGAAGTGTCGGCTTGCCCTGCTCCAGTTCGCGGATAAAACGCAGTCCCACACCGGACTTCTCGGCAAGTTCCACCTGTGTCAGATGATATTGTCGGCGCATCGACTTGACCGAGTTGGATAGAGATGTCTGTTTCATGATTTATACCCCTTTGGGTACAAATATATCAAATATTTTTCATTTTGCACCCTTGCGGGTATAAATTCATATTTAATCATCCCTATTATACCCGATAGGTGGCACATGGCACTCCTTTTCATCCGGCAGCAAGGTAATGGGCCGGAGCGAAATGCCAACCTCATGCCCCGAAGGGTTTTCCCCGGGAGAGGCCTCCGCAGATGGAGACACTCCCCGGAAAAAGGTTGTCGTATTCGCTCCGGCCCGTTTGGGAAGATGCTACCGATGAAAAAGAGACAAACTATGAACGCCGACGTTATGAGATTTCTGCCCCTTGTCTACCGAAATTCGTTTCGATAACCCTCCTCCAGCATCCGCTCGACATCCGAGGAGCGGTAGAGGATCTTGCCGCCCAGCTTGATGTAGGGAATCCGTCCCTGATTGCGGTAATCCTGCAAACTCCGGCGGCTGATCTTCAGCCGCTGCGAAAGCTCCTCGTCCGTATAGAAGCTTTCGCCGTCCAACGAAGACTTGCGCTTCGAAAACAACGTCTCCAACGCTTTGGAAAGACGCTCCAGCGCCTGGAAGTACGAGCGGATCCGCTCGTCATGCTCCGTAATCAATTCATTGCCCATTTCCCGTCTGTTTGATGCGAGATCCGGCCTGACACCACTACGAGTATCGCAATCCGAACCCCGCCGTTTATACTCCGTTTCTGCGCTTCTGTTCGTGCTTGCGCCGTGCTTCCAGCACCGCAAGGAACGACCGCACATCTTCTGCCCGGTAGTAGATCTTGTGGTTGATCTGCGTGTAGGAGAGCGACCCGTTGCCGCGAAGGGTCTGCAACGTCCGTTTGGAGATATTCAGCAGCTGGCAGACCTGCTGGTTGTCCAGCCACGGCTCCGGCTCGCCGACGCGGTGTGCATGGCAGAGCGCGTCCATCCGTCGGGCGAACTCCTCGAACCGCGCAAGCATCCGCTCGAAGGTTCGGGATTCTACATTGACTATTCCCATGGCAGTGTCGTTTTAAGATCCCGGGAAAGTGACTGGAGCCGATTGCGGCACCAGACCGTAATCTCTTCGTCGAAGGTTGTGAAGTGGTGTTCCAGCACGCGGTCCAGATAGCTGTACATCGAGACTTTGTCGTTGTCGAGGAGTCGCACGATTCGCAGGATCCGTTGGTGAAACTCCGGACGGACATAAATGGCCTTGCCATGGAGAGCCGCGGTCTTGACCGGCTGCAGGAAGAGGCGCTCATAGTTGGAGACTTTTCTCGATAAAGTCCCGGAATCGAGGGACGCCGTTCGGCTGTCGCCCCGAAGTTCATTCTTCTGTTCTTGCATAATGATTCGCTTTTAAGGTTTCGGGAGCGAATATAAGAGCTGCGGAGGCGTTTTCTCCACTTCCCGCGCTCTATGGCAGTGGTTGGCGTCGCTGTGGCACTGGTTGGCGTCGGTGAGAGTCCAAATAGCGTATTGGAAGACATTCCTTTGGCGTGCCAAAAAGAAAATCTGACATTCTGCTTTTGGGCTGACTGAAGAAGGAGATTGTCAGTCCAACAAGGGAGGTGGCGGCAACCCTAATACCTCTGCTCCCTCAATATAAAGTCTCCTACAGACACCAATAGATCAAGGAAACAAGAGATCCGTAACCCAAGGTATCATGAACTCAGGGAAACAAGACGTCAAGGGCTCTTGAGGCCAAGAGATCAAGAATCCATGAATCCAAGATTTCAGCAGGGACTGAGCTCCAGATTTCAGGACTTCTTGAGGTCTAGATATCAAAAATCCGGAGGTCATGAGTTCGTGATCTCTGGAGTTCATGAGTCCAAGAGCTCATGATTTCGGGACATCAGGGGCTCTTGACGTCTGGGGATCAAGACGCCAAGACTTCAATCCGTATTGATTTCCTGGCATCACTATTTCATGATGGATTGAGTTCAAGGTCTATTCAGCCCGTTTTGGTGCAGTTTTGTTCCCGATATCAGTTTCGGGAACGGACGGTTCGCCTCTTCAGATTGGCCGGCGAACAAGCGGGAACGGGACGGAATATTCGACCCGTTTTTGGGGGTCAGAAACATTATATGTTTTGCCCCCGGCAAGCTGTGTTTTCCGTTACGCGAAATAGATTTCGTAACAGAAAACAGCTTGCCCGCAAGGGGGTGGAAAACTCCTCCGAAGTCGTCGTTTTTTACAGGGCACCCCATGTGCTGAGACCGGATTTTAACCGCCGAAGGGTGTCCGGCACCCTTCGCCAGAAAACAAGGAAGATCCGGTCATTTTGGCGAGGAAAAGTGGCGGTTAATCGCCCGAATCATACTTCAAAACAACCCGTTTTTGACCGATTTTCGGCGGTTGAAGATGCAAAATCTGATCATTCAGAACCGGGTTTAGTCCCGGTTTTTCGGGGAAATTCCGGCTCAAACGACGGTTTATTGCGGGAAACAACGTACCGGTTTGCGTCCCAGTTCCAGCCCGCAGAGGACATCGAGCGAGCTGGGGCGTCCGTCCGTGCGGAGCGCGTAGACGCTCTCCTCGGCCATTGTGGCGATGGTATAGTTGCGGGTTTGGGCGGTCTGCCAACCTGTCCGGCGGGCGTTGCGGACGGCAAAGATCAGGATGCGCTGCTCGGCCAGGGCCTTTTCGATGGCAGGCGGGTAGCGGCGGTAGAGGGCGCGCCCCAGGGCCCAGATCACCGGGTGGCGGGCTTGCAACAGAAGTTCAAAGACGGATTTTTCGAGCGGGGATTGGAAGCCGCTGATAACGATGCGATCGGTTGCGCAACACGCCTTGGCCCAGCGCAAGGCTTGTTCCTCGACAGCCGGAGAGACGACGCTCGAAGCGAAGAAGGCGACCTTTCGGCGGTCGAGCAGGGCGGGATTGCCCGTGTAATCGTAATCGAAAGCCATAAAAAACGTGGGTTGCCGCATTGACTTACCACGCATTCAGGCCTTCGCTGCCCCCAACAGAAATAAGCAACACGGACAGCCCACGCGAAACGTGTATCGTGCACATAGCAAGCCAAAGGCCTGCGGGCACAATACATGCGTCCACGAGGCGTCCAGTTACATCTCTTTCTATTGGTCAAAGTTGCGAAGTTTGAATGCGAAAGAAAACGTAACGAAACGTTCGTAAATATGTCCGGCTCCGTCCGCAGAGGCACGGAACCAATTACAAAAATAGGAAATTAAATCGGAAAACCGCCAACGGCCGCTGATTTTTGCGGCAAAAACTCCATCCGATAGCACAATGCTATAATAGGGAAAATCTAATATCTAAGGCTCCAACCTCCTCTCCCGTTAAGCATACAACGGATAACGAGGATTCCCCCCATGTTTGTCAGTCTTCCGATTGTTGTCTGGGATCTTCGGGATTGGACGCCCGAACGCTGTAACAATTACACCTTTGAGCGAGTAGCTCAGAACACAAGCTACCTTTGCTTTTCAACGGTTTATGCAACTCCATCACAAAACCGATTCTCCCGTAAAAAGGCATGACCCGGCTGCAGATTGTTCGCAAACGAATATCGGGTCATCCCTTACTGTATTCAATATCTTCTTTTATGCTCTACTCAAGCAAAGTTCAATAGCCAATCTGCCAGAATCCGGCGCACGCGCTCTTTTTGAGAAAAAATCAGCGGCAAGTATGAAAATTCCGACTATATGCATGATTCCAGCACATATTCTTGCTACCTTTGTACCAGAAAAAGACAAACACCATGGCATCCAATCTCTTCAAAAGGTACATCTGGCTGACCGACACGATCCATCGCTACGGGCCGATTACGCTGGCCGAGATCCGCGCCCGCTGGCAGCGCAGCGCGCTCTATGACGGCCGTCCGCTGGCACGACGGACCTTCCACACCCACCGCGACGCGGTCGAGGAGCTGTTCGACCTCTCGATTGTCTGCGACGAACGCACCAACCGTTACTCCATTGCCAACAGCGAGGATCTCAACTCGCACAACATCACCAACTGGTTGCTCGATAGTTTTGCCATCGGGCAGTCGCTGCGCGAGGCCCACACGCTGCATAACCGCGTGCTGGTCGAGGAGGTTCCCTCGGCCCGGGGGCATCTTCCCGAACTGCTCGACGCCATGCGCGAGAACCGGCAGGTGGTCGTTACCTATCAGCCCTTCACGGGGGACGAGGCCTTCGACCTCCGTCTTCGGCCACTCTTTGTCAAGCTCCGCGACCGGCGCTGGTACCTCTACGCCGACAAGCCCGACAATGCGAAAATCAAACTCTACGCGCTGGACCGCATGGTGAAGATTCGCATGACCGACGATCGCTTTACGCCGCCCGAGGAACTCGACCCGGCCGGCTATCTCTCCGGGGCCTTCGGCGTTGCGGTCTACGACGACATCCGTCCCTGCACAATCCGGGTCCGGGTCTCTGGCGACGGCGTCAAGTATCTCCGCACGCTGCCTCTCCACGCCTCGCAGCAGGAGGTCGAGACGCACGACGACTACGCTATCTTCGAGTATCACGTGGCACCGACGCCGGAGTTTTACCAGGCCATGCTCAACAGTCACGGCAACTTCGAAGTGCTCTCGCCGGGCAATGTGCGGGAAGAGATGCGGCGTATCATCAGGAACCTCGGAGCTCTCTACAATCACAACGTCCCAAAAGTGATCTTTCTCGATTTCGACGGCGTGATGAATACCGAGCGTTACATTGCCGAACGGCGCAGGAACGGGCTTCCGGTTTCGGACCGCTACGGTTATCTGTTCGACCCTGAGGCGGTGGAGAACCTGCGGCGGATTATCGATGCAACCGGCGCCGAGGTGGTCATCTCCTCGTCATGGCGTCTCGAGGGCGAGGAGCGGATGGTAGCCATGTGGCATGAGCGGACTCTGCCGGGGCAGCTGATCGGCGTAACCGGTCAATCGCCGCATGCCAACTTTCCGATGTCCGCCGGAGAGACGGCCGGAGCCGCCAAGGGTGAAGAGATTCGCAGTTGGCTGAAAGAGTACGCTTCGAAGCCATACCGCTATGTGATTTTTGACGATGAAGCGGGTATCCGACCGGAGCAGCGACCGCATTTCATTCAAACCGATCCCCGCATCGGCATTACCCGCGCGGATGCCGAACGGGCCATCCAGATTCTAAACGGCAATGACCATGACTGACAAGAAAAAACAATACGCTCAAAAAACAACGACTTCATTTCGGACGTTCAGCCAGCGGGCCGATGCTCCGAAAACAGCAGAGGCCGTCATCCCGATCGACATCATCAACCGACAAGGCCGAAACTACACGCTGCGGAATGCCGAGGGATTGCAACTCCGAATCGACGAATCGTTAATCGTAGACAACGGATTGCATATCGATGCGCAAGCAGGGAAACTGCTCGTCCCCGAATCACTCGTCCGGGCCTGGTTTGAACCGATCCGCCGAGAGCGACAGAAGCGGGAAGAGCAACGGCTCCAGGATCTCTTTGCCGAATCGGTGCCGCTTATCTGGCGCCAGCGTGAACGGATTCTTGCCGATCCGCAACTCTTCGGGGTCCGCACTCCGATGCGCATCCGCATGGCCTATGTATCGATGAGGGATTCGGGGCCCTATCCGCTGGGCGTGGTGGTCCGGGCATGGACCGAATACGAGGAGCGCTACACGCGCGTATGCCCGAAATGCGGCGGACGGATGCTGATCTACTCCTTCTCGGGGTCACCGTTGAGCGGCCGCAGCAGCCATTCGGCCACATGCACCGCATGCGGCTACCAACAACGTCACGTCGACGAAGGCAGTTTCGGGAGTCTTGCCTCACCGATCATGCGTATTGCCAGCGAGTATCGGAATCTGCCGAAGGACGATGCACTGCCGTTCGAAGAGGCGATCAACCTTCTACAACATCTTTAAACCGGCAACATGTTTGCCTTTTTCCATTTTACCTTTAACTTTGTATAGGACCTTAAAATAAAGCTTTATGGATGCACAAACATTAAAAAAGCAACTTGGATTTCGTCTTTTTCCTTCCAAACTGGATATCAATCTGGACGAAAACAAGGACATACTCTACATCGGAATAGAAGCCTCATCCGTGTGCGATAACATGCAACAAGACTCATCTGCTTTTGAGGGATGGATCTTTTGTATTTATGCACCCATGCAAGATAAAATAAAACAAGTCGAACTTTCGTGGCAGATTCCAGACGAAAAAGATCAAAACACGCATTATAATCGATTTTTGTATCGGGTAATCAAAATGCAACAGCATTTCAACTGGTTTTCGGTTGCTTCGGACAATCATCAAGAGCTTGCAGCATTCCGAAACAGATACAAAGATGTCAAACTGGTTTTAAACCAGCCGAGGGTTGCCGGGAAGCAAACGGACCTCAAGGAAAAGACAGAGGCCTTCTTCGAAAGAGCCTTCATGGACGAAAAACAGTTTTACAAGGGGATTCAGTTCGACTCATTCAACCATCAATTGCCTGTCGGTCTTTTCATGGACAGCGTATCGCAAAACAGTTCGATTTTTCCGGGGAATAAAGGCGCTATTGACCTGTGGGGAATCAGAAAGGATGAATTTTGGATTTTCGAGCTCAAATTCAACAACAGCAAAGTCGGAATTTTATCCGAAATTCTGTTTTATCTGTGGATCATGGAGGACTTGTTCTTCACGCGGAAAATAGCTTATGATCCATCGGGAAAGAGCAATACGATTCGGGATTTGAATCGGGTTTATGATTTGGCTCAAGCCGGGATTTCCAAACTTCACGGGGTTTTATTAACGGATAAATTACATCCGTATATTGATAATAGGGTCATTGATTTTATCAATAAGACAAATCAGGAATCGCGCATACTCCTGTCGGTTCAAATGTACAAGCCTCGCATTACGGTAAAATTGCTATGACCATCACCATCCACCGCGGAACACACGAAATCGGGGGCAGTTGTGTCGAGATACGGACCCCGCAGGCAAAAATCCTGCTCGATCTGGGTCTGCCGCTCGATTTCGACACCCGGCCCCAGGAGCAGCAGGAACTAATCCGCCGCGAGGCCCTCGAATGGGCACAAGATGCCGATGCCATCTTCATCAGCCACTACCATGCCGACCACCACGGCCTGCTGCCCGATACGCACCGGGATGTGGCCATCTACGCTACGGCCGTGACAGCGGCCATGATGCACGTCACCGAGGTGATCCATGGACGCGGCAATGCCAGCTATCTGCACCATATCAACGTCCTCTCCAAGGAGGTTGACAACCGGAAGTTCGAGCCGATAACCGTGGGTGATATCCGCATTACACCCTATACGGTCGATCACGCCGCCTACGATGCCTGCGCCTTCCTGATCAAAGCCGAAGGCCGGCGAATCCTCTACAGCGGGGACATCCGCCGTCACGGGGTGAAAGGCTTTCTCTACCACAACCTGCCCCGGAAGGTCGACTGCCTGCTGCTCGAGGGGACCAATCTGGCCACCGAAAAGGAGTGTATGAGCGAAGCGGAGATTTGCGAACGTTTCAAGGAGCAGTTCCGCACCGATGCCGACAAGCTGCACTACATCTGGTGCTCGGGGCAGAACATCGACCGGATCGTCCAGATCTACAAGGCGGCGCTCATCTGTTCGCGCAAACTGATTGTGGATACCTACGTCGCCTATGTGCTGGAAGCGGTCCACCGTTTCAAGTCGTCGATTCCGTCACCGCTCTCTCCATTCGAAGGACACGATGTCTTCCGGTATTTCTGCCTGCCCGCCCAATTGAAACGGCTCGAAGAGGCCGGAAATCCGGAGATTGTGGAGCGTCTGAAGATACTTTCGACGGTCGACACGAAAGACATCGGACGCAATCCGGGCAAATATGCCTGGCTCATCCGCCCTTCCATGCTGTACTACATGCAGAAGTACAGCCACACGCCATCGGTCGTAGTTACCTCGATCTGGGAGGGGTATGAAAAAGACGAGCCCGAATTCATGGATTGGATCCGGGAGCGGAGTTTTGCCAATCCGCACATCCATACCAGCGGCCATGCCGATGCGAAATCGCTGCAGTCGATTGTCCGACATGTCGATCCCGGGTTGTTGATTCCGATTCACACCACCGTTCCGGAACGCTTTGCCACGCTCTTCCCCGATCGGACGATTCGCTGTTCGCAGGACAATGAATCGATCGAGCTGTAGCTTCTTTTCTCCAGATTCTACCCTGTTGTGCCGCCATTCCGCACAGCAGGGCTTTTATTTTGCCGAAAAGGCTGGATATGGAAATCAAATACTACTACAAAAACGGCAAAACGGGATTTCAAACCTCGGGCGGATACCTCCTTACTAAGGCATGCTGGGACGAGGCCTGGCTGCTGGATGATACGGACCGGGCACTGGTACGCGACGGCGAGGGGTACGCACTGTTGCGCATCCGCAGCGGACAACTCATTCGTTTGGATTGTGACCGTGCGGCTCCCTATGGCGACACCCTGCTGCGCATCCGCCGTGACGGGAAATACGGCCTGGTGGATTTCGAGGGCCGCACCATCATTCTTCCGCGATACGATGTGCTGACCAACCACTATGCTCAATTCAATATCATCGGTCGCCGAGGCCGCTACGGATTGCTCAACCGGCAGGGCGGATGGGCACAACCGCTCCGTTACGACGTGATTCTACCCGTCAACCAGCGGGGCAACGACCGCCTGGCCTGCATCCGCCGACACAAAGTGGTGTTTTTGTAAGATAATCATCTTTTTCCACTCCATCCCTTTCCACCCGATATCGACCTGTCCCAGACTTGACGGTGTCGGATGCAAGGCCGTTGCCGTAGGATTTGTTTTGCAGTTAACGAGCAGTTGTTCCTTGTTGCGCACGCATAGCTGAGACTTCTTGTACTTACGGAGTATCTCCTATGAAATATTGTGCATATTGCTAATCATCTGACACTCCTTGCAATCCTCGGAAATCGCTTTTTCGACAGCCGTGTGACCTCTGAATTGTACCGGGGCAAGAAGAAAAAATCTACGTATAGCAGAACCGATGCTATGGCAGAGGGTTGATAGTGTTTGCTAATCCTCAACACCTTCAGCCAGTCGACGTTTTCGGCTGAATATAAGTTTAACATTAGTCTCTTCCGAATGGTCGATGTTCAGGACAACAACACCTACATAGTCGTTTTCGAAGCGCTCCGCCCATGCCTGAATGTCGGCATTGGGATTCCAGCTCACCTCGTCCAGGGGAATCATTCCGATCATTCCCGAAGAGTGTTGTACCTTCACCCCCGTCTCGTTAGCCCCCAATACGAGTACAGACGTCACGTCTCCAGATTTTTTGAAGTCCAGCAAGTCGTAGATCCCATTGGGATATAGACTTAACACACTGCCCTTGAACAGACAGGTGTCCATATCGATCGACGAGACAACGCAGGCAATCGTCTCGCCCTCTTTGTAGAGATGCTTTAACGAAACCACGTTTTGCGGAATGATATCATGCTTCAGAATGCTTCCGGTCAGTACCCCCCAGTGAACAAAGAGTCGGGAGTTCGTGAGTCCGCAGATGACACATGTGATCTTGAGGGATCCCTTCTCAAGCCTTCTCTGCAACAACTCGGCCTGCGTCTTGATCACCTTCTGGTTGCAATGTAGCATGCCCTGCTTAACACCAACGACCGGGAGGTATATGCCTCCCTGCTCGGCAATAGTGGTTTTTATCTCGTCCAAGCTCTGAGTCGCATCCTCACTGCACAGAATGGCGGGGACGTTGTATTTGTCAAGCAGTTGGAGATCAACAGACGAAGCTCTGTCCAGAGTGAACCACCGCATTTCAGGATGTTCGGCCGCATTGATCGCGGCGGGGCCACTTTCAGGTCGAGGCAGACACGCCTTGATACTCGCCTTAATCTTCATGGTGTTTGTGTTGGCACTCGTCACCTTGATCCGAACGGTAGCTCCAATCTCGTAAGGCCGTTTGTCCAGCGAACAGGGTTCCCATGTGACCTCTCCGTGGGGCACGATTGCCACCCACTCGTCAAAGGCGACGTAACAGGCATGGCTGTGTCGTTCCCGGTAGGATTTGATAGTGGCCGTATATTCCAGGTCAAGCTCCGGCTTCGAACATGGGGTTCTCTTTTCGGCCAGTCGTAGTTGAAATCGTTGCTGCGGGACAAGCCATTGCAACAGCCCGTCGTTCAGGCATTGCTCTTCGCTGTAATAGTCGCTCAAATCAAGTCCCTCCCATACGCCCAATTCATCGGCACCAAGAGGCATGATTATACCGTCGAGACTGACATAAAGGTGCCTTTTGCCCACTCTCTGGACAATCAGGCTTTGGAAACTCTGATCCTCAACGGCCATCTTCCAGCGCTTCTCGATGTCGGCGTGAAGCCCAATCCAGTCAGCATCCAGATACGGCTGCTCGAGATTCTCGGGGGTAGAAAGGCCAACGGCAATAAGCGACCCTATAGGCAGATACTCCTCTATGATCGATGTGCCAGGTAACAGATGGAACCACGAAGCCTTCTCCCACGGAAGCAGCGCCTTGATCTGGTACTGCTCTAGGATATAGCCCTTCTGATTGTAACCGACGACCTCCATCTGGTAGATGCCGCTGATCCGGTCGTTCTGCAGCAGATTACATTGAGGCAGCAACTGCTGGCGATCGAGGATGATGGTATCGTCGTCGATGTCGACCACACGTGCGTCGAAAACACAATCCTTGATCATCTCGAAATTCTTCAACGGCTTGATATCGCACCAGTTCCACGACGAGATGGGAATTTGATAGTTCTTGCGCAGATACGAATGTCTTACGGGCTCCACGAGGTAGTACGCCCCATCGTCAGATACTCCGCACAGGCGCAGCGTGATATTTCTTCCGATGATCAACTCCTCGGCCTCTACCATCATGCAGAAATCCGTCTCCCCGTAGGAGGTGTCCGGAATCAGCAGCAAGGTCTCTCCGGCCTGCCAGCCCTGAACGGCGGCAACGGCGATGGTGTCATCCTCGCCCTTAACCACCCAATCGCGGTGGCGCTTGTTTTGTCGCGTGTGCTGCTTGATGAGTGTATAGGCGCTGGCTGCACGGGAACAATGGTTGTTGAGCTCATACTCGTCGCCATTCTTGATGATCGACCAGGTGGATTCGACTGGAAAGATCGTATCGAGCGGGGCACACATGTTTAGCGGAATATGCAACTGGTGCTCAGTGGAAAGCTGTACCTCCTTCGAATCGACAAAAAACAATACGGTATGAGTGCTGGTGTCGACCGATAGCACGTACCCCATATACCTCTTGGAGGAGGACTCCGATCGGTTTGTAACTGTATTGTTTTCACTATAGTCGGGCTTGCATATCAGGGCATTTAGATCGTCCACCTGGCCCGTGTAGACCACTCGCGATACCGGTCCGTTTTTCAGCTCATCCGGATTGCAGGTCAGCACGACGTCATAGTAAAGAACCCGCGGATTCTGCTTCGACATGGGGGTAGATATCTGTATGGGGTTCAGCGCCAGCATTTGACTGTAGTCGGCACTGCATGCAATCTGTTCAAACTTACAGCGGCCTACTGCCGATCGTCCGAACCCACTTTGGGTTGGGCCGACAAAAACTGGGATATTGGGGCCGTAGAGCTTCATAAGGTTTGTGAGTAGATGCGACTCAGCCCTCGATGCCTCCATGATCGCTTGATGGCCGTTACAGTCGGTGCACGACCAGAGAGTAGGCGTAATATGCATGCTCAACGACATTCTTCGCACCATCGTGATAGGCTCCTTGTAGAGCTTGGGCTGAGCTGTGACGATCAGCCGGCAATTCCTCTCGTCGACCTCCACGATCATGAGGTAGGGGGTCTCCTGCAACATCTCCGGCGTCTCAGATTTGATCTGTATGCATGTCAGTTTATTCCAGGTCATGGTGTCGTTCTCATCGCGCTCCACCTCGTGTGTGTCAATCATTGTTCCGGGTTGCAGGCTGAGCTGAGTGACTTGCTGCTTGAATGCACCTACGGAGGATACTTCAAGCTGATCGCCGGTGATGCGCTCCAGACGGAACTCCATATAGGAGAACATATTCTGGCGGATACTCTCCACCTCAAGGTCAGACATGCAGCGGTATGCCACAGGATATCCGTTTCGCGTGGTCATGTAGGCCCAACCGTTGCTGATGGCACATATCTTCAGGTCTATCAGCTCCCCGATTTTACCGCGAAGATTCGTCAGTTGCTGCTGGAGGGCACTCTTTATGTCGAAATATACCGTGCGTTTGCGGAGCTTGACCTTGGCCGGAACCTGATATTCCGTGGTGAATATGCGTGACTGGGCATATTTGATCATGGCGCTGGGGGTGTTCTTGTCCAATGCGGTACCTGCATATTGTGGCGAGGTAATGTAGGTGCCGGTGTCATCATCCAGACGCGCGTATGGGGAGACCATCACCATCGAGCAGAGCTCTCTGTCTTGCACATTCTGAGCCTCGTAATTGGTGCTTACGCGCCCTGCGATCTGAGGGCTGAAGCCCAGGAGGCGCAGTCGGCTGTTCTGGATGTTCCCCGACTCACCCAGAATATAGTCAAAGGTAAACTGCGCCGGAAAACCCAGAGGCAGGTAGGTGAAAATTTTCGGGCCCAAACCCTGCAGATCAACCTGATTGCGAAATACGGTTCCACCCCACTCCCAGTTGTCGAAAGCCGCCCACAGAAGCATGGGAGAGTTTTGGGATGAGTAGCAGCAGACAATGCCCGTGACAGTTTGCAGCTCAGCTTCAGGCAGTTTTGTCGGGTTTTTGTAGCGGAACACAGCGGCCATGCGCGAGGGGGTGGTCGATATTCTCCATATGAATGAGGAGCCTTGTGTCTCCGTGGACGACTCTTCCTCAGAGTTCTCTTGTGTAATCGTTTGGCGTTTGTCCACCCACAGACGTACGTTTGTCCCCGTCTCCAACTTCTTTCTGGTGAGATACGTGGGGTACCACGACAGACTGTAAATACCAGGCAATACCTCTCCGCCTATCTCCAGCGTGTTGAAGGACCTCTCCTTGCCGGTTCGTTTATCGATTAATGTCGACAAACCGTGTATTTTGGCATTGATGGTCACTTTGCCGGCCATGCTCCGGATATCAGCCTCATATTGGGCCTGACGGGCTTTCGCCTTGATGATCGGAGCTTTCTTATTGACCCGGTATAGTGTGCGAACCACACGACACTCGATGGTGCCGAACTCCTCTTTCGTCACGGCGGCCATGATGCGGTCTCCAGCCTCGAGCGGCCACCATTCATACTCCGAGTTGTAGTAGCGCAGGGGGATGATGAACCGCAGAATTCCCCACGATTCATCGTCGGGTCGGAGCACAACCCCCTCCGGGGTGAAGGCCTCGACGGTCATGGCGTATCCATTGGGATTGCTCTGGTTTTGTATGACGTTGATTACCCGACGGGTCTGTGTCATCAAGTCCCTGAATGTCTGCTCGAATGACGAGGATTTCTGCTCGATCTCCACATATTTGAACATCAGAGGCCATTTCCTGCTTTGTGGATATTGGGCACGAAGCGTCTCGTCCGAGGTGGAGTATTGTGCTGCCCCCCAGTTGATCTCACCCGATTCGTTCAACTGAATAAGTATCGTTCTGTCGTTGTTCATATGGATCATTATAAGACTTGGATGTATCGGGCCTCGTTCTGAGACTCCTCGTTAAGAACCGGAAAGAAGCTGACTGTGACACCTTTTTTCAGATAGTTCTTGTACTCCGATTTAGGGATAATGAAGTATCTTCTGCTTAGAGGCTCCAGCACCTCATAGCGCATCGTACGCGAGTTGAAAGTGATACGTCCTTGTGCAAAACCCCACAGTACTTGCGCTCCGATCTGTTTGACCATCTCGCGGTCGAGGGGTAGAAGCCACTTGTTGCACCGGATGACAATCATCCCCTTTTTGAGTTCCTCCGTCACATCGTTAAGGCGCGAGAGCTGTCCCAGCCTGGGGCCCATGTTGAAGAGACGCGTACCCTCTTCGGTATACTTGACATCGGGGGAGAACAGCTGGACTTCGGTCTGGTCGATGTCTCTGATATAGCAGAGCTTGATCTGCGGGCTGACACTGAAATACTGTCTTCGGTTGATGTAACACCTTGCCAGTTCCACAAGCTGATGCTTTGCCCAGCAGAAATGTTGCGCTTCCGGCGTAAGTTCGCGCGCCGCAGTCCACTCCCTAAGCAACAGGGGCACAATGCTGGCGTGGTACAGTTGGGGTATGCTCATGTTGATTATCGAGCTCAATGATTTGTAGCTGACCGCGATGGGCTCAGTGCTCTCGCGGCTTGCATAGAACCTGATATCACCGCGCGGATTCTTTGTCCAGATATGTTTCACAACCGGGTCAACAAGGATATGGCAGTACTTGACCTGCTCCTCAGCATCCTCGTTCTTTACCCATTTCACCTCCATGCGCGAGGGCATCTCATCCGTGGCATAGTAGCGAATCTCCTTCGGAAAACAGGTCATGGGGGTGCGCAGGACAAAATTCCCATCCTTGTGTAGGGCATACACCGGAATCGAATCCACCGTAATTGGATAGGAGCGATCTTTCCAGAACTCGGGCACCGGATTTCTGACAGCGTGATACCACACGATATCGATCTTCTGCGAAATTATCTGCCCTTCGGAGTATTGCATGGGAACGCATGGCGGAAGGTCCGCGGGGGTAAACGGAGAGATCTTGATGATGTACTGGTAGAATACCGGCGACTTGTTGGTGAGAGATTTGGCACTCTGGGCCTGTTTCCCCTTTTGGGTATTGCGCGTCATCATGTATATGGTACGCCGGAAGGTCTTGATGACCTCCTTCGGTATCTGATCCACCGAATCCTGACCGGGCATGATCTTGCTCACGGACACAACAATTGCATACTCCGTCAAATCGCTCCAGCGAAGGATATTTCCAGCCTGCAGTTCATTGGCCGAAGCCATGTAGTGGCCATCATGGTCGCATCCGAGATAGATCAGGTCCTTGATGCGGGTTGTCGATGCGCGACTCTCGGTAGAGGGCATCGACAGCGCAATGCCATTCGGATTCTGCTCGAGCGATTTTCTGTGGTGGAAAGAGAGTTGTCCGTCGCTGGGAATTGAGTCGAAGGGCTCAAATTTTACTCCATACAAACCGCCCTCGTCCGAGACGGGGTGAAGCACAATGAGGCGCATGTTGGGGTTGACGGGACGGATGTTGATCCCAACAATTGTACCCGTGTAACCATACCAGTTAATTTTGGGCGACGCCTTGATCTTCTCGCGGGTGGAGGACTGACACAACTGGTTGATCCAGTCGGGATCATCGATGCGGATGACCACCTGCGGGTTGTTGAACTTCTCGAACAGGTAGATATAGGGTATCTTGGTGTCGACACCCTCGATCTCAATGCCGATTGATCCTTGCTTACGCCGCGGAGCGTTGTTCGGAAGATTGATGGTAAACTCTACCATGTGGGTCATGGGGTGTTCTTCCTTCATGTCCTGCACGTCCTGCACCCAGAACCATTGATCGATCCCCTTAATCCGGCAGAACTTGTGTTCGGGCATCTCACTAATGCACTCCGAGGCTACCACAAAGGTCTGTCGGTCGGGCTGGGAGTAGAGCGTGTACTGTATCGAGCGGCGGTTGTGACCGATGTCCACCGAGACTGGCCGCAGGTAATCGTTTCTGATGCCGATGACAGGCTCCGACCATTGCTGCATGCGCAGATTCTCCTGCTCGCGAATCTTGATCTGACACGCATATATGCGCTGATCGTAAATCTGTTCGGCGATATCCTTCCGGATATCCTCCATGGGAATTTTATCAAGCATCTTGCAGATCTCGAGATTTGCACGCTTGTCTTTCATGTTTTCCGACACCACATTCCACAGGATATTCTCTACTCCGGGCGTGGTAGCCGCTCCGTTGCGCAACAAGTGAATAAAGAGTGTGTGGAACAACGAATTGTTGATCTTCAGAAAGGCAAGATTGAACGTGAGAATCCGCAACGCATCGGGGTGCGACTTTTTTTTCATCAACTTCAGTATGACCGTCGTGTCCAATTGTGTCGATACATCGGGGTCATATTGTTGGGCCAGTGCCAGCGAATCCATAGAGGCAATAGCCATGTTCGTATAGTAGGCTATGGTTCCCCGGCAGATGCTCTTAGGCAGCGACGGAATTTTGTTAATCAAATCCTCGCGTTCTTCGTCGTTCATCTTCTTGACTATGATGTCGCGGATATAGCGGCGCCATAATGCAAGGGTGTTCTCCATCTTCCACCGCATGATCCATTCAGCCTGCTTAAGCAGAAAAAAGCAGACCTTGGAGGGTTTGCTGCTCTGGAAGATAAGCGCGCGCGACATGACATTGTAGTTGGGCCCTGCCAGGCCGTTCACTTCTGATCCCGGAAGTCGATCTTGCTGGGAGATTAGCCAGAAGCGCATCCAGTAGGGTTCAAAGACTTTGTTGATAAGATAGGTCGTTCCCGAGTATGCAATTCCCTTGAAGAGTGCTTCCAATTGGGCTTCACCTTCGGACAAGGAGATATCTGCCTGACGGTATATCTCCATCAGGGAGTTGAGATACGACTGGACGAGATAGCGTGGGCGTAATCTGTAGACCAGTGAACTGTCCGTCGTATGAAAGTCGTCACCTTGCGGCAAATGGATACCGATACTCGAGGTCGCCATAGCCAGATCGCACAGATGTGGATTAGGCATGGGGAGGGTGTTGCTTTCAAATATGAGTTTCCCTGATTGGGTCATGCGAATGTTGGACTGTGCCTTGCTATCGTTTGCAATGCCCAAACTGAGCAGGTGAACCGTGATCAAGGTTCTCATGATGCCCGTCTCAACCGGCTTGATGGGAGGAATCTCGTCGAGCAGTTCCATGAGTTCGAAGATCTTTTGTGCCGAATTGAGATTCTCCTGTATGAACGGATGCGTGATGATAGTTCTCTGCCAAGCGTTGGGATCCTGGCTTTTGAACGCCTCAATTAGTTCCGTGCGCAGATTAAGAATCTGCTTCAGGTCGGATTGATATTGCTTGATAAAATTTCGGTCGAGCAGCGAACTTCGCTCCTCGGGATCGAGGTTGGGATTGGTGATGATTCTCTGCTCAACCAGTCTGTAAAGACGGGTCTGGTTCAGTGACAAGGCGATATTCTGGGGATTATCCTCGAAAAGATCGATCAGCATCATGACCGAAAACGGATGGTATACCATGTCGGAACCATGCACCGAGGCGGTGATCTCGCGATAGAGTTTGTCAGTGTGATCGACCCCACTGATATGGGTGGAGGCCAGATTCATCAATGCACGCACCTGCTCGATGGTCAATGGCATGATTTTGAAGCATTGAAAATTCATCGAATCGATCAACTCTCTGTTGCTTTCATACGCATCAGGTTGTATACCGGCTATGTACTGGCATAAGGGGTACCGGTTCATGAGGTCAGCCAATCGCATAATCTGATCCATGTTGGCAGTATCGAGTGCATCGATAAAGAAGACAGCCGACCCCTTTTCGAGCAGCTGATACAGACGCTCGACAGCCGCATGGCGTTGGCGTGAAGTCAGAATCAGGGTGTCCTCTCCGGTGATCTCGAATTCGAGTTTGGAGAGCAGGTCGGTGCACTGTTGCATCTCCGGACTGTCCATCGGCAGATAAAAGGGCAGCAGGCGAGGCTGTCCTCGCAGAATCATACGGTAGAACATCACGCTTTTCCCCGTACCAGCGCTACCGATGACAAGCTTGCGGGGGTAAACCTGATCTCCGATCAGCAGGTCAGGGCCTTCGTCTACTTGTGCGGCATTGTTTTCGTCGGTGTATTCAAGCTGCAGTTCGGGCAGATCGTAGGTCAAGCGGGGATAGCGATGGATACCGGTACCCCAGAAGGCCTTTTTCAGCCGCTCACCGGTCGTTTGGCGCAGCTTGTCCATGTACAGACGAGTGAGCACCTCGCGACCGACGTGCTGCTCATCCTCGTCAATTGATTGGGGCGACCATTCATCCCAGTCCTCGCTCTTGCAGATGACTGCCGTCAGCTCATCGTAGAATCGCTCGACGATTTTCAGGATGAAGATAGCCGATCCGTAGTGCATTCGCCGGCTGTATTGAAACAACTCAGCCAGATCGGAAGGAGGACTGTACACCGACTGATCCGCGTGGGTTGATTTATTTCTGAACTGCTTCCAGGTCTGAAAGAAGTGTTGTTCATGACTCCCTTGGGGGATCAGGTAGTTGAGTTCGTCGGTTGGGGCATCGGAACGAAACGGTTTCCAGAAGAAGTTGTTGAATATCTCCTTCTGGAGTTCACACCGCGTGCTTTTCGTGCGGAGGAGCTCCGCAACCATTCGGCAGAATGAATCGAGCGCGTTGAGGCGAGCGTGCACAAAATCGGCATATAATCTGATCCTCTGCTCGCAAGCATCGATCTGTAGTCCGTCTATTTCGGGCTCTAACGTCTCAAAGATAGTCCATATATTGGCTCCAATATTCGAGCCCAACACCGTACGGGAGCATAACAACTTGGTTAGAATGGCCAGTTCGTATCCGGTGTGCTGGCCCTCGGAGAAGAAATAGCTGAAGTCCTCGACAAAAAACTGGTTGTTCCTGGACAGGGTAAGCCGGTTTCGCGCCTCCCCATTCTCAATCACCACCGAGCTATGGGCAACAGGGATAGCCCGGATGAACTGCTGCAATCGCAAAAGCAGATGTCGTATGGTCTCAAATTCCGAATCGGTCAGATGAGATATACTCAAAAAAGAGGTATCCATGTATAAAAGGAGTATTAAGATTCAAGTAATGTAATTGTTACAATATACGAAAAATTGTTTAATATTCCTCAAGAATTTTTATTTAACATGTCAGGTTCGGTCGCAATCGGGGGCGCATAACGGCTGTAAAATAAAAAAAGACGAATAGCGAAGGTTCGCAGATTATGGACTCATTGCTTTGAATTGTTCATTTCATTTACTATTTTTACTTGACTAACCCTAATACGAACAATGGAAATCAAACCTCAGATAAGCTATGCACACACATATCTGTGTGGCCATCTCAAGACCCGGAAAAGCGCTGACGAAGTTGCGGCTTGTGATGCCCGATGGACCCGTGTGATTATGACGACGGAGGAATATCAGGCAACGAGCAATATCTATTACGAAAGTTTCGTGGACTCCCTCGTTGAGGTGAAGGGTCGAAAACAGCAGGACTTTTACAAGGGAACGGCTTACCTCAGAATGGATGTAAAGACTCCATGCACCCTCCATGATGATAGATTTGGTGAACAGGGATGGACATTCGAATTGTGTGCCCTCCATCTGTTCTTCTTTCCCTACAACATCTGCCTCTTTGCCATAGAGATCGAGGAGCAAGCCGGGAGTGACCCCGATAAACTTTCCTATGCGCACGGTCTGCTTCGTGAGACGAATGATTATGAGCAATATGATGCGAAGAGCAAATCGTGGGTTCTGAGTCTCAATGCCCCCGGGTATACCAAGGCTATTGAACCGCTTCTGCATGTCTGTGGGGTATCTGGTGGAGAGGGAGCGACTTCAGAGTCGCGTTACGCAAATCTGACCTGTACGGGGAATAAGCTGAAAGCGTTTCAGATTTTCGGAGTGAGCGAGCTTTCCGACAGTCTGCTCTACGAACTGGGCTCCACGAGTCCCGTGGGATGTGTCGACGATAGCACTCACAGCTATTCACCCGCTCCGAGCTATTATGAGAAAATCATGGCCGAGAATACGATTTCGGTCTTCAAGAACTGGAAGGCGCTGGCTCTGCTCGACAGTCTGACGGTAATTCAATTAGGAGGTACAGAGCGTCGCATGTGGCTCTGGCGCGAAAGCTACTTCCGGCTGATTTACATCCACGCCTACTATCAGAAGACACTGCTTTTCGTTGTCAACAATCTTTTTCGCTCTGATGCCGCAAATGGCGAGTGTACGAGTATTCTGCAACAGATGAAACAGCAGGAGCATTGGTATGCATTCTCCAATATTTCGTATAATTTCTTGCCTCAAATGATTTATAAGGCAATTGATTCGAGTCTGGAGATTGCCTCCGAGCGCACTCAGCTTCATCACTATCTGGTCCAGGAGGCAGAGCGACAAGAGGCGTTGAATGAGCGCCGCGTGGGCAAGCTTCTTTCCGTATTGACCGTATTGACCGTGCTCTCCGCGCTGTATGACGGCACGACGCTGATCTGCGAAACGCTTGGTTTTGCAACGGGAGGTCATGCCTATCGTTGGGTGCTGACGGCTCTGTGTGGAATTGTCGTGTTGATTTTCGGATGGTGGCTATGTTCATACTATACCGCTAAAAATCAAAGAAGATCATGAAAAAGATTCTGTTCGATGAAAATGCTGTTTATCATACTCTTACCCATTTTGAGGCTTTGGACGACAAAGTTCGGGCGCAATTGCACTCAGCGGGATTCGATGATGAGTCAATTGATGCCCAACTGCGGGCCCCCGGATCAAAGTTTTTTGTGTCGTTTGCCAGGTCGCCTCAAATGGTCGTAGAGAAGTTGATCGGGATGTTTCCTCGGAGATTTGAACATGCATCGGTCGATATGGATGGTCGTGTAAGGCTCTCGTTTGATTGCAAGGAGAATATCGGAACCCAAAAGATTATCGACGAAACGGAGTTGATGGTAGAGGAGCAACTGACCATTCGAAAGGAGAAGCGTGGCGGATACTATGTGCGAACAGTGCAGACAGACCGGATGATTCCAACGCGGATATGCCAACTGATTCTAACGATCAACGATGGAGATGTCGAGACCGGTTATCTCTGCTCCCTATTTCCCGGAGAGCTGGCTCCGCCACTCTTTTCTACGGAGGGCGGACTCGATCCCTATTGGGAGACGCATCTCTTTATCCGATAGGGAGTTATTCCTTCAGAAACTTTGCAACGTGGACACTGTTCTTATCTCTTATATCTAATATATCTGCATGTTTTATCAAATTTCCAATACAGTTTGGTATAGTGTTGTGGCATTTTGATCTCGGAGCGACTCAATATCTTGGATACATTCTCTACACACCTTGTTGGTTAAGCACACGGATGTATGCGTAAGAGCGACGCGCAATATGCATAAACGACGATCTGGTTGTTTTTGCAGTCCGACAGTCCCCAAAACGTCTGTTACATGTATGAGGAGAAGTTGGTCGCGTCTTCCGATCCGGATATCGCAGCCGTATGATATTCGCGAGCGGCATCAAGCAGCAGCCGATTGGGGCAGGAAAATCTGGAAGAATCTTACCGAAAAAAGAGCTTGAGGGACTCTTATTTTAGAGGACTCCAAGCCCCAAAATGGCGAACAACAACCATAAGATCCGTCAGAAAACAACTAAAATTATTCGATTCCTTTTCGAGGTGGAGCAAAATCGGAGGCATCTGCTTGCTTTTCAAAATAAAAGGTTATCTTTGCATCGTAGTAGGAAATCGACCCCGTGAAACCCTGCAAAATGGGGCGGTTTTTCGGTGGAGCAACCGCGGGAGACAGTCCCTTTTGCCGAAATCCAATTCAAAGATATACAGACACTTGATCGCATAGTTCGATTCCTGGTGGCACCACGAAGAATCACAGCAAAAAGATGAAAACCTCTGAATTTCAACGAATTCAGAGGTTTTTTTTGTTTCAACTGTGCAAAACATGCAGATTTAGGAATTTCAATCGTGCCAAATTCGTGGCTTTTTTTTGAGCCACTGAAAAAAGCCACGATTTGATATGTAAAGCACAGATATTCACTTATTTGCATAGCGTGCGTTTCATCAAACATTAGCACTTTTGTACCACAAAAAATGTATGTAAGATGAAGCATGAAACAATGAAAATCCTCTTCGTTATCAAGAAGAGCAGCTTGCTGAAGAACGGCGAAGCACCTATCGTAGTCCGTGTTACTATCAACGGAGTGTCTGACGAGGTACGCATACAGCGTAGCGTATTGCCTCGTTTGTGGAACCAAGCCCGTGGCTGCTGTAAAGGCAGAGACAGGGTTTCAATCGAACTGAACGATTACATCGAATCTCTCAAAACCAAGATTCACAACCTTCACAAAGAGTTGTTGCTTGAAGATGCACTCATCACTCCTTCCCACCTATTGAAACGCTTATTTAATAAAGGTGATAAGCGAACCTTCCTCAATACAATGGAAAAGGAGATTAAAGCAATGGAAGCACTAATCGGTATCGAGTATGAGAAGATAACCATCAACCGATATTGGAATTGCTACCGTTGCTTGAAGGCTTGTGTTCAATCTTTCTATGAAAAGGAGGATATTGTCTTTCCTGAACTTTCTCGTGACTTTATTATCTATGTCGAGCGACACATGCGTCTTGAAAAGCGTCTTTGCCAAAATACATTGGTGAGATATATGAAGTGTTTCAAGAAATTCGTCAATATGGGACTTAATATGGGTTGGATGAGAATCAATCCATTCGCCGGCATACAATATCGCCAGCAGGAAAATGATCCTACATTCCTGACTCTTGAGGAGGTCAAGACAATAGCAGGTATGGAATTTCCTGTAGTCCGACTAAACATTGTTAGGGATATGTTCCTATTCAGTTGTTTCACAGGTCTTGCATTTATTGATGCAAAGGAGCTGAAACGCACTGAAATCATTAAGGACAACAATGGCAAGATGTGGATTAGAAAAGGTCGTCACAAGATGAAAAAGGAGAAGGCAAGATGTATCAGCAATGTACCTCTTATTACTCCTGCCATAGAAATACTTGAGAAATATGAGGATCATCCAACCTGTATTGAAAAGGATGTTTGTTTGCCTTTGTTCTGCAATCAGACGATGAACTCATACCTGAAACAAATTGCTACGCTTTGCAATATTGACAAGAATCTGACCACCCATGTAGCCCGTCATACGTTTGCCACGACCATAACTTTGGCTAACAAAGTTTCGTTGGAAAATGTTGCAAAGATGATGGGACACGCATCTACCCGTATGACTCAACACTATGCAAGAGTATTGGATCAAACCATCATGAGTGATATGGAAAAGGTTCAGATATTATTCTAATAAATAGATTCGTAGCCGAGTTCACCAAACCACAGGCAAAGGTAACTCGTG
>UMHQ01075165.1_pt1 | contig 63490 bp, 63 predicted proteins | sample 1965531 | NCBI WGS metagenome assembly UMHQ01 (sample SAMEA4836098, study PRJEB28245) | human gut metagenome | biome: gut microbiome; material: fecal sample | place: Denmark | collected 2008 | reverse complement strand
AGCCCCAACATCACCGCCGACTGCGTCAAGCTGACTTGAGCGCACAGACAACCACCAGCCCCCTCCCCAAGTCGGGCGAGGAACGTCCCGCCCACCGACTTGTAGCGCTCACGCGGATGGTGGAGCCGCCAGGGTAAAAAAGCGCTTTTCTTTGGCGGCTCGACACCGTTTCTTTGGGCAAGCACCAAAGAAATGGGGTCGAATCGCAGTAGGGGCTACAAGCCACCTCCCAACGTAACGGCGCACACGCACAAGCGCAAGAAAAGAAGGGGGAACCCCCGGCGAGGGTTCCCCCTTAGACCCCCTCCTGCGCTTCAATAAGCACAGGGGAGTTCCGCGCTCTGCGGAGCGCGGGCAAGGGCTCCGCCCCTGCACCCCGCCACCTTTGAAAAGGTGGACGAAACTTTCAGACGCGCGCGAAGCGCGCAGCGCGGGTGGTCAATGCTCGAAGGCGATCACCTCGCTGCCGTCGGCGAGGGCGGCGACGATATAGTCCCGGCCGCTGAACAGCACGCCGTTATCGTCGCTGCTCGTCGTGCACCAGCGCAGCGAGCTCACGCTCTTGCCGCTCAGCGCCGTCAGCTCAGTCAGCTCGGGCACGCAGTCGTTGTTCCGGCCGCTCAGCTCCACGAAGTACCAGCGCCCGTCCGACGTGCCTATCAGCGCGTTCGCGTCCGTCCCCGGGAACCAGCTCGTGCAGGGCAGCTCGTACACCGCCGTCACAGTATCGGGGGCCGGGATAGTCCGCTCCGTCTTCATCGCCGCATTCACCTTCTCGCGGCGCCGGCCCTCCGCGGCCTCCTCCGCGTTCGGGGAGTTCGAGTCCGCAAAGTCCGTCCAGAGCTCCGCCTTGTCGATGACCACCGTCGCCTTCCCGCCGCTGAGCGTCACGCGGAAGTTCGGGTTGTCGTAGCCCGCGAGCGCCACGCTCGAGGCAAAGGGCGTCCCGTCCGGCGCCGCGGTCAGCCTGTCCCCGGCGTTGGAGGCGCGGTAAATGAGCGTCGCCGCCTCGGCGCGGCTGAGTATCTTGCCCGGGCGGAAGGTATTGTCCTCAAAGCCCTCTATGAGCCCCGCGGCGCACACCGCGCCGACCCAGCCCACATAGCTCTGGCCCACGTCCGCCGCGTCCTTGTACGGGATGTCGCCGCTGCCGCCCTGCCCGAGCCCCAGCGCCGAGGCCAGTATCTTCGCCGCCAGCTGGCGCGAGACGGGCTCGTTGAACTCCGTCCGCTTGGCGTCCTGCTCGTCCAGCCAGCCCTTGTCATAGGCGTTTGCCATCTGGCGGCCGGCCCAGTGGCCGTTCTCCGCCCCGGTCTCAAGGCCCAGACAGCGCGCCACGATGGTCACGAACTCCGCCACGCTCACATCCCCGTCCGGGCGGAAGGTCCCGTCCTCGTAGCCGTCGATGTAGCCCGCGGCCGTCATCTCCCTTATCTCCGCCGTGTACCACTTGCCGTCCGGCACGTCCGAAAAGCCGGATACCGCCAGCGCGCCCGTGCACAGCGTCAGACACAGCGCTCCCGCGAGGATGAGGGACATTGCTTTTTTCATGCTGATATCTCCTTTTGAAGAAGTGTTTTCGCCGTCTTTGATTATAGCCCTTTCCGGCCCCGGCGGCAACGTTTGAATCAAAATCGACTTTGCGGGAAAGACTACCTGTACTTTCCTAAAAAGGGGTTTTGGTTTTTGCAGGGCAAGGTCGAGATATGCGGCGTGAACACGTCCAAGCTGCCGGTGCTCAAAAACGACGAGGCCCAGGCGCTGCTCAGGCGGGCCAAGGCCGGAGACAAGTCCGCGCGCGAGGAGCTCATAAGCGGCAACCTGCGTCTCGTGCTCTCGGTCATACAGAAGTTCTCCGGCCGCGGCGAGAACGTGGACGACCTCTTCCAGGTCGGCTGTATCGGCCTCATCAAGGCGATAGACAACTTCGACACCACGCAAAACGTGAAGTTTTCCACCTACGGCGTCCCCATGATCGCGGGCGAGATACGCCGCTACCTGCGCGACAACAGCTCCGTGCGCGTCTCGCGCTCCATGCGCGACACGGCCTACCGCGTCCTCCAGGCCCGCGAGAAGCTCACCGCCGAGACCGGCCGCGAGCCCACCACCGAGGAGATCGCCGCCGCGCTGGGCATCAAGCGCGAGGAGGTCGTCTTCTCCCTCGACGCCATCTCCGACCCGGTCTCGCTCTTCGAGCCGGTCTACTCCGACGCCGGCGAGAGCGTCCGCGTCATGGACCAGCTCCGCGACGACCGCGACACGGACGAGAGCTGGCTCGAGCGCCTCGCCCTCTCGGACGCCATCTCCTCCCTGGGCGAGCGCGAAAAGCGCATCCTCGCCCTGCGCTATTATGACGGCAAAACGCAGATGGAAGTTGCCGACGAGATACACATCTCCCAGGCCCAGGTCTCCAGGCTCGAGAAAAACGCCATCGCGCAGATAAAAAAGAACATCTTCGCGCAGTGAGCGCCGACTCGCCCGCATTTTCCGGCGCCGGGGCGCATATGCTCTGGCGAGGAGGGATGAGGTATGGCCTGTCTGTTTTCGGAGCTCAGGTGCAAGGAGGTCATAGACCTGCACAGCGGTCAGCGGCTCGGCTATGTCTGCGACGCGGAATACGACCCCTGCGACGGGAAGATCCTCTCCATAATCGTCCCCGGCCAGGGCCGCGCCGGGGGCCTGCTCGGCCGCGAGGACGACTATGTCATCCCCTGGAGCAGCATCTCCAGGCTCGGCAGCGACATCATCCTCGTCGACCTCGAGCAGTCCCCCTCCCGCCGCCGCCGCGAAAAGCGCCCGTTCCTGTATTGAAGCAAAAGCCCCGGTCCTCCGACCGGGGCTTTGGTTTTGTTATAAATAAGCCGAAAACTGCAAAAAATACCTTGCAAAGCCTGGGGGCTTTTGCTATAATGTATCGGCATTACGCACGGATGGGGGGATTCCCGGCCCGGTGACCGTGAGGTTGGGCCGTGGGGAGATGAGCCCCGCCGGAGGTAATAACAAAATAAAGGAGGAAACAAACAATGGCAGTAGTATCCATGAAGCAGCTGCTGGAGGCCGGCGTGCACTTCGGCCACCAGACCCGCAGGTGGAACCCCAAGATGGCCGAGTACATCTATATGGAGCGTAACGGCATCTACATCATCGACCTGCAGAAGACCGTCAAGAAGCTCGAGGAGGCGTACAACTTCGTGCGCGACCTCGCCGCCAACGGCCAGAACATCCTTTTCGTCGGCACCAAGAAGCAGGCTGCCGAGGCCGTCAAGGAAGAGGCTGAGCGCGTCGGCCAGTACTACGTCAACGCCCGCTGGCTCGGCGGCATGCTGACCAACTTCAAGACCATGCGCACCCGTATCGACCGCCTGGCCCAGCTCAAGAAGATGCAGGAAGACGGCACCTTCGACATGCTGCCCAAGAAGGAAGTCATGAAGCTCATGGGCGAGATGGCCAAGCTCGAGAAGTATCTCGGCGGCGTCAAGGAGATGAAGAAGCTCCCCGGCGCTCTGTTCGTCATCGACTCCCGCAAGGAGCACAACGCCATCGCCGAGGCCCGCAAGCTGCACATCCCCATCGTCGCCATCGTCGACACCAACTGCGACCCCGATGAGGTCGACTACGTCATCCCCGCCAACGACGACGCCATCCGCGCGATAAAGCTCATCAGCGCCACCATGGCCAACGCCGTTCAGGAAGGCCGTCAGGGCGCCGACAACGCCGCCGAAGAGACCGCCAAGGTCGAGGAGAGCGACGAGGCCGCCGAGTGATCGGCCGGTCTGGCACTTTAGATATTACCCCCTTTTTCAAATTTTACGGAAGGATGATAATACATGGGATTCACAGCAGCTGACGTAAAGAACCTGCGTGAGATGACCGGTGTCGGCATGATGGACTGCAAGAAGGCCCTCGCCGAGTCCGACGGCAACATCGACAAGGCCATAGAGTGGCTGCGCGAGAAGGGCCTCGCCGCCGCGCAGAAGAAGGCCGGCCGCATAGCCGCCGAGGGCATGGCTTACGCCTGGGTCTGCCCCGACTGCGGCGTCGGCTCCATCGTCGAGGTCAACGCCGAGAGCGACTTCGTCGCCAAGAACGACCTCTTCGTCGACTATGTCCACAACGTCGCCAAGGTCGTCGCCAAGGACGCCCCGGCCGATCTGGACGCCCTGTTCGCCTGCAAGTACCCCGGCACCGACAAGACCGTGCTCGAGGAGCAGAACGACAAGGTCCTCGTCATCGGCGAGAACATCAAGGTCCGCCGCTTCGCCCGCTACGACAAGGGCACCAGCATCGCCTACGTCCACATGGGCGGCCGCATCGCTGTCCTCATGAACCTCGAGGTCGGCGCCGGCTTTGAGAAGAACCCCGCCGTTGAGGAGCTGGGCAAGGATCTCGCCATGCAGGTCGCGGCCCTGAACCCGCAGTTCCTGGATAAGAGCGAGGTCAGCGAGGAGTTCATCGAGAACGAGAAGCGCGTCCGTCTGGCCCAGGCCAAGGAGGACCCGAAGAACGCCTCCAAGCCCGACGCCATCATCGAGAAGATCGTCATGGGCGGCCTTGCCAAGTACTACAAGGAGATCTGCCTCATGCAGCAGCCGTTCGTCAAGGACGACAAGGTCTCCGTCGAGGATCACGTCGCCGCCGTCGCGAAGCAGCTCGGCACCACCATCAAGGTGAACTGCTACACCCGCTTCGAGAAGGGCGAGGGCATCGAGAAGCGCCAGGACGACCTCGCCGCCGAGGTCGCCAAGCTCGTGAAGTAAGGCAATATAGAGCAAAACAGCCGGTCGTTTGACCGGCTGTTTTTTTATCCGTGCAGGTGCTCGCCCTCTACGAGCTGCTGTGTGGCGAATTTGTATTCCAGCAAAGCGATCTCTCCTTTGCCGGAATTGTACCGTCTGCGGCACGCTCTTTCAAGCCCGCATCAGGCGGCGTCAGTAGATGCCAGGTCGGCCTCCGTCACCGGGCTGTCCGCGGGGTTGAGGCGCCCGTTCACCAGCTCGAGCCAGGCGGGGACGTCAACGCGGACTCCCGGCGCGTTATCGGAGGAAAGCACCGGCATGGTGGAAAAGCTCACATCCTTGCACCCCAGCAGCTGTCCTGCCAGAGCTATCGCGGCCTCTGTGCTCAGATCCGTCGTCATGCTGCCGCTTAGTATCTCGGCGGCCTCGGCGATATGCGGAATGCTCCCAAGACTCAAAAACTGCTCCGCGACGGCCTCGAGCAGCGCCTGCTGGGTCTCAATTCGCCCGAAGTCTCCGGAGTCGTAGCCCGACCGGTAGCGCAGTACGTCCAGGGTCTGCTTGCCGTCAAGGCGCTGCCGCCCCGCCTCGAGGTCTATGTACAGCCCGCGTGAGGGGTCGGAGTATTTCATGTCCACAGGTACGTTGAACTCCACACCACCCACGGTGTCCACGAGCTCTGCAAGCGCACCCATTCCGGCCGCTATGCAGCAGTCGGGCTCAAAGCCGAGCAGCCCCGCGACGGCCTGCCGCAGGGCCTCGGCGCCGCCTTCATTATACACAAGGCGCAGCCGCTTGCTCTCCCCCGACGCGTTCACCAGCGTGTCGCGAGGTATGCTGACCATGTTCAGCGTGTCCGCCTCACCGTCGAGCAGCCCGACCATTATGGCGTCCGCCTCGCCGAAGTCGTCTATTCCGGCAAGCAGGACGGTGAATTTGTCCACCCCTGCCTCTGCCGCAGCGTCTCCGCCCGCCTCTGCGGGCAGGGTGCTCACATCGCCTATACCGTCGGAAACGGCGGGAGCGTCCTCGCCCGCCGCCGTATTTTCCGCCCCGGTGAAGGCGCAGGCGGCGCAGAAGAGGCAGAGGCACACGGCCAGGACGGCGGGGACGACGAGGCGCTTGCCGCGGCGGGCGATGGCCAGGATGCGGGCCCTGAGCTCTCGCTTGCCGGAGCCTATGGGGCTGCTGGCGCGCAGGAGCTCGCCCGGCCTCGGCTTGGCGGCCATGGTGATCAGCGTCTCGCCGTAGGGGATGCGCTCGGCCTCGCCGAGGCGTGAGAGCGCGGCCTCGTCACAGGCGAGCTCGCAGTCCGTGCGGGAGAGCGCCGCGGCCAGCCATACCAGCGGGTCCCACCAGTAGACGGCGAGGCAGGCCGCCCTCAGCAGCGCCCAGATGTGGTCCAGGTGCCGGAAGTGGCAGTCCTCGTGCGCCAGGACGTGCCGGAGCCGCGCCGCGTCCTCCGCTCGGACATATATGGCGGGGCGGAACAGCCCGAAGAGGCAGGGCGAGGCTATCGCGTCCGTCTCATAGGCCGTGAGCCCGCAGTCGGAGACGCCGATGGGGCGGCGCGTCCGCCGGAGCTTGGCCCAGAAGCTCAGGTTGGTATACGCCAGCAGCGCCAGCGCCGCGAAGGTGCCGACGAGCCAGACCGGCCTCAAATAGCCCGAGAGCACCTCCGCCCAGGGCCGCAGGAACACGAACCTGGTCTCGGCCTCGGGCGTGCCCTCGCCCCGCAGCTCCACGCGGTATTCAGGTGCGGCCTCCCCCGCGTCCAGATAGGGCTGGATGGGGTCGTCCTCGGGCAGGACGCTGCGGCTGTAGCCCGCGGCGTAGGGCGCGGAGACGCTGTCGTAGGGCAGCATCGCCTCCGAGAGCTCCGTGCGCCCGTAGACCGTCCGGGCCGCGCCCTCGGCGCTGGGCAGGTCCAGCTCCAGCGAGAAGGGCACGAGCAGCCGCAGCAGCACGACGCCCCAGAGCGCGTATATGAGCCGCGCGCTCACCCTCCCGCGCAGCAGCGTTCTCAGGGCTGCTACGATGACTATCAGCAGCGACGAGCCTATTAATACCCCCGTCATTTTCCGCCTCCCCCTTCCGCAGAGCCCAGCAGGGCGCGCAGCTCCTCGACCTCCTCGTCCGAGAGCGAGTGCGCGCGGAGCATGGAGTTCACCATGAGGCCCAGGCTGCCGCCGTAGACCTTTGCAAGAAAGCTGTCCGTCTCCCACGCCGCGGCCTTGTCCCGCGCGAGCAGGGCGCTGTACTCCCTCGCCCGCTCGCCCTGGGTGCAACTCACCGCGCCCTTCTGCTCCAGGCGGGAGAGCATGGTCATCACCGTGTGCTTGCTCCAGCCCGTCTCCGGCGCGAGCGCGTGCACGAGCTGCGCCACCGTCGCGGGCTGGCGCTCCCACAGCGCGTTCATCAGCGTCCATTCCCCGTTTGAAAGATGCTCCATATTGATGACCTCCAAGGTAAACGATTGTCTACCTTGAAAATAACACGCAGGTATACATTTGTCAACCTCTTTTTGCGGCATTGACACTGTGCATTGTTTGTATTATAATGACTAATACAAAAGGAGGTGAACGGACTTGCTGCTCAGGCTGGATTTTTCCTCGCAGGTGCCGATATACAGGCAGATACGCGACCAGATAGTGGTCGGCATCGCCTCGGGAGAGCTCTCCCCGGGGGAGAAGCTGCCCGCCATCCGCGCGCTTGCGGAGCAGTCCGGCGTCAACATGATGACGGTCAGCAAGGCCTATTCCCTCCTGAAGCAGGAAGGCTTCATCACGACCGACCGCCGGGGCGGGACGGTCGTGACCGGCTCCCCGGAGAGCGGGGAGCTCGGGGCGCACTCGCGCGAGGGGCTGAGGCTCATCGCCGCCGAGGCGAGGCTCTCCGGCATCTCCGAGGACGATTTTCTCACACTCTGCCGCGAACTCTACCGTGAAGGAGGCGGTGAAAAATGAGCGATCTCGTCGCGATCATCTTACTTGTGCTCTGCTTCTACCCCGTGCTGCCCATCATGGCCGCGGTCATGGCCAACGAGGCTAAGCCGAAGAAGAACATCGTCATAGGCTGCACCCTGCCGCTTACGGCCCAGCACGACCCTCGGGTGCAGGGCATCTGCCGCGACTACAAGAGGCGGATCTGGCTATGGTTTTTCATCCTCACGGCGGCGATAGTCCCGGCCTTTGTCATCAAGCGCACCTCGCTCGCCCTGGCCTGGCTGTTTTTCTGGGTCCTCGTCGCGCTCGTGATGTTTTTCGTGGTCTTTGCGCGCTTCAACGTCCGCCTGCGCGCGCTCAAGGCGCAGGAGGGCTGGGTGACGCCCTACTCCGGCGCGGTAGTGGTGGACATCGGCGCAAAGCCGGAGGAGCTGGGCAAGCCGCTCTCGCGCTGGCTCTTCATCCCTCCGCTCATAGTCTCGCTCATTCCCTGCGTGCTGGCGCTCACCTCGGAAAACGTCGGCGAGCGCTGGGCAGGGCTGGTGATGGCCGGCACCTTTGCGCTCTGCTGCGCGCTGAGCCTGGTCTTTTACCCGCTCATCTTCCGGCAGAGGGCCGACGTGGTGAACTCCGACAGCGGCGTGAACGCCGCGCTGACCCGCGTACGGCGCTACAACTGGGGCAAGGTCTGGATAGCCATGGCCTGGCTCTCGGCGCTGCTGGCCGTGACGCTCTGGTTCTTCATTGATAACGGCCTGGTGTTCATGATAGCCACCCTGGTCTACACCTTTGCGCTGCTCTACGTCTGCCTCAGGGCCGAATTCGCCGTGCGGCGGGCGCAGGAGCGGCTCCCGCGAGAGAGCGGGGCGCGCGACTATGTGGACGAGGACCAGTACTGGGTCTGGGGCCTCTTCTACTACAACCCCAACGACCGGCGCACGATGATAAACGACCGCACGGGCATGGGCATGGGACTGAACATGGCGCGGCCCGCGGGGAAGATAGTCATGGGCATTTGCGCGGCGCTGCTGTTCCTGCTCCTGCCTGCCATGTCCGGCTGGTTCATTGTCATGGACTTCACGCCGCGCGAGGCGAGGATAGAGGACGGGACGCTGTGCTTCGAGCACCTCACGGAGAAGTATGAGATCCCCCTCGGCGACATAAGCTCCCTGGAGCTGCTCGACGACCTGCCGAGCTCCAGGCGCGTCGCGGGCACGGGCATGGACACGCTCTGCGAGGGCCGCTTCGACGTCGAGGGCTACGAGAACGTGCGCATCTCCCTCGACCCGCAGCAGGACTGCTACATCGTAGTGTTGACAGGCGAGGGGCTCACGCGCATATTCAACCTGATGAGCGAGGCGGAGACTGAGGAGTTCTACGCCGAAATTGAAGCGGCGTTGAAATCTTAGTCCGACAATGTATTTTGGATTATTCTGCGCGGCTGCGCAGATATATAAGGAGGCACCAACATGCTCAGGATCGAACACCTCACCAAGACCTACGGCGGGAAAAAGGCCGTGGACGACCTCTCGCTGCACATAAAGCCCGGCGAGATCTACGGCTTCATAGGCCACAACGGCGCGGGCAAGACCACCACCATAAAGGCCTGCTGCGGCATACTCAAGTTTGACTCCGGCGAGATCTACATCGACGGCAAGAGCATAAAGACCCAGGCCCTCGAGTGCAAGCGCGAGATGGCCTACATCCCCGACAACCCGGACCTCTACGACTTCCTCTCCGGCATAAGGTACCTCAACTTCATCGCCGACGTCTACGGCGTGAGCGCCGGGGTGCGCGACGAGCGCATCCACCGCTATGCCGACGAGTTCGAGCTCACGGACGACCTTGCCCAGCCCATCTCCGCCTACTCCCACGGCATGAAGCAGAAGCTGGCCATCATCTCCGCGCTCATCCACGAGCCGAAGCTCATCATCATGGACGAACCCTTCGTCGGCCTCGACCCCATCGCCTCGCACAAGCTCAAGACCCTCATGCGCGAGCACTGCGACCGCGGCGGAGCCATCTTCTTCTCCACCCACGTCCTCGAGGTCGCCGAGAAGCTCTGCGACATGGTGGCCATCATAAAGGGCGGCAAGCTGGTGGTCTCAGGCACGATGGAGGCCGTCCGCGGCAACGACTCTCTCGAGGAGGTCTTCCTCGAGCTGGAGGAGGAGTGAGCCATGTTCCGTGCACTTCTCAGGACGCAGTTTGCCTCCCTCTGGGCCGCGCTCACGCGCAGCTCCACGGGCTCTAAAAAGAAGAGCACGGGCAGGGCCGTGCTCGTCGCGATACTCTTCATCTACATCATCGGCTGCTTCTTCTTCATGTTCGGCGGCATGTTCTACGCTCTGGCCCAGCCGCTGGCCGCGCTGGGGATACAGTGGTTCTACTTCGCCCTCGCGGGCATCGTCGCCGCCGCGCTCTGCTTCATCGGCAGCGTGTTCATGGCCCAGCAGCAGCTCTTCAACGCCAAGGACAACGAGCTGCTGCTCTCCATGCCCATCCCGCCGGCCTACATCCTCGGCTCGCGCATGGCGGCGCTGCTGCTGGTGAACTACGCCTTTGAGCTGGTGGTGTTCATCCCCGCGGGCGTAGTCTGGTGCATGCAGCTGCCCGTGACGGCGGCGGGGGTCGTGTGCTTCGTGCTCGTCTGCCTGCTGCTGCCCTTGCTCATTATGAGCTTCACCTGCCTCTTCGCCTGGCTGCTGGCGCTCATCTCCGCGAGGATGCGGCACAAGACCATCATCACGTTCATACTCTCCCTCGCCTTCCTCGGCGCGTACATGTACGCCGTCATGAACCTGCAAAACTACCTCACCGCCCTGCTCGCCAACAGCGCGCAGATGGCCCACTCCGTCGAGGCCTACGCCTTCCCCGCCTATGCGCTCGGCGTGGCGGCGGCGGAGGGGAACTTTACCATGCTGCTCGGCTTTGCCGCCTGCTGTGTGGTGCCCTTCGTCATCGTCTGCGCCCTGCTCTCGCGCTTCTTCTCCAGCGTGACGGCCCGCCGGGCCTCCGTGCGCGTCAGATACCGCCGCACCCGGCTCAAGGCCGCGGGCGCGATGTCCGCCCTGCTGGGCAAGGAGCTGCGGCGCTTTGCCTCCAACAGCATGATAATCTTAAACTCCGCCCTCGGCAGCGTGTTCCTCATCGTCATGGGCGTCGCGGCCATAATCTATCGCGACCAGCTCATGGCCACGCTCGGCCTGCTCCCCGGCGGCATGCTCGCGGGCATGGCCGTGCTGGCGCTCTCCTTCATGGGCGCGATGGACTACATCTCCGCCGCATCCATCTCCCTGGAGGGCAAGAGCCTGTGGATACCAAAGACAATACCCGTGCCCGTGCGGACCATACTCATGTCGAAGGTGCTGCTAAACGTGGTCATCGCCCTGCCCGCGACGGTCATAGCCTCCGTCTGCGTGGCTATAGCCCTGCCCTTCACGGCTCTTGAGCGGCTGCTCGTCGTGCTCATACCGGCGCTCGTGGCGGTGTTCATCTCGCTCTACGGCGTGGTGATAAACCTCCGCTTCCCCAAGTTCGACTATATAAATGAGGTCAACGTCGTCAAGAACAGCATGAGCGTCATCGTCTGTCTGTTCTCGTCCTGGGGCATTCTGGCCGCGCCGACGCTGCTCTATGTGTTTCTGCTCAGCGACGTCGTCGGCATGACCGCCTACCTCGGCATCTGCGCCGCGCTGCTGCTCATCGCCTGCCTGCTGCTCTACGCCAAGCTCGGCCGGAGCGAGGAGCGCTTCATGGAGCTCTGAGCGCCAAAGCAAAGGCGCCGCCGCACATGTGGCGGCGCCTTTTTTGTACAAACTGCCGGGAATGGCGCGAAAATGGCCGGAATACTGCGCGAAGGGGCGATTTTGGGCTTTGGGCGTTGACAAAATTTCAGCTTTGGCGTAAGATAATGAAAAAGTTTGAGCCCGCGCTCTCGGCGGGCTCTTAGCGTGTCCGAAAGGGGGTTCTTCTGGTGGGCGGCATCGTGATAAAGGGCTGCGAGGTCTTTCGTCAGGGGGTCTTTGTTTCCGCCGACGTCGAGGTTCTGGACGGCATCGTCACCCGTATCCAGCCCGGTATCGTCCCCGGTGAGGGCGTAAGTGTTTATAATTTTGATAATTGTCTCGTTGTTCCCGGTCTTGTTGATGTGCATGTACATCTTCGAGAGCCGGGTTTTTCTTATAAGGAGACGATAGCCTCCGGCACCGGGGCCGCGGCGCGGGGCGGTTACGCCGCCGTCTGCGCCATGCCGAACCTCAGCCCCGTGCCGGAGGACGCGGCGACGCTCGCGCAGGAGCTGGACATAATAGAGCGCGACGCCGTCATAGACGTGCTGCCCTACGGCGCGATAACGCGCGGCGAGCGCGGCGCGGAGCTCGCGGACATGGCGGCGATGGCCCCTCACGTCTGCGGCTTTTCGGACGACGGGCACGGCGTGCAGTCGCCGGAGCTGATGCGCGCGGCCATGCTAGAAGCGAAGCGGCTCGGCAAGCCCATCGCCGCCCACTGTGAGGACAACTCCCTCCTGCGCGGCGGCTACATCCACGACGGGGACTACGCCCGCTCTCACGGGCACCGCGGCATCTGCTCCGAGTCTGAGTGGGGCCCCATCGCTAGGGACGCCGGGCTCGTGCGCGAGACCGGCTGCGCCTACCACGTCTGCCACATCTCGACAAGGGAGAGCGCGGAGGTCATCCGCCGCGCGAAGGCCGAGGGCCTCGACATCAGCTGCGAGACCGGGCCGCACTACCTGCTGCTCTCGGACGCCGACCTCGAGGAGGACGGGCGCTTCAAGATGAACCCGCCGCTCCGCTCGGAGGCCGACCGCCGCGCGCTCATCGACGCGCTGCTCGACGGGACGATAGACATGATAGCCACCGACCACGCCCCGCACTCGGCGGAGGAGAAGTCGCGCGGGCTCGAGGGCAGCGCCTTCGGCATCACGGGCCTTGAGACGGCCTTTCCCGTGCTCTGGACGGGTCTCGTCGAGCCCGGGATACTCAGCCGCGAGCGGCTCATCGAGCTCATGAGCACGGCCCCGGCCCGCCGCTTCGGCATCGAGAGCGGCATAGAGGTCGGGAGGGCTGCGAGCCTTGCCGTGTTCGACACCAAGACCAGCTATACGATAGACCCCGCCGCCTTCGCCTCAAAGGGCAAAGCCACGCCCTTCGCGGGCCGGGAGGTGCGAGGCCGCTGCGTACTCAATATCTGCAAGGGCCGGGAGGTGTGGCGCGCTTGAAAAAGGTGATGTTCCAGCTTGCGGAGGCCGAGTTCGCCGCGCCGGGCGTGCGCGTGATGCGTCTGCGCGGCGACACAGAGGGCGCGGGCGGGCCGGGTAGGTTCGTCGAGGCGGCGGTGCCCGGCTTCTTCCTGCGGCGGCCCTTCTCCGTCTGCGGCTGCGAGGGGGATGAGCTGACCATCGTCGTCAAGCTCGCGGGCCGGGGCACGGAGAAGCTGCTCAGCCTCGAGCCCGGCGCGGAGCTCGAGCTGCTGACCGGGCTCGGCAACGGCTTTGACCTCACGAAGTGCGGCGAGGCGCCCCTCCTGCTCGGCGGGGGCAGCGGCGTGCCGCCGATGCTCTATCTCGCGCGGGAGCTAGCAAAGCTCGGCGCAAGGCCCGCGGCGGCGCTCGGCTTCGGCTCGGCCGGGGAGGTGTTCTTCGAGCGTGAGTTCCGCGAGGTCTGCGGCGAGGTGCGCGTGTTCACGGCGGACGGCTCCCACGGCGAGCGCGGCCTCGTGACTGAGGCGCTGGGCGAGGTATACAGCTCCGTCTGCGCCTGCGGGCCGCTTCCGATGCTCCGGGCGATAGACGAGCAGAGCCGGGTGCCCGCGCAGTTCTCGCTCGAGGCGAGGATGGGCTGCGGCTTCGGCGCCTGCATGGGCTGCACGATAGAGACGGCGAACGGCCCCAGGCGCGTCTGCAAGGACGGGCCGGTGTTCGCCTCCGGGGAGGTGCGCTGGTGAATACGACTGTTAAGCTCTGCGGCATTGAGCTGGCGAACCCCGTCATCCCCGCCTCCGGCACCTTCGGCTACGGCGCGGAGTTCGCGGCGCTCTACGACATAAATTGCTTAGGTACCTTCTCATTCAAGGGCACGACCAGAGAGCCGCGCTTCGGCAACCCCGGGCCGCGCATAGCGGAGGCGGCGGGCGGCATGCTCAACTCCGTGGGCCTGCAAAACCCCGGCGTGGACGCCGTCATCGCCCGCGAGCTGCCCAGGCTGCGGGAGGTCTTTCACAAGCCGGTCATGGCCAACGTCTGCGGCTTTTCCGTGGACGAGTACGTCGAGGTGGCCGCAAAGCTCGACCGCTGCCCCGAGGTCGGCTGGCTCGAGATAAACATCAGCTGCCCCAACGTCCACGGCGGCGGCATGGGCTTCGGCACCACCTGCGAGGGCGCGGCCGAGGTCACGCGAGAGGTGAAGGCCGCGGTGACAAAGCCCGTCATCGTGAAGCTCACGCCGAACGTCACGGACATCGTCTCCATAGCCGCCGCCTGCGAAAACGCGGGCGCGGACGGCCTCTCGCTCATCAACACCCTGCTCGCGATGCGGATAGACCCGGCGTCGCGGCGGCCCATACTGCGGAACGTCACGGGCGGGCTCTCGGGCCCCGCCGTGTTCCCGGTGGCGCTGCGCATGGTCTGGCAGGTGTACGAGGCCGTGAGCATACCCATCGTCGGCATGGGCGGGGTGAGCTCGGCCGAGGACGTCATCGAGATGCTGCTCGCGGGCGCGACGGCCGTCGGCGTCGGCGCGGCGAACCTCGCGGACCCCTATGCCGCGCGGGACATCATCGCCGCCCTGCCCGCGGCGATGAAAAAATACGGAATCGACAATCTTCAAGATATTACAGGAGGAGCACACAATGGCTAAGGACGTAATAATCGCCTGCGACTTCCCGACCAGGGAGCGCACGCTGGCCTTTCTCGACCGCTTCGGCGACGAGAGGCCGTATGTGAAGATCGGCATGGAGCTCTTCTACGCCGAGGGACCGGACATAGTGAGGGAGATAAAGGCCCGTGGCCACAACATCTTCCTCGACCTCAAGCTCTGCGACATCCCGAACACGGTCAAGCGCGCGATGGCCGTATTGCGCGGCACGGGCGCGGACATGATAAACCTGCACGCCTTCGGCACGGCGGAGATGATGACCGCGGCGCTCGAGGGCCTGACCGGCCCGGACGGGAAGCGGCCATTGCTCATCGCCGTGACGCAGCTCACCTCCACCAGCGAGGAGCGGATGCACCGCGAGCTGCTCATCGATAAGCCCCTCGCCGAGGTCTGCCTCGAGTACGCGGAGAACGCGATGCGCTCCGGGCTCGACGGCGTGGTCTGCTCCCCGCTCGAGGCGGGCGCGGTGCACGAGCGCTGCGGCGCCTCCTTCCTGACCGTCACGCCGGGCGTGCGCTTTGCCGGCGGCGACCACGGCGATCAGGTCCGCGTCACGACGCCGGAGCGCGCGGGCGAGCTCGGCTCCGACTACATCGTCGTGGGCCGGCCCATCACCGGGGCGGAGGACCCCGTCGCGGCGTGGCGGCGCTGCGTCAATGAATTCATGGGAGGTGCCAGGGCATGAACGACATCAAAGAGCGCGTGGCGCGCGGCCTGCTCGCCATCGGCGCGGTATTTCTGCGCCCGGAGGAGCCCTTCACCTGGGCCAGCGGCATAAAGAGCCCCATCTACTGCGACAACCGCCTCATCCTCACCGCGCCCGACGTGCGCAACGAGGTCGAGGCCGCCATCGCCGAGACGGTGAGGCGCGAGTTCCCCGAGGCCGAGGTGCTCATGGGCACGGCCACGGCGGGCATCGCCCACGCCGCCATCGCGGCGCACCTCATGGGCCTGCCCATGGGCTACGTGCGCTCCGGCGCGAAGGACCACGGCAGGCAGAACCGCATCGAGGGCAAGCTCACCGAGGGTGAAAAGGTCGTAGTCATCGAGGACCTCATCTCCACCGGCGGCAGCCTCATCGAGACGGTCGAGGCCCTGCGCGAGGCCGGGGCCGAGGTGCTCGGCGCCGTGTCCATCTTCACCTACGGCATGGAAAAGGGCAAGCAGCGCCTCGCCGAGGCGAATGTCCGCACCGTGAGCCTCACGGATTTTGACGAGATAGTCGCCGTCGCCGAGGCCGAGGGCTATATCCCCGCACACACCGTGCCGGGACTCATGGCCTTCCGCGCGAACCCCTCGGACGAGAGCTGGATGGGAGGCAAAAAATGAGACACCTTATAGACATACTCGACCTCAGCACTGAGGAGATAACCGGGCTGCTCGACCAGGCGGACGAGATAATCGCCCACCCCGAGGACTACCGCGAGAGGTGCAAGTATAAAAAGCTCGCGACGCTCTTCTTCGAGCCCTCCACGAGGACGAGGCTCAGCTTCGAGGCCGCGATGCTCGAGCTCGGCGGCAGCGTGCTCGGCTTCTCCGAGGCTAGCAGCTCCTCCGCCGCGAAGGGCGAGAGCGTGGCGGACACCATCCGCGTCGTCGGCTGCTACGCCGACATCATCGCCATGCGCCACCCCAAGGAGGGCGCGCCCATGGTAGCGGCCATGCACTCGACGGTGCCCATCATCAACGCGGGCGACGGCGGCCACAACCACCCGACCCAGACGCTCACCGACCTCTTGACCATCCGCCGCGAGCGCGGCAGCCTCGACAACTTCACCATCGGCCTGTGCGGCGACCTCAAGTTCGGCCGCACGGTGCACTCGCTCATCGAGGCGCTCTCCCGCAGCACGGGCGTCAAGTTCGTGCTCATCTCCCCCGAGGAGCTCAAGCTGCCCAGCTACATCAAGAAGGACGTGCTCCAGGCCAAGGGCCTGCAGTACTCCCAGGAGACCGACCTCGCCGCCGTCATGCCCGAGCTCGATATCCTCTACATGACCCGCGTGCAGCGCGAGCGCTTCTTCAACGAGGAGGACTACCTCCGCCTGAAGGACAGCTACATCCTCACCCCGGAGAAGCTCGCCGGCGCGAAGAAGGACCTGCGCATACTCCACCCGCTGCCCAGGGTGAACGAGATCTCCACCGCGATAGACGACGATCCCCGTGCCTGCTATTTCCGCCAGGCGCTCTGCGGCAAGTACGTCCGCATGGCGCTGATTCTGAAGCTGCTGGAGGCGTGACATGAATATAGATTCCATCAAGAACGGCATAGTTATCGACCACATCCACGCCGGCGGCGCGATGGAGCTCTACCGGCTGCTGAACCTCGACAAGCTCGACTGCACCGTGGCCATCATCAAAAACGCGCCGAGCGGGCTGATGGGCCGCAAGGACATCATCAAGATCGACTCCATGACGGACATCGACCTCACGGTCATCGGCTACGTCGACCCCGGCGCGACGATAAACGTCATCAAGGACGGCCGCCTCTTTGAAAAGCGCAAGCTCACCATGCCGGAGAAGATAGTGAACGTCCTGCGCTGCAAGAACCCCCGCTGCATCACCAGCGTGGAGCCCGACCTGCCCCAGATCTTCCGCCTCACCAGCCCCGAGACCCACACCTACCGCTGCATCTACTGCGAAACCAAAGCCGAGGCCAACAACTGAGCCCTGACACGGCGAATATCGAAATAAGGCCCCGGCCATTTTCGGCCGGGGCCTTATTTTTTACAACTGCGATGCAACTTTGATGCAGATCGGATACAACCGTGGTATACGCTGGAGAAAAAACAGGAAGGAGCGACAAAAATGAGGAAAACCATCCGCATTTTCGCACTGGGCCTGGCCCTTCTCCTGCTGACTGCCTGCGGGGCGCAGCCGCCGTCTGTTAGCGGGCTGCCCGGGCCCGGGACAGAGGGTGTCTCCGCCTCCGCCGCGCCCGAGGCGCGCTATGTCTATGAGGAGGTCGAGCTGCCCGAGGACATAATAATGAGCCACGCCGTGGAGCTCGCCGACGGCAGCCTGCGCTTCATAAGTTCCTACTCCTACGTCCGGGAAAACGAGGACGGCAGCACTGCGTTCGTGAGTCAAAGCAGCCTCTGGTCGCTCTCAGCCTCCGGCGAGGCCGAGCAGCTCGCCGTTTTGAGCGACGGTGAGAGCGAGGAGAGGTTATCCGGCTTTGTGCTCGCGCCGGACGGAGGCTTTTTCTGCTCCATGTACCAGCCCTACGCGGAAGAGTACCTGCTTCGCTTCGGCCCGGACGGCTCGGAGGCCGGACGCTGGCCCATTTCCAGCCTTATACCCGCGGGGGAATACCGCGGCCTCATGGCCGTCGACAGCGCCGGGCGGCTCTGCGTCTGTACCAGCGTTCCCGAGCAGGACCCCCGCCTGCGCGTTTTCGACTGCTCCGGCGCGGAACCCGTCGGCGTCTGCGACATCCCGCTCGAGGGTCTGCCCGCTTACGGCGTCAACATCGTGCCGCTCTCCGACGCGCTGGCGCTGTACTGGACCGACGACCAGGGCGGCTCCTTCATCGCGCGCGTTGACCTCGAGGGCGGTGCTGTCGGTGAGGCCGTGAGCATCTCTGTCGATTGCAGCTGGGGAGTGCTCCCCGCGCCCGATGGGCGGCTGCTCGCCTGCGGCGACTTCTCGCTCTGGGAGCTCGACCCCGGCACGGGCGCGGGCGAAAAGTTCGCGGACTACATCGACTACGGCAGCTCTTACCCGCCCGAGCTGATGCTCTCCGATGGGCGGCTGCTCGTCTCCGACGGCGGCCGGAACTTTTGGCTGGTCACGAGGGTCGAGAGCACGGAGCCCCTCACTGTCATCACACTCGCGCTCACCGGCATAGGCCAGGATATGAACGCCATGTATCTCTACGGCCTCGCCGCCGACTTCAACCGCAAGAACGCCGACGCACGCGTGGAGCTGGTCGACTACACGGTCTACAACACGACGGAGGACGGCCTCGCGGGCACCGTGCGTCTTGCGGCGGACATGTTCGCCGGCAGCTGCCCGGACATCGTCATGCTGGAGGGCATCAGCGTCGCCTCCTGGGCCAAGCGCGGCATGCTGCTGGAGCTCAACGCCTTCATAGACGGCCCCGACGGCGTGGACCGCTCCACGCTCTTCGACAACTGGCTGCGGGCCTCGGAGCTCGGCGGCGAGCTCTACTCCATCCCCATGAGCTGGAAGGTCTGGGCCGCAGCGGCTGCGGCGGCCTACGCCGAAGGGTACGAGGGCATCAGCTACGCCGACGTGGAGGAGATCATGGCCGCGAACCCGGCGATAGAGTACGCCGTGGGCCTCAACACCTCGCGGCAGACCTATCTCGAGACGGCGCTGGACTTCAACGCCTCGGCGCTGATGGACTGGGAGGCCGGGACCTGCGACTTCACCTCCGGGCTCTTTGAGGCCATCCTAGCCCAGGCGGCGAAGCAGCCCGTCGAGGCCGTGACGGGCGAGAGCACGCCCTACGGCTACGAGTGGGACTACAACGAGCAGCAGATGCTCGCCTCCGGCCGCCAGCTGCTCTACACCTCGACCGTGAACCTCTATGTAATGCGCACCTTCCCGGACGCGCTGGGCGAGGACTTTGTCTTCTGCGGCTTCCCCGGCACGGGCGAGGGGCGCGGCATCGCGGTGGAGCCCATTCTTCCGCTCGGCATCAGCGCGGCGACGGAGCACCCGGACGAGTGCTGGAGCTTTTTGAAGACAGTGCTCACGAAGGACTCCATGACCCTGGACGGCTACAGCCCCCTGCGCTACGTTGCGGACCGGGAGATAGCGACCTATCTCAAAAACCTGGCCGGCTGGCGGGAGAACGGCTACGACCTCACGGCGGACATGGAGCTCGTGACCGCCAAGGGCCTGGCCGCGTTTGAGGCGGCGGAGGTGATCTACGGCATGGACACCGAGGCGCTGGGGATCATAGCGGACGCCGCGGCGCCGTACTTTGCGGGCGAAAAATCCGCCCCCGACGTCGCCGCCGAAGTCCAAAGCCGCGTCGCCACCTATATGGCCGAGCAGGGCTGAAAACAAGGCGCCCCGCGCTGTGCGGGGCGCCTTTGCGCTATTCGGATCTGGGAGGGGAGTATTCGAGTATGTCGCCGGGCTGGCAGTCGAGGGCCTCGCATATGGCCTCGAGGGTCGAAAAGCGTATGGCGCTGACCTTGCCGGTCTTGATCTTCGAGAGGTTCACATTCGCAATGCCCACGCGCTCGGCGAGCTCGTTGAGGGACATCTTCCGGTCCGCCATCACGCGGTCCCGTCTGAGTATTATCGGCACTTCTATTAATTTAACGATAAACATTAAATATTTTATGTTGCGCGTGTCAGTTCCGCACCGGGGTAGTAGTGGGTGAGTATCTCCTCATAGTCCGCGCCGTCCTCGGCCATGACGTTGGCGCCGTACTGGCTCATGCCTACGCCGTGGCCGTAGCCGGTGACGGTGAAGAGAAAGCCCTCGGCGGTGTAGTCGAGCGTGAAGGCCGTGGAGCGCAGCTTGAAGATGGTGCGCAGCTCCGTGCCCGGCACCTGGGTGCCGCCTATGTCCACGCTCTCGACCCGGCCGGAGGCGTCGCGCACCGCCGCGCCCAGCCAGAACGCCGGGTCCTCGCCGAACTCGGCCTCCGGGTGGACGGTGAGCACCGCCTCGCGGAAGTCCTCCGGGCTCACGGTGACGGAGGTCACATAGTTTGGCACGTCCTCCGCCGTCTCCGGGCTCTCCACGCTCACGAGATAGGGCTCGGCCTGCCAGATGGCGGCGGAGTCCTCCGTCCTGCCCGCGGAGGAGGAGTGGAACACCGCCTGGATGACCTCGCCGCCGTAGCTCATGTACTCCCCGTCCGTGGAGCGCACGGCCTCCAGCACGCGGGCCATGTTCTCCTCGTAGCTCTCGCCCCACTTCTCGCGCAGCTCCTCGTCCGTCGAGTGCGCCTTGCAGCAGGCCGGGTCGTCGCAGACGTCGGCCTCCGGGTGCGCGGGCTTTTCCCGGCCCATGGAGTACATTATGTACGTCCGCGCCGCCACGGCCTGGGCCTTGAGCGCCTCCTCCTCAAAGAGCGCGGGCATCTCCCCGGCCACCACGCCGGGGAGCCAGTCCGACATGGTCACGGTCTCGACCCCGTCGGCCGTGAGCACCGTGAAGCTCAGCTCCGAATCGAGCCCTCCCGCGGCGCTCTCCGGCTCCGCGCTCGGCGCAGGTTCGGCCTGTCCGCCGCCGGCGAAGAGCAGCGGCAGCATCAGCGCTATCGCCAGGCAGAGCAGCGCCGCCGCGACTATCGTTCTCATTTGCGGGCCTCCTTTTGTTGTTGACTTGAGGCGGGCAAAGGGTTAGAATATTGTGGCAAACTTCTCTGCCCTATGTAACTATTCTTATTTGGACGGTCCTGACCATATGCGTAAACTCGCCCTTACAATGACCTGCACGACCTGCGTGTACTCCGCCTTCGGCATCTTCAGCCGCTGGCTGCAGAACATGACGGCCTTTGAGGAGAACGGGCTCTACATCTCCGGCAGCCTCTGGGGAATCGTGCTGACCATCCTCTGCATAGCCGCCGCGGGCACCATGTTCGGCTTCGCGCGGTACTATAAGAAGAACCTCGGCCTGACCTGCGCGCCGGACCCCGGCGTGGCCTTTGCCGGGAGCGGCCTGCTGCACAAGATAATCTACCTGGTCATCGCGCTCATCATGGCCGCGGGCAGCGTCATGCTGCTGATAACGGCCGGGGACGCGGAGGCCCCGCTGGGCATGGACTTCTCCGGGCTGCTGCGCATACTCGCGCTGCTCGGGCTGCTGACCGCGGGCGGCTTTCTCGGCATCGCCGGCGGCGCGAACGGAAAGGAAGCTCCGGACGGCTCGCCCAGGCAGGCGGGTTTCTGCCTCGCCGCCACGCTGCCCATCGCCTTCTGCTGCTTCTGGCTCATCGTCAGCTACCGGCAGGACGCCGTCACCTCCGTGGTCTGGAGCTACGCGCCCGAGATACTCGCCATCGCATGCTCCCTGCTGAGCTTCTACTACGTCGCCGGGCATGCATACGGCAGGGGCAAGCCCTTTGCGACCATCTTCTTCTGCAACTTCGGCGCCTTCCTCTGCTTCGTGACCCTCCCGGACGAGAGGCTCATCGCGCAGCAGATCATGTTCTTCGGCATCGCCGGGATGCAGCTCTTCCTCTCCTGGATGCTGGTCTCCGGCCTGCGCCGCCGCGAGGAGATCTTCGCCCGCTTCCCGAACGCCCCCGCCACCGAGGACGAGGACGACGAGGTCCCGCCCCCGAAGCCCGAGGACGAGTTCGAGCCCATGGGCCCCGGCTCCGAGGAGGGCGAGGAGAACTTCGTGGAGCTGCCCGGGGAGTACATCGACCCCGGCACGGCGAAAACCGAGGGTGACAAGAAATAAAAGTTGACAGCACACCTCAAATTGGGATATAATTAGCCTCTGCCAGTGTCCTGGCAGAGGTTTTCTCTTTGTCAACTGCGGCGGCTTAGCAATGTCCCATGGCCGCTGTTGAGTATAACGTCAAGAAAGGATGGAATCGACTATGGTCCGCACCTACCAGCCCAAGAAGCGCCAGCGCAAGAAGGAGCACGGCTTCCGCAAGAGAATGGCCACCCGCAACGGCCGCAAGGTCCTCTCCCGCCGCCGCGCGAAGGGCAGAGCCCGCCTCTCCTACTGAGTCCCGCAAGACCCAGCGCGGGATGCGGTAATTAGAGGGGAAGCAGTTGGAGTTTACCGACTCGCTGAAGTTGAATTATGAGTTCCGACGCGCCTACCGGAAAGGCAGGAGTGCGGCGGAGCCATGCCTTGTGGTGTACGCGAGGCGCAACGGTAAGGCCGGCAACAGGCTCGGCTTCACCGTCTCGAACAAGCTCGGCTGCGCTGTTGTGCGCAACCGCGTGCGGCGCAGGCTGCGCGAAATATACCGGCTGAACGAGAGCCGGCTTTGCCGCGGGCACGATGTTGTTGTCGTAGCCCGCTCGCGGAGCGTCGGGGCAGATTATCAGAGACTCGAGCGCGAGTTTCTGCGCGCCTGCGCCGAGCTCGGACTCGTCAAGGAGAGCGAAACGTGAAAAAGCTGCTGCTTGCCATGATACGCTTTTACAGGCGGAACATATCCCCGCTCAAGCCGCCATGCTGCCGGTTCATACCCACCTGTTCGCAGTACGCCATCGAGGCCATTGAGAAATACGGCGCCCTCAAGGGCGGCTGGCTGGCTCTCAAGCGTATTTCCCGCTGCCACCCCTTCCACTTCGGAGAGCACGAGTTCTACGACCCCGTGCCCTGAGCTCCCGCGCGAGCAACCGCCCGGTCATCCGGGACACCACCCACTGAGGAGCAAATAAGATGTTAGATGCAATAGCTAAACCCTTTGGCTGGCTCATGATGGGCCTCTACGAGCTCACGGGGAACTTCGGTGTCGCCACCATACTGTTCTCGCTGTGCGTGACGCTCGTGCTGCTGCCCTTCATGGCCAAGAGCAAGAAGAGCATGATGCGCATGTCCCGGCTCACGCCGCGCATGCAGGAGCTCCAGCGCAAGCACGAGGGCAACCAGCAGAAACTCAACGAGGAGATGGCCCGCCTCTACCGCGAGGAGAAGGTCAACCCCATGTCCGGCTGCCTCTGGAGCCTGCTGCCCTTCCCCATACTCCTCGCCCTCTACCGCGCCGTCGTCAAACCCCTCACCATCATGATGGGCGTCGACTCGGCGCTGCTCGCCTCGGGCGGAGCCATAGCCAACAAGCTGACCGAGCTGGGCTATGCCATGTCCAACTACACCAGCTCCGGCAACTCCTTCTACGAGGAGATCTACAAGGCCAAGTTCATCAGCGACCACTGGAGCGACTTTGCCGGCCTCTCGGACAAGCTCGTGCAGATGGACTACAACTTCCTCGGCCTCGACCTCTCGGCCACGCCGAACTGGAAGTTCTGGACCTTTGACCTCTCCGCCGGCGCCTGGGCCGTCATCGGGCTGTTCCTCATCCCGATCATCTCCACCGGCTTGAGCTACCTCTCCATCTATATCAGCCAGAAGATGAACCCCACCATGGGCAACATGAACGCCCAGCAGCAGAGCACCAACAAGACCATGCTGCTCATCATGCCGCTCATGAGCCTCTGGATAGGCTTCGTCATGCCGGCCGCCATGGGCCTGTACTGGATCATGAACAGCGTGCTCGGCATCATCCGCGACGTCGTGCTCACCGGCATCTTCAAAAAGCAGCTGGACAAGGCCGACGCGGAGCGCATAGAGCGCGAGCGTGCGCGCGAGGAGGAGCTCGAGCGCAAGCGCCAGGAGACGGAGCGTCTGCGCGCCATGAACGCGACGAACGTCAACCGCAACACCAGCAAGAAAAAGCAGCAGGCGCAGCAAAAGCAGCAGGATACGGAGCGCCGCGCCGCCGTCGAGCGCGAGGAGCGCGCCGCGAGGCGCGAGAGGCTCGGCGTGACCGAGCCGGAAAAGCCCGCCTCCCAGGTCGGCAACCGCCGCTATGCCCGCGGCCGCGCCTATGTTGAGGACAGGTTCGTAAATCCCGAAGCCGCCGAGGAGGCCACGCGCGCCGCCGCCGCTGAGAGCGAGTTCGGCGAGAGCATAGATACCGAGGTCGCCGAGGAGGAGGTCGTTGAGACCGCCGCCCCCGCAGCCGTTGACGAGGGCGCCGCCCCTGTTGACGAGAGCGAGGAGGAGGGCTTCGTGGAGGAGTCCTTCATCGACGAGGACGAAGACGAGGATCAGGAGAATAAACGATGAAAAAATACCTTGAGAAGTCCGGCAAGACCGAGGACGAGGCCCTGGCCGCCGCCCTGCGTGAGCTGGGCCTGGACCGGGACGACGTCTCGGTCGAGATAGTAGAGCGCGCGAAGAGCGGCTTCCTGGGCATAGGCGCCTCCCCCGCCGTCGTGCGCGTGGAGTACGACGCCCCGGACGAGGAGCCCGTTGAGGAGTCCCCTGCCGCCCCGGTGAGCGAGCCCCAGCGCGCTGAGAAGAAGGCCGAGAAGGCCGCCGAGCCCGCCGCCGCCCCCGCCGTCAGCACCGAGCCCAAGTACACCGAGGGCGTCAAGGCCGACACGGAGCGCTTTCTGCGCGGCCTGCTCGAGCGCATGGGCGTGAAGGCCGAGATCGAGATCACCGACCGCGACAACGGCGGCATCCTGGTGAACCTCTCCGGCCCCGGCATGGGCGCCGTAATAGGCCGCCGCGGCGAGACGCTCGACGCCATACAGCACCTCACCAACTACGCCGTGAACCGCGGCAGCGACAAGCGCTGCCACATCAGCGTGGACGCCGAGAGCTACCGCGCCAAGCGCGAGGAAAGCCTCGTGCACCTCGCCGAGAAGATGGCCGCCAAGGTCGTCAAGTACAAGCGCAGCATGGCGCTCGAGCCCATGAACTCCTATGAGCGCCACGTCATCCACACCGCCCTGCAAAACTTCGAGGGCGTATCAACCAGCTCCACGGGCACCGAGCCCAACCGCCGCGTGGTCGTCTCCTACGAGCGGCCCAACAAGCAGGACGACACCCGCCCCAAGAGCCGCGAGTGGAGCTGAGTCACCGGAGGAATAAGCCATGATTTTTGACACCGTTCGTGAGCTTCTCGCTCACCAACTCGAGGTCGACCCCGAGACCATCACCCCCGACACCGACATCTTCGACGATCTCGGCGCCGATTCCCTGGACGTGGTCGAGCTCGTGATGTCCATCGAGGAGGAGTACGACATCGTCATCACCGACGAGCGCGCCGGCAACGTCCGCACCGTCGCCCAGGTGGTCGAGATGCTCGAGGACCTCATCCCCGCCGGCAAGGCGTAAATCACAGCGCGAAAAGGCCCGGTTCGGAATATCCGAACCGGGCCTCTGCTTGTCGAAGAAGGCGGAGCCTTCTTCGACAAAGGGGGCTTGCACTCCGCTGCGCGCCTCGGTTGTCCGCCAAAGGCGGACAATTCGACACTCCGCTCCGCGAGAAGTATTTTCGGCGACGTACACGCCGCCGCCGAAAATGATCGACATTTATTTCGCGGCTGCGGCCGCGAAACTCTGCGAGGCTTTTTCGACAGAATGAAGGCCCGGTTCGGAATATCCGAACCGGGCCTTTTTTCTTGCCCGCGCGGCTCATTCGCCTTCCTGCACGTACCCGCGCACGAGGCCCCAGAGCTCGGGCTTTACCACGGCCTCGACCGTGACGCCGTCCTCGCCGTATTCGACGGAGAGCACGGCCGCCTCGCGCCGGAGCGTGTCGGCTATACCAGCCTTATCGTAGGGCAGCAGCAGCGTGACGCGGCGGCTCTCGCGGCCCAGGATCTCGGCGATCTTCTTCACCAGCTCCGCCGTGCCCTCCCCGGTCCTGGCGGAGATGCAGACGATGTTCTCCCCGCGGGGCAGGACGCCGATGTAGCGGTCGCACTTGTTGTAGACCCGGATGCAGGGCGTGGAGCCCGCGCCGAGCCGGTTTATCAGATCCTCCACGACCTCTATCTGCGTGAGCATGTCCGGGCTGGAGATGTCGATGACGTGCAGCAGCACGTCGGCGTATTGCAGCTCCTCCAGCGTGGCCTTGAAGGCCTCCACCAGGTGGGTCGGCAGCTTGCGGATGAAGCCGACGGTGTCGGAGATGAGCGCCTCCTGAGCCTCGTCCAGCTTCAGGCGCCGCGTCGTGGTGTCCAGGGTGTCGAAGAGCCGGTCGTTGGCCGGGATCTCCGAGCCGGTCAGGGTGTTCAAAAGCGTGGACTTGCCCGCGTTGGTATATCCGACGATGGCCACGACGGGCATGGCGTTGCGCTCGCGCCGCTGGCGCTGGACGCCGCGGACCTTGCGCACCTGTTCAAGCTCCTCGCGCAGCTTTTGAATCTTGCGCCGGATGTGGCGGCGGTCCGTCTCCAGCTGGGTCTCGCCGGGGCCGCGCGTGCCTATTGGCGACGACCCGCCCGAGGCGGTCTGGCGCACCAGGTGGGTCCACATGCCCGTCAGCCGGGGCAGCAGGTATTCGTACTGCGCCAGCTCCACCTGGAGCTGGCCCTCGCGCGTGCGGGCGCGCTGGGCGAAGATGTCCAGGATGAGGCCGGAGCGGTCCAGCACCTTCACGCCCAGCTCCTCGGACAGCACGCGGTGCTGCGAGGGGGAGAGCTCGTTGTCGAAGACCGCGAGGTCGCACTCCGAGTTGGTTATGAGCTCCTTGAGCTCGGCCACCTTGCCCTCGCCGATGAACGAGCGCGGGTCCGGCGTCGGACGCTGCTGGAGCACCACGCCCGCGACCTCGCCGCCGGCGGTGTCCACGAGCTCCGCGAGCTCCTCCATGGAGACGTCCGTGCTCCGTTCGTCCGGGTCCATTGACGCCGCGGAGAGCCCGGCGAGCACGGCGCGCTCCTTTTTCTTTGCCGTATCGTTTATATCTGATCCCTCATTTCAAGCAAATGCAAAAGCCGCCACGCTGTTGTGCGTGGCGGCTTTGAGGATCTTATTTGATCCCGTACTTCTTGTTGAACTTATCGACGCGGCCGCTGGTGTCCACGAGCTTCTGCTTGCCCGTATAGAACGGGTGGCACTTGGAGCAGATCTCAACGGTGATGTTCTCCTTCGTGGAGCCGGTCTCGATAACGTTGCCGCAGGCGCACCTGATGGTGGTCTTATAGTACTTCGGGTGGATGCCTTCCTTCATTTTCCTTCACCTCAGCATTGGGCTGTCTTGAGTATGTCATCACATGGTTACAAGACGCAAATGTGATTGTAACACAGGACCTGTCCCATTGCAAGGGCTTTTTGCGATTTTTTCTTCAGGAAAGCAGCTCCCGCAGCCGCTCCACGGCCCGGCGCTCCAGGCGCGAGACCTGCACCTGCGAGACGCCGATGACCCGCGCCGCGGCGTCCTGGGTCATGTCGTGGAAAAACCTGAGTCCTATGACCTGCCGCTCCCGCTCGGGCAGGGAGTCTATGGCCTCGCGCAGAGAGACGTGCTCCACCAGGCGCTCCTCCTGGCCGTAGTCGCCGAGCACCTGCTCGAGCGTGAAGCCCTCCTCCCCGCTCTCGCGCTGGAGGCTCTCCGCCGGGCCGGTGGCCGTCTCGGCGACGGCGATGTCCTCGGGGCTTATCCCCGTCTCGTCCGCGAGCTCCGAGAGCGTCGGCTCCCGGCCCAGGCGCTGCTCGAGCGCGGTGCGGGCCGAGCGGATGAGCGCCGCGCGCTCCTTTATGCCGCGGCTGACCTTCACCGCCCCGTCGTCGCGCAGGAAGCGGCGTATCTCCCCCGAGATCTTGGGCACGGCGTAGGTCGAAAACTGCGTGCCGAAGCTCTCGTCGTAGCCCTCGATGGCCTTGAGAAAGCCCACGCAGCCGAGCTGATAGAGGTCCTCGGAGTCCACGCCCCGGCCGAAAAAGCGGCGCGCGACGCTCCAGATGAGGCCGGAGTTCTCCGTGACCATGCGCTCCGCCGCCTCCCTGTCCCCGGCTCTCGCCGAGCGCAGGCACTCTATGGTCTCCTCGGTCATTTAATCGCCCTGCCTCGGCTTTATGGCGCGGACCATGGTCACCGTCGTGCCCCGGCCCGGCGCCGAGCGGACGCGCAGCTTGTCCGTGAAGCTCTCCATGATGGTGAAGCCCATGCCGCTGCGCTCGGCCCCGCCCGTGGTGAAGAGCGGCTCGCGCGCCCGGGCCACGTCCTCGATGCCGCGGCCCCAGTCCTTGACCACTATCTCCAGCCGGCCGCCCTTCATTATCCTCAGCCGGAGCATTATGCGCCCGATGCTGTCCGGATAGGCGTGGACGATGCAGTTGGTCACCGCCTCGCTCACCGCCGTCCGGATGTCGCCCAGCTCCTCGAGCGTGGGGTCCAGCTGGGCCGCAAAGGCCGCTGCCGCCGCGCGGGCAAAGCCCTCGTTCACGCTGCGGCTGGGAAATTCGATCTTTATGTAGTTCTCCGCTCTCATACGCGCTGCTCTCCCTTCACCGGTATAAGCCTGTCTATCCCCGAGGCGTCCAGCACCCGCAAGGGCTGCTGCCGCGGATTCGCTATCGCCGAGCGGCCGCCCGTCTCGCGCATCCGGCGGTCCGTACGGATTATCAGCGCGATGCCCGAGGAGTCCATGAAGGTCAGCCCCGCCAGGTCCAGCACCGCGTCGCGCGGCATGTACTTGTCCAGCAGAGCGTCTATCGTCCTCATGGCGCCCTTCGCGCCGTGGTGATCCAGCTCCCCGGACAGATGCAGTGTCAGCCGCCCGGAGGAATAGCTCGTCGTTATCTCCATGTGTGAGCCCTCCTTTCCTGTTATTTTATTAGACCGCGAGACAGGATGCGGTCGAAACCCGTCGCGCGGCTCAAAAAGTGGTAAAATCGTTTAACGGAAAATATTTATCGTTTTTCGATAAATAATGCTTGCAATTCGATAAGGCCCATGTTATACTCTCCACGAAAGGAGCTGTTAGGATGAAACAAAAGGAGCTCTCCCGCTGGATGAAGGCCATAGTTGTGCTGGGCTTTATCTGCGTACTCTTTCTCGACGCCGTATGGGTGCCGGAGCTGGGCAAGGACCTTGCGGGCAACACGCCGGAGCTGCAGCGCATGTTCTGGCCCTGCCTCATATACTTCTGGATAAGCACGATACCGGTCATGGTGTTCATGGCGCTGGTGTGGAAGATGGCCACGGAGATAGGCCGCGACAACAGCTTCTGCATGAAGAATGCGCTGAGGCTGCGCACCTGCAGCCTGCTCGCGGCGGCGGACACGCTCTATTACATCATCGGCGGCGTGGTGCTGCTCTCGATGAACCTGCTGCACATCGGCATCGCCATCATCGGCTTGGGCGTCTGCGCCGTGGGCGCGGCCATCTCCGTGCTGTGTGCGGCGCTCTCGCACCTGACGCGCAAGGCCGCGGACATGAGGTCGGAAAACGACCTCACCATCTGAGGTGACGGCCATGATAAGGATAAATCTCGACGTGATGCTCGCAAAGCGCAAGATGAGCCTCACGGAGCTGGCGGAAAAGGTCGGCATCACGCTCGCGAACCTCTCCGTGCTCAAGACCGGCAAGGCCAAGGCCGTGCGCTTTTCGACGCTGGACGCGCTCTGCCGCGCGCTGGCCTGCCAGCCGGGGGACATACTGGAGTTCACTGAGGAGGAGAGCGATGGATGAGCGCATAGAAAACCCGAGGCCGATATTCGGCCTGCGCGAGGTGCTGATGCTGCCCGCGGCGCTCGGACTCGGCATACTGTGGCAGAACGTGTTCACGATAGAGGGCCTGGCGGCCCTAGTGTTCGACTCCAGGCCGGGCCCGGCGCTGGGAGCGGCGGTGTTCACGGCGGCCATCTGGGCCTTCGTGCTGCTGTTTCTGGGCAAGCGTGCGCGCTGGGACCGGTACAGCATCGGCCTTGCCGCCGGGGTGGGGCTGCTGACGGCGTTCTGCGTGCTCGGCGGCTGCGGGGACGTGAGGTTCGTGAACTTCATCCTCATCTTCTGCGGCTCGGTGCTGGCGTTTTTCTCGCTCTCCGGCCGCTCGGCGGCGGCGCTCTCCGACGCGCGCTGCGTGGGCGAGGCGGTGAGGCTGTTCTTCAGGGCGATATTCACCAACTGGGGCAAGCCCTTCCGCGCGCTCGGCGGCATGAAGGAGGGCGGCAAGGGCCGGTATGTGCTCCAGGGCGCGGTGGCGGCGCTGCCGGTGCTCGTGGTGGTGATACTGCTCTTTGCCGGGGCGGACCAGGTGTTCGCGGGCTTTTTCACCGGTATAGCGGACTGGTTTTCCGGGCCCGAGGTCACGGTGAGGGTGATGCGCGTCATCTGCATACTCTTTTTCAGCTTCTGCTTTTTCTCGGCGCTGTACTTCGCCGTTAACGGCCCGGAGCCGGCGGAGGGCAAAAAAAGAGAGCGCCCGGACGGCGCTCCGGCGGCCTATGTGACCGCGCTGGCGCTGCTGGCGCTCGTGCATATTGCGTTTTGTGCCGTGCAGTTCACTTACCTCTTCGGCGGGGCCGAGGCGGCGGCGATGCAGGGCGGCTGGGCCGAGTACGCGAGGCGGGGCTTTTATCAGCTGGTGCTCGTGGCGGCGATAGACCTCGGCTTCGTGCTCGTCTGCGCCGTGAACGGCGGGCGCTCAAAGGCGGAAAAGGCGCTGTCGCTGCTGGTGTGCGCGCTGACGCTGGTGATATTGGCCTCGGCGTTCTGGCGGATGCGGCTGTATATCCTCGCCTACGGGCTGAGCATGCTGCGGGCGATGACGCTGTGGGCCATGGCCTTCATACTGCTGAGCCTGGTGCTGGCGGCGGTGAAGGTGCTGCGCCATGACTTCAAGTTCTGGCCCTGGTTAGCGGCGCTGGGCCTCTACGGCTGGGTGCTGTTCAACGCCGTGGGCGTGGACGCGCGGATAGCGGACTACAACGTGGACGCCTACCTCGACGGCCGCCTGCCGCAGGTGGATATCTACTATCTGGCCAACCTCTCCCCCTCCGCGCTCCCGGCGCTGGAGCGGCTGTACGAGGCGGAGCCCGACCCCGAGCTCAAGCTCATCATGGACAGCGTGATCAACCGCTTACACGCCCCCGAGAGCTGGATCGAGTGGAGCCTCCCCCTCTCCAAGTATACTGAATCCCAAGATTGAAAGTTTTTTGCCCCGCTTTTTTACAAAAAAGCGGGCGCCGTCCAGGGGCCGCGCCCCTGGTCGCCCGCCGCAGCGGGCGAAATCCCCTTGTGCTTATTGAAGCGCAGGAGGGGGTCAAAGGGGGAACCCTCGCCGGGGGTTCCCCCTTTTATTTTTACTTCAGCAGGCTCATTATCCCGTTCTCTTTTATCTGCCCCCTGAGCGTCTCGAGCTCGGAGGAGATCATCTCGTCGAGCACCCTCATGCCGAGGAGCTCCACCGGCGCCTTGTCGTCCGTGAGGATGAGGCCGCCGCCCTCGACGGGGACGAGGCCCTCCTCTACGCGGGACATGATGGCGCTCAGCGCATCGTCCTCCCCCAGCGCGCCGATGCGCTCCGCGAGCCGCGCAAAGCCTTCGGCGTCCGCGGTGGCCATGAGCTCGAGGTTCGAGCCGCCCGTGACCTTCACCGTGGCGCAGTACGGGAAGACCGAGGCGATGGTGTCCATGAGATACTCGTTCATCGAGCCCTCGGCGTCCGAGCGCATGGACATGTTCACCACCATGACCCCGCCGGGGTTCAGGTGCTCAAGCACCTCGGTGAAGAACTCCACGCTGGACATCTGGAAGGGTATCGTGATGTCCTGATAGGCGTCCACCATGATGACGTCGTAGGTGCCCGAGGTCGTGAGATAGGCGCGGCCGTCACCCACGACGGCGTTTACCTCCTCCGGCAGGCCGAAATACTCGCGCGAGAGGGCGACGATCTTCTCGTCGATCTCCACGCCCGTGACGGAGCAGCCGGGGAAGTATTTGAGGCACTGCCCGGCAAAGGTGCCGGTGCCGAGGCCGAGTATGAGCACGTCCTCGCACTTTTCCGCCATGAGCGGTGCGGCGAGGGCGTAGTCGTAGTACATGCCCGTGAGCCCGCCGGACTTCATCATGATGCTCTGCACGCCGAAGGCCACGTTGGTGGAGAGGATGACGCTCTCGTCCGTCTCGCGGACCTGGAGGTAGTTGTAGATGGACTCGTCCTCGACGGTGAGGTCGTCCTCCCAGAAGGCGAAGCTGTAGTTGAAGGGCATGAACATGAGCGCCGTGATGACGACGGCGATGACCGCGCTGCGGGCGACCCACTTTTTGCGCGAGATGAAAAAGCCCAGGCTTATGACCGCAAGGATTGCGGCGAAGATGAGGAAGGTCCGCGCCGTGCCGACGGCGGGGATGGTCACGAAGGTGGGCAGGAAGGTGCCGATGATGCTGCCTATGGTGCCCAGGGCCTCCAGCTCGCCCACGGTGCGGCCGTTGTCGTCCAGGCTCTCGGTGGCGTACTTCATCAGCGAGGGCGTGACGGTGCCGAGCAGCATGAGCGGCACGACGAAGAGGGCAAAGCAGCTGCCCAGCGAGGCCCAGACGAGGAAGTTGCTCTTCACGAACAGTGCCAGCAGCCCGGAGACGCCCGCGATGACATAGCGCCCGGCAAAGGGTATGGCCGCCGTCCATATCGCCGTTATCAGCAGCCGCCGGTAGAGCCGCACAGGGTCCGGGTCCTTGTCCGCCGCCCGGCCACCCCAGACGTTGCCTATGGCCATGGCTATCATGATGGTGCCGATGATGACCGTCCAGACGATCTGCGAGCTTGAAAAATACGGCGCCAGCAGGCGGCTCGCGCCCAGCTCTATGGCCATGACCGACATGCCCGAGAAGAAGGCCGTGACGTATAAAAACAGCTTTCTGCCCATGACGGGGGCCTGTTTTGCTTCCATAAAATGCACCTCCGGCTGTGGTATACGCACAATGATACCACAGCCGGAGCCGTTATGGAACTATTTTATCCCAGCGCCACGTCCAGGACCATCATGACGGAGAAGCCGATGAGCGTGAAGAGGGCCATGACGTCCTTGCGCTTGTTGGTCTGGCTCTCGGGTATGAGCTCCTCGACCACGACGTAGATCATCGCCCCCGCGGCGAAGGCGAGCATATAGGGCAAAAGCAGCCGCGCCCGGAGCACCAGCGCCGCACCTATGACGCCCGCGATGGGCTCGACGATGCCGCTGGCCTGGCCGAGGAAGAAGGCCCGGCCCCGGCTCATGCCCTCGCGCCGGAGCGGGACGCTCACCGCGGTGCCCTCCGGCAGGTTCTGTATGCCTATGCCCAGCGCCAGCAGGCAGGCCGCCGCGGGCGTCGCGCCGTCCAGCCCGTAGGCCAGGGAGCCGAAGGCCACGCCCACGGAGAGGCCCTCCGGTATGTTGTGCAGCGTTATGCTGCTCATCAGCATCAGCGCCCGGCGGCGGCTCGAGGCTCCGGCCGCGCCGCTCCGGCGCTCCATGCGCTCCCAGAGCCGGTCGCCCAGATAGAGCAGCGCGCCGCCGCCCAGAAAGCCCAGCAGCGCCGTCGCCCACACGTTCATGCCCAGCGTCCCCGCCAGCTCTATGGCCGGGGAGAGCAGGCTCCAGAAGGACGCCGCCGTCATGACCCCGGCCGCAAAGCCGAGCATGGCGTCCAGCGCGTTTTTGTTCATGGTCCTGAAAAAGAACACCAGCCCCGCGCCCAGCGCCGTCACGCCCCAGGTGAAGAGCGTCGCCAGCAGCGCCTGCACCGTATGCGGCAGGGCCAGGAACCAATCTGCCATAAGAAATACCCCCACTTGCACAAAAAGGGCGGCAGGCCAACTTCAGCCTGTCGCCCCTTCTGCATCTTATGCGTGGGGTGCCTGTTTCGCCTCTCGGCGCCTCTCGCGCCGGTTGCGCTGCCAGATGAGCGAGAGCCCGCGGAGCAGCATGTAGTCGTCGAGCTCGATGTCGTGCGTGCAGTAGGGTATTATCCTCTCGGCGAGGCCGCCCGTGGCGACGACGGCGGCGCTCCCGCCGAGCTCGGCCTCCATGCGGTCTATCATGCCGTCGATGGCGCAGGCCGCGCCGAACACGGCGCCGGACTTCATGCACTCTATCGTGTCCGAGCCGATTACGCGCTTCGGGGCCTCCAGCGAAATGCGGGGCAGCAGCGAGGCCGCGCCGGAGAGCGCCTCGAGCGAGACGGCCGCGCCGGGGAGTATCGCCCCGCCCAGCAGCCGCGAGTTCGGGCCGATGACGGTTATCGTCGTGGCCGTGCCCATGTCGATGATGATGACCGGCGGCTCATGGGCGTCCAGCGCCGCCACCGCGCCCGCTACGAGGTCCGCGCCCATCTGCGAGGGGTCGTCGATGCCGATGTTCAGGCCGGTCTTGACCCCGGCGCCGACGACGAGCGCGTCGTGCCCCGTTATGAGCCGCACCGCCTCGCGCAGCACCTCGGTGAGCGGCGGGACGACGGAGGCGATGGCCGCGCCCTCAAATTCGCGCAGCTTGACCCCGCGCAGGCTCAGCACCCGCTCCATGAGCACGGCGTATTCGTCCGCGCTGCGCCCGGGGCTGGCAGCCAGCCGCGCAAGGTTAAGTATCTCGCGGCCCTCGACGCAGCCGAGGGTGACCGCCGTATTGCCCGCGTCCACCGCCAGGATCATCTCACACGACTCCCTTCTTGCGCAGACGGATTATGCGCTCGATTATCGGGGAGAGCACCAGGTTTATGCCCAGCTCGATGAGGAAGTTCACGCCAACGAGGCCGAGGAAGATGTAGAGCAGCGGGTTGGCCTCATTGCCCGAGGAGCTGACCCAGCCCATCATCCACTCGTTGAAGGTGTCGTTGAAGAATACAAAGAGGCCGGCGCAGAAGATGCCGGTGTTCACGATGGGGCTCGCGATGGCGGCGCAGATGACGCCGGCGGTGGGGTTCTTCTTCTCAAGGGCCTTGTAGATAAGGGCGGCCACCCAGCCGGCGGCGATGCCCTTAACGAGGCAGAGCAGCGCGGTGAGAAGGGGGTTCAGGTTCCAGAGGACGGCCCCGCCGAGGTCCGCCCCGGTGATGCAGGCGATGAGCACGACCGCGCCGAATACGAAGCCGAGCCAGGCGCCCGCCCTGGGGCCGTAGAGCGCCGCGCCGACCACGATGGGCACCAGCGTCAGCGTCACGGGGAAGGAGCCTATCTTCACAAACGTGGCGACAAGCTGCAAAACGATGACCAGAGCCGTGAAGATGGATAAACCCACAAGGCGTCTGGTCTTTTCAGTGCTGTTGGACATATTCAATTACCTCCTGCTGCTGTTCCAGGTCCAGCCCGGATATAGCGCAGGCCCATTATATAAACAGCGCGGGAAAATTGCAAGGCAAAAAGTTGCGCTTTTTCGCCGCATTTTGGCTGAAAATGAAAAACGACCCGCTTTCGCAGGCCGTTTTTGTTAAACTCAGGAATTATTTCATGTTTTCGACAGCGCCGATCCAGAGCGCGTTGGACGCGTCGGAGGGCATCTTGTGGCCGTCGCGCGGGGAGAGCGTGAAGCCCATGACCGCGGGGCCGTCGGCCGAGGCGCTGCGCTTGAACTGCTGCGCGAAGAAGCGGCGGCAGTAGCTGTGCAGCCAGTGGATGAGCGTGGCGCGGTCGAATTCGCCCTCGAAGGCGATCTCGGCCAGGCGTAGGACCTTCTCGGGGGAGCCGCCGCGCATGACCATGTGCCAGAGGAAGAAGTCCTGCAGGATGTAGGGGCCGACGGAGTCCTCGCTCTTCTGCAGCAGCTCGCCCTCGTCGCCGATGGGCAGCAGCTCCGGCGTGACCGGCGTATCCCAGATATCGTGCAGCGCGGCGGCGAGCTCGGCGTCGTCGCAGGTGTCGGCGACGTACTTGACCACGGCGCGGACCATGGTCTTGGTGAGGCCGGCGTTGATGTCATAGTTGGAGATCTGGTCGCCGTTATAGGTGCACCAGCCGTCCGCCTGCTCGGAGAGGTCCTTGGTGCCGACGTCGAGGCCGTTGACCTTGTTGGCGATGTCGAGCAGCACCATGGTGCGCTCGCGGGCCTGGGCGTTCTCGAAGACGACGCTGTGGTCGCCGAGGTCGTGGCCGATGGTCTCGAAGTGCTTCTTGACGCTCTCGCCTATGGGGATGACGCGCAGCTCGGTGCCGAGGCGCTCGGCTATCGTGACGGCGTTGTTCTTGGTGCGGTCGGTGGTGCCGAAGCAGGGCATGGTGACGGCGACGATGTTCTTGCGCGGCAGGCCCAGCTTGTCCATCGCGTGGGCGCAGGCGAGCATGACCAGCGTGGAGTCCACGCCGCCGGAGACGCCGATGACGGGGCGCCAGCAGCCGGTATACTCCATGCGCTTGATGAGGCCGGTGGCCTGGATGTCGAGGCAGCGCGCGGCAAACTCGGCGATGCCCTCGTCGGGGACGAAGGGCTCGCGCTTTATGCGGCGGGTGAGCTTGGTCTCGGCGGGCTCGAGCTCCCAGGCGTAGCGGGCCACGGGGGCCGCGGCCAGGGTGGCGAAGGTGCCCTCGCGCATGCGGGCGCCGGCGAGGTTGAAGACGTCGAACTCGCTGACGGCCATGCCGGAGCCGCTCTCGCTCTCGGCGAGGGTCTCGCCGTCGTCCACGACGAGGCAGAGGCCGGAATAGCTCTTGTCCGTGGTGCTCTCGCCGGAGGCGGGGGCGGCGTAGACGGTGCCGTAGTGCAGGCGCTTGGTCTCGTTGTCGAGCGCGCGCTTGGTCTCGAAGGCGGACTGCACGCTCATGGGCTCGTCGGAGAGCTCGGCGATGACGGTGGCGCCGGCGGCGCAGAGCGCGGCGGTGGGCGGCACGGGCAGGCGCCTGTCGGCGGCGAACTGGATGCCGACGACGAGCTCGCTCATGGCGTCCGCGCAGAAGAGCGCCTCGCTCTCGAGGCAGCAGTAGTCGGAGTACTCGAGGTCGATGTCGATGGACTCGCCCGGGTTCAGGCTGGCGAACACGGTGCCGCGGACGTTGCGGCGCGCGGTGAAGCCCAGGACCTCGCCCTTGCAGACGGCGGCCGCCGCGCTGTACACGGCCCCGCGCGCATAGAGCGGCAGGCCGACGACGGCGAGCATATCGCTGCCGCGCGTGGCGTCGGCTATCTCGCCGAGGCACTCGAGCGCGGCGTTCAGCAGGGGCTTCTGGTAGTACAGGTGCCCGCAGGTGGCGCCGGTGATGGCGAGCTCCGGGAACACGAGGAGCTTCACGCCCTCGCCCTTCGCCTTTTCGATGCATTCGATGATCTTCTCAGTGTTGTACCGGGGGTCGGCCACGCGAAGTTCCGGCGCGGCGGCCGCGGCTTTGATGAAACCGTCTTTCATTTAGTATCCGTATCCCTTTCTGTACCGGCGAAGATGTCCCGGAAGTCCGGGCCGTCCGAACCGTAAAATGTACTGTTCATAAATACGCGCATGGCCTTTATTATGTCCATGCCCTTCTCATCGAGGCCGACGTAGGGCGAGAAGCAGGGCTCTCCGTCCTGGGGGACGAAGAAGTTCCAGGTCCAGCCGTCGGAGACGGTGTCCACGACGGCGCACATGCTCCAGTATTCGTCAAGGTCCATGCCCGCCATTTGCAGCGCCTCGACGCCCAGGAGCGTGGAGGAGGTGTTCATGCGGCTGCCCGGCTCGGCCGGGAGCAGCGACGGGTCGTTCGACCAGATGACATAGTCCGTGGAGTAGAGCTCGGCGTAGTCCTCAAGCTCCCAGTCCGCGACGTCCTCCGGGCACATGCCGAGCTCGGAGTACACCGTCGCCCCGCTCTCGAGCGGGGTGCCGGGGCGGTGGTCGCCGAAGAACACGACGATGACCGGCTCGTCCTGAGCGGCGAGGTGGTCCACCAGCTTGCCCAGGGCCTCGGAGCAGTCGGCCACGCCCTGGGTCACGGCGTTGAGCACGCCCACGGCCTCGTCGCCGAGGTCGGACTCAAAGGGGAAGTCGTAGCTCGAAAACTTGTCCGCCGTGTAGGGCGTGTGGTTCTCCATGGTGACGGCCCAGAGGAACACCGGGCCCTCCCCGGCCTTCTGGTCGAAGAGCTCGGCCGTCACGTCGGCGAGGTAGTCGTCGGAGTAGAACTCGCCGGCGATCTTGCCGTACATGTAGCTCCAGTAGTCCGGCGCGGCGGCCGCCTCCGGGTCTATGGCGGCGAAGTCGCCGGAGAAGTACATGTCCTGAAAGCCCAGGGCCGTGTACAGCGCCGTGCGGTTGTAGATGCCGTCGTTGAAGGTGTGCAGGTAGGCCGTGTAGTAGCCCGCGTCGGAGAAGAGCTGCGGCAGGCTGGGATAGGTGAGCAGCTTCTCCTGCTCCCAGCCGTAGATCATGTCGTCCCAGCTGAAGAAGCGGGTGTTGATGCCCGTCATTATCTCGAGCTCGATGTTCTCCGTGCCGTAGCCGAGCGTGTGCGTGTAGAACTTGCCGGACACGCCCTCGGAGCAGATGCGGTGGAAGTCCGCGACCGGGTCCTCGGCGTAGCTCACGCCGGGCAGCTCCGTCACGTCGAAGAAGGACTCGCCGAGGACGAAGATGACGTTCGGCTGCTCGTCCTTTTCCGTGTCCGGCAGCTCCTCGATCCAGCTCTGGGCGTTCATGAGCATCAGCTCCTCCTCGTCCGGCTCGGGGATGAGCTCCTCCTCCCCGCCGAGGACGACTGAGCGCCAGAGGCCGAGCAGCACGCCGCAGCGGCTGTTGTGGACTATCTGCGTGTCCTGCGCCGCCGCCTGTCCCGAGCCCACCGGGCCGTAGAACCAGCTCTCGACCGAGGCCGGCACGCAGAAGAGCGACGCAAACAGTATTGCCGAGATCAGCCCGGATATGAGCCCCTCGCGCAGCCGCGGCCTGAAGCGCCGCGAGACGAAAAAGAGCCCGACGAGCACGAGCAGCATGACCGCCACCGCCGCCGCGCTCTCGCCCGAGAACTTCATGGAGGCCTCGTTGAGCTCCATGATGCCGCCCACCTGGGTGACGAGGCGGATGTCCTGGACGTACAGCGGCGTGGAGGTTATGAGCATCTTGTAGTAGTTGGCGAAGCTCAGCCCCGCGACGGAGAGCGTGACTACGAGCCCGCCCGCGAAGATGCTCCGGCAGAGAAAGCCGAGCGTGCAGATGACCAGCCCCAGGAAGGCCGCCGTTGCGACGGCCCGGGGCGTAAAACCGAAAAGCAGTGCCGCGGCGTCTGCGAAGCTCTGCGTTGTGATAAGCTCCGAGACCGCCGTCAGCACCCAACCGGCCGCGAAGGCCGAGGCCGCAGAGCAGGCCACCGCCCGCTCCCGCCCCGGTCTGCGCCGGGCGCCGGGATGTTTCATTTCATTCTTCCTCAGTAGGCAAGCCTCTCGCTGAGGTAGGCGACGAGCTCGCTTATGGGCAGGCGGACCTGCTGCATGCTGTCGCGCTCACGGACGGTGACGCAGTTGTCCGCGGGCGTCTCGGCGTCGCCGACGGTGGTGAAGTCGACGGTCACGCAATAGGGCGTGCCGATCTCGTCCTGGCGGCGGTAGCGCTTGCCGATGGAGCCGGTGTCGTCATAGTCGCACATGAAGTGCCTGGAGAGCTCGGCGTAGAGCTCCCTGGCCGGGCCGGCGAGGACTTCCTTCTTGGAGAGGGGCAGCACGGCGACCTTCATGGGCGCCAGCGCCGGGTGCAGGTGCAGCACGACGCGGGTGTCGTTCTTCGCCGCGTCCACGACCTCCTCGTCGTAGGCGTCCGCGAGGAAGGCGAGGGTCACGCGGTCCGCGCCCAGGGAGGGCTCGACGACGTAGGGGATGTAGTGCTCGTTCTTCTCCTGGTCGAAGTAGCTGAGGTCCTGGCCGGAGTGCTCCTGGTGCTGGGTGAGGTCGTAATTCGTCCTGTCGGCCACGCCCCAGAGCTCGCCCCAGCCGAAGGGGAACAAATACTCGAAGTCCGTCGTCGCTTTGGAGTAGAAGGAAAGCTCTTCCTTCTCGTGGTCGCGCAGGCGGAGGTTCTCCTCGTTCATGCCCAGGCCGACCAGCCAGTCGCGGCAGAAGCCGCGCCAGTAGGCGAACCACTCGAGGTCGGTGCCCGGCTCGCAGAAGAACTCGAGCTCCATCTGCTCGAACTCGCGGGTGCGGAAGGTGAAGTTGCCCGGGGTGATCTCGTTGCGGAAGCTCTTGCCTATCTGGCAGACGCCGAAGGGGATCTTCCTGCGGGTGGTGCGCTGGATGTTTTTGAAGTTGACAAAGATGCCCTGCGCGGTCTCGGGGCGGAGGTAGACCTCGCTGGCCGAGTCCTCGGTGACGCCCTGGTGGGTCTTGAACATGAGGTTAAATTTGCGGATGTCGGTAAAATCCGACTTTCCGCAGCCCGGGCAGGGTATATTATGCTCACGGATGAAGGCGACCATCTCGTCGTTGGTCATCGCCTCGACATTCGCGCCCTCGACGGGGTTGTCCTTGAGCCAGTCCTCGATGAGCTTGTCGGCCCTGTGGCGCATCTTGCAGGCCTTGCAGTCGATGAGCGGGTCGTTGAAGGTGGTCACATGCCCGGAGGCGACCCAGACCTGCGGGTTCATCAGTATCGCAGAGTCGAGGCCGACGTTGTAGGGGTTCTCCTGGACGAACTTCTTCCACCAGGCCTTTTTGACGTTGTTCTTGAGCTCTGCGCCGAGGGGGCCGTAGTCCCAGCTGTTGGCAAGACCGCCGTAGATCTCGCTCCCGGCGTAGATGAAGCCCCGGTTCTTGCACAGAGCCACGAGCTTTTCCATCGTCTTTTCCGTGTTTTTCATTCTTTACTTCCTTTCCCGCAGATGGCTTCTGCGGAGATTTTGCATATGGCGGAGATATATGCTATAATGCCCCAGAACGGGCCGCCTTTGCCCCGTTCAGCGCACAGTACATATTAGCACATATGTCTTTCCTTAGCAACAAAAGTTAAACATTAGATTATCAAATAAAGTGAGGAACAGCAATGAAAAAGGCCGTTTTGAAGCAATACGCACGCCTCATCGCCCGCACAGGCGCAAATGTGCAGAAGGGCCAGAGCGTGCTCATCGTCGCCGGGCTGGATCAGCCGGAGTTCATAGAGATGCTCGCCGCCGAGTGCTACCGCGCGGGGGCCTCCGAGGTCGAGGTCGAGTGGCGCCACCAGCCGCTCACGCGGCTCGCCGTCCGCTACAAGAGCGCCAGGCGCCTCGGCGAGGTCAAGGCCTGGGAGGAGGCCAAACAGCAGTGGCAGGCGGAGAACCTCCCCGCCCGCATCGTCGTCCTCAGCGAGGACCCGGACGGCCTCGCCGGCATAAACCAGGCCAAGTACGCCTCCGCGATGCAGGCGCGGTATGTCAAGCTCCGCCCCTACATCGACGCGCGCGAGAACCGCGAGCAGTGGTGCATCGCCGCCGTGCCGGGCGTCAAGTGGGCCAAGAAGGTCTTCCCCGACCTGCCCAAGAGCCGGGCCGTTGAAAAGCTCTGGGAGGCCATTCTCTCCTGCTCCCGCGCGCTCGAGGGCGACCCGCAGGAGAACTGGCGTCAGCACAACCTGGAGCTCAAGTCCCGCGCCGAGGCGCTCAACGCCATGGGCCTCGTCGCGCTCGAGTACAGCTCCGCCAACGGCACGGACCTGCGCGTCGGCCTCATCCCCGAGGCGCTCTTCCTCGGCGGCGCGGAGCGCTGCCCGGTGAACGGCGTCATGTACGACCCGAACATCCCCTCCGAGGAGCTCTTCATCACCCCCAGGGCCGGGGAGGCCGAGGGCATAGTGTACGCGACGCGGCCCCTCGCCTTCCAGGGCGTGCTCATAGAGGACTTCTGGCTGCGCTTTGCAGGCGGCCGGGTCGTGGAGCTGCACGCGGAGAAGAACGAGGACGCCCTGCGCACGCTGGTGGAGATGGACGAGGGCTCGGCCATGCTCGGCGAGTGCGCGCTGGTGCCCTACATGAGCCCCATCCGCGAGAGCGGCATCCTCTTCTACAACACGCTCTTCGACGAGAACGCGGCCTGCCACCTGGCCCTCGGCCGCGGCTACTCCAGCAACATCCGCGACTACGAAAAGTACAGCCTCGACGAGCTGCGCGCCATGGGCGTGAACGACTCCATGGTGCACGAGGACTTCATGATAGGCTCCGCCGACCTCGCCGTCACGGGCGTCACCGCTTCCGGTGAGCGCATCCCCATCTTCCGCGACGGCGGCTGGGCGTTCTGAGCCGGGGGAGGCACTATGAACAGAAACAAAAAACGCGGCGCCCACCTCGACCGCCGCACGATAATCCTCATCTCCGTCGGCGCGGCGCTGGCGATCATCATCATCGTCGCGGCCATCCTGCTCATGACCCGCTCCGGCGGGGGCGGCAAGTATGAGGAGCACTACTCCGCCGCCATGGAGTACTACATCTCCGGCGACTTCGACAGCGCCGTGGAGGAGGCGCAGAAGGCCTACGACGCCGACGCCACCGAGGACGCCGCCGTGCTGCTCGCGCGCTGCTACGACCAGCGCGGGGACAGCACCTCCGCCATCTATGTCCTCGAGACCTGGCTCGGCAAGAACTCCGGCTCCCAGGCCGAGGCCCTGCTGGCCTCCCTCAAGGGCGAGGCCGAGGAGGAAGAGACCATGACCATAGGCGGCAAGGAGGTCACGGAGGACACCGAGACGCTGGTGATCTCAGGCGTGACCCTCTCGGCCGAGGAGCTCGACACGCTCTCGAAGCTCACGAACCTCACGGCCCTCTCCCTCAACGACTGCGGACTCACGGACGCCTCCGCCGTCTCCGGGCTCACGAAGCTGCGCTCCCTCTCGCTCAATGACAACGAGATAAAGGACATCTCCGCCCTCCGCGGCCTCTCCGAGCTGCGCACGCTCTATCTCTCCGGCAACCCCATCGAGGATCTGACGCCGCTGTACAGTCTCACCGGCCTCACGACGCTGGACATCCGCGACCGCGAGATAACCGACACCGAGCTCGCTGAGCTCGAGAAGCAGCTGCCGAACTGCACGGTGTTCTCCGACGAGGCGACCGTGGAGGTCAAGGACCTCTCCCTCGGCGGCGTGGACTTCAAGTCCGACGTCACGGAGCTGGACCTCTCGGGCAGGGGCATAACCGACATCTCCGTCCTCGCCGACTGCACGGCGCTGGTGAGCCTGACCCTCTCGGGCAACGAGGTCTCCGACATCTCCGCGCTCGTGAACATGCCCGAGCTCACGCGGCTCGACCTCTCCTCCACCAAGGTCTCCAGCCTCTCGCCCATCATGACGCTGACGAAGCTGCAATACCTGAACCTCTCCAAGTCCGCCGTGACGAACCTCGCCGCGCTCTCCGGGCTCACGGAGCTCACGGAGCTGAGGCTCGACGGCTGCGCGGTGCAGAGCATCTCCGTCCTCTCCGGCCTCACCAAGCTGACCACCCTCAGCCTTAAGGACATGGCCATTAAGGACGCCGACCTCGCCTCCCTCGCGGGGCTCACGTCGCTCAAGACGCTGGACCTCACCGGCTGCCTCTCCCTCACCGGCGCCGGCGTGGACGCGCTCAAGGAAAAGCTGCCGAACTGCACCGTGACGGCCTCCGAGGAGATCTACGGCATCAAGCTCGGCGACGGCGAATACCAGGCGGCGGACACCTTTGTGGACGCCTCGGGCAAGAACGTCACCAGCCTTGAGAACGTCTCGCGCTTCACGGCGCTGCAGACGCTGCTGCTCAACAGCAACCCGGGCCTGAACCTCTCCGGCCTCGGCACGCAGACCTCGCTGACGGCGCTGGAGCTCTCCGACTGCGGCCTCACCTCCATAGGCGAGCTGCGGACGCTGACCGCGCTCAAGACCCTCAGCCTGATGCGCAACGACCTGCGCGACGTCTCCGCCCTCGGCGGCATGACGGAGCTCAAGGAGCTGCACCTGAGCTACAACGCGAAGCTCACCGACATCTCCGCGCTCTCGGGCTGCACCTCGCTCGAGTACCTCTCGCTAAACAACACCGGCGTCACCGAGCTCTCCGCGCTCAAGGACCTCAAAAACCTGCAGACCCTCGACCTTGAGAACTGCCCGCTCATCGACACCTCCGCGCTCTACGGCATGACGAGCCTGCGCACGCTCTATCTCTCCGGCTGCGGCATCTCCCGCACCGAGATAGGCTATCTGAGCTCCGCTCTGCCCAATTGCACGATATACGCATAAAATTTACAAAATACTCTTCTTTTTATCCGCCGTGTATGGTAATATATTTATGGCGATACCCATATACGCAGGAAGGAGCTGAAACCAATGAAGTTCACGTTTACGGAAAAGAAGATGGACGCCTCCGAGGAGCTGCGCGCCTATGCCGAGAAGAAGATCGGCAAGATAGACCGGCTTTTCAAGACGGAGAGCGAGGCCTTCGTGACCTTCAGCACGGAGCGCGGACGCTTCCGCGCCGAGGTGACCATCAAGAACAACGGAATGTTCTACCGCGTGAGCGAGCTGACCGGCGACATGTATGCCTCCATCGATTCCGCCGTTGCGAGCATCGAGAGGCAGATACGCAAGAACAAGACGCGCCTTGAGAAGAGGCTGCGTGATGGTGCGATAGAGCGTGAGATCAAACCCTTCCAGATCCCCTCGGACGACACGGGGGAGGAAGAATTCAAGGTCGTGCGCAACAAGAAGTTCTACATCGCGCCCATGTCCGTCGAGGAGGCCATCCTGCAGATGAATCTGCTCGAGCACGAGTTCTTCGTTTTCAGGAATGCCGAGGCCCGCGACGCCTTCACGGTCGTCTACCGCCGCAAGAACGGCGGCTACGGCCTGATAACGGACGACAAGGACTGACACCACAAACTGAAAACACTATAAAAAGCCCCCGAAACCGGGGGCTTTTTTGGGAGCTGATCACATATGCAATGGATAGAGGCGTCCTTCCGGACGCATTCGCAGGACATCGACACCCTGTGCGAAAAGCTCACGGAGCTGGGTGCGGACGGGCTGGTCATAGAGGACGAGGCGGACTTCCGCCGCTTTCTCGAGGAGAACCGGCAGTACTGGGACTACGTGGACGAGGAGCTGGAGGCGCGCTACCGCGGCGTTTCCCGCGTCAAGCTCTACGTGGAGGACTCGCCCGAGGGCCGCTCGCGTCTCGCCGCCTTCACGGACGGCACGGGGCTCGAGCCGGAGACGCGCGTCGTGGCCGACGAGGACTGGGCCGAGAACTGGAAGCAGTACTACAAGCCCATAGAGATAGGCGAAAAGCTGCTCATCCTCCCCCGCTGGGAGCCGATACCGGAGGACCCGGAGCGGCTGCTGCTGCGCCTCGACCCCGGCCTCGCCTTCGGCACCGGCGCTCACGCCACGACGCGGATGTGCCTGGAGGAGCTGGAGAAATACGCCGGGCCGGAGAAGTTCGTGCTCGACCTCGGCTGCGGCAGCGGCATACTCGGCATAGGCGCCCTAGTGCTCGGCTGCGCCTACTGCGCCGGCTGCGACGTGGACCCCAAGAGCCCCGAGTCCGCCGCCGAGAACGCCAGGCTCAACGGCATCCGCGAGAGCATCTACAAAATGTACGTCGGCGACATCATCTCCGACGCCGGGCTGCGCGCCGAGCTCGGCTCGGGCTACGACATCGTGCTCGCGAACATCGTCTCCGACGTCATAATCCCCCTCGCGCCCCACGTCCCCGGCTTCATGTCGCCGAAGGGCGTGTTCATAACCAGCGGCATCATCGACGGCCGCGAGGCCGAGGTGCAGCGCGCTCTCGAGGCCGCGGGCTTTAAGACAGCAGACCACCTCCATGAGGAGGACTGGCACGCCTTTGTGTGCAGGCTCAAGTGAACAAAAAAAGGCCCGGCCTCGCGGCCGGGCTCTTTTGCGCCGAAATACAAACAACCGGCCCCGCGGGGCCGGCCGTTTGCAAAAAGAGAGGGGAAAATGTATGGAAAAGGAGTGAGAAGTATCGGTATCAATAGATGTCGCTGGTCTCCATCAGCGTGACGTCGACCTGGAGGGTCTCGCCGTCGCGGTAGATGGTGAAGGTCATTATCGTGCCCACATCGTACTGCGAGATTATGGCGGCCACATCGGAGGTCTGGCGCACGCCCTCGCCGTTTATGGCGGTGACGATGTCGCCCACGCGGATGCCCTGCGCCTCGGCGTCGGAGCCGGGGGCCACGTCCATGACGTAGAGGCCCTTGGGCAGGTCGAAATATTCCGCGGCGCTGTCCGGCATCGCACCGACCGTTATGCCAATGGCGGGGCGGCCCTTCACGGTGCCGGTTGCGATGAGCTCGTCGACCACGTTCTTGATGGTGGAGACGGGTATCGCAAAGCCTATGCCCTCGATGCCTGTGCCGCTGGCGTTGGCCGCCTTCATCTTCATGTTCGTTATGCCGACCACCTGGCCGTGCATATTGATGAGGGGCCCGCCGGAGTTGCCGTCGTTTATCGCGGCGTTGGTCTGCAGGAGGGTCATGGAGTGGTTGTTGTAGGGGATGTCGCGGCTGATGGCGGAGATTATGCCGTCCGTCAGCGTGCCGCGCAGCTCCGCGCCCAGCGGGTTGCCGATGGCGGCGACCGAGTCGCCCACGCTCACCTGGTCGGAGCAGAACTCCGCCGCCGTGAGCCCTTCGGCGTCTATCTTGAGCACCGCGAGGTCGCTCACGCCGTCTATGCCTACGAGCAGGGCCTCGAACTCCCGGTCGTCATACAGCGTCACCGTTGCGGAGTACGCGCCCTCGATTATGTGGGCGTTGGTAGCGATGTAGCCGTCCTCCGAGATCACTATGCCCGTGCCCCACAGGTAGCTCGTGTCGCTCACCATGGCGGTGATGCTGACCACGGAGGGATAGCACTTGGCGTAGATCTCCTGGAGGCTCAGCTCCTCAGCGTCCGGCTCGGGCACGGGCTCGAGGGAGAAGTCCCCGGCCTCCTCCGCGCGCGGGATGTCGCTGTCTCCGGAGAGGACGCCCGGCGTGCTGTCGTAGTAGTCTGCGAAGAAGTCGCGGAAGTCGTCATACTCTTCCTCGTGTATGCCGTCGTCACGGCCCGGGACTGCAAAGTTGAGCACTGCCGAACCGTCCCTGGAGAAGAGGAGCGCCGACGCCGCGATTATGACCACGGCAAGGAGGCAGATGCCCGCTATGCGGAAGCCCGTCCGGCGGCGGCTGCGGCCGTTCCCGGAGTAGTCGGGAGAGGGGCCGGCGGCGCGGCGGGGAGGTAGTTGTGTGGGGTGGGGAGCCGCGTCCGCCGGCGGGGATGCTGTGGGCCTGTCGGGGGCTGCCGGACCTGGATCCGTGTCATACCATCCGGTCTGCCAGCTGTGAGGCGTTTCATTCATGTGGCTTACCCCCTGAGGTCAAATTAAAAATACCCTCGAATTTTGTGCTGGGTATGAATAAGTTTGAAACAAACTGTGAATTCACTGTTCTTCTCCCGGTTCTTCGGGCTCTGCGGCGCCCTCTGTATTTTTGGCCGCTTCGGATTTGCGGCGCAGCTCGGTCTTCTTGCGCGCCTCGGGCTTTTTGCGCGGCTCCGGCTTCTGCTTCGTCTCCTTCGCGAGGGTGAGCGTGAAGACAAAGTCCGTCAGCCCGTCGCGGCTCGTGACCGCGATGTCCTCGTTGTGCGCGTCGAGTATGCTCTTCACTAGGTAGAGGCCGAGGCCCACGCCGTCGCGGTCCAGGCTCCTGGAGCGGTCGGACTTGTGGAAGCGGTCGAAGATGAGCGGCAGGTCGTCCGCCGGGATGGTCTCGCCCCGGTTCTTGACGGAGACATAGGCCTTGCCGTTCTGCTTCCAGAGGGAGATGGTGATCTCCGTGCCCTCGGCGGCAAACTTCACGGCGTTGTCCAGCAGGTTGTAGAGCACCTGCGTGATGGAGTCCGGGTCCGCCGTGACGGTCATGTGGTCCTCCGGCAGCTGCAGCTGGACATCGAGGTGCTTTTCCTCCGTGCGCCCGTCGAAGCTGAGCAGGGTGCGGATTATGAGCTCGTTGAGGTCGAAGTCGCGCCGCTTGGTGAGGTCGGAGCCCTCGCTCTTCATGCGCGAGAGGCTGAGCATGTGCCGCACGAGGCGGGAGAGCCGCCGCGTCTCGTCCGCGATGGTGGCGAGGTATTTGTCCTCCTGGTCCTTGGGTATGGTGCCGTCGAGGATGCCGTCGGCAAAGCCGGCGATGGTGGTCATGGGCGTCTTGAGCTCGTGCGAGACGTTGGCTATGAACTCGTTGCGCTGCTGCTCGGAGCGTTCCAGGCAGTCGGCCATGTTGTTGAAGGACGTGGTGAGCGCGGCGAGCTCATCCGTGCCCTTATCCTCGCGGACGCGCACGGAGAAGTCGCCGTGCGCAAAGCGCCGCGCGGCGGCCGTCATCTCGTCGAGCGGCTCGGCCATCTTCTTGGACACCACCAGCGAGAGCACCAGCGCCAAAAACAGCACCGCCAGCGTGACGGCGAAGAACACCCAGATGAACGCGCTCCACGCGCCTATTATCGTGGAGCGGTCCGTGCTCACAAAGATATAGCCCATGAGGTCCTGAGCCCCGGACTGGGTTATCGGCATGGCGAAGACGTATCTCTTGGCCGAGAACAGCCCGCCGAGCTGCGTCACCGTATCCAGGCAGCCTTCCCTGTCTATGGCCTCGATGTAGGACGTGTCCACGTACCGGCCGAGGTGCTGGCAGTGGTAGAGCTCGTCGGAGCAGGAGACGATGAGGCCGTCGGGGTCGGTGACGAAGATGTGGTTGCCGGAGATGAGCGAGGTGCCGTTTAATATTATGCGCAGGGGCATGCCCGTCAGCCCTTCCTCGTTCGCGATGGTGGTGGTGAGGCGGGAGACGACCATGGCGTTGGACTCCATGTTGTCCCTGTGGGACTTTATGACGTAGCCCTGGCCGATGAACACAAAGGCCAGGCCTATCATCAGAAAGCTCACGAGCACCATTATCGCCGTCGCGAGGAAGTTTTTAAAGTAGATACTCTTCATACGTCATTGCGCGGGAATCTCAGTTCCCGGTGACCTCGAATTTATAGCCCACGCCCCATACGGTCTTGAGCGACCACTTGTCCGAGACGCCCTCGAGCTTTTCGCGCAGGCGCTTGATGTGCACGTCCACCGTGCGGGAGTCGCCGAAGTAGTCGAAGCCCCAGACCTCGTCGAGCAGCTGGTTGCGGGTGTAGACCCTGTTGGGCGAGGCGGCGAGGTGGTAGAGCAGCTCCATCTCCTTGGGCGGGGTGTCCACCTTCTTGCCGTCCACGATGAGCTCGTAGGAGTCGAGGTTGATGATGAGCTTGTCGTACTCGAGCCGCTTGGCCGCGGGGCTGTCGCCGCCCTCGCGGCGGCGCATGACGGCGTGGATGCGGGCGATGAGCTCCTTGACCTCAAAGGGCTTGGTGACATAGTCGTCCGCGCCCATCTCGAGGCCGGAGACCTTGTCGTAGGTCTCGCCCTTGGCCGTGAGCATGATGATGGGCACGTCGGAGCTGGTGCGTATCTCGCGGCAGACCTGCCAGCCGTCCATGACGGGCAGCATGATGTCCAGCAGCACCACGTCCGGGTGCTCGTCCGTCGCGAGCTGCAGGCCCTTGCCGCCGTCGCCGGCGATGATGACCTCGAAGCCGTCCTTTTCAAGGTAGAGCCTCAGCAGCTCGGCTATGTTCTTGTCGTCTTCTATTACAAGTGCTTTTTTGTTCATATTATATTCCCTCCGATCCCAGGCGACAGTATTTTACACTCGCGGCGCGCCGCCTTGGGTTAAGAATCTGTTAATATTAAAAGGAGCGGGAAAAGTACCGCTCCTTTTTTGCGTTTTGGCAGCTTTTTCAGTCCGCCGCCGGGGCCGAGACGCGGAAGACCCACTCGTCTCCCGAGCTCTTCCAGCCTAGGCTCGCGCCGTCGTCGCAGCAGACGAAGCCGTCTATCACCAGGCCCGTGCAGCCGGAGGCGAGGTAGGACCCGCTCTCGTCGTAGAGCCTGCCGCTGTCCGCGTCGTAGATGTAGGTGACGCCCGTCGCCGCGTCCTCTATGAAGGAGCAGTCGCCGGAGACGACCACGCGGCTGTATGCGTCCATGACCGCCGTGGTGCCGTCGGCCAGCTTCACCAGCCAGACCTCGCCGGAGCGGCCCAGCAGCTGAGTGCCGCCGGAGAAATACACCTGCGAGCCGTCCGTGCGGAACACGCGCACGCCGTTCTCGCCCGCGACCCAGAAGCCGCCGTCACAGGGCACGCCCGTGTAGCCGTAGAAGGTGGCCTCCTCCAGGGCCGTGGTGTAGTATGCCCCGCCGGCCTCGACATAGCCGTTGCCGATGGTCACGCCGTCCACGCCGGAAAACTCGCGCTTGACGGAGCCGCTCTTGTCGATGACGCACCAGGTGCCCTCGCGCTTGACCGCGGCGAGATTGCCGACAAAGCTGCCCGCCTCCTCAAAGGCCGGGTCTATCGAAAATTCGCCGTTCGTGTCGATGTATCCCCAGACGCCGTTGGTCTTGACCGCCGCAAGCCCGCCGGAGAAGGGCAGCGCGTCCTCGAAGAAGCTCGCGCGCTCCGTGGCGCGGTTGAGCACCGTGCCGTCCGCGGAGATGAAGCCCTTCTGGCCGTTCACATAGACGATGCTCATCAGCCCGCCCTCGCACTGGGCGAGGCTCGAGATGCTGCCGGCCTGCAGGTTCGTCCGCTCGCCGAAGTTCTCGGTGTCGAACACCACGCTGCCGTCCTCGGCGTAGCAGACGGCGAGGTTGGCCTGTTCGTCCTCTATGCAGAGCACGCCGAGCTCCATGGGCAGCACGGCGGTGTAGTCAAAGCCGGTGGTCCAGGCCCCGTCCGCGCCGCAGGCGGCGTACATGCCCTCGGCGTTCTCGAGGATGTAGATGTCGAGATACACCGTGTCCGTCTGGGTCTGATAGGCGGCGGTAGTCACGGCGGTGCAGACCGGGTCGAGGACTATCTCGCCCGATTCGGTCACCAGCCCGCCCGCAAAGGGCAGCAGCCGGCCGTAATTAGACGAGGGCTTGAGTGTCTCTATGAGCGCGCCGTCGGCGCGGGTGTACACGGCCTCGAAGGGGACGTAGTCCGTCAGCCGCTCGCGGTTGGTGTTCACGTTGGGCGCGGCGACGGCCGTGTTCTCTATGGCCACGGCCTCCCCGCTCTGGGCCCGCTCTATGGCGGGGTCTATATATTCTTCCTTCACCGTCTCAAGCTGCTCGGTAAAGCCGCAGCCGGAGAGGAACAGCGCCAGTATCAGCGCAGCAGCAAATATCTTTTTCATTTGGCAGCCTCCAGATATCCCTGAGAGGAGATGAATGCCTGGCCGACCCCGCCCTGGAGCCAGAGCCAGAGCGCGCGCTCCGGCGAATCCTCGGCCGCAGAGGAGCTGATGCCCGCGAGCACGTCCACCGTCAGCGGGTACTCGCCGGAGGCAATGGTCTCCGCCGTGGGCTCCACGCCGTCGATGGCCAGCAGCTTGTAGCCGTCCGCAAGGCCCATCAGCACGGCCTCGTTGTAAAATCCGTAGCCGAGCACCTCGTTGCTCGTGAGGGCGGCGCTCTCCTCGGAGACGGCGAGCTCGTCCGCCCCTATGAGCCGCCGCACCGCGGCCAGCGAGCCCGAGCCCTCGGGCCTGCCGAGCACGATTATGTCGCCCGTGCCGCCCATGCCGCTCCAGCTCTTGGTGCCGCCCGCCAGGACGGACTTGAGCTGAGCCGTGGTCATGCCGTCCACCGGGCTCTCCGCGCCGACGTAGAACACCAGCGCGTCGCGCGAGACGGCGGCCGTCTCCACGCCCTCGGGCAGCTCGTCCGGCTCCGCGGCCAGCACCAGCCCGGCCTCGCCGGACTCAAGCGCGGCCCAGGCCTCGCCCGTGCTGCCGAAGCTGAGCATGTCCGACGCGGACTCGCGCGTCTCGCCCAGCATTATCGCCGCTATGGCCTCGGCCAGCGGCCTCTGCGCCTCGCCCCCCGCGATGGTCGGGAAGTTCGACCTGTCAAAGGAATACTCCACCGTCGTGCCCGGCGTCTCCGTCGGGTCCGGGGCGAAGTCCCCGCAGCCCCCGAGCGCCAGAGCCAGCGCCAGTATGAGCAGTATCGGTATCAGTCTCTTCATATATGTCCTCCGTTTTCCGGTGTGAGCCTTAGTCTTTTTTGACACGCCTTATATTATATATAAACATTTATGAACAATCTGTCAATTATTCGTTTGCTCCTCTTGACATCGGCGCACTCGGGTGCTATATTAGCACTCGAGGTTTGAGAGTGCCAGCACCCCCGGGCCTGGAGTGCCAGTTAAGGAGCATGTGCGATGGACCTGAGCGGTCGCAAAAAGAAAATACTTGCCGCGGTCGTAGAGGAATACATACGCACGGCGGAGCCTGTGGGCTCCAAGACCGTGGCGCAGACCGCGGATCTCGGCTGCAGCTCGGCGACCATCCGCAACGAGCTGGCTGAGCTCGCCTCCATGGGCTATCTCGAGCAGCCGCACACCTCGGCCGGCCGCGTGCCGACGCCGCAGGGCTACCGGATGTACGTCAACGAGCTCATGCACCGCCAGAAACTCTCCCTCGAGGAGACCGAGGAGATAAACCGCAGCCTCAACGAAAAGCTCCGCGAGCTGGACCACCTGGTCTCGAACGTCGGTGCCCTTGCCTCGAGCCTCACGAACTACCCAGCGATGGCGATAGCGGCCCCGCCGCCCGCCACCATAAAACGCTTTGACCTCATCTACATCGACGCGAACACCTTCATAATCGTCGCCATGATGAGCAACAATACGGTAAAGAACAAGCTGGTGCGCCTGCCGGTCTCGGTGGGCCAGGACATGATACAGCGTCTGTCCTCGGTTTTCAACGCAAACTTCACGGACGTGACGGAGGAGCGGATAACGCCGATCCTCATCCGCTCTACGGAGCGCGCGGTGGACGACACGATGGGCCTGACGGGCGTCATCGCCTCCTTTGCCCTCGAGATCCTCTCCGAGTCCCAGGAGGCCAAGACCTGCGTCACCGGCACGAACCGCCTGTTGTCCCAGCCGGAGTTCCAGGACCCCGCGAAGGCCCACGAGCTGATGAGCTACCTATCTGACGCGCGGCACCTGCACGACCTGGACGCCATCGACTGCGGCGGGGATGTGAAGGTCCTGATAGGCCCGGAGAACGTGGCCGAAGAGCTGCGCGACTCCAGCGTCGTCCTCGCGAGCTACGACATGGGCGGCGAGACGAAGGGCCTCATCGGCGTCGTCGGACCGACCAGGATGGATTACTCCACGGTCGCAGCAAAGCTCAGCCTCATAGCCCAGGCGCTCTCGCAGCGGCTTGGCGGCGGAGCGGCGCCCCCGCCGGGGATGGACAACAAACTCATAATAAAGGAAGATCCAAATGAGCAGTAAAATGAAAGACCCCCCGACGCCGGAAGAGGAGCTGCCGGCAGCGGAGCAGGAAACCGAAAAGCCCGCCGAGGCCGAAAAGGCCGCAGAAAAGCAGCCCGAGCCCGAGAAGGCCGAAAAGGCCAAGAAAGACGAGAAGGCAGATAAAACAGAGAAGCCGGCGGAGCCCTCAGCGGAGTCGCTCCTCAAGTCGGAGAAGGACCGCTATCTCAGGCTCCTCGCAGAATACGACAACTACCGCAAGCGCAGCGCCAAAGAGCGCGAGAGCATATACACCGACGTCCGGGCCGACACCGTGACGAAGTTCCTGCCCGTCTACGACAACCTCGCAAGGGCTCTGGAACAGGCCACGAGCGACGAGGCCTACCGCAAGGGCGTGGAGATGATAATGAGCCAGCTCAAGGACATCCTCTCCCGCATGGGCGTCACCGAGATCGAGTCCGTCGGTCAGAAGTTCGACCCCTCCCTCCACAACGCCGTCATGCACGAGCACGACGAGACGAAGGGCGAGGGCGAGATCGTCCAGGAGCTCCAGAAGGGCTTCAAAATGGGCGACAAGGTCATCCGGTTCGCGATGGTCAAAGTCGTCAACTGAATTTGTTTACTAAAATCTTTTCAAATACAACTGGAGGAAGAAAATCATGAGTAAGATCATCGGTATAGATTTGGGCACCACCAATAGCTGCGTGGCCGTCATGGAGGGCGGCGAGGCAGTCGTCATCCCCAACGCCGAAGGCGCCAGGACCACCCCGTCCGTCGTTGCCTTCTCCAAGACCGGCGAGCGTATGGTCGGCCAGGTCGCAAAGCGTCAGGCCATCACCAACCCCGACAGGACCATAAGCTCCATCAAGCGTGAGATGGGCTCCAACTACAAGGTCAACATCGACGGCAAGAGCTATACTCCTCAGGAGATCAGCGCCATGGTGCTGCAGAAGCTGAAGACCGACGCCGAGGCCTATCTGGGCGAGAAGGTCACCGAGGCCGTCATCACCGTCCCCGCGTACTTCACCGACAGCCAGCGTCAGGCGACCAAGGACGCCGGCAAGATCGCCGGCCTCGAGGTCAAGCGTATAATCAACGAGCCCACGGCGGCGGCTCTGGCCTACGGCCTCGACAAGGAGACCGACCAGAAGATCATGGTCTACGACCTCGGCGGCGGCACCTTCGATGTCTCCGTCCTCGAGATCGGCGACGGCGTCATCGAGGTCCTCGCGACCGCCGGCAACAACCGCCTCGGCGGCGACGACTTCGACGAGTGCGTCACCAAGTACCTGGTCGACGAGTTCAAGCGCGATCAGGGCATAGACCTCTCCACCGACCGCGTCGCCATGCAGCGTCTGCGTGAGGCCGCCGAGAAGGCAAAGTGCGACCTCTCCGGCGTGACCAGCACCAACATCAATCTGCCTTACATCACGGCTGACGCCAACGGCCCGAAGCACCTCGACGTCACCCTCACCAGGGCCAAGTTCAATGAGCTGACCCATCACCTGGTCGAAAAGACCATGGGCCCTGTGCGCCAGGCTCTGTCCGACGCCGGCCTGAAGGCCAGCGACCTCTCCAAGGTCCTGCTCGTCGGCGGCTCCACCCGTATCCCGGCCGTGCAGGACGCCGTCAAGAACCTCACCGGCAAGGACGGCTTCAAGGGCATCAACCCCGATGAGTGCGTGGCCATCGGCGCGGCCATCCAGGGCGGCGTGCTAGGCGGCGACGTGGAGGGCATCCTCCTGCTCGACGTCACGCCTCTGTCCCTCGGCATCGAGACCCTCGGCGGCGTGTTCACCAAGCTGATCGACCGCAACACCACCATCCCGACCAAGAAGAGCCAGATCTTCTCCACCGCCGCGGACAACCAGACCTCCGTTGAGGTCAACGTCCTGCAGGGCGAGCGTGAGATGGCGGCCTACAACAAGAGCCTCGGCCGCTTCAACCTCGACGGCATCGCCCCGGCCCGCCGCGGCGTGCCTCAGATAGAGGTCACCTTCGACATAGACGCCAACGGCATCGTCAACGTCAGCGCCAAGGACCTCGGCACCGGCAAGGAGCAGCACATCACCATCACCGCCTCCACGAACCTCTCCAAGGAGGACATCGACAAGGCAGTGCGTGAGGCTGAGCAGTACGCCGCCGAGGACGCCAAGCGCAAGGAAGAGGTCGACACCCGCAACGCCGGCGACCAGATGGTCTATCAGACCGAGAAGACCCTGCAGGAGATGGGCGACAAGCTCGACGCCTCCGACAAGGCTGAGGTCGAGGCCAAGCTCGAGAGCCTGAAGAAGGCCCTCCAGGGCAGCGACACCGCGGCCATCAAGTCCGCCACCGACGAGCTGACCCAGGCCTTCTACAAGGTCAGCGAGAAGCTCTATCAGCAGACCGGCGCCCAGGCCGGCGGCCCGGACATGGGCGGCCAGCAGCCCGGCGGCAGCAACGGCGGCAACAACGGCGGCCAGCAGTACTACGACGCCGACTACGAAGTGGTCGACGACGACAAGAAGTGATATCACTCAAAACCCTCTCTTATAAAACGACCCCCGCGCAGAATGCGGGCGCACGAAAGTGCGCCCGCAAAAGCGCGTAATGTGAGGTGAAAAGCAGATGGCGGAACAGAAAAGGGACTATTACGAGGTGCTCGGCCTGAAGAAGGGCGCCTCGGAAGAAGAGATCAAAAAGGCATACAGGAAGCTGGCGAAGCAGTACCACCCGGACCTCCACCCCGGCGACAAGGACGCCGAGGCGAAGTTCAAAGAGGTAAACGAGGCCGCTCAGGTGCTGAGCGACCCGGAAAAGCGCGCAAAGTATGACCAGTACGGTCACGCGGCCTTCGATCCTTCCCAGGGCTTCGGCGGTTTTGACGGGGCCTCCGGCTTTGGAGGATTCAGCGGCTTCGGCGGCTTTGGAGATATATTCGGCGATCTTGGCGACATCTTTGGTTTCGGCGGCGGCTCGTCTCAGCGCAGCGGCCCGAAACGCGGCGAGAGCCTGCGCGCCTCGGTCACCATCAGCTTTGAGGAGGCGGCCTTCGGCTGCAAGAAGGAGATCAACGTCTCCAAGGTGGAGCAGTGCCCGGACTGCCACGGCACGGGCTGCGCGCCCGGCACGACGCCCGAGATCTGCCCGGACTGCCACGGCACCGGCAGCGTCCGCACGACGCAGCGCACCCCCTTCGGCATGGTGCAGTCCCAGGGCCCCTGCCCGAAGTGCGGCGGCACCGGCAAGATAATCCACCAGCCCTGCCCGACCTGCAAGGGCAAGGCCAACGTGCGCCGAAACCGCAAGCTCAGCGTGAACATACCCGCCGGCATAGACGACGGCCAGACCATATCCATGAAGGGCCAGGGCAACGCCGGCCGCGACGGCGGCCCCGCTGGCGACCTGCTGGTCACGGTCTCCGTGCGCCGGCACGAGACCTTCGAGCGCGACGGCACCTCCGTCCTCTCGAGCGCGAACGTGAGCTTTGCCCAGGCGGCGCTCGGCGCGGACATCGAGGTCCCGACGCTTGACGGCAAGGTCAAGCTCACCATCCCCGAGGGCACCCAGCCCGGGACGGTGTTCAGGCTCCGCGGCAAGGGCATACCCTTCCTGCGCGGCTCCGGCCGCGGCGACCAGTACGTCACCGTGAACGTGGTCGTGCCCAAGAACATGACCGCCGCCCAGAAGGACGCGCTGCGCGAGTATGCAAAGGCCATGGACGGCCGCGCCCCCGAGAGCAGCAGCATCTTCGGCCGCAAGAAAAAGTAACGCGGCCCCAAAAGTGTAAAAGTTTTTTGCCCCGCTTTTTTACAAAAAAGCGGGCGCCGTCCAGGGGCCGAGCCCCTGGTCGCGCTCCTCAGAGCGCGAAACCCCCTTGTGCTAAAAAAGGTCAGGAAGGGGGTTCAAGGGGGAACCCTCGCCGGGGGTTCCCCCTTTTATTATTGCTTTTTATTGCACAGCGCCCCGCCGCGTGCTAAAATGGCGGTTATGGAAAAAGTATTGCCAAAACTCAAGAGGATCGCCGCGGTGCATGACATCTCCGGCTTCGGGAAGTGCTCGCTCACCGTGGCTCTGCCGGTCGTTTCCGCCACGGGGGTGGAGTGCGCCTGTATGCCGACGGCGCTCTTTTCCACGCACACGGGCGAGTTCACGGGCTGGACCTTCCGCGACCTCACGGACCAGATGCTGCCCATGGCCCGGCACTGGCACAGCATCGGCGTGCCCTTTGACGGCATCTACTCCGGCTACCTCGCCTCCCCCGCCCAGGTCGGGCTGCTCGGCCGGGTGATAGACGAGCTCGCGGGCCCGGAGACGCTCATCGTCTGCGACCCCGCCATGGCCGACAACGGCCGCTATTACGCCGGGCTCGGCGACGAGCTGCGGGACGCCTTCCGCGCGCTGTTCGCCCGCGCCCACGTAGTGACCCCGAATATAACAGAGGCGGCGCTCCTCACAGGCGAGGAGTACCGCCCCGCTCCGCACGACGCGGAGTATATAGACAAGCTGTTTCGCGGCCTGGAGGGCCTAGGCCCCCGCGTCGCCGCCATAACCGGCGTGCACCCGTCGGCAAACGAGATCGGCACCGTCGTGCGCGATTTCACGACGGGCGAGAGCTTTTCCGCCATGGCTCCGGCGCTCGAGGGCGTGTTCTACGGCACGGGCGACATCTTCGCCTCCGCCTTCGCCGCGCTGCTGGTGCGCGGGGCGGACGCCGGTCAGGCGCTGGAGGCCGCAAGCGCGCTGGTGCGCGGGAGCATAGAGCGCAGCTTCCTGCGCGATACGCCCCGGCCCTGGGGCGTGGATTTCGAGGGAGTGCTGCCCGACTACATCCGCCGCGTGGAGGCCATCTTCAGTCCTTCGACTTGAGCGCGAGCTCGTAGAGCTCATTTTTTGAATATCCCGTGTCAGCCGCAGCGAGCTTCGCCGCCTCCTTCAGGGAGCGGCCCTCGCTGCGGTAAAATTTTACCCTCTCGAGCGCCGCCTCCGCCGTCGGCAGCTCCTCCGTCTGCTCCGGCGCGCCCTCGACGACGAGGACGAACTCGCCCCTCGGCGGCTCGTCCGCATAGAGCGTGACCGCCTCCGCAAGCGTCGTGCGCACTACCTCCTCGTGCAGCTTGGTGAGCTCCCTGCACAGGGAGATGCGCCGTTCCCCGCCGAAGGCCGCGGCGAGGTCCGCGAGCGTCTTTTGCAGCTTGTGCGGCGCCTCGTAGAATATCATCGTGCGCCCTTCGCCCCGGAGCGACTCGAGGTGCTCCTCCCGGCTCTTCTTCGACGTGGAGAGAAAGCCCTCGAAGCAGAAGCGTCCCGCCGGCAGGGCCGAAAGCGCCAGCGCCGTCACCGCCGCGCAGGGGCCCGGCACCGCCGTGACCTCCACGCCGCTCTCGGCACAGGCCACCGCCAGGTCCTCGCCCGGGTCGGACACCGCGGGCATCCCGGCATCCGTCACAAGGGCACAGTTCTCCCCCGCGAGGATGCGCTCGAGAATACGCTCGCCGCTGCGCTCCTTGTTGTGCTGATAGTAGCTCACCAGCGGCTTCGAGATGCCGAAGTGGTTCAGGAGCTTCAAGGTCACGCGCGTGTCCTCGGCGGCGATGAAGTCCGCCTCCTCGAGGGTGCGCCTCGCGCGGGGCGAGAGATCGCCGAGGTTGCCTATGGGCGTGCCGACAAGATAGAGCTTTCCTGACATCAGTTTTCCTCCCTGTGGTAAATGCGGCGCACTTCCGCCGTATCCTGCCCGTCCGGGCCGGTCAGAATGAGCGCGGGCAGCACTTCGAGGCCCGGCCTCGCGCCCTTGCGGCCCTCGACGAGGACCAGGCTCGGCGGCTTTTCCAGGCGGTGCTGGACAAGGCGCAGGCGCTTGGGCTCAAGGCCCGCCCCGACCATGAGCGAGAGCAGCTCCGCCAGGCGCTCCGGGCGGTGGACGAGGCAGAAGGCCCCGCCGGTCCTGAGGCACCAGGCCGCCGCGGCGACGACCTCGGCGAGCGTGCAGCCCGCCTCCGAGCGCGCCACAGCCATGCTCTCCGAGGCGCGGCCGCTGCCCTCGGCAAAATACGGCGGGTTGCACACGGCAAGGCCGTAGGCCGCGTGCGGCAGAGCCGCACGGTGGGCGCGGATGTCGAGGCAGAGCGCGCGGGCGCTCTCCCCGAGCCCATTTTCGGCGAAGTTCCGCTCCGCCGCGGCCGAGGCCGCGGGGTCGAGCTCCGCGCAGTCGAGGCTCAGTCTCGGCTCGCGCGTGAGCAGCAGCAGCGAGATGAGTCCCGCGCCGGAGCAGAGCTCCACCGCCCTGCCCGGCTTCGCCCTCACAAAGTCCGCCAGCAGCACCGAATCCGTAGTTATCGGGAACGCCCCCCCGCCCTCATACCGCGGCCCGCCCTTCCAAAGCTCCGTCACAGGCTGTATTCCTCCCTGACCCAATTTAAATCTGGTTCATGCATGCATTATAGCAAAATCTGTGGTCAAGTTGAAGTCCGGCACTCAAAAACGTCAAAATGCGATTCGTCACGTACTCATTGAATTATTTGTTATTCATTCTATAGAACTATATATTGTTCTTTAACTTCTGTATGATGCGGGCTAGCTTCTTTATACTATCTATAGAGCAATGCTATGGTCTATGGAAGGAGGGACGCCAATGGACACAAAGGCAGTCGGGCAACGGATAAAAGCTGCGCGTGAGAGGCGTGGCCTGACCCAGGAGGAGCTCGCCGCACTTGTAAACATCAGCCCTACTCACGTCAGCGTGATCGAACGGGGCGCTAAAACGGTCAGGATGGATACCTTTGTGGCAATTGCAAATGTTCTGGAGGTCTCCGCCGACAGCCTGCTTATCGACGTGGTAGACCATGCAGCTGCAAGTGCAGCTTCAGAGCTCTCCGATGCCATCGAGCGTCTCCCTTATGAGGAGAGAATGAGAATATTGAAAGCCATACGCATACTTACAGAAAAGTAGGACGGAACAGCCAAGAGCTTTCCGTCCTTTTATTTTACTTTTTACTTTACGAATCGACAGTTTTCTCGAGACTTCGACATCGCTTCGCACTTATATTCGTTCTATAGAGCTATAAATAATTCTATATAGGAGGAAAAGAAATGAGCAGATTTCAAATTATCCTTGAAAACATAGCCAGAAAGAACGGCAGCTCAGCAGAAGAAGTCCTGCGTGAAATGCAAACCGCCATAGACTCAGCTTATGCCGGTCGCTCAGACAAATCCCAGCAGCTTTGGGACTCGATGTCACTTAATGGTCCGCACCCGACGGCGGAAGAGTTCGTATCCCAGGCCGCGGCATTGATTTTTAAAGAGATCTCCCATGTCCGGAACTAAATGTCATATTTTATGTGAATACATAATTCCGGTTGCTTCCCCATATACAAAAACACCCGCCGCTGCTCGCGGCGAGCAAAATTGGATAATAAAAAGGGCCGCTTTCGCGGCCCTAGTTTTTGCAATTACTCCTCGACGATGGCGTCGGCGGGGCAATTCTCCTTGCAGGTGCCGCAGGAGACGCACTTGTCCTGATCGATGACGTACTTGTCGTCGCCCATGTCAATGGCCTCGGCCGGGCAGTTGGCAGCGCAGGTGCCGCAGGAAACGCAGTTGTCAGTGATAACGTATGCCATGATGTTACCTCCGTTCGGTTTGTATTTTATACATCCCAACGCCGGGATTATGTACGCTTTGTATTCTATCACATAACTTAGGAAAATCAATAGTCTTTTGCTTTCCGCCCTTTTGCGGATATTTCCTCCGGCGCTGGTTATAAGCGCCCTGCGTTGGAAATACTTTCACTGTCGCGCCGCTTCGCCCCCTTTGGCGCGGGTACGGCATTATAATAGGTCAGGAGGCAATGGAAGGCATGAAAAACAGCGTAAGGTTCACAGAGCGCGCCTCGGGCGCGATAGCCGCGGCGCGGGACGCGTCAGCCTCGCTGGGGCACAGCTACGTCGGCACGGAGCACCTGCTGCTGGGCGTGGCGGCGGAGACGGAGAGCCTCGGCGCGCGGGTGCTGCGCGGCCGCGGGCTGGACATGCTCGCGCTCACTCAGCTGGTGGAATCCGAGAGCGGCAGCGGCTCGCCCGGCGCGCCGGAGCAGGGGCTGACCCCCAACGCCCGCCTCGCCATAGAGCGCGCGGCGGAGGACGCCCGCCGGCTGGGCCACGGTTGCATCGGCACGGAGCACCTGCTGCTGGGGCTGCTGCGCACCCCGGACTGCGGGGCGATGCGCGCCCTTTCCGCCGCCGGGCGGGAGGCGGACGAGCTCTACACCGACATAATGGCCCTCTTCGGCTCGCCCGAGAGCCGCCCCGGCAGGCAGCAGTCCGGCCGCCAGGCCCCGCTGCGCCCGCCCTACCGCCGGACCGAGACCCGCGTCCTCGACCAGTACAGCCGCGACCTCACGCTCATCGCCGGCAGCGGCGGCATCGACCCCGTGGTGGGCCGGGAGCGCGAGATAAGCCGCGTCATCCAGATACTCTCCCGGCGCACGAAGAACAACCCCGTCCTCGTCGGCGAGCCCGGCGTGGGCAAGACCGCCGTGGCCGAGGCCCTGGCCCGCCGTGTCGCCCGCGGCGAGGTGCCGGACACGCTCAAAAACCGCCGCATCGTCACGCTCGACCTCGCCTCCATGCTCGCGGGCACGAAGTACCGCGGCGACTTTGAGGACAGGGTCAAGTGCATCATAAAGGAGGTGCAGCGCGCCGGGGACGTCATCGTCTTTATCGACGAGCTGCACACCATAGTCGGCGCGGGCTCCGCCGAGGGCGCCATCGACGCCGCGAACATCCTAAAGCCCGCCCTGGGCCGGGGCGAGATACAGGTCATCGGCGCCACCACGCCCGAGGAATACCGCAAGCACATCGAAAAGGACGCCGCGCTCGAGCGACGCTTTCAGCCCGTGAACGTCCCGGAGCCGGACAGCGAGTGCTGCGAGCGGATGCTCTGCGCCCTGCGCGGCTCGCTGGAGGCCCACCACGGGCTGAAGATTACGGACGAGGCCATCACCGCCGCCGTGCGGCTCTCCACGCGCTACATCTGCGACCGCTACCTCCCCGACAAGGCAATCGACCTCCTCGACGAGGCGGCCTCGCGCGTGCGGGTGGAGGGCAGCGCCGCGCGCTCCCGGGTCGAGGCCTCCGACGTGGCGGACGTGGTCTCAGCCTGGACTGGCGTGCCCGCCTCGTCGATAACCCAGTCCGAGAGCGAGCGGCTGCTGCACCTCGAGGAGGCGCTGCACCGGCGCGTCGTGGGTCAGGACGAGGCCGTCTCCGCCGTGGCGCGGGCCATCAGGCGCGGGCGCGTGGGCCTCTCCGACCCGCGCCGTCCGCTGGGCAGCTTTCTCTTCCTCGGCCCCACCGGCGTGGGCAAGACCGAGCTCTGCCGCGCCCTGGCCGAGGCCGTCTACGGCGACGAGGACGCGCTTATCCGCTTCGACATGTCCGAGTACATGGAAAAGCACGCGGTCTCCAAGCTCATCGGCTCACCCCCGGGCTATGTCGGCTACGGCGAGGGCGGCCAGCTCACGGAGCGCGTCCGGCGCAGGCCGTGGTCCGTCGTGCTCTTTGACGAGATCGAGAAGGCGCACGAGGACGTGTACAACCTCCTGCTCCAGATAATGGAGGACGGCCGCCTCACGGACTCGGAGGGCCGCCGCGCAGACTTCCGCAGCACCATCGTGGTCATGACCTCCAACGTCGGCGCGAAGGCGATAACCGAAAACCGCCCGGCCCTCGGCTTCTCGGCCTCGGCGCGGGACGGCGACGGGGCCGTGCGCGAGGCGGTCATGTCGGAACTGAGGCAGACCTTCCGGCCCGAGTTTCTCAACCGCGTGGACGACGCGATAGTCTTCCGCCGCCTGACGCCGGAGGACGTGCGCCGCATAGCGCGGGGCATGACGGGCGCGGTGTGCGAGCGGATGCGCGCCCTCGGCGTGCAGCTGGAGGTCGCGGACGCCGCGCTGAACCTGCTGGCCGAGCGCGGCTTCGACCCCGCCTACGGCGCGCGCCCGCTGCGCCGCTGCATCTGCACCGACCTGGAGGACCCCGCCGCCGACGCCCTGCTGAACGGCACCGTCTCCCCCGGCGACCTCCTGGTCGCCGACGCCCGGGACGGCAAGCTCGTCCTGGAGGTGCGGTGACACCCAAACCAGAGAGGGACCCCGCCCCCGACCCGCACCAGCCCCTCGCCCCAAGTCGGGCGAGGAACGTCCCGTCTACCGACTGGCAGCGCTCACGCGGATGGTGGAGCCGCCGAGGTAAAAAAAGCGCTTTTCTTTGGCGG
>UMHQ01007489.1_pt1 | contig 63952 bp, 60 predicted proteins | sample 1965531 | NCBI WGS metagenome assembly UMHQ01 (sample SAMEA4836098, study PRJEB28245) | human gut metagenome | biome: gut microbiome; material: fecal sample | place: Denmark | collected 2008 | reverse complement strand
AACAAACATTGACAAAAACAAGACTATCAATGACGCTTCTTGTGGTATGTTTTGTGCTTATGCTCGGCATTGTGTTTGCAAGCCCGACTTTTGCAGCATATGCGGCAGGAGAAGACGGAACAGCGCCGACAATCGTCAAAACAGGCGGTATTGACGTCGATATAGTAAACCGTATGGGCAATCTTCCTGCTGCAAACAAGGGCAAGGAATACAAGGCGGCAGACGGTAGCAACTACAAAATTGAGGCGACGGGAACAGAACCGTTCACTTTTCACGCGAATAAATGGGGCGAAGGTGGCTATGCCCCACTGCCCGAAGGACTTTCGCTAAACCCGACGACAGGCGAAATTGAAGGCACGCCTACGGTAGCGGCAGGACAATACAACATCAGCGTTACCGTTACAAATAAATTCGGTAGTGATAACATCATTGTGGTGTTGAATGTTTACGACGAAAATTCCAAACCGAAAATCACGACAACGCAAGCAGATATTGCGGTAGGTTATGTAGATTCTTCATATTCGCAACGTATATTTTATGATAGTGGCACAGGCGAACCTTCCGAGGCAAGCATTACAAACGGTAATTTACCTACCGGATTAAGACTTCGACAAGCAGGTTTTGGTATCTACATAGAGGGAAAGCCTACTGAAAAGGGAGAGTCTACCTTTACCGTGCGCGTAAAAAACGGTGCAGGATTTAACGAAAAGACATATACCATAACAATTGAAGAGGGATATCAAAAACCTAAAATTATAAACAAAGATGACATAATAGATGAGCTTGCGATAACAGGAAAATATTTTGAATTTCAATTTGTGGCCACCGGAACGAATGCGGCGGATAATCCGTTTTTGTTCTTTACGTATTTGAACCAATCCGAAGAATCAACACCTAATGCGCAAGGCGAGTATGAATTAGGAAACGGACTATTCTTAACAAAAGAAGGAAAAGTATATGGCACACCCGATAGCACCGGTCGGATAACCATTTATATAGGTGTAAAAACCAAAAATATATATGATAGCTACGAAGAAAGTGGTTCCAGCAATAGCTATTGTTATGTTAACGTTTATGAAAACGGAGAAATAACTGGGGTTACTATTTCCCCTGAAAACACTTCCGTTCCGAAGGGCGGGCAAAGGCAATTTACCGCAACCGTAATTGGATTCGGCGATTTTGACGATTCGGTTACGTGGGATAAAGTATATGGCAGTTCTGCAGGTACAAAAATATCTCAAGACGGCGTCTTGACTGTCGGAATTGATGAAACGAAAAAAACAATAGATGTAAAAGCAAGAAGCAAAGGCAACCCAAAAAAATATTTGTCTATATCGGTAACCATAATAGATCATACGCACATAACAACGCTTGTCCCTAAAAAGCCGAAAACCTGCACGACGGACGGAAATATCGAACATTACAAATGTAACGTTTGCGGAGATTTATTTGAAGACGCAGGAGCGGTTAATTCGCTTACCGAAGAACAAGTAAAAATCCATGCGGGACACGAATACGGTGATTTAGTGCCAAAACAAGAGCCTACCTGCAAACAAACGGGTATGCAAGCGCATTACAAATGCTCGGTTTGCAACAAGTATTTTGACGAAAGCAAAACCGAAAAGACCATAGCGGAATTGACTATTCCTGTAAATCCGAACGCTCACGATTTTGGGGCGTGGATAGCGGAAGTGCCTGCAACTTGCGTGGCAACGGGAACAAAAGGTCATCAAGATTGTAATAGGTGCAATAAGCATTACGACGAGAGCGGAAATGAAATCACCGACCTTATAATTCCTACAAACGACAATCACGACTGGAACGCTTGGGTAAGCAACTTAGACGGAACACATACCCGCACTTGCAAGAGAGATAGCGGTCATAAAGAAAACGGCACTTGCTCGGGCGGAACGGCAACTTGCACAAAAAAAGCGGTTTGTGACTTTTGCAGAAGAACGTATGGCGATACTGCACCGCATGACTTTGATACTTTGATACCAGAAGTGCCTGCAACAACCACAGAATTTGGCGTGAAAGAACACAAAGATTGTAAGGTTTGCGGAAAGCACTTTGATAAAGACGGCAACGAAATCACCGAACTTAGAATTGCCAAAATCGGCACGCATAACGTGGTAATAAACGGCGAAAGCAAATTCTATGCACACGGTGAAAGCGTAACCGTAACAGCAAATGAGCCTGCGGAAGGTAAAGTATTCAAAGGTTGGCAGGACGCAAGCGGAAAAATCGTAAGCACCGAAAAGAGTTATACCTTTACCGTAAACGGCGAAACAACCCTTACGGCTGTATATGAAGATAAGTCTTCGGGCGGTGGCGAAATCACCCCGCCTGCCAAAAAGGACTGACTTTCGGGTGGACAGATTGCGGGTATCGTAATCGGAACGTTGCTGTTTGCGGGAATCGGCGGATTTGCAATCTTCTGGTTTGCGATCAAGAAAAAGACGTTTGCAGACTTGGGCGCTGCTTTGAAGAAAGGCTTTACGGCAATCGGCAATTTCTTCAAAAATCTCGGAGCAAAAATCAAAGCATTGTTCACCAAAAAGAAATAAGATGAACTAAATAAAACAAGACCATCACTCGATAAAACGGGTGGTGGTCTTTTTTGCTATTAACAAAAATAGTGAGAAACGCTCAAAATCGTGGTGTCGCTTAACTTGTACACCTTACTCTTTACATTCGTATAGATTTATGCTTAATAAAACTCATAAAAATCCTTGAGATACTGCGCCAAGATTCGGACGAAGACCATTATATAGAGTCTACGGAAATACTGTCCAAACTCGCTGCTATGAGTATAACAGAGTTAAGCAAAGGTGTGTTTTTTGTACAGTTGAAAAACATCGATTATGTCGAGTGATAAATGGGGCTTGTATCTGAGCACATAAAATGGTATAATAATAAAACCGTCGATAAGGGCGGTACAAAACACCTTTTATAAGCGAAAAAAACTATGAAAGCAATAAAAGCAATATTTATCACGTTATTGGTTCTCGTGTTGATAGTCGTCGCTGCGTTTTTCGGCACGTATTTTTACGTGCGTTCCACGTACGGGATCGATCTTTTCCGCACCGCAGACCAACTCAAAACGCTAAACGAACGTGTTGACGAAAGCACGCTTTGTCCAAACGCATACGGTGACGGCGATTTTGTTGATATGAAAGATACCGTCAATGCCAAATTAGGTGGGCTTATCGTATATCAAAACGGCAAGGGATACAACGGTTATTGCGTCGATTTCCAAGCACTCGCCGGCAAAACGTTGACCGGCAACGTTTCGCTCACGGAAAAGCAGGTGGGCGCAATCGCTCAAACGGTACTTTTTGCTCAAACGGGAGGGAAGTTGAAGCTGGGCGATAAGGAAGTTGCAGTATCTATCGTGCAAGTCGATTTTTCCGATTGTTCGGACAACGGTAGCGCGGACTTCAATGTCGTGGCAAAGCTCGATCTTTCGCCGTTTAAAGCGGATATGGACGGTTTCCCGTACAAATACGTCAAAAAGTATATCCCCGACACTCTTTACGTATCGTCAACCGTGCGCGTCGATAAGACTGATAAAAACGGCTTTGAATATGCCGTATCGCACAAATCGCTTACATTAAACAATCTTTCTTCCGATGACACCGCGGACTTGTTTAAAACGCTTGACACGATCCTCAAAATCGGTTCAATCGAGGATTTGAACGTCCAAATAGGTACGATTGCAACCAACGCGCTTATCGGAAACAAAGACAATGTAGGTTTTGCCTATTCTATGAGGGCAATCGGTGCGATAACGTTCGATTTTGTCGCCGCGGACGCAGACTTGTTTATCGTTAGATAAAACGCGTCAATAGGATGCCTGTTAACGATATGACAAACGGCAAAACATTGTTTCTCTAAAATAAAATATCATTGGAAAAACAACGGCATAATATCGACAATAATAAAACGAATTCGATAAAAGAAGTCCGACCATCATCGGGCTTCTTTTATAATAAAAAACCAATCCACATGGTGCGGATTGGTAAAGTGTTGGTGGAGGTAACAGGGCTCGCTCAACAGCGATTGCTACCGAAGGTCAATCGCGTGCAGTGTGGCCTAAGTCACAGGGCGCACGCGAGTGCGCGGTGCGGAACGCACCTTCGAGCAGTGATAACTACACAAACAAAAGAAAAACCCTACTGTTTAGTAGGGTTTCGGGGTGTTGGTGGAGGTAACAGGGCTCGAACCTGTGACCTCACGGATGTGAACCGTGTGCTCTAACCAACTGAGCCATACCTCCGTATTCTCGCAACATATGCGAGAATCTGTGGTTTATGATTTGTACATTCTCTTACGAGCCGCTTCCGCTTTCTTTTTGCGTTTTACGCTGGGTTTCTCGTAAGCCTCTTTTTTGCGGAGGTCACCGATGATGCCGTCGCGTGCGCATTTTCTCTTAAAACGGCGGATTGCGTTGTCCAAACTTTCGTTTTCACCGACTCTGACTGTTGACATCTTTTTCACCTCCTCGAATTTCGATTCCTTTCTATTATACACGAAAAAAGATTGATGTCAAACGAAAAATATACAAGACGGGCAAAAAGCGTTTCCAAAAGGAAATTTGATTGTTTTTTTCTGTTGCTAAAAGGGCGGTTTGAGGGTATAATCACTTGACGAAGCGCAAAAGTGCGCTATGTACAAAAGTTTTTAGGAGATGTAATATGGACTGGCAACAAGTGTGGCAAACCGTTCAAAACTGGCTCACTAACACGGGTATCAAAATCGTTATCGCAATCGTGATAATGATAGTATCTTTTTCGCTTATCAACTGGATTTGCAAGAAAATCGCAAAGCGCGCAGACAAAAAGGTCGCAGAGAACAAGAAAATTGACAAAACCATTTACAAAACCGTCAGTTACGTCGTGAAAGTCGCGCTCAAAGTGCTTGTCGTCATCGCGCTTATCGGCTACGTCGGAATCGATACGAGCGCAATCACCGCGCTTATCGCTTCGTTGGGCGTCGGCGTCGGTCTTGCAATCAACGGTACACTTTCAAACTTTGCCGGCGGCGTGCTTATACTCATCACAAGACCTTTCAAGGACGACGACTACATTCAAGCGTGCGGCTACGAAGGTACGGTCGAGGATATTCGCATTTGCCATACGAGATTGCGCACGACTGATAATAAAGTGGTGTATTTGCCCAACGGCAACCTTTCCACAAGCCAAATCGTAAACTTTTCCGAAAAGGATTTGCGCAGAGTCGACCTCAAATTCTCTATTTCGTATTCTGACGATTTTGAAAAGGCAAAGGCGGTTATCTCGGACGTATGCGCGCAAAACGAACTCATACTCAAAGACCCCGAACCGTCTATACGCGTATCGGCGCAGAGCGCAAGCAGCATAGACATTTCTACGAAAGTATGGTGCAAGAACGCGGATTACTGGACGGTGAATTTCGATATGCTTGAAAACGTCAAGAAAGCGTTTGACCAAAACGGCATAACGATACCGTTCAATCAACTTGACGTACACGTTGTAACCGATACGGCAAAAAAAGACGATGCCGTCGCATAACACCTGCGGTGTAAAGATGCGGAAGATTATAAAAAACAAACGCGCAAAATCGGCGCGTTTATTTTTTATCGCTTTATATCTTGAAAATATAACAAAACTTTACATAACTTGCAAGACGAAGAATTTGAGATATTGCGTTTCTTCGGCGCAGAGTAGGGACGGGTGGTCGGGGGCTTGCGATTTTATCTCGACGGTACGCACGATTTTTCCGCTTTCTTTCGCGCTTTCGACGAGCATTTTTTCAAACAAAGGAAACGTCATATAATGCGAGCAAGACGAAGATATGAGATAGCCGCCGCTTTTTACGAGTTTCATACCCAAAATATTGATGTCTTTGTAACCTCTGTACGCGTCCTTAACCTCGCTTGCGCTCTTGCAGAATGCGGGCGGGTCGAGAATGACCAAATCGAATTTTTCGCCTTCGTTTTTATATGCTCGAAGCACCTCGAACACGTCGCCGCACTTGGTGGTGATGTTGGTTATTCCGTTGAGGCGCGCGTTCTCGTTGACGTTGTCGAGCGCGGTTTTCGAGATGTCGCAAGATATAACTTCGTCGGCAGTCAGTGCACAGTTGACGGAAAATCCGCCGCTGTTGCAGAAGCAATCCAAAACTTTGCCCTTTGCGTATCTGCGCGCGGCAAGTCGGTTTTCTTTCTGGTCGAGGAAATATCCCGTTTTTTGTCCGTTTTTCACGTCTACGGACATTTTCAAGCCGTTTTCGGTGACGACGATTTTGTCGGGAACTTCGCCGTAAATCACGCCCGTGTGCTCGTCGAGCCCCTCTTTTAAGCGAACGGCAACGTCACTGCGCTCGTATATGCCTTTGGGATTGAAAATACCCGCGAGGCAATCCACGATTTTGTCCTTTTGCTTGTCTATGCCGAGGGAAAGGAACTGGCATACGAGGTAGTCCGAATACTTGTCTACGATGAGTGCGGGCAAGTTGTCCGCTTCGGCAAAAACGACGCGATAGCAATCGTCGTAGCCGAGGGCGGTGCGAGAGTCTTTTGCGGCTTTTATGCGTTCGATATAGAGGTTTTTGTCATCGACTTGATTTTCGTCGCGTATAAAGATTCTCACAAGGATTTTGGAAAGGTGATTTATATAACCCTTGCCGACAAATTTGCCGTCGTAGGAGCAAACGGTTGCCAAAGAACCGTTTTTATCCTTGCCTTCGATGCGCGCGACTTCGTTTGCATACACCCAACTGTGACCTTGAAGCACACGCTTTTCTTCGCCCTTTTTGAGATAGATAGTATAAGGCATAAAGCACCTCTAAATCTTGATGTGACAATTATAGATTCAAAGCAGCAAAAAGTCAATCGCCTGCGCCTTGCGTGCTAAATGCGCTTTGCCTCAAAAAAGTGTCGAAAAGAATGCAATGATATTATACTATAAAACGCATACTTTTTTCGCAAATTGCGTATTGACGAATTTGCGCAAATGATTGATAATAAATATGTAGATAAGCGGGCGGTTTTCCGCTCGAAAGGAGAGTTTTATGAACACGATTATAACAATATCGAGGCAATACGGCAGCGGCGGAAGATTTGTCGGCAAATTGCTTGCAGAAGAACTCAATATTCCGTTCTATGACAAAGAAATCATCGCTATGGCTTCCGAAGATTCGGGTTTCGCACAAGGATTTATCAAGGAAAACGAGCAGAAAATGAAAGGCATATCATCGATTGCTTTCACGGCGAGTATGTGGGGCGGAAACCTTGTAAACAACTTTGAAAATATCGAATCCAAGATTTACGCTTGCGAGGCGGACGCGATTGAAAAAATCGCAAAAAACGGACCGTGCGTTATCGTCGGACGTTGCGCGGACTACGTGCTTAAAGACAAGTATAAATGTCTCAACGTGTTTATTCACGCCGATATGCCGTCGAGGGTGGAAAGGGTCATAAAAGTGTTCCGCCGCACCGACGACGTGAAGAAAGCCGAAAGACTCATCAAGGAAAACGACCGTATGAGAGCAAGACACTATCGCTATTATACCGACAGCGAGTGGGGCGAAGCAAACAATTATCATATCACGCTCAACACTTCCGCAATCGGAGTGGAAAATTGCGCCAAGATTCTGAAAGAAGCATATTTGAGATTTGACGAGCAAGACTGAAAACGGACAATAAAAGGAACGTATGTACAAAGTACTCAAAATCGAAGAACTTGAAAACCCGTCGCAATACAAGTGGTTTCGCACTTTTGCAAATCCTTGCTACGGAATGAACGTCAAAGTCAACGTCAGCGAAGTGGTGAAAGCGTCCAAAGCAAACGGCACGAGTTTTTTTGCCAACACGCTGTATCTCGTGACAAAGGCGCTCAATTCCGTACCCGAAATGCGTATGCGCGAGGTGAGAGGCGAAATCCGTCTTTACGACGTCATCAACCCGACTTTCACCGTTATGACGGACTCGGGTAAATTCGCCAATGCGGGCTTCAAAATGATTGAGGACTACAAGGGATTTTACGAGCAAACTCGCAAAATCATCGACGAGAAGAAAGCGCAAACCGAGTTCGACGACGAGTACAACGATTCAAGCGATTACGACGATTATTATATCACTTGTTTGCCGTGGTTGAGCATAGAATCTTTCACACATCCGCTTCCCGACAACAACATCGAGTCGTCATCTTGTCCGAGAATCGCGTGGGATAAGTACCGCATGGAAAACGGCAAATACGTTATGGTTTTGAATGTCACCGTCAACCATTGCTTCGTTGACGGCAGACGACTTGCCAACGTTTTCGAAGGTGTGCAACGCAACTTCGACAACGCCGAAAACTTGTTGAAGTGAAACGAAAAAACACTCTTGTTCAATCAAAAAAACGCCGAAAAAACGGCGTTTTTTTTGCGTATTTTCTAAGTTTTTTATGCGAAAAACAAGCGTTTTTTAACGACTTTTTGCGGTTTTTTCAACGCCGTTTTCGTGCGTTTTTTCAAAATACCGCGGCACGTTTTATGCAAAATATTGACTTAATCCCGTTATTTTTACGCCGCTTTTTCGTCGGATTTTTCCGCCGAATCCGTCTTGAACATAAGCGCGATTCCTTCCAAAATCGCCACCACGCCAAGCACGATAAACACCGCGTCAATCATATACCATTTTGCCACGATAAACAAAACGCCCACGATAAACGTCACGATAGGATTTAGCACAATAAACACTTTATCCCTTGTATTCGCACGCTTAAACATCGATATTTGCGTAATGAACGAGTATATCGCAAAAACGCACAGCACGATTCCAAGCACCAAAAGCGCAACGTCGACGACCGTCCAGCCGCAGGTTATCACAACCACGCCGAGGGCGATTTCGATGCCGCCGACAACCCATTTTTTGCACACGAGATTCAACACGCCCGCCATTGCCGCAAGCACGCCCGCAACTGTCAGCATCGCGCTTACGAAAGACGAACGCAACACGCAAAACAGCACACCCGTCGCAATCAACGCCACGCCGTATACGACGTTCAGATTTTTGAATTGCAAATTGTTTTCTTTCTTCATTGTCCACCTCTTTTTATAGACGTTTCTGCCTATTTATTATAGTATTATCCGTGTATGCTAAATAATTCGCGAGAGTATGCGAATTAATTCGTGAGGGGTATGTCAATTAATACGTGTGAGAATGTCAATTAATGCGTGATGCCCGAAAAACGCTTGCAAAAGCGGATATGTTTTGCTTTTGCCGATTAAAAGATACCGCATTATATTGGCAAATAGACAGATATAACTTGCAAATGTTAAAAAACAATACTATAATTTCCGTATCAAGATTAAGAGGGTAATCGTTATGCTTTTGACAACGATGATAATCCGCACGCTCTTGTGCAAGCCCAAAGAAATCGACGCGGGCGAGTATAAGGCGAGAGATTTCGACAAGAACCTTATTGCAAGACACCTTTCCGAAGCCGTTCAGATTCCCACCGTGTCTATGGTCGGCGAATTCGAGGGGATAGACAAGCCGTTTTTGGATTACCACGCGTGGCTCGAAAAGACTTATCCTCTCGTACATAAGGCGGCGCAAAAGACCGTCATCAACAAGTACAGCCTCGTGTTCAAGTTTACGGGCAAGGATTCGACTTTGCTTCCCGGTGCGTTTTTGGCACACCAAGACGTCGTACCCGCACCCAAAGAGGGCTGGGATTACGAGCCGTTCGGCGGAACAATAGACGACGGATTCATTTGGGGGCGCGGAACGCAGGATATGAAGGGAACGATGATTTCCCTTTTGGAAGCCGCAGAGAAACTTTTGTCGGAAGGTTGGCAACCCGAGCGCGACGTGTATTTCTGCTTCGGTCACGACGAAGAAGCGTGGACGGAAGAAGGCGCGGCGCATATTTGCGACTGGTTCAAAAAACAAAATATCCGCCTCGAATACATCGTTGACGAGGGCGGCACGATTATCGACGGCAAGATGATAGGCGAGGACAAGTTGTTCGGACTTATCGCAACTTGCGAAAAAGGCAATATGAATATGACTTTGACCGTCGAAAAGGCGGGCGGTCACGCTTCAAATCCATCGAAACCGTCGGCGGCGGCAATTATGGGCAAGGCACTTGTCAAACTCGACAAGCATCCGATGCCGAGCAAATGGACGCCTGCGACGAAACAGACGTTCAAACTCATTGCGCCGCACGTCAAATTCCCGTTCAGATTTATACTCGTCAACAGGGATATTTTGAGCCCGTTGCTCAAATTCGTGTTCAAAAAAATACCGCTTACGAACTCGCTCATTTCGACGACGTTCGCTCAAACGATGTTGCACGGAAGCGACGCCGAAAACGTCATTCCGCCCAAGGTTACGGCAAATATCAACACGAGAATCATCACGGGCGTGACGAGCGACGAAGTGCTCGAATATACACAAAAACTCCTCGGCAAAAACGTCAAAGTCGAAAGACACGGCAAGGGTACGGAAGCGACTGCGGTTTCGCCCATCGACGTAAAACCGTGGCACGATTTGAACGTTGCAATCAAGCAAATTTTCCCGACGATGGTCACCGCGCCGTATATGTTTATCGCAAACAGCGACAGCCGTTATTACGGCGACGTATGCGACAATATCTATCGTTTCACGCCGTTTTTGATGACTTTGGACGACCAAAAACGCATTCACGCAATCAACGAGCGCGTGAGTATCGACGCAATGGAAACGGCAACGAAATTCTTTGCCCAATGTCTTGAAGTTATGAACAAATAACGAGTTTAACGCATCGTTTTGTACATATAAACGCATTAATCTAAAAAAGCGACCGCATTTGACGGTTGCTTTTACTTTGCGGAAAAAGTTTTGAATAAGTAAAAAAATCAATCGAAAAAATCGTGTAAAGAGAGAAGTAATTTGTGTAAAAAAGTTAAAAAAGATATTTATTTTTATTAAAATGCGGCAATGCGTTGTTTTGTATTGATTGTTTGTACATTTGCTGTTATAATAGTACGGTAGTATTGTTTATTATAAACAAAATATATGCTATGTGGTGAAATTATGAGTGATTCTTCTCAAACGACAGAAAAAGTCGGCGCAAAGGTTAAACTCAATGCTTTGGCGCACAAGTTGTTCGGCTCGACGCCCGGCGACGGCGAAATGCAACCCAAAGAAGGTTTCAGTTATTCTCTTTGCGGTTTCGGTCAAAACCTTATTTGCACGATTATCGGTTCTTATCTGACCGTCTTTATGACGGACGCAATCGGCTTCAACGCGTTGGCAGTTGCATTCCTTATGCTCGGCGCGCGTATCTTCGACGCACTCAACGACCCGATTATGGGTTCAATCGTTGACAGGACGCGTACGAAGTGGGGCAAATGCCGTCCGTATATGAAGTGGATGGCGTTCCCGATTGCGATTATGACGGCGATATGCTTCTTGCCGTGGTATCCGAAAAACGACGGCGGTTTTGCGGCGATTTCCGTAATGTACGTCATTTGGGGTATGGTTTACACGGTTGCGGACGTTCCGTATTGGGGGCTTTCCACCGCAATGAGCAACGATACTTATCGCAGAGGCAACTTGCTCACCATCGCGCGTTTGTTCTGCACGGCGGGCGCAGGTATCGTCACCGTTATCACCCCGATCATAACCGACAATATGACCAAAGGTCTCGATCCTGCCGCAAAGGGCGATATGCTCAAATGGATCTACTTTGTCATCGCAATAATCTGCTGCGCTATCGCGCTTCCGCTTTTCTATCTCGGCTTCAAGAACACGAAGGAAAGAAACGTAACGGAAGAAAATCCCCCGTCACTCGGACATAACCTCAAACTTTTGTTCAAGAACAAGCCTTTGATGCTCATCGTGCTATCCGGTATCGGCGGCGCGGCGAGAATGCTTTTCACCTACACGGGCGGTTTGTATTTTGCAAAATACATAATGGATAAAGAATCCATGTATTCCTTGTTCACTATGGCAATCGTTCCGGGCGGACTTATCGCGTCCTTGCTTGTGCCTTGGTGTACAAAGAAATTCGGCAAAAAGAACACTTATATCTGGTCGCATATCGTCGGCGGCGTTGCAATGCTCATCGCGTTTATCGTCGGTATCGCTTGCGACCGCGGCGCATACACAAGCACGGCAACAACGGTCGTGTTGCTCATCGCACTCGTTATCGCAGGTATTCCTTCGGGCTTTGGCAACATCATCACTTACGCAATGATCGGCGACACCGTCGAATATCTCGAACTCAAAACCGGTGAAAGAGCGGAAGGTATCTGCTTTGCAATGCAAACGCTCATCAACAAAATCGGTATGGCAGTCGGCGCATTCGTTGGCGTTTTGGCTTACTATATGGCAGGCGTTGCGGCAAACGACGCAAGTTCCGTCACCCCCGAAGGCAAAGACACCATGTGGTTTATGCTCGTCGGTATTGCGGCAATCAGTTTCTTCTTGACGGTCATTCCGCTTTTCTTCTACAAGTTCAACGAGAAAGAACAACAAGCGGCAAAGGCTGAAATCGAAGCAAGAAAGCACGCTAACAAAGAAAACGGCGAGGAAAATCTTGTCCAAGAAATTGCAGACGAAGCGGCGCAAGACGATAAAAACGAAGGCGCGCCTCAAATGATTTTCCCCAACGAAGACAATCAAACGGTTGCAATCGAGCAAGAAAAAACTTGCGACGACAACTGCGCGGAATGCGACAAGCAAGAGGATTGTCCCGACAAAAAAGACAATGAATAAAAAATAAGTCGTCAATCGACAAAGAGCCGCACGCAAACCGCGTGCGGCTTTTCGTATGCGCAAACGTAAACCGCACAAAGAAACGAACTATAAAAAAACAAAACGTAAAATCGTAAAGGAAAAAGTAACGCGTCGCAAAAAAACAAAACGTAATGAGCAGCAAAAAGTTAGGAAAAGAAAACATATCGCAAAATCGTTGATTTAGTTAACTTTTTAATTTTTGTTGAAATGCGGCGAAATCGATGTTATAATATCGGTATGGATTTGAAAAATACGGCTTATTTTTTTGCAACGTTCAGAAAATTGCTCAAAGAGTACACTGATTATCAACTCAGAGAATTGAAAGACTACGACCTTACTCCAAACGAAATCGTGGTGCTTTCGAGTATCGGTGTGGTGGGTATGGCGAGCGATATTGCCCAAAACGCCTGTGTATCGAAGGCTCTCGTTTCGCGTAGCGTGAAAGAACTGCGCGACAAGGGGCTTATTTGTGCGTCCATTTCGGAAGTGGACAAGCGCGAGCAGAAACTCTCGCTCACGACCGAGGGAGAAAAGGTTGCCGAGCTTATTGCGGAAGCGAATCACAATTTCTATCAAGTGGCGTTCAGACACTTCGAGGACAATGAAAAGCAAGTGTTGCAAGCACTTTTGCAACTTATGCTCAACAATCTCGGCGAAACGAATCGCTGACGCTTTTTTTTGAGTAAATCACGATAAAAATATAAAGAGGGAGATTATGAAAATCGTATTTATCGGCGCAGGTATGGCGTCACTCGTGGCAAGCGAAAGGCTTGCAAGAGCAGGCTTCGACGTGAGCGTATACGAAAAGGATTCCTACGACAACTTGTCCTACGACTGGCACGACGACGTAAACCGCGACGCGTTCGATATGTTCAATCTTCCGTTGCCGAAAGAGGGAACTTATTTCCCAAAGCGCAACTGGACGTTCGTTCCGCCGTCAGAGCGCATAGAGGTGAGTTTGCACATTCCCGAAAAGGAACTCGACTGGTCGACAGAAAGGCGCATCCTCGCTCAGCAATACGTCGACAGAGCAAAGGATGTCGTGAACTTTCGGTTTTCTTCGCCCGTTGAAAGCCTCATCGTAGAGAACGGCAAAGTTAAGGGCGTTACGGTCGGTGGCGAAAAGGTGTACGCCGACCTCGTCGTTGACAATTCGGGCGCGATGTCGCCGTTCAGAGGTCAACTTCCCAAAGCCGCGCACGTCACGGCAAATCCGCAAAAAAACGAGATTTTCGTTGCGTATCGCGCGTTCCACAAGAAAGCGGACGGCGTAAAAGACCCCGAAAACACCAACAAAGCGTATCTTAAACATCTCGGTGAAGAAGGAATAAGTTGGAGTATAATCGACCCTGCAGGCACTGTAAACGTGCTTATCGGCAGAGCGGGCGAGTTGTCAAAGGAAACGTTTGACAGAGCGTACAAGGCTCTCAAAGCATCAAATCCCATAATAAGCGACGAAGTCGTGCGTGGCGGTCGCACTTGCATTATCCCAATCAGATATCCGCTCACGAGAATGGTTGCCGACGGCTATGCCGCAATCGGCGACGCGGCGTTTATGACCATTCCTATGATTGGAAGCGGCATAGAAAATTCGATGAAAGCGGCTTGCTTACTCGCAGACGTAATCATAAAATCCGACTCGGTCAAGAAAGAGGATTTGTGGAAATACGAAGTCGAGTACTTTAAGCTTCGCGGCGCGAATCACGTCGGCATCGACATTCTTAAACGCTGGCTTTTGGGTGCAAAACCCGCCGACCTCGACTGGTTGTTTGAAAAAGGCGTTGTCGACGACAGCAATATGGCGGCAGGCGCAACGGGCAAACTTATCGTGCTTTCGCCAAAAGACCTCGTCGTCAAAGTTGCGAGAGGGTGGACGAGACTTCCGCTTCTTCTTGCAATGAACAATATGCTTATGCGCTCGAAGAAAGCGGCAAAAATCGCAAAGAGAATCCCTAAAACCTACGACGAAGCAAAAATTTCGAAGTGGGAAAGCAAAATCGAGAAACTCGTGTATCACAAGTGAGTGAAAAATATGACGCGCAAAAATCTACGGCGCAAAAATCAATGAAAAAATAATAATGGCGATTTGAATCTTCAAATCGCCATTATTTTATACAATTATTTCGTTATTTGATTATTCCTCGTCTGTTGGTTTTCATTTCCTTGCGGAAGGCTTTGAGCTCGGAAAGCAACGTTGAGGCAATTTCGGGATAGGTCTTCGACAGACTGTATCCTTCGGCGGGGTCGGTGTCGAGATTGAACAGATAGTTCTTGTACACTTGGTCGATGAACGCCGAGTTTTCGGTGCGCACGCTGTCGTAGTACTTGAAGTCGTAGGTCGTCCCGTCAAGTTTCACCGCCATTTGCACTGCTTGACATTTGCCCTTTTTCAGATAGAAAAGTTTGTCGTGTACGCGCGTGGACGTGGGTACGGTGCAGTTCCAAAGCGACGTAAGGTCAACGCCGTCGATGATTCTGTCGGAGGGAAGATACACGCTTCCGTCAGCGTTCGTTATGCCGCAGTAACTCAAAATGGTGTTGAACAAGTCAAAGTTCATACTGCTTGCGTCGATATGCTTTGTCGTTGCGCTCGTTGGCACGCCGGATTTAACCTTGCTTGCAACGTTATCTTGCGAGGTGCGCTCGGAATTGTTTTCCCATTGATAATAGTTGTAGGTTTCGGTTGCGATTGCATCGCCGCTACCTACGCCGCCGTTGGGGTAACTGACGAGGATAGGCACTTTCATACCGCCTTCGAAGGTGGTGTTCTTTCTGCCTCTCATATCGCCGGTGACGCCCTCGCGACCGGGGCCGTTGTCCGACGTGAATACGACGAGGGTGTTGTCGTAAAGCGAACCGCTTCCGCTCGGGTCCGGCGTGTCTTTGAGATAGTTGAGAATGTCGCCGAGATACTTGTCGAATTCCTCTATGCACTGGACGTAGGTGTCGTCGCTCGTGTTGCCTTTGCCGCTTCCGGTGTTGTCAGAGTAGATGGGGAAGTGCGGCCACGGCGTAGTGTAGTAGGCGAGGAATTTCTCGTCGTTTTCAACCGACGAGGATATGAAGTTGAGCATTTGCGCGGTGAGCAATCTCGTCGATTCGGATTGGTCAAGGTTTTCCTTGTGCGTGCGCACTTCCTTTGAATGGAAGTTGCCGTCCGCGTCCACGTAGTCCTCGACCCAGTTATACGGGGTCATATCGTTGACGTAATAACTGCCGTAGAAGTAATCGAAGCCTTGGTTTGTGGGGAGGTACTCGCCGTAGTCGCCGAGATTCCACTTGCCTATGCAACCCGTGTTGTAGCCTGCCGCTTGCAGCACTTCCGCAAACGTGATTTCGTCGCCCAAAATTCCGTCGACGTTGTTGAGGAACTGATAGGGATTGAGGAAGTGCGTTGGCGACCACGGATTGGATTGAATGTCGCTTGGGAACACCACGTTGTCCAAATATCCGCGCGAGGAATATCTGCCCGTGAGTATCGAAAAGCGTGAGGGCGAGCATACGGGGGACGCCGAATAGAAGTTGTCCATCATAATTCCGCCGTCCGCAATCGAGTCGATGTTGGGGGTGTTTATCGTGGCGTTTACGGAATCGGTCACCGTTCCGCCTGCGCCATTAACTTTCGAGGCAAGATAACTGTACGCCGAGATGTCGCTGTACGCCATATCGTCCATAAGAATGACGAGGACATTGGGTTTGTTTTGCGTGTTGTACTTGTTCTTTACGCTTGCAAGATAGTCGTCGTGTCCCGCTTGCAGACTCTCGGCGGTGGGGCGGCAGCGCAAGTTCATAAAGAAAACGTACACGATTGCCGTGCCGACCATAAGGAACGCGCACACTGCGCAAGTCACTTTCAACGCCGCTTTTTTTGCGATAAACTTGTCGGCAAGATATACGAAAGTTGCAAGAAGCACAGGGAAAAGCACGATAACAAAGTTGTACCAAAGGTTTTTCCCGAAACTTTCCGCACCCCATATGAGGAAAAACACGAACAGTCCGCAAATACAAACCATATAGGAAATCCACATATAGAGTCCGACGTTGCTTTTTGTGAGCATGCGCGAAAAAATGAATACGCCCGCAACGATTGCGAGTATGTCGGCGACGAGGGGCAGGAAGTTGTAACCCGTGCACCACATAATCAGCATAAACGCCGAGCAAAGCGCAAGATACACGATGTCGAAAATGCGTTTCGACTTGTCGACATGCACAAACTTTTTGACGTCTACGCTTTCGACGTTTTCGGCAGTTTGCGCCTCGTCGTTTTGAACTTGGGTTTCGTCAAATTCGTTCATAATATCCACCTATTAATGTAATACACATTTAATTTAACACAAAATGTAGAATAAAACAAGGAAGAAAGCGAGAGAAGGGGATTTTAATTTTCTATATCGTTTATTTTTGTTGAAAAAGCCGCAAAACAGATTAAGAACAAGGAAACGCCCATCTGATAGCAACCTAATTTACAATTTGCCTATACTTTGTTTTTGTTGAAGAAAGCGTAAAACAGATGAAGAACAAGAAAGAGTTACTTTCAATTTGCTACTCAAATCTTGTTTCTGTTGAAAAAGGTGTAAAACAGATGAAGAACAAGGAAAAACCCCTCTGATAGCAACCTAATTTACAATTTGCCAATACTTTGTTTTTGTTGAAGAAAGCGTAAAACAGATGAAGAACAAGAAAGAGCCTCGCAAGCAGACAGGAGCGTACTTTGTCGTACGTGACTGTTTGCGTGCGAGGCTCTGCCGCAGTTATTCGCTGTTTTACGCTTTCTTCCAAGATTTAAAGTTGAAGAGAAGTAGTATAGGTAAAATTTCCAATCTACCGAGCAACATATCAAAGCAAAGCACCAGTTTTGCAAATATCGTGTAGCCTGCGTAATTGCCCGTCGGGCCTACCGCGCCGCTTCCCGGTCCAACGTTGTTGAAGCAGGAAATGACCGCGGATACGTTGGTTTCAAACGCGTCGAACGCGCCGAAATCGTTGTTGCCGACGGATATGAGAAGCACCGACACAAACATAACGAACATATAGATTATGAAGAAACTCTTGACGTTGCGCCTCGTTGTTTCGTCGATGGGCGTTCCGTCCATTTTTGCCGTGTAAACCGAGCGGGGTGAGAGCGTCTTTTTGACGTTGATAATCGACGATTTGCTGAGAATAACGATACGCGACACTTTAAGTCCGCCCGCAGTCGAGCCTGCGCAGCCGCCTATGCACATAACCGCAAACAGCACGATACGCGAGAACACGGGCCACTTGGTATAATCCGCCGTGCCGAATCCCGATGTACTCATAAGCGACGATACGTTGAAAGCGGCGTCTTTGAGGGCAGTGCCGAAACTCGTGTAGGTTTTCGAAGCCATAAGATTTGCGACAATCAACGCAACTGCCGCCGCGAATATCGTAAAGAACCAAATGAGTTCCTCGTTTCGTATAGCCTTGACGAACTGACCTATCAAAATGAGATAATAGACGGTGAAGTTGACGGAAAACAGAAGCATAAAGATTGTGAGAGTCACTTCGATTCCGACCGAATTGTAGTGCGCAATGCTTGCCGCTTTTACGCTGAATCCGCCCGTAGAAGCCGTCGAAAACGCGTGGCAGAAACTGTCGAAAACGGGCATTTTGAGCGCACAGAGTATGCCGACCAAAATGAAGGTCATCACGATGTAAATTGCGTACAAAATTAGGGACGTAAAGCGCAATTTGCTCACGATTTTGCCGAATTGCGGCCCCGGGATTTCCGCTTTTGCCAGAGCAGTGGACATCTTGTCGTTTTTTGGAATGAAAACTATCACGAAAACGAGTACGCCCATACCGCCGACGAACTGCGTGAGCGAACGCCAGAAAAGCAAGGATTTCGGCAACGCTTCGACGTTTTGCAATATGCTTGCGCCTGTTGTGGTGTAACCCGATACGGTTTCAAAAAGCGCGTCGATATAGTTGGGAATATATCCCGATACGCGGAAAGGAATCGCACTCACGAGCGCGATGAAAATCCAAAACAGAGCGCACATAGCAAAGCCGCTCGTCGAGCGCATATCGCGTTTGTCCTTTGGCGGTCTTACGAGAATACCGACGACGCCGAGCAACAGACATACGCCGATTGCGATGCCGAAGCCGAGAATTGTCGTATCTTCGCCGTATCCTATCGCCATAAAGAGCGGAATGGACATCAACGCGCCTATTATTACGGCGATTTCGCCGAGAACGAATGCAAGCAAACGTAAATTCATAAGCCTCAGTTGTCGAGAATATCTCTCAAATCGTCAAGACCTTCTTCGAGCGTGACGATTATGACGCTATCGCCTTCTTTGATAACGTCCTGACCCGACGGGGTGATAAGCACGCCTTTGCGGATTATGCCCGCAACGAGCAAATGCTTTTTGAGATTGAGTTTTTGGAGGGGAATGTCGAACATTTTGAAGTTTGCCTTCGCCTCGAATTCAAGAATTTCGGTCGAGTCGTCAATGATGTGGAACATACGTTTGACGGTGCTTCCCGACTTGTTGCTCAAAAGACGCACGAATCGTATGATGTGGTCGGCAGTCGAGTTTTTTGTGGAAACCGCGCTGTAAATGCCGCTCTTTTGAAGCATATCGTAGTAGCCGAGTTGGTCGATTTTGGTGATGACTTTCGGCACGTTTTGCGAGGCGGCAAACATACTCATAATGATGTTTTGCTCGTCTATATTGCCAAGCGCGACGAAAGCGTCGGTCGTTGAGATGTTTTCTTCAAACAGCAATTCCTGATCCGTGCCGTCGCCCCAAATGACGTTGACTTTCTTGAAATCCTGCGAGAACAATTCGGCTTTTTGCTTGTTTTTTTCGATGAGTTTCGAGTGTATGCCGAGTTTGTCGAGTTCTTGGCAAAGGTAGTACGCCGTCGTAGAACCGCCGACAATAATCACGTCTTTGGATTGCTTGTTCCAGCCCAGTTGCTTGAAGAAAAGGGAAATGTCTTTCGCCGTTGCGGTGAGAAAAAGTCTGTCCTCTGCCTGAATTACGAAATCGCCGCCAGGGATGATGGCTTTGCCGTTTCTTTGCGCGGCGCAAATGAGGACTTTCGCCTTGTATTTGCTGCCGAGATTTTTGAGTTCGAGCCCCACGAGGTCGGAATCGCCGCTCACTCGGAATTCCACGAGCTCAACCTTACCGTTTGAAAATTCGTTGACTTTTATTGCGGAAGGGAAGCGAAGCATACGGCTTATTTCGAGTGCGGCTTCGTATTGCGGATTGACCAAAAGGCTTATGCCGAGGTCGTTTTCGTTGCCGAACAATTCGAGATATTCGGGCTTGGAAACGCGCGCGATAGTCTTTTTCGCGCCCAATCTTTTTGCGATGATACAGCAAAGGATATTCAATTCGTCGTGGTTTGTCGCGCCTATGAAAAGTTCCGCATACGCAACGTTTGCTTCTTTGAGCACGTCTGCACTCGCGCTGTTGCCGATAACGCCCTTGACGTCAAACTGATTGACGGCTTTTTCCACTTTGTCGCCGTTGAGGTCCACCACGACGACGTTGTGCCCTTCGTCCGCAAGTTCTTGCATCAAGGTGGTCCCGACTGCGCCCAAACCGCTGATAATAATGTCCATCAGATTCCTCTTGTTTTGAGAATTATAATGATTATATCACTAATAAATGATAATAACAACTATAAAATGCAAACTCGCCTACTGCGCAAGCAAAACAAAATCCGACGATTGCTCGTCGGATTTCATACAAGTTTTTGATTATCAGTCAACCGATTGCGTATCTTCGGCAATTTGTTCGGCTTCTTTTTCCGCTTCTTCGATGGCGTTTTCCTCGCTTGCGACTTCCGCTTTTTCAGATCCTGCAGTTTCGTTTGCGGTTTCGTCTGCCGTTACGTTTTCGCCGTTTTGTTCGAGTTCGACGTCGGACACGGCGATTTGCTCTAAGTGTTCTTGTTCCTCTTTGAGTTTTGCTTTCTTCTTTTCACGCACCACTTGAAGCACGCCGAAGATTGCGCAGAGCGCGATACCCACGAACAAGTATGCAGAGCCTACGCCGAGCGACGGTGCGGCAAATCCCAAAATGAGAGAGAACGCAACGATGATGACGAGCGGGAACACCGCAAGTTTGATGTTTTTGACGACGTATTTTCCGCCGAGCGAACCGAAAAGCGCGTATACGACGCAAGTGAACGCAGGCGTAATCCACGGCGTGTTTTTGATTGCCGTTTCGACGTTGCTTACAGCGAGTATTAGCACAAAAATCGCGATAATCACGGTCGTGACGAGGGTGCTCGTCGCAACCGAGAGGGTGGACACGACTTCGTTTTCTTCCGTGCCGAGTTTAGTGCCGCAAATCTCTTGCGCTTTGACCACGCAGGGAATTTTGAGGTTTGAAAGGTTGCCCGTGATGAACGCGAGATACGCGCTGTTTATTCCGAGCATAGGCGAGTAGATAATCGGCTCGAAAATGCCCGAAAAGAAGTTGATGATAAACGGAATGAGAACGGCGGACGTACCCATAACCGTCATATCCGGTTTTACGTCGTAGTATAGACAAATCGTGGTGGGGACGGCAAAGAAAATAACCAGTGCCAACGCCAACCAGATTTTGCCGATGATGTGCGATTTGAGGTTGTAATCCATTGTGACTTTAACTTTGTTAGACATAATCGCACCCCCTTACAGAATCATTGCAAAGGCATTTTTCGCCGCCTCTGCCGCTTCGCTTGCCGAACCCGACAAATCCGTCGAGAGAGCCCAGCCGTACTTGTTTGCGCAAAAACTTATAACGCCCACGACGAACATCGCGATGAGCATAGAAAGCGGCGTTGAAAAACTGTCGAGCCACTTCCAGTTTGCCTTGTTTATAAGCACGTCGCAAACGTACATACACGCCATCGCAACCAAAACCGCGATAAAATTGTAGTAGCCGTCGATGAAGGTCACGTTCTTTGCGAGAGTCTCGATGCTCATTGCAAGGTAGCCGATAACCATACCGATAAAAGACACTTGGAAAACGAGGTCGCCGATGTTCACGCCGCCTTTCTTTCCGCCCGTGGTTTTTGCCATAAGTTTGCCGATTTTCGGCTGATACAAGCGGTAGAAGAACAGCACTTCGACGCCGCCGGAACAAATTGCAATGGTCATAATCATAGCCATAGTCGCAAAGTCCTGTGCGGAAATTCCGTGCGCAATCATGTTGCTCATAGAGCCGTAAAGTCCTTCGGCAACGCCGTTTGCCATCTGCGTTTCGTATTGAAGCGAACCGACTACGGAAAGTCTGATTGCGGGGAAGGCAATGCCGAGCGTACCGATGAGCGTCACGACGCCGAGCGCGATTCCGAGACCGGGAAGAATGGAAAACGTCGCCGAAGTCGTTATGACTTTCTTGATTTTGGAGGATTCGATGCCGAGTTCTTTTGCTCTCTTGAATGCCGACAGCATATAGTAAAGCGACAGCGCGACGATAAACGCCAGCACCACGCCGTACAATACGAACACCATCGGGTCTCTCAAAGAGAACTCTCGCGCACCCATTGCGGTTGCAAACATAAGCGCACCTCTTTTAATGTTTTTTTAATAATACGTTAAGTATAAATCATAAGTCGCCGTTAGGCAATAATTTTTTTTGCGCAAGTCTTTCAAATTTGCGCCGACAGCGGATTATACTCGCTTATTCGCGTATGCCTTGTCGGTCAAATTATGTCGCGTTATATTCCGCGCCGATTAATTCGATTGCATATTTGCATTGTCAATCGAATTGCGACTTATATTTGCTCGACCGTTCATTTTGCGCCGACTAATCCGATTGCATTTTGCGCAAAAGCCTTGCTTATAAATTCGTTTGGTGCTAAAATTCAATTATCATCTATGGAAGTAGTAGAAATTGCGCGTTAAGTGCCGTACGAACGTGGGGTGTCGGCGGACGAAGGGCGTTGCTCGCGGTGCAATATTCACTCCGGACTTCACATATTACCATAAAAGGTTTTTTGCGAGTGCTTCCAAAGGAGGTGCTTTTTGTTTTACCAAGAGGCAATCGACTACATAAAGAATATCGAAAGGTCGGGTTCGGATTACGGCATCGAGCGTATGCGTGAACTTCTCGACCTTCTCGGCGCGCCCGACAAACGATTGAAATTCGTGCATATCGCAGGCACGAACGGAAAAGGCTCTGTGAGCGCGTATCTCACGTCGGTTTTGAAAGAGGCGGGCTATAAGGTCGGCACTTACAATTCGCCGTCCGTTTTCTGCTACAACGAAAGGTGGCTGATAAACGGCAAACCGCTTTCGGACGAGGACGTAGCAAAGTATCTCACCGTCGTAAAAGAGCGCATAGAAAGCGAGCGCGTTTTGCGCAACGCGTTCGGCATAGGCGAGTTCAATCCGACGGCTTTTGAAATAGAAACCGCTGTCGCTATGCTTGCGTTTTTCGACAAAGAATGCGACGTATGCGTGCTTGAAACGGGACTCGGCGGAAGGTGGGACGCAACCAATGCAATCGAGGATAAGGAACTTGCGGTGATAACCCCGATAGGTCTTGACCATTGCGCGATTTTGGGGGATACGCTCCGGCAAATCGCAAGCGAGAAAGCGGCGATAATCAAAGACGTTGCGGTCACTTGCAATCAGCCCGCCGAAGTGATGGAAGAAATCGAAAATCCCTACGTTTTCAAGGACGGCAAAAAAGAGTATCGCAAGGCACAAGTGTTCGTGTGCAAAGAACCGATTTTTTTAAGTGGCGATTTGAGCGGACAACGCTTTTCGTACGATGGCAAAGAGTACGAAATATCTATGCTCGGAAAGCACCAACTCACAAACGCCGCAATAGCGATTTGCGCCGTCGAGCAACTGAGGAACAAGCACTTTTACATAAGTCAAACCGCGCTTGAAAACGGACTTAAAAACACCGTGTGGAAAGCAAGACTGCAAGTCGTCAAAAACGCAAAAGAGGACTTTAACATAACTATTCCGCAAGATAAAGTGCTTGTTTTTGACGGTTCGCACAATCCGCAAGGCGCAACTACGCTTGCAAACGCAATAAAGGATTTGTTTCAATTAAGGCGCGTTCATCTCGTTTTGGGCGTGCTTAAAGACAAGGACGTCAATGGCATTTGCCAAATCGTCGCGCCGCTTGCCGACAAGATAACTTGCGTTACGCCGCCGTCCCCGAGAGCAATGAAAAACGAGGACTTGCTCGCGATAGCAAAGCCGCTTTGCAAGGGAATTTGCGATGTGCAAAACGATATAAAAACCGCCGTGCAAAACGCCTTGATGGGCGATTGCGACGTCGTGATTCTGTGCGGCTCGCTCACGCTTTTTCAAAACCTTAACGACGATAAAAAACGAAATAAATACGCTTATGAAAAACAATAATATCAACCAAGAAAAAATCAAAAAAGCAGTCTACGACATTCTCGAAGCCATAGGCGAAGACCCTATGCGCGAGGGACTTTTGGAAACTCCCGACAGAGTTGCGCGTATGCTCGAAGAACTAACCGCAGGTTATAACGACGATGCAAAAACTCATCTTTCAAAAACTTTCGTTGAGAGCGGAAGCGAAGTCGTCATCGAAAAGGATATAGACTTTTCCTCTACTTGCGAACATCACCTTATGCCGTTTTTCGGCAAGGTGCATATCGCGTATATTCCGAGCGGAAAGGTCGTCGGACTTTCAAAACTCGCGCGCGTCGTGGAGGTTTACGCAAAGCGGTTGCAACTTCAAGAAAGGCTCAACGCGCAGATTGCCGACGCAATTTTCGAGCAACTCAATCCAAAGGGAGTTATCGTCGTAATCGAGGCGCACCACACCTGTATGAGCGCAAGAGGCGTAAAGAAAATCGGCGCGAAAACAATCACTTTCGCAAAGAGAGGCGAGGTCGGCGAACTCGTCGAGAAAATGCTTATCGAGGGGATAAAATGAGAGGACAACGCAAGTACGATTTTCACGTCGGCAACAAAACTTTCACGGACGGCACGCACGTTATGGCAATTCTCAACGTCACGCCCGACAGTTTTTTTGCGGGAAGCAGACACGCTCACGACGCGGTTGAAACCGCCGAAAAGTTTTTGCAACAGGGTGCACAAATCATAGATATAGGCGGACAATCCACAAGACCCGGCGCGCAAAGCGTAAGTGCAATCGAGGAAATGGCAAGGGTATTGCCGGCGGTCGAAAGTATAAAAAAAGAGTTTCCCGACGCGCTCGTCAGCGTTGATACGTTCTATCCCGATGTTGCGCAAGCGGCAATCGATTTGGGCGCGGATATGATAAACGACGTAAGTTGCCTCGCCGACAAAAATCTTGCCAAAGTCGTCGCGCAAAACGACGTTGCGATATGCGTTATGCACGACAGGCGCAAATCCAAAATCTCCGACCTTTTTTTCGACAAGGAAACGGGGCTTATGCGAGCGGTCGATTCGCTCTTGTCGCAAGGACTCGACAAAAGCAGAATCTTGCTTGACGGCGGCATAGGTTTCAACAAAAACAACGATGAGGACCGGCAACTTTTGAGAGATTACGACAAACTTTTGGATATGTTCGACGAGTATCCCTTCTTGCTTGGAACGTCGCGAAAATCTATGTTCGGCGGCACGCCCGACACGAGACTTTCGGCAACTCTCGACTCTACGATTCTCGCCGTAAAGCAAGGCGTATTATTTGTTAGGGTTCACGACGTTAAAGAAAATATTGCCGTTATAAACCTTTCAAAATAACACAAAAAATATGGACAAAATAATACTCAAAAACTACCAAATAACTTCCTGCCACGGGTGCAACCCCGAAGAAAAAATTACGCCGCAAAGATTTGTGTTTACGGCTGAAATTTTCTACGATTTTTCCGAAGCGGCAAAATTCGATAATTTGACAAAAACCATAAGTTATAGCGACGTAAAGAAGACATTAAAGTCGTTTTGCGAAAACAACTGCTTTGATTTGATTGAAACTTTGGCAACGCGCTCGGCTGAATTATTGCTCAAAAAATACCCTGCGAAAAAGGTGATTCTCACCGTCAAAAAACCCGACGCGCCAATGAGCGGCGTGTTCGATTACGTCGCAGTCGAAGTTGAAAAAGAATGGCACGAAGTCTACCTTGCGCTCGGCTCGAATATGGGCGACAAAAACGCGTATCTCGACTTTGCGATTGCAAGGCTTTTAGCCGACGACAATATAAAGGAGATAAAGGAAAGTTCGAGATATTCGACGCTTCCGTACGGCGGCGTCGCGACGAACGATTTTGTCAACAGCGCGGTGAGGATTCAAACCTTGTATAGCCCCGAAGAACTTTTGAGGGTCGTATCGCAAATCGAAAAGGGCGGCGAGCGCGTGCGCAACGAGAGGTGGGGCAACAGAACCCTCGACGTCGATATAATTTTCTACGACGATTGCATCGTCGAGTCAAACGATTTGTGCGTTCCGCATATCGATATGCAGCATAGAGATTTTGTCCTTAAACCGCTTGCCGAACTTTGCCCGTACAAACTTCATCCGATTCTCAAAAAGCGCGTTTGCGAACTTCTTGCCGCCGTCGAAAATAAGTGACGAATATCCGCGTTTTCCGCTTAAAGAAATATGTTCTTGCAACAATTCATATTGTATGATAAACTACAATTAGTGCGAAGAACGTTCGCAAATTGTTGGAGGGAATTATGAGGATAATCATCAAACAAAAGTATTTTACCGTCGGTGCAAAATTCGAAATAAAAACGAAAGAAGGGCAAACCGCATTCTTTGCCGAAAGACAGTGGGACAGATTTATGACCAACGTCGTTCTGTTCACGCCCGACGGCGCGCCGATTGCTCGTATGCAATCCGAACTCAAGAAAGTTTTCACGTCTTGGTTTTCTATCTCCGACGCGCGCGGCAATCAAGTGTGCGTCATCAACGAGAAATTGCCGTTTTTGTGCTTCCGCCGAGCCGTATCGTCGCAAGGCAATCTCAACGTCAAAATTAAGGCAGGTCCTTTCCATATGAAAGCCTATCTTCTCGATTCAAACGGCAAAGCACTTGCCGTCAAAGCACGCAAGAAACTTCTTTCAATCCGCGACACATACGTCATCGATATCGACGAAAATCGCATAAATCCCGCGTACGGTGTGTTGGTGGGGTTGTGGTATGACCTTGTTTGTCACCCCTCTCACTAAAATTGTGTGATTGAGCGAATAACTTTGTCAACGCCCCTTATCCGTCAACTCATTTACGCATAGTAAATTAGGGTTGCCATATAAGGGGCGTTTTCGCGTTCTTCATCTCAATCACGCAATTTTAGAAAAATCCTATCAAGCCGTGCCTTTCGCGTTCTTCATCTCAATATCGCGCTTTTACAAAATACAAAAAATTTCAACGTTTGCCGACTCAAATCTTTTTTATCCTTATCAACAATCGTAAAAATAATTCCGTCTTGAAAACGGGTTTTTCGTATGATACAATGTTATAAGTGTCACAAAATTTATATTTGGCGGAAACGGCGAGTATAATTATGTGAAAATAATCAATCAAGCGGATTGCGCAACCGGTTTTGCGCAAAGTGAGGGGAAAATGATAAATATTTTTGTAAACGGAATCGAAATGCAGGTCAATGAAGGCACGAGAGTGATTGACTTGCTCAAACAAGAGGATAGGCGCAAATACGCCGTGTGCAAACTCGGCTCGCAAATCAAAGAACTCAATCGCAAACTTTCAAGCAAAGACGACGGAAAGACAATCGAGTTTTTGGGCATCGAAAACAACGAAGCGGCAAAGGCGTATGAGGCGAGTTTGAGATACATCGTGGCAATGGCGTTTCACAATCTTTATCCCGACGTGCGCATTCGCTTCGGCTACAACGCGTCGCGCTCGATTTTTTGCCAGATTCTCACCAAGGGTTTCAACGTGTCCAAAGCGACGGACGAAATCCGCAAAGAGGTTGACCGTATCATAAAGGCAGATATGCCTATCGAGCGTATCACCGTTTCGACGGACGAGGCGCGTGAGATTTTCGAGAAGATGCAACGCGACGACAAGTTGCGCATATTGCCGTATCGTCCCGAAAGTTTGGTGAACATCTACGTTTGCGGCGATTATTACGACTATTTGCACGCATATATGGTGCCGTCCACGGGTTGCATATTCAGTTACAACCTTATGCCGTACAGCCCGGGTATAATCATTCAATATCCGCGCTCGGAACTCAACGCCGAGATTCCCGAATTTGTGGAAGAAAGCACTTACGGCAGAACGCTTCAAAGAGCGACCGCTTGGTCGAACAAGACAAAGACGGGAACGGTTGCCGACATAAACGAAAAGGTCGAGGACGGCAAAGTTCTCGATTTCGTGCAGATGTGCGAAGCAAGGCAAAACTCTATGCTTTCCGAACTCGGCAGAAAAATCGAGAGCGACATCGAAAATATCCGCCTCATCTGCATTGCGGGTCCGAGTTCGAGCGGCAAGACCACGTTCTGCAACAGAGTGCGCATAGAACTCATATCGAGAGGCATAAATCCCGTTATGATATCTATGGACGACTATTATCTCGAACGCGAAAAGATATGCAAAATGCAGGGCAAGGCGGCAAACGAGGTTGACCTCGAACACGTCGATTGCCTCGACATCGAACAATTCAACAAGGACCTTTTCGATTTGATAAACGGCGAAGAAGTCACGCTTCCGAGTTTCAATTTTGCAAAGGGCGCAAAGGAAAAAGGACGCACGATAAGAGTTGACGAGCATAGCCCCATAATGATAGAGGGCATACACGCGCTCAATGAAAAACTCACCGCGTCCATACCCAAGCATCAAAAATTCAAAATCTACATTGCGCCGCAACTCACCATAAACGTTGACGACCACTCGCCGCTCAGCATAACGGATTTGCGACTTATCCGCAGAATCGTGAGAGATATGCAGTTCAGAAACTATCCCGCAAAGAACACGATAGATATGTGGTCGAGCGTGAGAAACGGCGAATTCAGGTGGATATATCCGTGGCAAGAGGGGGTGGACTTTGTGTTCAATTCCGCGCTTGCGTACGAACTTTGCGTGCTCAAAAAACTCGCACTGCCTGCGCTAAAAGAAATCAAGGACACCGACCCGCAATTCATCGTTGCGAACAGACTTATCAAATATCTCAAATATTTCAAGACGATAGAGGACGAAAGCCTTATCCCGTGCAACTCGCTTTTGAGAGAGTTTATAGGAGGCAGTTGCTTCAACGTATGATTGCGTAAATGATTGCACCCCCGAAAAGAAACTTGCGAAGTGGACGAAAAAGTACGACAAAATCATTTGCAAACGCTGAATTGGAATTAATAATTAATAATTAATAATTGCGGAAGGCGAAGCCTTATCCGATCGTGCGCAAAACCGTTTGTCAAAGACGAATACCGCTTGCGCACGGCAGAAATATCACAGCACAAAGTAAAGTATTATGTACAAGATTGCCAGAGTCGGATTGCATCATTTCGAAGAACCGTGTTTGTCGGGCGAGAGAGGTAGCGGAACTATCTTCTTTTCGGGGTGCAATCTGCGCTGTCTGTTCTGCCAAAACTACGAGATTTCGCACGAGGGTAAAGGACTCGAAGTGAGCGAGAGCGAACTTGTGTCGCTTATGCTTTATCTTCAAAAAATAGGGGCGCACAACGTAAATCTCGTTACGCCGTCAAATTACACGAATTTTCTCAAAGACACGCTTAAAGTTGCAAAACGACAACTTAAAATACCGATTGTGTGGAATAGTAGCGGATACGAAACCGTGCAGAATCTCAAAAAACTCGAAGGCCTGGTGGATATTTATTTGCCCGATTTCAAGTATTCCGACAACGATTTGGCGTGGGAATATTCGCACGCAAAACGGTATAGAGAAGTCGCTCTCGAAGCGATAAAAGAAATGCGCCGTCAGCAACCCGATGACGTTTTCGACAGCGACGGAATGATGAAAAAAGGCGTTATCGTACGACATCTCGTTTTGCCTTGCGCACTTGAAAACACTAGAGGGGTTTTGCAAGATATATCTTCGATTGACGATACGATGTACGTTTCGCTTATGGGGCAGTATTTCCCCACGCCCGCCGTGCTTAACCACCCGATATTGTCGAGGCGCATAACCGATGACGAGTACGATAGGGCAACGCAAATGTTTTTCGACGCAGGATTGCAAAACGGATTTTCGCAAGAACTTGACAGCGCGACGGAAGAATATGTGCCCGATTTTGACTTGAACGCTTTGCAAAAAATATTGTTAAAAATTAATAATGAATAATTAATAGTTAATAATTGCGGGTGGGCTTTGCCCGCACCCGAATAAATTCTTATTTTATAATATTCGCTATCCGTTCTTCGTTTAATTTCTTTGCTCGAAATCCCTCGAATAACACAATTCGTATTTTTGCGAAAAATTTGTCGAAATCGGTTGCGCGATTATTTCGTTTGTGCTAACATACTGTCAAATGTGAATCGGAGGGCTTTATGGCTCAAAGTGATGTCAAACTCAAAAAAGCAATTCTTCTCGCAACAGCCTCTGTTGCAAAAATTGTTTTTTCTTCATTTGACAAGTGCCTCTTTCCCTCGATTGATTCAAAAATTGCCTAATGTAGATGTCCTTAGCGGACATCTTTTTTTTGCTCTAAAACGGCGTTAGGCGCGTAAGAAGATAACAACAAATATATATAGGAGAAAGACAAATGTCAAAAAATCAACTTGTTTACGATGTCAATGACAAACCTGCTTTTGGCAAAAACCTTGTGTTTGCATTCCAACAAGTGCTTGCAATTATGGCTGCCACTATTGCAGTTCCGACCATTATCGGTCTTCCGACTCAAATCCCCGCGGCAATCCTCGGCGCAGGCATCGGCACGATAGTGTATCTGCTTTTCACCAAATTTAAGAGCCCGGTTATCATTTCGAGTTCGTTTGCGTTTTTGAGTTCGCTCTCGACCGCGCTTTGCTTCGGATATTGCGGCATAATTCTCGGCGGTATCCTCGCAGGACTCGTATACGTCGTTTTGGCAATCATAATTAAGTTTGCCGGCAGCAAGTGGGTTTCAAAACTTATGCCCCCCGTCATCATCGGACCCACCGTCGCACTCATCGGTCTTTCTCTTGCGGGAAGCGCAATGGGCGACATCGTAAAGGCAAGCGGCGCAACCGTCAATGCAAGTTACAACCTCGTCGCGCTTTTCTGCGGTCTTGTGACGCTCATCACGATTTGCATTTGCTCAACTCAAAAGAAATTCAAAATGGGTCGCCTCATTCCGTTCATTCTCGGTATCGGCGCAGGATATGCGGTTGCGGCATTCTTCTCGATTTTCGGATATGCTTGCCACGTCGAATATCTCAAGATAGTCAACTGGCAACCCCTCGTGGACAACTTTGCGGCTCTCGGCGATTCAACTGCGAGCGTAGGCGCAAAATTCCAATCCTTCCTTAACTATCCCGACTTTGCTCTCATCGAAGCAATCAAAGAACTCGTCACGGGCAACGTCAGCGAAGCAGTCAAAACCGCTACCAACGGCGTTGCAACCACAATCACTTGGGCAGGCGTGGGCGAAGTCGTACTCGCATTCGTACCCGTCGCGCTCGTCGTCTTTGCAGAGCATATCGCAGACCACAAAAACCTCGGCTCTATCATCGGTCGCGACCTCGTCGAAGGCGAACCCGGTCTCACCAGAACCCTTCTCGGCGACGGCGTCGGCTCTATGGTCGGCACGGTGTTCGGCATTTGCCCCAACACGACTTACGGCGAATCCGTCGGTTGCGTCGCAATCACCAAAAACGCTTCGGTATCCACAATCTTCCTTGCGGCTTGCATGTGCATAGTGCTTTCCTTCATAAGTCCGCTTATGGCACTTCTTCGCACGATTCCCGCTTGCGTAATGGGTGGCGTATGCCTCACTCTTTACGGATTCATCGCGGTCAGCGGTCTCAAAATGTTCAAAGACATTAACCTCGGCGACAACAAGAACCTCTTTACCGTATCCACAATCCTCATCGCAGGTATCGGCGGACTCTCTATTAAGATTCCGTACAAGATTCTCGCGAGCGACGTTATCGGTCAAACCATCAAAGACGGCGCAATCGTGGACGTAATTCTCAGCCCTGCGGGAACGGTAGATAAGACCATCACAATCACTTCAATCGCAACCGCGCTCGTGCTCGGTATCATCGTACACGCAATCATCGACGCAATCGAGAAGAAACAGGGCGGAGACGGCAACGAAGAAGAAGTTGCGGATGAACCTCAAAGCCTCATCACCGGCGCAGTCGCACCCAACGCAACGTTCGAGGTCGGCGTGGACGTCGTGAAAGCGGCAGAAGAAAAGGTCAGAGAAGAAGAAGTCGTAGAGGAACTTCGCGAAGAAGAAAGAGCAGAAGAAAACGCAGAATCTTCCGACCAAGAATAAGAATTAAAACGAAAGGATATACCAAATAAAAAGAGGTAAAAATATGAAAGAATACGCAAACATACACATTCTCGATCATCCGCTCATTCGCCACAAAGTGGCAATAATAAGAGATAAAAACACCACGACCAAACAATTCAGAGAGGTCATCGGCGAAATCGCAACGCTTATGGCATTCGAGGCGTTCAAGGACGTTCCCACCCAAACTATAACCGTCGAAACGCCGCTCGAAACCGTCGAACAAACCGTCGTGAAAGAAAACTCTATCGCAATCGTGCCTATCCTTCGCGCAGGACTCGGTATGGTTGACGGTATCCTCACGCTTTTTCCTGCGGCAAAGGTCGGACACATCGGTATGTACCGCAACGAAGAAACGCTCGAACCGCAAGAATACTATTGCAAATTGCCCCAAGGCATCGATGAAAAAGTCGTTATGCTCGTAGACCCGATGCTCGCAACGGGCGGTAGTGCTTGCGACGCAATCGCGCTTCTCAAAAAACGCGGCTGCAAACACATCAAATTCCTTGCGATAATCGGTGCGCCCGAAGGCGTTGAAAAAGTACATTCCGAACATCCCGACGTTGAAGTTTACGTATCGACGCTTGACCGTCAACTCAACGAGAACGGCTACATTTTGCCGGGGTTGGGGGATGCGGGCGACCGTATCTTCGGCACTAAGTAAGACTGCGCTAAATCGCGACTAACTTTGTCAGAGGCATCCGCCTGTCAACTCATTTTCGCATAGTAAATTAGGGTTGCCATTCGGATGCCTCTTTCGCGTTATTCATCGATTTATCGCAGTCTTATGCTATTATTTTTTATTCGGGGTGTGGGGCAAAACCCCACCCATAATTATTAATTATTAATTATTCATTATTAATTAACCTCAAACGTTTGACAATTCTCTTGCATTTTGGTAAATTTAATGTCGAGCCGCTCGAAAGTGGTTTTTAAGTCAATCAAAGATTGCACCTATGTCGGCGAGACTGGTTAGAGGAGGTAAAAACAATGTACGCAGTAGTTGAATGCGGAGGCAAGCAATACAAGGTTGAGAAAGATATGCTCGTCAAGGTCGAGAAAATCGACGCTGAAATCGGCGACGTCATCGAACTCAAAACTCTTATGCTCGTCGACGACAACGGAAACGTTAAAGCAGGACAAGACGCACAAACCGTAAAGGTCAGTGCAAAAGTCAACGCACAGGACAAGTTCCCCAAAGTTTACGTTTTCCATTACAAGTCCAAAAAGAACATCAGAAAGCGTCAAGGTCATCGTCAACCGTACACCGAGTTGAAGATTGTTTCAATCGAGGGTTAAGCGATGGTCAAGGTCAAGTTCTCGACACAAGACGGGAAGTTTGTGGGCGTTGAATGCTCGGGGCATTGCGAGTATGCCGAAGAAGGCGCGGACATAGTGTGCGCGGCGTTAAGTTCGGTAGTACAAACGGCGGTGCTTGGCATTATGCACATAGTGGGCGTGAATATAGCGTATGAAACCGACGCAAAAGACGGTTATCTGTATGCGATGTTGCCAAAGTCTATGACTTCCTCTCAAGCGCACGACGCGGACGTGATTTTGAGAACTGCTTATTTAGGGGCGTCCGACCTCTATGAAAACTTTTCGGACTTTATAACATTGGAGGTAGAATGATTATGTTTATGAATATACAATTATTCGCTCATAAGAAAGGAACGGGTTCTTCGCACAACGGTCGTGATAGCGAATCCAAGCGTCTGGGCCCCAAACGCGCTGACGGTCAATTCGTTCTCGCAGGCAACATTCTTGTTCGCCAAAGAGGTACGAAGTATCATCCGGGCAACAACGTTTCAATCGGCAAAGACGATACGTTGTTTGCGCTTATCGACGGCGTTGTGAAATTTGAGCGTGTTGGAAAAGACAGAAAACAAGTTTCCGTTTACGCACAAGAGCAATAACAGTCAAAACGAAACCGCCCGAATTTAGGGCGGTTTTTTCTATCGTAAGCACGCGCATACGCGTGCGCACATACGCGAAAACGCGTGCGCAATATATTGAATGCAATATCTTGCGCGCACGGCAATATACTTAACTATGAATCAAATCGAATTTTCAATCCCCAAAACGCCGACTTTCGACGTCGGACAAACCCTCGATTGCGGACAAGTCTTTCGTTTCGTACAAGAGGGCGATACGTTTAGAGTTTGCGCGAAAAACCATATGGCGCGCATAACCGACGAGGGCGGCGAGTACGTCGTAAAATGCGACGACAAGGACTTTTTTGAAAAGTATTTCGATTTCGACACCGACTACGCGGCGATTCAGGCAAAAGTCGCGGACAACGGATTTGTGTCCGACGCTATCGAGTACGGCAAAGGGATTCACATTCTTCGTCAAGACCCGATTGAAGCGATTTTTTCCTTTATCGTATCGCAAAACAACCATATTCCGAGAATCAAAGGCATAATCGAGCGTATATGTGATTCTTTGGGCGAGGATATGGGCGAATATCACGCTTTTCCGAGCATCGAGAAACTTGCGAGCGCAGGCTCGGACTTTTACGCGAAAATAGGCGCAGGGTATAGGGCGGAATATCTCGACAGAGTTGCAAAAACTATGCTCGACGAAAACGTGGACGAGTGGAAAAAACTCTCTACGCCCGAACTGCGCGCAAAACTTTTGTCCTTGCACGGCGTCGGAAGAAAGGTTGCCGATTGCGCGTTGCTGTTCGGTTTCTCGCGCTTTGACGTGTTTCCCGTGGACACTTGGATAAAAAAGGCGTTCGAGAGCGAATACGAGGGCGTTGCACCCGAAAAAATGTCCGATTTGTTGGTTGAAAAGTACGGTGAAAACGCCGGCTTCGTTCAACAATGGGCGTTTTATTTCAAAAGAGCAAAAAAAGTATAGACAAATCACTTATTTTGTTATAAAATGAGTTTATCAATATAAAAAGACTATTACAAGTCCGCTTTGTGCGACTTGAAAGAGGAGAAGAAGATTATGGCAGCAGGCAAAAAATATGTAGTTCTTGCAGACATCGAAAGCGTCAGAGTTCCTTTCAGCGTGTTTGAATCCGCTCTTGAAGAACTTTCCCGCATCGGTGAAATCGCAGCGTGCAAATTCTACGGATATTCCGCAAAACGTACCAAAGACTACGGCGAGTTCATCCAAGAAAACAGTTACGACGCACTTTCTGCGCTTCCCAAAAAGAGAAAAGGCAAACTCGACCTTCGTCAAGTTATCGACGCGGCAAGACTTGCTCAATTCCCCAACATCGACGGTTTCTTCCTTATCTACGGAAACGGCGACATCACTCCGCTTATCGCTTATTTGAAAGCATACGGCAAAGACGTCGTTGCAGGCGTTATCGAACCCGACAAGAACTCCGTCCTTTGCAACAAAGTCATTATGCTCGACGCAAAAGCGACCACGCAAACCGTACTTAACGCAGGCTATAAGAAGGTCAATGCAGCACCCGTCGTAAAGAGAGCGGCTCAACCCAAAGCGGCACCCGTTCAATACGCACCCGCACCGCAACCTGCACCTCAACCGGTATATCAACAACCCGTTGCACCACAACCCGCACCTGCAGCACCCGCACAAACTCAACAACAAAGCGAAGAAGCGGCTCAAATGGCATTGCTTTTGGAACAATTCAACAAAATCATCGCAAGCGACAACTGAGTTTAAGAGAATTAATGAAATTAAAAAATCCCGCATTTTTGCGGGATTTTTATTTATTTTTTGTCCTCTTAATTATAAAAATATTAATACCTATCAAAACACTTTTACAGCGTTGTTTTTATAAGTGCAGAAACGGATTTTGTAGCCGTTGTCGTCGATTGGCTCGCCTTGTTCGACGAGTTGCCAGTTGTCGAGTGCGTCGAGATTTTCGTGGAATACTTCCGCGCCGCCGTCTGCGTCAACTTTGGTGACATACGCCGTGTCACAGTAGGGCAAAAGCGTGCGATACATCATTGCGCCGCCTATGACGTAGGTTTGCTCGCCGTCATAGTTTTTGAGCGTTGCAAACAATTCGTCAAGGGATTTGACGAGGATATATCCTTTCGTTTTTGCGTCTTCGTCCGTGCCGTTCGGGTTAAGCACGATATTCGTGCGGTTTTTGAGCGGCATACCGCTGGGAAAAGAGAGAAGCGTGTTGCTTCCCATAACGACGGTTTTGCCTTTCGTGTGCGCGATGAAATGGCGCATATCTTCTTTGAGAGAAAACAGCAAGTCGTTTTTCTTGCCGAGTCCCCATTTGTTGTCAACTGCAAAAATCGTTTTCATTTTTTTTGAAAAATTACGGCGTTTTCGTGCGTTTTTACGCACTTTTTATGTTGTTTTTACGCCTTTGTCGGCGTGTTTTTGCTATATTTAACGTCGATTTTGCCAAAACTCAAATCGCAACTTCGATTTTCTTGTCGAGTTTGGTGTACTGATAGTTTTCGAGTTCAAAATCGTCAACGGTGAAGTCGTAGAAGTTCTTTACGTCCTTGTTCATTTTGAAAGTCGGCGCAGGGTATTGCGGATTCTTCAAAATTTCCTCTACGATAGGAATATGACGGTCGTAAATGTGCGCATCGCTTATGACGTGTACAAATTCGCCCGCTTCAAGTCCGCTCACTTGCGCAAACATATGAAGAAGCACGGCGTATTGCACTACATTCCAGTTGTTTGCCGTGAGCGTGTCTTGGCTTCTTTGGTTCAAAATGCCGTTGAGTTTGTTGCCGGTAACGTTGAAAGTCATCGAGTACGCGCAAGGGTAGAGGTGCATTTCGTGCAAGTCCTCGAAGTTGTAGATATTGGTGAGTATGCGCCTCGATTGCGGATTGTGTTTGAGGTCGTAAAGCACTCTGTCCACTTGGTCGAATTCGCCTTCCGGATATACGCTCTTTTTGCCGAGTTGATAGCCGTACGCCTTGCCGATAGAGCCGGTTTCGTCCGCCCAACTGTCCCATATATGCGAGTTGAGGTCGTGCACGTTGTTGCTCTTTTTCTGCCAAATCCAAAGAATCTCGTCGATTGCGGATTTGAAAGCGGTGCGGCGAAGGGTGATGATCGGAAACTCTTTCGAGAGGTCGTATCTGTTGACGATACAGAACTTTTTTATGGTGTGCGCCGGCGTTCCGTCAAGCCATTTGGGGCGCACTTCGAGGTTTTCGTCGCTGATTCCGTTGTCGAGTATATTGCGGCAGGTTTCGATAAAAATTTGATCTGCGAGGCTCATAGTGTCACCTTTAGTATCGTTAAAATTGAAAATTTGCAATATTATTGCGCTTCGCTTCCGAAGAAACGAAGCGCATAATGGCAGTGTTATTGTCAGTCTTTGATGACGAGTTGCGCGTTGATTTCACGCATAAGATCGACGGGCACTTTGATGACGCGTCTGTCAAAGGTGACAAGTCCGTTCATTTCCTGTTCGACATCGCTCACTTCCGTGTACACGGTTGCCGAAAGGCCTCTGTCGATTTTGGGAACGATTGTCTTTTCGTAGAGTTTCTTGATTGCCTTTGCAAGCGATTCGGGCTTCTTGTAGATACGATAGCCGAATTGATTGTCGGGCGAGTACATATGACCTTCCGTCTTGATTGCGTATCCGCCGAATTCGCTGAGAATATAGCAGCGATCGTCGTTCTTGGGTACGAACAAAGGTTTGAAGTAGATGTGCAAACTCTTGGTGTCCGACGTGCCTTTGCCCTGATCGTTCCAGCCGCTTACGCTGTCGATGAGGCGGGTGGGGTCGATTTTCTTCATTTCTTTGGTTATGCGCACCGAGTCGAATTGTCCCCAGCCTTCGTTGAAGGGAACCCATACCGCAAGGGATACGACGTTTTTGAGGTGATTCATCGTGACGCGAAGTTCGTTTTCAAACTCGTCGCGACCTTCTTTGTCCGCGCGCGCGAGTTTCTTGTAGCCTGATTCGTTGTCGTCTTTGATGTGGTATTCGAACACGGTTGCCAACAGACCTATGTATAAAAGGTTGTATTTCGTGCCGCCGCTGACCATATCTTGCCAAACCAAAATGCCTTCCTTGTCGCAGTGATAGTACCAGCGCAAAGGCTCGATTTTGATGTGTTTTCTGAGCATATTGAAGCCCATAGATTTGACCATCTTGACGTCCCATTCGAGAGCGGCGTTAGAGGGAGGCGTAAGCATACCGTCCGACCAGTAACCTTGATCGAGAAGACCGGTGTGGAAGTACGGCTTGTTGTTGAGGCCCATACGCTTGAAGCCCTTGCTGTCGGTGACCCAACTGAATTTGCGCATACCGAAGTAGGATTTCACGATGTCGTTGCCGACTTTGAATGCCACGTCGTAGAGTTTGGGGTTTTCGGGCGACCAAATTTCGTAATTTTCGAGTTTTATGCTTGCCGTATCGCCGCCGAATTGACCGCTGAAAATGGCTTTTGTGCCGTCCATAACGATGACGTCGACGGGGACGTTTGCGGATTTGTCGAATTTGAAGTTGATAGTATCTGTGTCGATGTCGGGAACGATGGTGACGTCTTTGAGGTACACTTCGTCCATACTTTCGATCCATACGCTTTGCCAGATACCCGATTGCGGCGTATACCAGATTCCGCCCGGTTTAGAGGATTGTTTTGCGTGAGTGTGATAACTCGTGTCGCAGGGGTCGGTCACGACGAGTTCGATGACGTTTTCGCCGACTTTGACCGCTGCCGATACGTCCAAAGAGAAGGGAACGTAGCCGCCGATATGCTCGCCTACGGAAATGCCGTTGAGTTTGACCGAGCAAATCATATCCACTGCGTCGAAGTGCAAAATCGTGACTGCTTTGACGAAGTTTGCGTCGAGATTGAACGTGCGATGATAGTAAAGCACGTCGTCGGGCGTAACTCTCGTGCCTTCGGGAACGCCCGAAAGCAAACATTCGGGTGAGAACGGAACGAGTATTTTGCCTTGATATTTGCCGTTAAAACTCTCGCTCTTGCGCAAAATGGCGTAATCCCATTCACCGTTGAGCGTGACGTAACTATCCCTTGCAAACTGCGGACGCGGATATTCTGCGAGCGGTGTTGAACCAACCTCGAAAGGTGTGCGAAGTCTGACTGTTTTCATATTTTCCTCCGAATAGTTTACAATAGTATAACATATATATGCAAACCTCGCAAGATAAAATATCGCAATTTCCGCCACAAATTCCGCTTCCTCTTTGACTACTGCGCGGCGGTGTGGTATACTCGTTTCGATAAGAAGGAGGCTCGATATGAAACTCTACATCGGTTCAGACGTGCACGGTTCGAGCGCGAACATAGAAAGATTCCTCGATATAGTAAACGACGCTCGCAAAAGCGATCCGAGCGTAAAGGTCGTTCTTTTGGGCGACATATACAATCACGGTCCGCGCAACCCGTTCCCCGAAGGCTACGCGCCTATGACGGTTGCCAAAATGCTCAACGAATCCAAGGACTTTATCACCGTAATCAAGGGTAACTGCGACAGCGAAGTAGACCAAATGATAAGCGATTTCCCGATAGGCGATGACTTCTCGCGCGAATGGTACGGTCGTACGCTGTTCTTCACTCACGGTCACAAGTGCAACCCCGATTTGCCGCCGAAGAACGCAAAGAAGGGCGACGTCGTATTTTACGGACACTTCCACCGCGCTATGCTCGAAGTGAAAGACGGCGTGATTTACGTCTGCGTCGGCGCACTCGGCTTGTCGCCAGAAGGCGTGGAACGTTCGTACGCCGTTTTGGACGAACGTAAAATCGAAGTAAAAACGTTGCAAGGCGGCAAAACCTTGATAGAATACGACCTCGACTGATTCATAAAAATGCAAAAATATTGTTGACCCGACGACTTTTGCATAGTACAATGCAATGGAATTCGGAAAAGTAGTAAAATTGAATTTACCGCAATAGAATCACTGAAAAATATATAAAATCGTAAAAAGAGGGATAAAATGCACTACAATTATCGCACGCAAGGCACTTGTTCAAGAGAAATATCGTTCGACATCGACGGCGACGTAATCACCAACGTACACTTTGTCGGCGGTTGCCCCGGCAACCTCAAAGCAATACCCATTTTGGTTGAGGGAATGACCGTTGACGAAATCGAGCGCAAACTCGGCGACGTGAAGTGCGGATTTAAGGACACTTCGTGTGCAGGGCAACTTGCCAAAGCTGTCCGCGAAGCCAAAAACGCCCAAGACAATCAATAATCAACAGTTTTCGAGATATTCGCATCGAATTCATCTCTGTAGTTTCTCGTTGCCTAATTGCGTGCTTTCCGCGCGCTTTTTTGTTGTGTAGAATTTAGATTGTAACATTAGAGGTGCGGAACGCACATTCGAGCAGAGATACAGACACAAATATGAAAAAACCTTGCTAAATAGTGTTTTTTGATTTTGCCTAATAACAGGGCTCGCCCAACAGCGATTGATACCGAAGGTCAATCGCGTGCAGCCTGACCGCAGGGCAGGGCGCAACATAGTTGCGGTGCGCAATAGCGCATGTTTGAATCTCTTATGCGAAGAAAACAAAAAACATATGTTAGACTTGCGCTTTATTTGGCGTAGCGTAAGGATTCGTTCAACAGCGATTGATACCGAAGGTCAATCGCGTGCAGCCTGACCGCAGGGCAGGGCGCAACATAGTTGCGGTGCGCAATAGCGCACGTTTGAATCCCTTATGCGAAGAAAAAAAAGCCCAACTCGTTTGAGTTGGGTTTTGTTGGCGTCATAGCAAGAGAAATGTACGAACTCTTAATAAAAGAAACAGCGGACGGATCCGCTGATTCTATCTGCTGTTCTATGTCTTTTACATATTCTTTTGTTACTTGGGGCACCCCTGCGATATCTTTGAAATTGTATGTGATGACGATATTATCATTGTATAAAATAACATCACGCACAAACGTATTTATAATGAGTTTTCTAACGTTTAAGTCGGCAGTGTCTGCATTTACAAATTCACGTAAATACTCTTTGACTTGTTCAACCGTCAAGAAAGACTCTGTTTTTGCTTTTTCTTGCTGTATATCGAAATCGTATTGCGTTATTAATGTTTCAAGTTCATTTAGCCTGTTTTTCGTTGCGGAAGTGATTATTCCTTGCTCTATCGCTTTGATGATATTATTTTGGGATCTGACTGCTTCCGCACGGCTTTTTTCAAGCATTTTGAGTTTCGAATGATCCTCGCACGTTGATTTGTGAGCAGACGATATTTTTTGTGCAAGCATGTTTATATTAGATTCGGTGGCAATTATTTTTGTAGTGATTTCAATCACCAAATCTTCTATAAGTTTTTTCTGAATTGGTTTACTATTGCAGTTTATCTTTTTCCTGGTGCGCGATAAGCATGAGTAGTAATAATGCGTGTCGCCCGTTTTCGATGTTCCGCTAATACCGACCATCTTTTGATTGCAGTCGCCACATATGAGCTTTCCTGAAAGCAAGTAATTAAACACTTCTTTTTTGCGACTTGGCGCATGTTTGTTTTCTTCGTGTATTTTGCTAACGATATTCCATATTTCATCCGAAATAAGACGCGGAAAAATGTTATCGTATTTCACGCCTTGCCGTTCCACAGTACCGGTATATTTCTGATTGCTTAAAGCTCTGTATATCACTGCCAAACTAATCGTTTGCCCGTCGCGATTCCTATATCCGCATTCTTTGAAATATTTTTCTATTGCGTTTGCGGTATAGCCTTGTGCGCACTTGGTGAACATCTCGACGACGAGCGGCGCTTCTATGGGGTGGGGAACATATTTTTTATCTATAATATCGTATCCGAAAACGCTATGCCCACCCGTTGCGTTGCCTTTGAGCCAACTTTCACGAAGTCCGCGATTTACCTTTTGGGTGAGTTCTTCCGAGAAGTATTGATTGAAGCCTTCGAGTATAGTTTCCATCATTCGTCCTTCGGGTGTATCCGTAATGCGTTCCATTGCCGACAAAAGCGCAACTCCGTTGTCTTGCAACGTCTTTTTGTTGATGACGGATTCGACTTTATTGCGTGCGAATCTGTCCAATTTGTAGACTATGACGTATTGAAATTGCTTTTTGTTGCTGTCTTTTAGCATTTGCTGAAATGCCGCACGATTGTCATTCGTACCCGACATCGCTCTGTCTATGTATGTTTCCACGATGAGAATGCCAAGGCTTGCGGCGTATTCCTGACACACTCTCAACTGTCCTTCGATAGACTGTTCCGTTTGATTTTCGCAAGAGTATCTTGCATATATTGCTGCTGTTTTCATATTGTTGTTTTTATCTCCTTTTTTGGTTATTTCGTCTTGCGACGGGAACGAAAATAAACGGAAACGATAATGTCTTAAACATAGTGGTTTTATAGGTTCGTCAAGGGGTGCTGAAGGCACTTCATTTTACCCTTGACAAACCGCAGTTTTCGTTTACGCTCCCATCGCGAAAGACGATAAAAAATCGTCAGTTTGCCTTTGGCATTTGACTTATTGTTTGCGGGCTCACTTCGCCTATAATTTCACCGTCCGCAACGCAAGTGAAATTGTCGAAAAGAAGTAGTTTTCTGTCTTCGATGCCTATCCTGCACGCAACGTCGTCATCCATAATATCGGACTTGAAATACGTCGGTAATCCACGCGAATATACTATCTTCTCACCGGACTTTTCGAGGTATTTCACGATGTATCCTACGGACAAATATATGTCTTGTTTTGTGCATAGCGGTTTGAAGTCGTTTCTACCGAACAAAGACTTAAAGTGCGAGTTTATATAACTAAACTGCATTTTGTGTGTTTTGGTGCTGAAATCTCTTACTTCTTCGAGCTTGCCGATCATACCGTTTTCGGGTATGTAAAATATGCCGTGAAAGTGCAAGCGTTGTTTTGTAGGCGAACGCTCCCAAACGCCTATATACTTCCAACCTTTACGAGATGATAAATGCTTGAAACAGTTGCTTAATTTCTTGCGAAAAGTTTCTTCCGTATGCAAAGCCGAATCGTATGTGAAAGTGCAAAAATAGTTCCAATCTTGCAGGTTCACTTTGCGTATAAGCCTTACTTTTCTGGCTATAGAATTTGTGTTCTTTCGCTCTATATTGACATCCACAAAATCTTGTGCGGATTGAGGGTTTTCAAAATACGGTTCTAATTGATTTTGTATGAATTTTTTGCGCTGCTTTTTTGGCAATTTCGCGCTCTCTTTGTATGCTTCTTCAAACAACGTTTTGGGGCTTTTGGGTTGTTCATTGCAAACTGATTTTTCTTCTACATTTTCCGTATTACCTCCGCTTATGTCTTCAAGCGATTTTGATTTTCGTTTAGGTCTTGTTGTATGCGGTATTGCGATAAAGTGGCTCCCATCCGAATAGACTTTACACTCGGGGAACGGCATTATCCTTTTGCGCATTGACGGAAGATTGCTCTTCCAATTGCTGACGGCGTTTATCCAAAATCCGCATGAGCATTGAAACGTAGAACGCTTTTTGTTCGCTCTCGTTCAGCTTGCAGATATCCGGCTCGCCGACGGTTGTTACTTTGAGATTTACTTGCTTTCTCTTCAATGGCATTACCTCCTTTTTTAGTATTCTTTGCAAGAGTCGGGAAAAGGAAGTAAAGACGAAGATTTAACTTTCACGGACTTGGTTGCTACATAGGCTTTACCTCTTTTTCTCGGTCTTGCGGTTTTATTCATAACACAGTTGGAATGACGTTGTACACAGACTCTACACGACAAAAGCGGTCATCTTTCTAGACAATTCCGCCTAATTTCAAGACTCAGTCGTACTTTGCCAAGACTTATCCGTACTCGCTACACTTTTACGTGTTGTGAACAATACACATCGTAAACGTGAGCGAATAAACAAACAAGAACATCGTTGTGCGCACTTTGGACAAGTTTGTAATCGTGACCGAACACCGTCCGAACCCTGTTGTGATATGAACTACCGACAGCGTATCATATATGCGTTTGAAAGCGTGAATGGGGCAAAAGGTAGTTTGCGTGGTAAAAATATGTTTTTAATGGGTGAAAAGGTGTTGTGAATGAGTGGAAAATGGGGTGTGTACGCCGAAAAGACAAAAGCAAATTCCGCTGGTTGATATAAAAAAAGAAAAAAATCCGCCTATGAAAAAGAGGACAAAAAATCGCATTGCCGATATGCGAGAAAAACGGGCGCGGTTCGCCAAGCGGTTTAGCGCGAACGGCCCGTTCCGCACGGCTGCGATTTTGCCTTTTTAGGCGGTTTGTTTTTATACAAGGCGTATGCTTGTCTCGGCGAGGCGAAGCCGAGCCGACTTGTTCAAGACAAGCATACGCCTAAGTGCCCGAAAACATTGTTTTCTTTCGTCTTGCGCTGCAAATATTGACTATTCGGGACAATAATGCTAAAATATATTAGACATAATAACAATATTCTAGTATTTAGAGATTGTTTCAAATATCACAACAAAATTTGTAGTATTTAGAAAACAATCTTGCATCCGAACGCAAGGTAAATGTGTTTGGCAATAAAAAGAGCAATTGCGTGTTATAGATAATGACTAAAACTCAAGAAGAAATTACGCGAAACATGCGTAGCAATAAATGCAGAGACACAAAACCGGAGTTATTGTTGCGCAGCGAACTATGGAAACGCGGATTACGATATAGGAAAAACTATAAAAAATTAGTCGGAAAACCCGATATCGTATTTGTAGGAAAGAAAATCGCGATTTTCGTAGACGGAAAAATGTGGCACGGATACGACTGGAAAAATCAGAAAAACGATTTCAAATCGCATCGAGATTTTTGGATTCCGAAAATAGAACGCAATATCGCTCGTGATAAATCCGTAAATCAACAGTTGGAAAACGACGGATGGACTGTGCTGAGATTTTGGGATTTCGAAATAAAAAAGCACCTTTCGGATTGTGCAGACAAAATAGAAAACATATACAACGAAAAAAAGATCATCGAAACGGAGATATAAGATGTTAAAAAGTATTGATTTATTCGCAGGTATCGGCGGCATTCGGCTCGGGTTCGAAAATGCTTTCGGCGACGAATTGAAAACGGTGTTCGTCAGCGAATGGGACGAATACGCTCAAAAAACATATAAGGCGAATTTTCACGACGATTTCGAAATCGCCGGCGATATAACTAAAATAAAGGAAACGGATATTCCCGACTTCGATATATGTCTTGCGGGATTCCCTTGTCAGGCATTCAGTTTGGCAGGACAGCGCAAGGGCTTTAAAGACGATTATAAAGGAATGTCGCGCGGCACGTTGTTTTTCGACGTGGCGAGAATTTGCGCCGAGAAAAAACCGAAAGTAATTTTCTGCGAAAACGTAAAGGGATTGACGATACACGACAAAGGAAGAACATTCGAAATTATTACCGAAACGCTCAAAGAAATCGGCTATACTCCGTTCGAGCAAATATTAAACAGCCGCAATTTCGGCGTTCCGCAAAACAGAGAACGTATTTATATCGTTGCATTCAGAAACGATATTGCACCGAAAGAATTTATTTTCCCCGCGAAAACCGACGACACAAAACGTATTCGCGACATCATGGAAGAAAATCCCGTCCCCGCGAAATATTATCTCAGCACCTGCTATATGGATACGCTTATCAGACATAAAGAACGTCACGCGGCGAAAGGTCACGGATTCGGATACGAAATTCGAGATCTCGACGATGTTTCGGGCGCAATCGTTTGCGGCGGTATGGGCAGAGAAAGAAATTTGATTGTAGACAAAAGACAGACGAATTTAACGCCTACCACCCACATTAAGGGCGAAATCAATAAAGACGGCATCCGAAAAATGACTCCGAGAGAATGGGCAAGACTGCAAGGTTTTCCGGACGATTACAAATTCGTTTTGGCGGACGTTCATCTTTACAAACAATTCGGGAACAGCGTAACGGTTCCCGTAATACAAGCAATAGCGGAAAAAATCAAAGAGGTACTCGATAAAAATGGCAGAGATTAAAGGGAAAAATAAGGGCGAATGGTCCGAAATGTACATTTTCTTCAAATTGATGTCCGATAGAAAAGTTTACGTCGCGGACAAAGATATGAATAAACTGAAAGACGTATTCTTAAATATCGTCAGTATTATTCGCGAAGAAGTTGCGGGTAAAGAATATCGTTATTTTACGGGTGATAAAGTGGTTATCACGCTTAACGGCGAAACCATAATGACTTTGGATTCTTCATTGTTTACGGAAAAAGCCGCACGCGTTTGGAAAATGATAACCGAAAATAAGGGCAATACTACTTTTACCGACGACGAAATCAAAGAATTTCTCGAGTCGATTTTCATTCACAACATATCGGCTCCCGCACAAAAGAAAAACGATTATTTCGGCGGTACAAAAGATATCGTTCTCGATACGATTGACTACCGCTCCGGCGTAAGTCAAATAATGGGCTTTTCCTGCAAATCGGATATCGATGCCGCATCGACGCTATTCAACGCAAGCGGAGATAATACTAATTTCGAGTACGAATTGGTCGGAAATATAAACGACGATGTAATGAACGAATTTAATTCGTTATTTAACGAAGTGATTCGTAAAGGCGTAGTCTGTCACGACGTGGCAACCGGCAGCCGTATGAATTATTTGAAGTCCTGTGGCATTGGTGTAAAATTCGTAAATCCCGTAAAGGAAACCGCAAGACAAAATTTGATACGTTGCGGCGGTTTGGAAACTCCTGCCGTTGTTGCGGAGATGTTGAAATATTACTACTACGACAAATCGGGAACGGATACTTCTCTTGACGAAGCGATTAAACATCTTGCCGAATCCGATCCCGCAGGGTATTCTTTCGGCGAGCTATACGAGACATACCATCTGAAAATAGCAAATCTTTTGTATTCTATGTTCACGGGCTTGCGTTTTTCCAAATCGTGGAACGGCAAATCCGATGTGAGCGGCGGATATATCGTTGTTAAACGCGACGGCGACGTCGTTGCTTTCCACTCCTGCATTGCCGACGAATTCAAGGATTTCCTTGTGGACAAATTGAAGTTCGAAGCACCGTCTTGCAGTCGTCACGATTATATGTCGATTTACAAAAAAGACGACGGCAAATACTATCTGAAATTTGCCCTGCAATTCAGATTTAAATTGAAAAAATAATGCGAGTATGCAGTTTGTTTTGCGGAATCGGCGGAATAGACCTTGCCTTTACGCAAGCGGGGCATAAAATCGTATGGGCTAACGATATCGATAAATACGCCTGTATGACCTATCGGCGCAATTTTCCCGAGACGGTTTTAGTCGAAGGTGATATTCGCACGATCGATAAATATGATATCCCCGATTTCGATATACTTGCGGCAGGGTTCCCTTGCCAACCGTTTTCGGTTTGCGGAAAACAAAAAGGCTTTTCGGACGAACGAGGAAATTTATTCTTCGAAATCGGAAAAGTAATCGATGCGAAACATCCTTCCATCGTATTTTTAGAGAATGTCGCAAATCTTACGGAACATGACCACGGTAAAACATTCAACGTTATTCATAACGAACTTGCGGGGCGCGGATATTTTATTCGTTATTTGGTTGCGGATGCTTGCGATTACGGCATTCCGCAACACAGAACGAGAACGTATGTCGTTGCGTTTTCGGACAGAACCGCCTGCGAAAATTTTACGTTCCCGGAAAAAGTTCCGCTCGAAAAACGAATAACAGATATTATCGATGTGACAGTAAAAGCGGATGACAAATATTACTATTCGCCAGATTCGGCAAAGTATCAACGTTTAAGTCGATATATTGCCGATGAAAAGCAGTTGTATCGATTTGCGGATTACGGTATTCAATCGAGCAAAAACGGCATATCGTTTACGCTCAAAGCGAATATGGGAACGTATTACGACCGCGTGCCGATTATAAAAGATAATTTCGGTATACGAAATATCACACCGACGGAATGCCTTGCTTTACAAGGTTTCCCGAAAAGCTTCTCTTTTCCTCTTGCCGTTCCAGAGAGAGAACAATACAGGCAAGCGGGAAACACTGTGTGCGTAGGAATAATAGAAAAAATAATTAGGTGTATTACAAAAGATGAATAAAATATTTAAATTGCCGACAAAATCCGACTTAAAGAGTCGTACATCTACTATCAGTAATGCTTTTGCAATAGCTATTACTCCGTATATTTATCCTTCATTAAATGAAATTGAACACTTTTTAAAGGAATTACATCTTGAACAAGGACAATGTGCATATTGTTTAGGCAAAGCAAACGCAATGGATCATGTAAAACCTTTAGTTACAGGTGGACTACCAACCGGATATATTACTGAAATTCGAAATTTAGTTCCTTGCTGTTCAGCTTGTAACAGCGCAAAAGGAGCACAGGATTTTAGGGCTTGGTACAAAAGCGAAAAAAATATTAAGCGATTGCACTCTGAGGGATTAACTGATACTGAAATTAATGAGCGTTTTGATATCGTTTCACGATATATTGATAAAATTCCTGCGCCAATTGATTACAAAACAATACTTGGCGATAACTTGTGGAATGAATTTCTACATAGAAAAGAAGAAATGGTGCGTCTTCTAAAAGAAGATCAATTGTTTTGCGATGAATTAAGTGCTATAATTAAAAACAAAATCGATTCGGAGAATAATTGATATGCCTTTTGAAGTAATAGATTTGTTTTGCGGAGTCGGAGGGCTTACATGCGGAATGCGACAGGCAGGTTTTCGTGTTGTAGCTGGATTCGACAATGATAAAACATGTGAATATACATATAGCCACAATAATCATACGGAATTCCATTGTAGAAACATCAAAGAAGTATCAGGAGCGGAAATAAACGGTTGTTATTCTTTCGGTGCTCAGAAAATTCTTGTCGGCTGCGCGCCATGTCAACCGTTCTCGACAATGAGCTATAAGCGATTTATTGCATCACCGAGAGAAAACGATATGAAATATGATTTATTGTCGGAATTCGGAAGACTAATAAAGGATGTTCAGCCTGTCATTGTTGCTATGGAAAACGTGCCAGAGTTAAGGAATACAGGTGTTTTTCAAAGCTTTTTAGAAACCTTGAGAGATAACGGATATTTTACCGACGGCGGTCGTGTTGTATATTGCCCCGATTATGGCATTCCGCAAAACAGGCACAGATTTATTCTATTAGCATCAAGAATCGGAGAGATTACACTTCTCCCTCCTACTCACAAGCGAAAAGAAGTAACGGTTCGTCCGTTTATTGAAAAATTACCTCCCATTGCAGCCGGAGAAATGTATAAATTCGATAAACTCCACCGTACGGCAAGTCTTTCCGAAATAAATCTAAAACGTATTAAAGCGTCTGTTCCCGGTGGAACTTGGAAAGATTGGCCCGAAGAATTAAGATGCGCTTGTCACAAAAAAGATTCGGGACAAACATATACGTCTGTTTACGGTAGGATGTCTTGGGATAAAATCGGTCCGACTATGACTACGCAGTTTTTCTGTTACGGTACGGGGCGATACGGTCACCCTGAACAAGATAGAGCGCTATCCTTACGCGAAGGCGCTTTGTTGCAAACGTTTCCCCGAGATTACGAATTCTTCCCGCCAGACGTTACTGATTATTGCATGAGAGACGTGGCACGACACATAGGGAATGCTGTTCCTGTTCGCTTGGGCGAAATCATAGGATGCTCAATAAATAATCATTTAGAACAATATACGGAGGTGCACTAATGCCAATAGACTTTAAATTAAAAGTTAGTCCGAGAATGCTTGAATTGCTCAGTAAAGATTTGTATACAAATATGTATTTCGTTTTGGCTGAGCTAATTGCCAATTCATATGATGCAGATGCTGAAAATGTATATGTGTATATTGATGATGATGAAATACGGGTAGAAGATGATGGTAACGGAATGAGTCCGGACAATCTAAACGATAAGTATTTATTGGTTGGCGGAGAATCCAGAAATTCCGAAGATAATGCACGCACTTCTGGGAAGAACCGTTTAAAAATGGGAAGGAAAGGAGTCGGTAAATTGTCGGCACTTTCTATTTCAGACGGTTTTAAACTTGTTACTGTTTGCGATGGATATACCGTTGGATTGTTTATTCCGAATCGTATAGAACATGATGATGAATCGTTAAGAGTTTTGGGTCAAAACGAGTTTTCATTAAAGAGAATTACGAATCATGGAACGGCTGTTATAATGGAGTCGCCGAAGGTGGCAATTCCGAAGTTGCAAGATACTGTATTAAAGAATCTTGCAAAAATATTTCCAAATGATATAGAAGATTTTAAAATTCATGTTGTATTTAAAGGCGAAGAGAAAATTTTGGTCCCTGATGAGAAAGACGTGATTATGCGGTTGGCTTCGTTTATTTCTATAGGGGACGAAAAAAGATATTTGGCCGAATCGTTGCCAACAAATGAGAAAAATTTACAAAAAGATCATTTGGATGCTTATGAAGAAACTATAGAAATGTATGATACTAACAATGTGCTTAAAGAAATTACGGTGCGCATATATGGCTGGATTGGTACTTACAAAACTACTCGCGGGATGAAGAGGGAAATTAATGAATTTTCAGACAACTATTTGGCAATTTTCGCACACAATAAAATGGGATTGCGAAATATATTACCAATAATCGGAAAAAACCGTGTTTATGAGAGTTATATTGTTGGGAATTTGTATATAGATGCCTTTGAAGCTGCTAATTTCCCAGACATGGCAGGAACAAACCGTCAAGGTTATAATGAAAACGATCCCAGATGGATTACGGCATTAAAATATATAAGAGAAATAACGGATAGAATTGTAAAACTGCATGAACAGTTTGCCATTGCCGAGAAAATTGAAAAAGACACGGAAAAAGAAGCGAAAAAAGAAGCCGATGAGTTAGCTTTGAAAGAACGTCTTGACCGCGCTACCAAAAATATAACAGAAAATATAGCGCGTAAAATAAATGATAATACGTCTCCTGAACAGATCAAGCAAGCGGTTTCATCGGAAATTGAAGCCATGAAACCCATTCTCGGATTTAAGTCTATAGTGGATGCGAATAAAAAGAAAATAATGATAAGCCAAACATGGAAAGATAAAATTGTATCCGATGTAATTTATCAAATGCTTCTATTTAATGGCGTACCCAAAGAGGACATCATATATTCAAATGGACCCGATCCGGAAACGAACTTACCTGAACGAGATATTTATGGTTATCTACAGAAATTCTTTATTCACAGTGCATCCACCGAAATGATATATGTGCTGTTTGTAACAAGTAAGAATGTTTTGAATGTTGAAGAAGATAACCCTTCTGCGAGTTGGGGCGTTTTAATGGAAATAGGTGCGGCATGGGTTACGAAAAAAGATCACTGGATTTTTAATATAGACAATTTCAAGCCCGAGCAGCCGCTTAATATTGAAGATAAATGGGTCGCAATTTATACGATAGATGATGAAGCTGGAAACAAAATTTTATCTCTAACAGAGGCTATGGCAAATAGCTTTTGCAATAAAATAATTGCAACCTGTTCCGCATGCGGATATACTGCCAAAGCTTTTGAGAATAATAAAAAGTATTTGGTAGATAACTTTGTAACGATTTGTTAAAAACGACAAAGTATAAAAAATAGGAATGGCATTTTGATCTATGCAATGTTTTGACATTTGGCTGCAATAGCATAGCACAAAAATCATCCGTAAATTGCGGTATATCTTTGGCGCATTTTGATAAAATACTCAAACACGGTGGATTGCGCTCGTTCAAGTACGGCGGCAATTTCGGGATAACTCAATCCGTTTTGCCTACATTCGAGCGCAATTCGCATGTTGTCCGTCAGATTTAGGCTGTCAACGATTGAATCATAGGCAGTATAGTCTTTGTCAACATCTTCTTCAAGTTCGCAAGATGGCTCGCTTACGGGCGTTAAGGCATCAAGGCTTACGGAACGATAATTATCGCTTGTTTTTCGAGTTATAAGTTTTGACATTGCTCTAATGCATGCAATTTTGACGGTTATTGCCTTGCCTTTTTTATCGTATGTCAAAACATCGTTTAACCGCTTTCCATAATGATTACAAAGGAATAGCGCACATTCTTGGACTAAATCATAACTGTCACTGCATGTGTGGTTAATATCGTTTTTACGCGTTATATCAACGCATAGGTCTGCATATATCTTTTGCATTCTGCTGCCCATATAACCAATAAGAAAGCGTGTTTCGTACATAGCCAACTGTTCTGCCATTGCAAGAACGTTGTTTTCCGAGATTGTTTCTTTGAAAACGTCATAATTTTTGATGTGGTTTTTCATTTTTGGATACACTCCGAGTTTTATTTGCCTTTCGGCAACAAGACGGCGCAGCACCGAGAAAACTCAAAAACGTATCACTTCAAATCGCAAGATGCCTATGTCAACGACCGGCATAAATTATTGCGCATACAATAAAACAGTCTATATCTAATCAGCAATAATTTTGCCGTTGATATAGGCTTTTCTCCGTGCTAAACCGCCACGCCGAAAGGCAATAAATCGGAGCGGTGAATAAGAAACGAACGGTGGAATTTGCATCTAAACTCCGATGCAAGAATTGCCGAAATATTAAAAATTTTATAGATAAAACCTGGTTGCAAAGAAATTCTTTGTAAAAAATAATACGAACTCGGTTTGTGAGTTCGTATTATTTGTTCTTGGCGTAGCATAAGGGATTCGAACCCCTGACCTTCTGGTCCGTAGCCAGACGCTCTATCCAGCTGGGCTAATGCTACATTCGATAGGGCTTTTCTTTAAGCATAGTTATTATATTGTTATCCAAAAGAAAAGTCAACCGTTTGCGGAAACATCTTTCACAAAAAATCAATTTGCCGTTTCTAAAAGCGGCGGAGGTTTCACTCGGTTTTGTCCTCGAAGTCTTTGAGGATTCCGTTTATGCCGTTGAACGAGAGGGTGGCGACCATTTTTGCCAAATCGTCGATTGAACGCTCTCTTGACGAGTTGAACCAGTGCTGAAACACGGTGAACATACCCGATACGACGTAGTCAAGCACGATGTCGAGGGTGGATTCGTCGAGGACGGTGTATTGAGAGATGACTTCTTTGCCGCGCGCTTTGAGGGTTTTGAACAGTTTGGACACGAGGTTAGAGTTGCTTTCGATGGATATGAGATGTTGATAAAAGTCGAGGTCGCTGTTGATGATTCTCGTAAGTTCTGCAAACATCTGATAGGGGTTGTGAAGCAACTCGCTCAGGTTGTGTTCACGCATGACCTGCTCGAAACTGTCGATGATTTTGTTCTCGATTTCGTCGGTGAGGTCGTAAATGCCGCCGTAATAGTTGTAAAACGTTTTGCGGTTGATGTCGGCTCTGTCGGCAATATCTTTGATGGTGATGTCGTTGATATTCTTTTCCGAAAGCAGTTCGGCAAAAGCGCGGTAGATTGCTTTTTTGGTTTTTGCGATACGTCTATCTGTTTTTTTCTGTTCCATATCCGATACTATTTTCGATATTTTCTGGGAATAATACACAATGCGGGTCGAAAGCGTGTTAAAACGGGCGATTTTCGGCAAGATTGCGCAATTTGAAACTATCGAAATCCCTTGTGATTTTTCTTGTTTGTATTATAATACACATATGAGGCATAAGTCAAGATTATCCGATAAAATAATATGCCTTAACAACTAAAAGATTAATTGCAAAGAGAGGATAAAATGAAAGTCGCAATAGTTATAGATATATTTCACGACAAGAGCAAATATATCGTGAAAGACTACAACAATCCTATGGTTTTCCGACTCGACCGCGACCCGTTGGGATTTATCTCGCCCAAGCACAACCAGTTCCACAAGTTGGATCGCCAGAGAAGGTATATGGAAAAGAATTAGTCTTTGCAGACGCAAAGACTATGATGTGCACGCAGTTGCGGAATATTTGAAAACGACCCTTCCACTTGTCATTCAGAGGAGCAATATCGTTGCGACGTAGGAATCAAGGCGAAGCCGCATTTCGCTTCGCTGGATTCTCACGGTCACTCCGTTCCCTCAGAATGACGAGGTGTGTCTTTGCACAGGTGATATGCATGCAGTTGTGGAGTATTTGAAACCGATTCTTCCGCAATTATTAATTATTCATTATTAATTATTAATTAAAAAAACGTGCCGTTAGGCACGTCACCAAGCAGATAATTTGGCGAAACTGCGGCTTGAGTGTTTATCCGTGTTTGAATTAATAGCGCAAATTCTCTGCGCGGTAGAGAAAATAAAATCAAGCAATGCTCTTGACAACACGCAGATTCTGCGTGTTGTCATTGCATTAGCGACGATTTTATTTTAGTTTGCCTAACCCAATCGAATAGCCTTGCGCTTTGCCGAGTTCCTTTGCGCTCTTTTTGTCGAGAAGTTCCACGCAACGAATAAACGTGCAGATTTGCTCGCAAGCGAGGGCGGAATTGTATTTGTCCATATGGTGATTGTCCGCAATCGAGCACAGATAGTCGGGGGCGGTGACGAGTGCTATTTCGGGAATATGCTTGTTGAAAAGGGGTTGACCCTCTCCGAAGTGAAGCATATTGTGACCGCGAAGGGTCATCGTGCGCACGACGTCGCGCTCTTTTATCGCCTCGTAGTAGATATCGTCAACGGTTTTGTTGCCCGTGTACACGATTTCAACGTCAACGGGATTGGTTTGCGTATACACGCCGTCAACGTCTTTCCATTCTGTACAACCGAGATGTTCGACCGCGCAGCCCGCAACCGCTTTCAAGCCGCCTTTTTTGCCTTTCCAAACCTGCTTGTTGTCGGCAAGGAATTTTGAAGTCGCTTGGTCCGTACCCGTGCGGAAAGAGGGCAAGCGGAAGTGTCCCGTGACGAATGCGAAAACGAGATTTCTGTCGGTGGGATGCTTTGTGAAGTATTCCATCATACGCAAAAGACCTATTGCGCCGTTTTCCTCACAGAAGTTGCAACCGTCGGTGTGCGTGTTAATAATAATCGCTTCGTTAGTTTCCTTTTTACCTTTTATAACAGTGTAGAAAGATTGAGTTTTTGCGTTTTCGAGCGTGCCTTCGAGGGTGAGCGTCGCGCTCTTTTTGGCTTTTGCGGCTTCGAGAACGGCTTTTCCGTCCGTTTGGTTGACCCAAACCATAGGCACTTTGAGGTAGTGAAGAATGAAGTTGAGCACTTGACCCTCGACCATTTGGTCGGACATATCTTCCCAAATGCAAATCATACCTTTCATACCGGAAAGTTGCGCCGCCCAGAACGTGAGCAGAGTTTTGACGAAAGAGGTGCTTACGGGGCCTCTGTAACTCTTTTCTATTTCGAGGTCGCTCGGCAAGGATTTACGCTTGTCGAACGCGATTTTACTGCTGATTTTCGAGAGATTTTTAATATGGCAGACGGCGATTTTGCCTCTTGCTCTTTGAAATCCGAGCGGGTGATTGCCGACGACCACGAGTTTGCCGCTCACGCCTTTTTCACTCGTAAGTCCGCTGTAAGGGAAGGGCGATGAAACGTGAACGGGTTTTCCGTCAACTACAAGCGAGCAATTTTTTGCTTCCCAGCGTTTGAAAGTGTAGGGGGTGACTACGCTTTGAAGCCCCATATTTGCGATTTGCGCCTTTATCCATTCGCAAAACTCGTTTTGCGCGTCCGTACCCGTGAGGCGAATCCCAAACGCGTTCATAGTGTTCATATCTTCGTCCACTTTTTTAGGGTCGAAATATTTTGTTACGTCCATAATTTTCTCCTTTCGAATCCGATTTACGATAATTCGTAAAAATTTATCGATATATATGATTTTAACACATTTGTAGGATATGTCAACGCCGAGCGTGGCATAACTTGCATGAAAAAGTGAACGCAAATAAGATAAGAACAAAAAGCGAGTTGCGGTTGCAACTCGCTTTTTGTTCTGAATATTTCCAAACAAAATGATAATTTGACAATTATGCGGCTTCGCTTACGGCTATGCGGTTGTTCGGCATCAGGCGCATAAGGAAGTATTGTATCGTCATCGTAAAACCGACCGAACAAAAGACGTATACTTGCGCAATCGAAGAAATCGGGTAGGGACGGTCGATTATACCTTTGAGATTGGCGTCTTTGATCATAAACAGCGACGATATGAGGACGTATGCAAGCATACCCACCGAAATCATCCCCTGTTTGGGGTTTCTATACAGCGTGGTGAGGAAAAACAATACTTCCGTGACGAAAAACATTATGAATCCCACCATAGCGACTGTGTTGTGGATTTGGCGTAAGTGGGCATATTTTTCGGCAAGTTCGCCCTCTACTTCGAGCCACGGAACCGAAATACCCGCCGTGAGAATCGCAGTGCTTAACAAACTAAGTCCCAAGAACAGAATACGCAACTGTTTCGAGTATTGACCTGCGTCGAGGCACATTTTCATTGCGAGAATAAACCCTGCGACGAACAAAAAGCCGTAAAAAAGGATGGCAGGCATATTATCCTCTCGGTATGCGATGAAAGAGAGCGATTTGTATATGGGGCGTTGTTCGCCGAGTGTGCAGCAAAATGCCGAAATAACAGGGAAAACCACGCACCAAAACGCAATCAGCACGAGTTCCATCAATCGCGAATGTTCCTTTAAGTATTTAGGAAGAGAAGCGTTGTTTTTGAAAACTTTCATAGCAAATCACCTTTTCCATATAATTTATATATTATTTATATCATGCAAATGCGTGAAATTCAACGGCTATGCGCATTTTTTTCACATTAAAACGACGATCTGAGATTTTTCGACAATTTTTGCAATAATTCGGTTGTTCTCGGGCGAGGGGGGAGAAAAGAGTATTTTTGATTTTCGCAATGATTTTGCCCGCCCTTTCGCCTGCGCGCGGATTAGCGCGACGACTTTCAAAAGGCGTGTTGCTCTTATAGGGCTTGAACCTCGAATCAAAGAAATAAAAACCGAGGGATACTCTCAAAAATATGGTGTAGCTTAACTTGTACATCTTGTACACCTTGCTCTTTACATTCGTATAGATTTATGTCATAATATTGTTAACCAAATAGGGATGTAAGATAGTCGAAAGCGAATAATTCAATGGTTTTTACTATCCCGACGGACAAAAAAAAGAAGTCGTTGTTTTTCATATGTTCTATGGCTGCCGCAATATAGGCAAACATCTCGATAAATAGCGACGAACGATAAGAAAAAATACAAGATGACAGTTTTGGAGGTTGCAAATATGATGGTTAAAAAGAAATCGTCTATGATTGTTTGTGTGATGCTTTTGTTGACAATTTGCATCGGGTTGGCTGCTTGTGGAAATAACGACGGCGGAGGAGAAAACCAAAGTCCGCTCCACGATAGTACAAAATGGTTTACAGAAGAAGAACTATCGGCAAAGGGACTTGCCGGTTTGACTGCGCCGACAGGATTGTCGGGAGAGATGAACACAAGCGATGCTTGGTTTAATGACGGATACTCGTTTTCGCAAGTTTGCCCCGACGAAGATACGTTTAAGACGAATGCGGAAACATATTTTTCGTACTTAAAAACGCATTATGACGGAATGTTCGGCAAACCGAGAATCGAAAAAGACAGCATAGATACAAACGAAACCTGGTATATCATAGAACAAAAGAATGCTTTGGCTGACTATTTCGATGATAACCCGAGCAAATTGTACGAGTTCTATTATGTAAGGAACAACACTTTGGATAACGGCTATTTTGTTACAGGCTCGGTCTGGATTTTTGAAATTCGCTATGAATTCGATGTCGATTCCAATGAATACAAATTCAAACTGTTTATCGAAAGCGCCGATTCAACTCGTAACGGGGTTTACAAAAACTATTATAAAATGTGAGCACTACGAATTGAAAGAGAGATGTCATTACAGGGCTTGCGGTTAGAAAAGCACAAAGAAATATCGGATAAAAAAGCATAATAATAAATGCTTTAGGTGAAATGATGATTTTGTCTATCGGAGAAATACTTGCCGATATGATTGGCGAAAAGATTAACGGTGTAACCACGTTCAAAGCGTTTTGCGGAGGCGCGCCGTTCAATCTTGCGGTCAACGCAAAGCAAAGCGGTGCAAAGGTCGGGTTTGTCGGACGTGTAGGCAACGACGTTATCGGCCGTTTCGTTACGGCGGAAGCGCAAAAAGCGAATTTGGATTTTCTCGACATTCAAACGGACGATGAGCGCAACACGACGATTGCTTTTGTTACGCTAACGGACGGAGAACGCGATTTTGCGTTCAATCGTCACGATACGGCAGACTACAATATCGACTTGGATGAAATAGACTTCGGCAAATACGAAGATTTGAGCATTTTGCATCTCGGCTCGCTTATGCTTTCGGAGGAAACCGGCAGAAAGTTTGCCAAAAAGATTGCGAAAAAAGCCAAAGACTTAGGCGTAAAACTCAGTTTCGATATGAACTTCCGCAAGGACATTTATCGCGATTTCGAGGACGCGAAAAAAGCGTATGCGCCGTTTGTCGAGTGCGCTGACATAATCAAGTTTTCAGAAGACGAACTTGCCGATTACACGGGCATACAAGATATGGACAAGGCGGCAGAATCGTTGTACGTCAAAGACAGACTGTTGCTCGTAACTCTCGGAAAAGACGGCAGCGCGTATTATTACAACGTTTTCAAAGGCGTTGTGCCGAGCATAAGCGGTTTGAAATGCGTGGACACAACAGGTGCGGGGGACGCGTTTTTCGGCGCATTCCTTGCGGCAATAGAAGGCAAAGAAATGACAAAAGAAAATCTTGATAATGCCGCAATGAAAGGCAATATCAAGGGCGCAAAAGCCACAGAATTTTACGGAGCAATACAATTATGAGCGATATTAAAAGCATAGTGTCGCAACCTGTATTTTTTGAGCGCAACAGAGTGTACCGCATTTATCACGGCGGCAAACCGTTCAAAGAGATTTTCGCAGACGGTTTCGATGACGGAACGGACAATATGTTCCCCGAAGAATGGGTTGCAAGCAAAGTGAGAGCAATCAACCCCAAGTATTTCGGAAAGCGTGACGGCGTATCCGTTGTGAAAGGCACAGGTTTGTTTTTCGATGATTTGCTCAACGAGCACAAAGAAGAACTTTTGGGCAACCGCAAATACGATTGCCTTGTCAAATTTTTGGACAGCGCAACGAGATTGCCCTTCCAAGTGCATCCGACAAAAGACTTTTCGAGAAAATACTTCAATTCGGAATACGGCAAGACGGAAGCGTGGCTCGTGATTGCGACTCGTCCGGGCGCAAAACTCTATTTCGGATTCAAAGACAAAATAACGAAAGAAGAATTGTCCGCGCTCGAAGAACGCAGTGAAGTCGAAAAAGACATAATGGGCAATCTTCTTGCAGGCGTAGAAGTGCAAGTGGGCGATTTGTGGCTCATCCGCGCGGGACTTATCCACGCAATAGGCGCAGGTTGCACGATTATAGAAGTGCAAGAACCGACGGATTTCACCATTCAACCCGAACGTTGGTGCGGAGATTATCACATCAGTTACAACGAAGAATACATCGGACTCGATAAGGACGTTGCACTCGACGCAATCAATTACGACATATACGGCGACGCGGCAAAGGCATATGCAAAAGTATCGCCAAAGACCGTTGTCGATACGGAAAAATACAAGAAAGAAGTGCTTATCGGCTATGACGATACGCCTTGCTTTGCGGAAGTGCGTCATACCGTTCAAAACGGCGGAAGTTTCGTTATGAGTTACGCGCCGGCAGTGTATATCTGCCTCGAAGGTAATGGGCAAATCGTCGGCGAAAACTACAAAAAAGATATAAAACGCGGCGATTATTTCTATCTTCCGTACGTTGCGGAAGGTAAATACGGCATCGTATCCGATACGAAAGCGGTGCTTGTGGAGTGCTTGCCGAGCAAGCAAGATTGACGTTTTTTATAGAATATAAAACGGAAAAACAACCGCAAATCAAAGACAAAAACCGCAAATAATCAAGCGTTATTTTGGCGTTTGAAAGGCAAATGAAAGTATAGCGCGCACAAAAAATTCGACAAACAATGCTAAACGAATTTTGCGCGCATATCTTTTATTATGCGAAAAATGGCGAAAGACAATATCATCGTCGTATGTACGATAGTGCTGTGTTTTATGATTACGCTTGCGCTGTGTCTGTCCTTTTCGGAAGGCGGACTTTTGAAGGTATTCAACAAGGTTGAAAGCGAGTCGCAGACGGTGTGGGGGATTGCTTGCGGCGGATATTCGACGGTGGCTTTGGCGCGGCAAAGTGCGGAAATGATAAGGTCGCGCGGCGGCGCGGGATACGTTGAAAGCGGCGATAAAATCGAGATTGTGTACGCGGTGTACAAAAGCGAGGACGAGGCAAACGCCGTCCTTGCAAAACTGTCGGACAAAAGTTTGTACATAAAAAAATACGACATAGCAAAAGGCAGTTTCAAGTGGTGCAAGGACGAAATGAAAAGCGCGGTTGAAAGTGCGCTCGGTTATTTTCAAATTGCGTTCGACAAGATGTTCGAGTGCTCGGATTCGCTCAATGCGGGCAGTATCGGGATTGACGACGCAAAGACGGAAATTAAGGTTTTATACACACAAATCGAAGATATAAAGTCCGCTTTTTATCAAAACGTTGCAAATTCAAACGACGAACGCATAACCCAAATCAAACTCGGTTTGGTGACGACTCTCGCGCTTTTGGATAATATAGATTTTTCAAAATCCGCCGCTTCGGTCACCTCGTCGATAAGATATCAACTCGTTCAACTCGTGCTTTGCAGGCAAGCGTTGATGAATGATTTATAAAAGTTTTTTATTCTTGCCATATTAGATTATTTAGTTTATAATACTTTTTATGGCATATACATCATTATATCGCAAATATCGTCCCGACACCTTCGACAAGGTTATCGGGCAGGATCACATTGTGCGTACGCTTAGGAATCAGATTGCTCACAACAACGTCGGACACGCGTACATTTTCACCGGCACGCGAGGCACGGGCAAAACTTCCGTCGCCAAAATTTTTGCGCGCGCGGTGAATTGTCTTTCGCCGCTTGCGGACGGTTCGCCGTGCGGAAAGTGCGAAAACTGCGTGGAACTTGCGTCAAATTCAAATTTCGATATTCTCGAAATCGACGCCGCGTCCAACAACTCTGTCGACCAGATAAGAGAGTTGACGGACAAAATAGGTTTTCCGCCGACGGTGGGCAAGTACAAAGTCTACATCGTAGACGAAGTTCATATGCTCTCCAAAGCCGCTTTCAACGCATTGCTCAAGACGCTGGAAGAACCGCCGTCGCACGCGATTTTCATTCTCGCAACGACGGAAATTCATCAAATACCCGCAACGATTTTGTCGAGGTGCTTGCGCTTCGATTTCCGACTTGTGCCAAACGGCGTTATCGCAAAACGTATTCGCGACATCTTTGACGACATAAACGTAAAATACGAAAGCGAGGCGGTTGACCTCATTGCTTCGGCAGGCGCGGGAAGCGTGCGCGACGCGTTGTCCATTGCGGATATGTGTGTGAGTTATTGCGACTCGAACGTGACCTACAACGGCGTGCTCGAAGTGCTTGGCGCGGCAGACCCGAAGAAACTGCAATCGCTTGCCGCCGCAATCGCGGACGGCGATACGGACAATGCTTTGCAAGAAGTTGCAAATCTTTGCGACCTCGGAAAGAGCGTGCCTATTCTCGCGCAAGACCTTGCAACGCTGTTTAGAAACGTGCTGTATATCAAAAACTGTTCGAGCGCAAAGAGTTTGCTTGCTTTGCCCGAAGCGATATATTCGTCCCTTGCCGAAATGGCAAAGAAGTACTCGACGGAAAAGTGTATGAGCATAATGAAGATTTTTTCATCGCTCGAAGGCGAATTCCGTTACAGTGCGCAACATCGCATACTGTTCGAGGCGGCAGTCGTGCTTGCGGCGAGCGGCGGCGATAGGGACGTAAAGGTCGAGGAACTGCAAATGCGAGTGACTCGGCTCGAAAAAATGCTTGCAAACGCGAGAAAATCGGATTTTGAGTCGGCACCTGTCGTGACGGATGCGAGGCAGGTGTGGCTCAGAGTAGCATCCGAACTTCGACAAGACGGCTACACGCTTCTTGCTCTGTCCACTCAGGACGCGCTGTTTGAAATGACGGACGACGAGTATCACGTCAAAGTCGCGGACGCGGCAACGCTCAATTTGCTCGACGACAAGAAAAACCGCGACGCGATAAACAAGGCTTTCAAAAGCGTGGATTCGCATCGCAAACTCGTCATCGAAACAGAGAGACATCTCGACGAGGACAAGGCGTTGCCGTTTGTCAAAGAGATGTTCGGCTCGCTTTTGGAAATCAAATAACAACGACAAAAATACGGTAAAAACGGCGCATAGCGCACAAAAATATTAAAAAATATCGAAATATTCGGAGGAACGAACAATGGGATACGGCGGCGGATTTGGCGGCGGTAATATGCAACAACTTATGAAACAAGCGCAAGCAATGCAAAGAAAATTGCAAGAAGCGCAACAAGAAATCGCGGAAACCGAAGTTACGGGCAGCGCGGCAGGCGGTATGGTAGAAGTGACTCTCACGGGTGACAAAACGCCGGTGTCTGTTACGATAAAACCCGAAGCGGTTGACCCCGACGACGTCGAAATGCTCGAAGATATGGTGCTTGCCGCACTCAACGACGCAACGCAACAAGCGGACAAATTGTCCAAAGACATGCTCGGACCTTTGGGCGGAGCAGGCGGACTGTTCTAAGTGAGCGTTTACTAACTGACTTCGCTTGAGAATTAATAATGAATAATTAATAATTAATAATTGAGGAAGGCGAAGCCTTATCTGAAAACTTCAATGCACATCGCATTAAAAGTCTGGTAAAACGTGCTACATAAAAGATAAAAACAGCCGAACGCACAAAATATTGAGAGTATGAACGAAAAAGAAAAAGCGATACAAAATAAGTCGTTCGATTTTTCAATCAGAATAGTCAAACTGTATCGGCATTTGAAAGATATAGACGAACGACCGATTTTTGAACAGTTATTGCGAAGCGGAACAAGTATAGGTGCAAATATCGCAGAGTCGCAATATGCCGCTTCGCTTGCCGATTTTGTAAATAAGTTGCAAATCGCGCTCAAAGAAGCGCACGAAACGAAATACTGGCTGAATCTTTTGTTTGCGTGCGATACTCTCAATAAAAAAGAATATGACAGCATCTCTTTCGATTGCGACGAACTTATAAAATTGCTAACTGCAATTATCACGACGACAAAGGGCGTCGGAACGAATAAAGTTTGAAATAAGGAATTAGTTTTTAATAATCGATAATTTTTGGATTTACCACAATTATTAATTATTAATTATTAATTATTAATTAAATGAAGTACATCGAACCACTTGCAAGACTTATTGCACAATTATCCAAACTTCCGTCCGTCGGCGAAAAGACGGCGGCTCGTTATGCATATGCGATTCTCAATTCGCCCGACGACGAAGTGAACGAACTTGTCGACGCAATACGCGAAGTGAAACAAAACGTTCACTTTTGCAAAATCTGCGGCAACTATACCGAAAACGAGATTTGCGACATTTGCGCAACTCGCAAACCTACCACGATTTGCGTTGTCAAAGAACCCAAAGACATCGTCGCTCTTGAAAAAGTCAAGGATTTCAAAGGCGTATATCACGTTTTGGGCGGCGTAATTTCGCCAATGGAACATATCGGTCCGAACGATATACGAATCAAGGAATTGTTATCCCGACTCGACGGCGTCGAAGAAGTCATTCTTGCCACAAACCCCGACGTCGAAGGCGAAGCGACCGCAATGTACATCGCACGCCTCATCAAGCCTATGGGAATCAAAGTTACCCGTATCGCGCGGGGATTGCCCGAGGGTAGTGTGATTGAGTATGCGGATGAAAGCACTCTGTCCCGCGCCCTTTCTTCCCGAATCGAGTTGTAAGCGCGCT
>UMHQ01057155.1_pt1 | contig 64312 bp, 72 predicted proteins | sample 1965531 | NCBI WGS metagenome assembly UMHQ01 (sample SAMEA4836098, study PRJEB28245) | human gut metagenome | biome: gut microbiome; material: fecal sample | place: Denmark | collected 2008 | reverse complement strand
GCGAAGCGATATGTCCGAGCGGACGCCTCGTCCCGTCCCCGCGCCGCCCCGCCACGACCTATCTTTCCAGCTGAGAAATGAGCTCCTCGACCACGGCCAGGCAGTCGCCTACGACCTTGTAGCCGGCCACGCCAAAGATGGGGGCGTCGGGGTCCTCGTTCACGGCGACGATGGTCTCGGCGCCGGAGATGCCCGCGAGATGTTGGATGGCACCGGACACGCCCAGGCTCACGAGCAGGCGCGGCGCCACCGAGACGCCCGTCTGGCCCACCTGGTGCGAGTAGTCGAGCCATCCCGCCTCCACGACGGGCCTCGTGCAGCCAATCTCGCACGTGCAGCCCAGGCGCTGGCCAAGAAGCTCTGCCAGCCGCTCCACGCGCGCAAGCGCCTTCTTGCTGCCGATGCCGCGGCCCACCACCACGAGGGCCTCCGCGTCCGTGATCGAGGCGCCATCGCCGGCCTTCTCGCGAGAGAGCACGTGGACGCGCCCGTAGACCGCCGCGTCGAGAAGCACGTCGGTCACGGGGAGCTCGCCCACCTCGCGAGGCTCCGGCGCCGGGAAGATTCCCGGGCGCACGGTGGCCATCTGGGGACGGTTGTTCGGGCACACGATCGTGGCCATGAGGTTGCCGCCAAAGGCCGGGCGCGTCTGCTGGAGCAGGCCCGTCTCGCGGTCCATCTCGAGAATCGTGCAGTCGGCCGTGAGGCCCGTCTGCAGCGTCACGGCGACGCGCGGCGCGAGCTCGCGGCCAAAGTTCGTGGCGCCGTAGAGGATGACCTCGGGCTTTCGCTCAAGCGCAAGGGCGCACAGCCAGGCGGCGAAGCACTCGACGTCCGTGTGCGCCAGGCGGTCGTCGCACGTGCGCAGCACCTCGTCGGCACCGGCGGCCACGAGGGCACGCGCGTTAACGTCGTCCGCATCGGAGTGCTCGCCCAAAAGGGCCACGAGCCTGCAGCCACGCGCGTCCGCCAGCTCGCGCGCCTTGCCCACGAGCTCAAGGGCCACGCCCAGCACGGCTCCGTCGGACCCCACCTGCGAGAACACCCAGATGTCGTGGTAACCCGAGGTATCGGCGCCAGGCTCGTCGCGCTCGATCGAAAGCGCCCCCACCGGGCACGTGTCCACGCACATGCCGCAGCTCACGCAGCCGTCCAGCACACAGGCGCGACGGTCAACCACCTCGATGCCGCCACTTGCGCACACGCGCTCGCAGCGATGGCATCCCACGCACTTCTCGGCGTTGACAACAAGTCCGCTCATCGCGCGACCTCCTCAAACAGCCCAAGCAGCGCCGTGGCCTGCTCGGCCGGCGTGCCCGATATCGTCACGGCCTCGTTGCTCCGCTCAGGCACGAACGAGCGCACCACCTGCGTGGGCGAGCCGGCAAGCCCGCAGCATGCGGGGTCGGCCCCGAGCTTGGTCGCGTCGATCACGCGCACCTCGGCGTCGGCCGCCGCGCGCACGCCCGCGATGCTCGGCATCCGCAGCGTCGCCACATCCTTCGTCACGGTGAGCACGGCCGGGAGCGGCACCTCGACCACCTCGGAGCCCTCGTCGGTGTCGTGGCGAACCACCACGCGGTGATCGCTCGCCTCGAGCACCTCGGACACGCTCGTGACGCACGGGACGCCAAGAATGCCACCGAGCTCGGGGCCGATCTGGGCGGTGTCGCCGTCAACGGCCATCTTGCCGCACAGCACGAGGTCGGCGTCTCCCAGCTCGTCGAGGCCCATGGAGAGCGCGTAGGACGTCGCGAGGGTGTCCGCGCCGGCAAACGCGCGGTCGGAGAGCAAAAGCGCGTCATCGGCACCGCGCGCAATGGCGTCGCGGAGCAGCCGGCACGTGTCCGGGATGCCCATGGACAGCACGGAGACGCGTCCGCCGAGCTCGCCCTTGAGCGCGAGCGCCACCTCGAGCGCCGCCGTGTCGAACGGGTTGGCGACGGACTGCCTGCCGTCGCGCACGATCGTGTTGGTCTTGGGGTCCATGCGGACCTCGGTGGTGGAGGGAACCGCCTTCATGCAGACGATGGTCCTCATGCGCACTCACCGCCCTTCTCGCCCACGCCGGGCTCCGCGGACAGGCCCGCCATGGCGTCGAGCAGCTCCTCGCCAAACAGGTTGCCGCGGCCCAGCTGGCCTGCCGGATCGAGCTCGAGCTTGAGGCGCGCCATCTCGCGGATGTGCTCGGGCCCGTACATGGTCTCCAGAAAACCGCGCTTGATCTTGCCCACGCCATGCTCGGCAGACACCGCGCCGCCCATGCACGTGACCTCGCCCGCCCAGCGCGAGAACAGCTCCTTGCCCGCGGCAAAGTCCGCGCTATCCCTGGGCAGGACGTTCACGTGCAGGTGGTTGTTGCCGATGTGGCCCCACGCGGCGCTCTCTAGGCCCGCCTCGGCGAGCGTGGAGCGGTAGAGGTCGATGACGTCATGCAGGCGCTCGTCGGGCACGGACATGTCGCTGCCGAGCTTCGTGATCGCCGGGTCGGTGCGGCGGCGCTCGTCGATGAGCATGTTCACGCTCTCGGGCACCGCATGGCGGAAGAAGCGCTGGCACTCGCGGTCGACGTCCGTGCGCGCCACCCACGTGTCCGCCTCGCTGGCACCGGCCGCCGCCATGGCGTCACCAATGGCAAAGAGCTCGGCGGCCGCCTCGTCCTCGTCTGCGCAGTCGAGCTCCACGTAGACGCAGCAGGCAAAGCGCTCGTCCACGGCCGGCAGGCTCGCGAACGCGGCGCTGTTCTTGCGCTGCGAGCGCAGGATCGAGAGCGCCCCGGCGTCGAAGTACTCGATGGCCGCGGCGTGCCCAAGCGCGGGCCGCACGGCCACCGTGAAGTCCAGTGCGACCTTCTCGGACTCGAAGAAGCAGCTCACGCCCCACACCACGGCGGGGGCGGCCATGAGCGCAAGCTCGACCTCGGTGACGACGCCCAGCGTGCCGTCGCTTCCCACGAACAGGTCGAGGGCATCCATGTCGTCTGCCACGTAGTAGCCCGACGCGTTCTTGGTGGCGGGCATGGCGTACGTGGGCAGGTCCAGGGACAGCTCGCGGCCGCCCTCCGTGGAAAGCTGCAGCGTGCGACCACAGGCATGCACCTGGCCACGGCGCAGCGCCACGATGTCGCCGTCTGCCAGCACCACGCGCAGGGCGCTCACGTGCGGACGCACGGGGCCATAGCCGTAGCTGCGGGCGCCGGAGGCGTTGCAGGCCACCATGCCGCCGATGCAGGCGCTCGTCTCGGTGGGGTCCGTGGGGAAGAACTGCTCGGGCCCGGCGTACATCTCGTCCAGGACGCACAGGTCCTCATCGGCCCAGCCGGCCGTGGGAACGGCCTTGTTGGCAAGCGCCTTGCGCAGGTTTGCCAGCACGACGCCCGGTTGCACGCGCAGGCAATACGTCCCGTCCTCGTCGCGGCGCAGACCCAAGACCTTGTCCATGCGGCTCAGGTTGAGCACGTGCCCGCCGTGGGGCACGGCTCCGGCGGCAAGGCCGGTGCGCGCGCCCTGCACCGTCACGGGCACGGACGCCGCGTGGAGGCCGCGCAGCACGTCTCGGACTTCATCCTCGCTGGTGGGAAAAGAGATGATCTCGGCCTCGCCCACCGTGCGTGACTCGTCGCGCACGTACTCCTCGAGCTCGGGGCCAAGCGGCTTGATAAGCGTCATACGCAGTACCTCTCCGTGAACGGGGCGCTTCCGGCCCCGGCGCGTCGAGACGGACTCGGGCGCGGTTCACCCCGTCCCATCTGGTTGTGCATCAAAGATAAACGGGGCGTATTGCCGCGGCGTTTCCAGAAGAAGACCGTTAGATGCAAGAAGCTCGCACGCATTCGCCCCAAAAGGCGGCATAATGGTTCGAAAACCTCATGGGCGGCGGACGGGGTTGCCGCGCGCCCACAACGACGTCAGGAGGAACCGCCGCATGAAGGAGCTCGAGGACCGCATTCGTCAGGACGGCATCGTTCGCGAGGGCAACGTCCTGAAGGTGGACAGCTTCCTCAACCACAAGTGCGACGTCTCCTTGTACAACAAGATGGGCGCCGAGTGGGCCCGCCTGTTCGCCGGCAAGCACGTCGACAAGATCTTGACCATCGAGTCCTCCGGCATCGGTATCGCCTGCGTCGCCGCCACCCACTTTGGCAACGTCCCGGTGGTGTTCGCCCGCAAGACCGAGTCCAAGAACCTCGACGGCGAGCAGTACCGCACGCAGATCAAGAGCTACACGAAGGGCCGCACCTACGAGGTCATCGTGGCCAAGCGCTTCCTCGAGCGTGGCGAGCACGTCATCATCCTCGACGACTTCCTGGCCATGGGCTGCGCGCTCAGGGGCCTGCTTGAGATCTGCGAGGAGGCCGGCGTCATCGTCGAGGGCATCGGCATCGCCATCGAGAAGGGCTTCCAGCCGGGCGGCAAGACGCTGCGCGAGGAGGGCTACCAGGTGGAGAGCCTCGCCATCGTGAAGTCCATGAACGCCGAGACGGGCGAGATCGAGTTCGAGTAGAGCCAGGGCCTGTTGGGCAACGAGAGCTACACGCTGTACGTGAGATGCGGGGACGAGCGCCTGGGCGCCGTCCCCGTTTGCGTGACGCGCAAGCGCGTGAGAAACCTCAACCTGCGCGTCCATGGCGACGGCAGCGTCGTGGCGAGCGTCCCGTGGCACACGTCACGCGAGCGGGCGCAGCAGTTCCTCGACGCGCACGCGGCATGGATCTTCTCGCGTGTCTCGAACAAGGCGGAGCGGCAGGGCAGGCGCGAGAACGACTCACCCGCCTATGCCCTGTGGGGCCGCGAGCTGCGCACGGAAGACGGGCACGCGCCCAGCGCAGAGGAGCTCGACGCCCTGTGGCGACGTGAGGTCGAGCGGGCGCTGCCCGGGGTCATCGCGCGCATGGAGCCGCTCGTTGGGGCCCATGCCACGTCGTGGCAGCTGCGGGCCATGAGCAGCAGGTGGGGCTCGTGCACACCCGCCCGCGGCAGCATCCGCATCAACGTACGCCTGGCCGCCTACCCGCCCGAGTGCCTGGACTACGTGGTTGCCCACGAGCTCGCGCACCTTCTCGAGCCCTCGCACAACGCGCGCTTCCACGCCATCGTGGCTCGCGCCATCCCAGACGAGCGCGCCGTCCGCGCTCGCCTTCGCCAGCCACCCGCATCACGGTGACAGTTTGACCCCGTCCCCAAGTGTCACGGCGACAGGTGGGGACGGGGTCGCTTTGTCACCGCCATCGCCGCTGTCACTTGAACCCGCAGGTGAGATGCATCATTGTGGGGAGCAGTCAACCGAGAGGAGCCGCCATGCCAGGCAAGCGCACGGACGTTATCAGCTGGGACGAGTTCTTCATGCGCGTCGCCATCGCCGCGAGCATGCGCAGCAAGGACCCAAACACGCAGGTGGGAGCCTGCATCGCAGACGCCAACCACCGCATCCTGTCCGTGGGCTACAACGGCACGCCCTCCGCGCTCAACGACGACGAGTTCCCCTGGGAGACCACGGACGACCCCCTGCTCGACAAGCACAGCTACGTGATTCACGCCGAGGCCAACGCCATCCTCAACTACCGCGGTTCACTCAAGGACCTCGACCACGCCACCGTCTACGTCACGCTCTTCCCCTGCCACGAGTGCGCCAAGACCCTCGTGCAGGCGGGCATCGGCGAGGTCGTCTACCTGGGCGACAAGTACGAGGGCACGCAGGACAACCTCATTTCCAAGCGCATCCTCGACACCTGCGGCGTCACGTATCGCCAGGTCTCGATCGGCGACTAGCCCGCGGGGCAGACGAGCCCTCCTCATACCACCCAAGATTAGCGAGGTCACAGCATGGCAGAGACAGACGAGCACACCCACGACCACGCCTGCGAGGCGGGCGGCTGCCACATCCCCGTGGGCGAGGCACCCGAGAACATCCCCGAGGAGGAGCTGCTCTATGACCTCGCAGACCTGTTCAAGGTCTTCTCGGACACCACGCGCATCAAGATCCTGTTCACGCTCATGGGCCGCGAGCTGTGCGTGGCAGACATCGCCGACGAGACGGGCACCACGCAGAGCGCCGTCTCCCACCAGCTGCGCACGCTCAAGCAGGCGCACCTCGTGAAGTTCGAGCGAGACGGACGCAACATCGTCTACTCGCTCGCCGACGACCACGTCTACACCATGCTCAACGTGGGTCTCAGCCACATCTGCGAGTAGGGACCGGCGCTTTGGCGCCCTTCTCGGCCACGCAAGTCGTGAGCGCTGCAAATCAGACACTTTCGGCCCATGTGGCCGCCACTTAGTGACCGATTTGCAGCGCTCACGGCATCTCCCGGGATTCCCGTTGACATATGAGCGGCCGCTCATATAATGAAAGCCATCAGGACATATGAACGGTTGCTCAGATGTTCCCATGGGCAGCGCAACGGCCGAAAGGACCCACCATGAAGAAGGCATTCAAGCTCGACGAGATCGACTGCGCCAACTGCGCCCGCGAGCTTCAGGACGAGCTCGCCAAGCTCAATGGCGTCAAGTCCGTCTCCGTGAACTTCATGACGCAGAAGCTCACACTCGAGGCCGACGACGCCGAGTTCGAGGACGTCCTCCAGCGCGTCGTCGACTACACGGCCGACGCCGAGCCCGACTGCGAGATCATCCGCTAGCATCCCCTCCCCTGCCGCCTGGCCCCGCGCCGGCAGCAGGGGCTTTCTCTATGCTAATATATGAACGGTTGCTCATACGTTCATCAAAAAGACTGGGAGCGCACAATGGCCAGCAGCACCGCAAAGCCCAAGAAGAAACGCCGCAAGAAGGAGTCGATGCAGCACAAGCGCAACCGCATCCTTCTCGCCCTGGCGATCTTCGCCGTCGTCTACGCCGCAGACGAGCTCGGGGCGCTCGCCTCCATCTTTGGCGAGCCCGGCGCGCTCTATGCGAGCTTCATCCTGTTCCTCGTCCCCTTCGTCATCGCGGGCCACGACGTGCTCGAGAAGGCCTGGAACAACATCCGCAAGGGCAAGGCCTTCGACGAGAGTTTCCTCATGGCCGTCGCCACGATCGGCGCGTTTGCCATGATCTTGTTCCCCAATGCAGACCCGCACATGGCCGAGGGCGCGGCCGTCATGCTGTTCTACCAGGTAGGCGAGCTGTTCCAGGCCTACGCCGTGGGCAAGAGCCGCAAGTCCATCTCTGACATGATGGACATCGCCCCCGACTTCGCCAACGTCGAGAACGACGCCGGCGAGCTCGAGCAGGTCGACCCCGACGAGGTGGCCGTGGGCACCGTCATCGTCATCAAGCCCGGCGAGCGCGTTCCCATCGACGGCACGATCGTCGACGGCAGCTCCCAGCTCGACACCGCCGCCCTCACTGGCGAGTCAATGCCGCGCCACGTCGACGCCGGCGACGACGTCATCTCCGGCTGCATCAACATGACGGGCCTTCTGCGTGTGCGCACCACCAAGCCCTTCGGCGAGTCCACGGTGAGCCGCATCCTCGAGCTCGTGGAGAACGCGAGCGAGAAGAAGGCCCGTACCGAGAACTTCATCACCCGCTTCGCCCGCGTCTACACGCCCGCCGTCACGGGAGCCGCCGTGGCACTCGCCCTCATCGGCGGCCTCGCCACGGGCGCCTGGGCAGACTGGATCTTGCGCGGCCTCACGTTCCTCGTCGTCTCCTGCCCGTGCGCGCTCGTCATCTCCGTGCCCCTGTCGTTCTTTGGCGGCATCGGCGGCGCGTCGAAGATCGGCGTGCTCGTGAAGGGCTCCAACTTCCTCGAGGCGCTCTCCGAGGTCGACACCGTGGTGTTCGACAAGACCGGCACGCTCACGAAGGGCGAGTTCAAGGTCGTGGCGACCCACCCCGAGTCCGGCTTCACCGAGGAGGACCTCCTCGAGCTCGCGGCCCACGCCGAGGCCTTCTCGGACCACCCCATCGCCGTGAGCGTGCGCGAGGCGTACTCCGGCACGCTCGACCCCAAGCGCGTGAGCGAGTCGGGCAACGAGGCGGGCCACGGCGTCACGGCCACGATCGACGGCCACCGCGTCCTCGTGGGCAACGAGAAGCTCATGGCCAAGGTGGGCGTGGACGCCCCCAGCTGCGAGGTCGTGGGCACGATCTTGCACGTGACGGTCGACGGCGCCTACGCCGGCCACATCGTGATCGCCGACGTCGTGAAGGACGACGCCGCCCAGACCATCGCCGACCTGCACTCGGTGGGAATCCGCCGCTGCGTCATGCTCACGGGAGACCGCAAGGAGGTCGCCGCCGACGTTGCCGAGAGGCTCGGCCTAGACGAGTTCCACGCGCAGCTGCTCCCCGCCGACAAGGTCGAGCAGGTCGAGCGCCTTCTCGCCTCCGAGGGCGACAAGCGCAAGCTCGCGTTCGTGGGAGACGGCATCAACGACGCGCCCGTGCTCACGCGCGCCGACGTGGGCATCGCCATGGGCGCCATGGGCTCGGACGCCGCCATCGAGGCCGCCGACGTCGTCCTCATGGACGACAAGCCCTCCAACATCGCGCGCGCCATCCGCGTGGCCCGCAAGACCATGCGCATCGTGTGGCAGAACATCGTGTTCGCCCTGGCCGTGAAGCTTCTCATCCTCGTGCTTGCGGCCCTGGGCATCGCGAACATGTGGCTCGCCGTGTTCGGCGACGTGGGCGTGGCCATCATCGCCATCCTGAACGCCATGCGCGCCATGAACGTCAAAGACGCGTAACCATGCCATTGCATGCCATTGTGCCATTGGGGACGGGTTCCACTGGCAGGTTCCGGCAGACCTGCCAACAGGACCCGTCCCCAATGGCAGGCTGCGATGCCGAGCAAGATCAAAAAAGCCTCCCGCGAGTCGCTGCGGGAGGCTTTTCTTTTGGGGATGCTCCCCCGTGTGGGGCCACGGGGGAGCGAAAGGAAGGAAGGTACTGAATTCATACCCTCCCAAAGGCCCTCAAACGGGCGGCACGGCGACTTCACGCCACCGCCACGCACCCGTCACGCCAGCGCCACATTCCGTGCACAGGCGCTCCACACACGAACGGCCAGGGCTAGTCCTCGACGGCGACAAGCTCGATCTCGAAGTTGAGCGGCTTGCCGGCAAGCTCGTGGTTTGCGTCCACGACGAGCTTGGAGGGCGTCACCTCGACGATGCGGGCGGGCACGAGCTGGCCGCCGGGGCCGTGCAGGCCCACCTGGTCGCCCACGGCCGCGCGCTCCATGCCCTGGGTCTGCTCGCGGCGGATCGTGAAGACGAGGTTGTCGTCGTGCTCGCCATAGGCCTCGCTCGGGGCCAGGTGGACGGTCTTCTTCTCGCCCACGGCCATGTCGGCCACGGCAAAGTCGAAGCCGGGGATCATCTGGTGCGCGCCGCAGGTGAAGTCGAGCGTCTCGCCGCGATCGTAGCTGCTGTCGAACTGGGTGCCGTCGTCGAGCGTGCCGCGGTAGTTGACCTTGACCTTCTTGCCGATGTTGGACATGCGTCCCTCTCAATCTGTGCCATCCGGCGGCTCGCGTGGCGCGCCACCGGGAGAAAACAACCGTGCAAGCATAGCACCCCGCGCGAGGCAAACGCCCAGTTGGGTATAGTTGTGAGGTCATTCGAAACGAAAGGTTCGCCCATGTCCTCATCCCAGAAGACCGTCAAGATCATCAGCTTCCTGCTGTTCGCCGTCGCCGTGCTGTTCTACGTCGTGGGCGGCGTCATGCTCGCCGGCGCGGGCTCACTCGATGACTCCGCGAGGAGCACCGCCTTCGCGCTCAGCATGTTGCTGTTCTTCGAGGGCCTCGTCTACATCGTCTACGCGGGCCTCGGCATCCGCGGCGCCAACAACCCGCGCAAGATCGGCGGCTTCCGCGTCCTGAGCGTGTTCGCCATCGTCATCGACGCGCTCAACATCGGCTCGTCGGCCATGTCGAACCCCGCCTCACTCGCGCAGCCCACGAGCCTCATCGTTTACGCATCGCTCGCGCTCTCCGTCGCCGGCTTCGTCGCGTCCGGCAGGATCGTCAAGGAGCTCGACCGCTAGGGCCTCGCCCGGCGCGCCATACGGGCCCCTCACCGGGCCATGAGCCCAGCAACAGCACATTTCACATAAGATGGACGGGTCACGGCCTGGGGAGTTGCCGTGACCCGTTTTTTCATGCGCCGCAAGCGATGCACGGGCCCGTCCACGGCGCGACAAAAGAGGGAGGAAACGATGCTCTTCGACGTCTATGGCACCAACGCACCGTTCCAGTGGCTTGGCTGGGTCCTCGTGTTCGTTGGCCTCATCCTCGCCAACGAGTTCGCGCGTCGTTCCAAGGTTGGCGGACTCATCATGTTCGGCGCCCTGCCCATCGCCATGACCGTCTACTGCGTGGCCATCGGCATCGGCGTGGCACAGGGAGCCGAGTGGGCACTCAACAACCCCACGCACGTCTACCAGAACAGCTGGTTCCACTACGCCAAGGTCTACGCGGCACTCGCCGGCTGCCTGGGCTTCATGGTCATCAAGTACAAGTGGGGCAGGCTCGGCCGCGCCCACTGGTTCCGCGCCTGGCCGTTCGTCATCGTGGCCATCAACATCCTGATCGCGGTGTGCTCTGACTTCGAGAGCGCCTACCACTTCTTCGCGCTCGGCGAGACCACCTGGGTCACGTCCGAGGGCGCCACGCAGCTCGCCGGATGGAACAACGTGTTCAACGGCATCGCCGGCATCATCAACATCTTCTGCATGACCGGCTGGTGGAGCGTCTACGCGTCCAAGGACGAGGCGGACATGCTCTGGCCCGACATGACGTGGGTCTACATCATCGCCTATGACATCTGGAACTTCTGCTACACGTACAACTGCCTGCCCACGCACTCCTGGTTCTGCGGCTTTGCGTTGCTGCTGGCCCCCACCGTGGCAAACTTCTTCTGGAACAAGGGCGGCTGGATCCAGAACCGCGCCTTCACGCTTGCCATCTGGTGCATGTTCGCGCAGGTGTTCCCCTACTTCCAGGAGCAGTCCGTCTTCGTGACGCACTCCACGCTCAACCCCACCTCCGCACTCGTGGTCTCCGCACTCGCGCTCGTGGCAAACGTGGCGGCCATCATCTACATCGCCTACCGCGCCAAGAAGCTCGGCGTGAACCCCTACAAGACCGATGTCTTCAAGGGCACGCGTGACTGGGAGCAGGCCACGGCCCGTCGAGAGCCCGCCGAGAACGACCCCGCGCTCACGGCATAACATCTCAAACAAGGCTCAACGCAACGGCCCCGTCCCCGGCGACACCTGGGGACGGGGCCGTCTTTGTCACCGCGCGGCGAGATGACGGTGGCGGGACGGGGCCGTCTTTGTCAACGCAGCACTACAGCTCCACACGCCTCGTGGCCACGCGGCCGACGAGCGCCGGGGAGTGCGAGACAAGCACGAGGCCCCACCCATCGCGCTCCTGAAGACCGAGAAGCACATGCCACAGCTCCGCCTGCGTCACGGCGTCGAGCATGGCCGTTGACTCGTCGGCGATGAGGTAGTGCGGCCGCGCGGACAGCGCGCGCACCATGGCGAGGCGCATGAGCTCGCCGCCGCTCAGCTCGTGCGGGCGCCGCGCGAGCCACTCCCCGCGCACACCAAACGAGCCGAGAAGCTCGTCCGCGCGCGCACGCGCGCTCGCCTCGCCCGCTCCGGCAGCCTCTCCCAGGCTCTGCCCAAGCCGCACCCGCGGGTCAAATGCCAGCTCGGGGTGCTGGGGCAGCAGCTGCACGGGGCTTGCCTCGCCCCGCAGGCGCGCAACGGGACGCACGGGCTCGCCGTCCCCAAGAACGCACCCAGACGAAGGCACCAGATAGCCAGCAAGCAGTTGGCACAGCGTCGTCTTTCCGCGGCCAGACGGAGCCGTGAGCGCCACGCGCTCCCCCGGCCCCACAGAAAGGCTCAGGTCCCGGTACAGCTCGCGCCCACACGGGTAGCGAAAGGAGATGTCTCGTGCCTCGAGGCTCATCGGGTCACCTCCAGATCGTCGCCAACCGTACCAGACGTCGCAAAGTCATGGCCCGGCAGCGCATGCCACAGGGCACGTGAGAAGGGATGCCTCAGCAGCTCCGGGGTCGAGAAGCTCCCCACGCCCGTCTCCTCCACGACCGTGCCATCCCGGAATACCGCCACGCGATCCGCAACGCGCAGCGCAAGCTCGATGTCGTGCGTGATGAGCAGCACGCCGCCGCCCGCGTCCGCAAAGGCGCGCAGGTCGTCGAGGGCGTGCGCCGCGAGGTCGAGGTCGAGGCCCGGCGTGGGCTCGTCGGCGATGATGAGGCGCGGCTCCTCCATGAGCGCGCACATGAGCAGCACGCGCCGCGCCATGCCGCCGGAGAGCTGGTGGGGGTAGAGGCGCTCGACCTGCTCGCCCAGCCCATACGAGGCAAATAGCTCGCGTTGCCGGGCCAGCCTGCGTGCGGCGTCCGCCCTTCGCTCGGCACGCGAAGAGCCGCGAGGCACGCCGCGGACCTGATCGCCCACACGCATGAGCGGGTCGAGATTGTCCACGCCCTGCGGCACGAGCGAGACCCCATGCCCGCGCAGCCGCGCGAGCGACGCCGCATCCTGCGCGGTGCCGTCAAACCAGATGGAGCCCGTCACCTCGGCGTTCGTCTCGTACTGGCCCATGAGGGCGTCTGCGAGCACTGTCTTTCCCGAGCCGCTCGCCCCCACGACGGCCAGAAGCTCGCCCTCGTGCACGGAGAGCGTAAGGTCATGCAGCACCTCGCTGCGGCAGCGAGCACCGGAGAAGTACGGGGCGGCCGGGTCGTAGCCATCGAACGCCACACTCAGGTGCTCCACGGCGAGCAGATGGTGCCCGCCGGCATGATGCGAGGAGTCCGCATGGCTGTGATGGTGGTGAAGCTCGCCGGTCACGTGAGCCACGGCGTGGCCACCCGTCTGCAAAGCGTCCATGAGCCTCCCTATCTCTGCGACGAACGCGCCGACGCGAGGGCACGCGCCAGCGAGCCCAAGCATGCGAACGCGAGAACGACGACGAGCAGCGCCGCGCCGGGCAGTGCCGCGAGCCACCAGTACCCCGCGGAGAGGTACTGCATGGACTCCGACAGAATCACGCCTACGGCAGGTTCGTCCGGCGAGAGGCCAAACCCGAGGAACGTGATAGACGCCTCATGCAGGATCGCGTGTGGGAACATCAGAACGACGCCCACGAGCAGCTGCGGAAGCACCGCCGGCAGCACGTGGCCGCGCACGACTTGCCAGGGCGTGGCACCTGCGGCGCGCGCCAAGGCGAGCCAGGGCTGCTCGCGCAGCTGCACAATCTCTGCCCGCAGGACGCGCGCGAGGCTCGGCCAGTGCGTGAGGGCCACGCCAACCGTGACGCCCACGGCGCCGCGGCCAAGCGCATAACTCACGAGGATGAGCAGCACGATGTGCGGGATGCCCATAACGAGGTCGACAAGCCACGACACGACGGTGTCTGCCACCCTGCCGCCGAGGGCCGCCACGCAGGCGAGCGCAAACGCGATGACGCCCGAGCACGCCGCTGCGAGCAGGCCCACGAACACCGAGGTGGAAAGGCCCGCAAGCGTGCGGGCAAGCATGTCTCGGCCCATCCAGTCCGTACCAAAGGGATGTGCGGCGCACGGTGCGAGGTTCTTGGCCGCAAAGTCGCTCGCCACGGCGGCGCCCGCAAGGCATCTGCCCGCGACCACGACGAGCGCGAGCAGCGCGCAAGCCCCCACAAGGCCGATGAGCATGAGGCACCGGTTGCCCAGGCGGCCCCGTTCGGGCGCGTGGAACACGGTGAGGGAGCCGTCCTCGCCATGGCGCCCGCCCTCGCCGCGGGGCCCGGGGCACGCCACGCGCACCCGGGACGTGCTAACGACACTACCCACGGGACCTCGCCTCCCACCCACGTACGCGCGGGTCGATGACGCCGTAGAGCACGTCCGCGAGGGCGTTGCCCGCGAATACGACGAGCGCCGAGACGAGCGCGATGGCCACGAGCAGCGGCGCATCCCCGCCGAGGCCCGCCGTGACGGCCGCCTGGCCAAGGCCGGGATAGGAGAACACCTGCTCCACGAGCACCGAGCCGCCAAACACCTCGCCTACGCTCGATAGCTCAATCGTGAGCGCGGGCACAACGAGGTTTCTCAGACCATGACGGGCAAGCAGCGCAAGGCCAAACTCGCCTCGGCTGCGCGCAAAGCGCACGTAGTCGCTCGCCATGACGTCAATCGTCTTCTCGCGCGTGTGCAGGGCGATGCCGGCCATGTTGGACACGGCAAGCACCAGAGCCGGAAGCACGAGGTGGTAGAGCCTGTCCGCCCAGCTCACCTGCGAGGCCGCCACGCCCACGGGCACCGAGAAGCCCAGCGGAAACCACCCGAGCCACACGCAGAAGACCATGAGGGCCAGAAGGCCCAGCCAGAAGGCCGGCGTGGAGGAGAGCAGATAGCACGCGCCGAGCGCCACACGGTCAAGGGCACCACCCTCTCGCGTCCCCATCGCGATCCCAAGCACAAGTCCGCCGGCACCGGCGAGCAGCCAGGCAGCAAGCATGAGCGCGGCCGAGCTCGCGAAGCGCTCCCCCACGACCTCTGTCACGGGCCGGGCAAAGCGCAGGCTCTCCCCGAGGTCGCCGCGGAGGGCGCCGGCCGCCCAGTGGACGTAGCGCTGCCATATGGGCGTCGAGGAACCCCAGTACTGCTCGAGCTCCTCGCGCTGCCCGGCGCTCATGTGGGCGTAGGACGCCTGCTCCACGTTGGCCCTCACCGGGTCAACGGGTGACGCCCCCACGAGCGCAAACGTCACAACGCTCGTGGCCACGAGCAGTGCCACGAGGCGCAGCAGCGCCCTCGCCCATCTCGGCAGGACCCTTGTCGGCCTCGCCCCCGTCGGACCCGCCTCCGCAGACCCTCTCTCCAGCAATCCCCTTCCCATCGGTTACTGCCAGCTCCAACGATCGACGTTGTTGAGCACGGACCAGCCGTGGCCGTGGGGCTGCAGCTTCTGGCGGGCCACGGTGAGGCCGTCGCGCTTCCAGTACAGGTGGCTCACGTTGGCGAGCCACACCCACGTGGCGTCGCCGGCGGGCGCGATGCCGCCCACGCCATCCCACTCGGACTGCTGCCACAGCGGGTAGGACGCCTCGACGTCATCGGCGGCGAGCGCCTCGTCGAGGTAGGCGTCCACGGTGGCGTCCGAGTAGCACGAGTAGTTCATCGTGCCCGAGCTGTGGCTGAGCTCGTAGACGTCAGAGGGCGAGTTGGAGCCCCAGCCCCAGGTGATGGGGTCGCTGAACTCATGGGGGTAGAGGTCGTCCCAGCTGGCGCCGTGCGTGTTGACCTCGATGCCGATCTGGGCCATCTGATTCGCGAAGGCGTTGGCCATGGACTGGCGCACCGAGTCGCTGGCGGGATAGTAGAGGTCAAGCGAGCAGCGCAGGCCCTCACGCGCGTACACGCCGTCCTCGCCGAGCGCCCAGCCCGCACCCTCGAGCTGGGCCTTGGCGGCCTGGGGGTCATAGTCGCAACGCATGCCGTCGCTTGCCCACGGCATGCCATCGCCGATGCTGTAGGCAACCTTGCCGTAGCCGCCCAAGACGTCGTCCACGATGGCCTGGCGGTCGACGCCAAGGTTGATGGCGCGGCGCACCTCGACGTTGCATGTCACGTCATTGCCCGCCGGGTAGGTGGCTTCACCGTCGGCACGCTCGGAGCCCGCCGGGATGACGGGCAGCTGGATCCCGCGAGAGTCCACGGTGTCGTAGGCCTCGAGCGAGCAACCCTCGATCGTCTGGTCGGCGAGCGTGGCAGAGGTGTAGGCCATGTCGACCTGGCCGGCGCGCGCGGCGGCCAGGGCAGCGTCCTCGGCCATGAACACGACGACAACGCGCTCGATGTTGGGCTTCTCGCCGTAGTAACTCGGGTTGGCCTCGAGAATGGCCTGCTGGCCGCGATCCCACTGCACAAGCTTGTAGCGCCCCGAGCCTATGGGGTTGGCGCCGTAGTCGGGGCCATAGGCGTGCTCGGGCACGATGCCCATGTTGGCAAGCGTGTATAGCAGCGTGTTGCAGGGCTTGGAGAGCGTGATGAGCGCCGTCGTATCGTCGGGCGCCGTGGCGTCGGCGACCATGGAGAGGTCTGCCTGGGCGTTCTTGGAGCCGCGGATCGTGTTGATGGTGAACGCGACGTCCGCGGCCGTGAGTGCCTGGCCGTCCGAGAACGTGGCGTCGTCGCGGATCTTGAACGTCCAGGCGAGCTTGTCAGGCGAGCATGACCAGTCCGTTGCGAGGTCGCCTGCGAAGTTCATGCCCTCGTCGGTGACGATGAGGGTCGACTGGATAAGGGGCTCGTGCACGTGCTCGCCGCAGCCCCAGTCGACGCAGGGGTCAAACCCGGCGTCCGGCTCGTTCTCGGCGCTCATCGCGATCGTGACCTGATGGGTGGCGTCCACGTCCGAGGCAGACGCGGCATCCGGGCGCCCGTCCCCTTCGCCGCAGCCCGCAAGGCCGCACGCGGCAAGCGCCGCCGCCATGCCGCCGCCCACGAAGGCACGCCTCGTCACATTCGCACCGCTCACTTGAAACTCCTCCCCACGCGCCACGACAGCGCGCACACATGGAAATAAAAGGTCTGTCTTGTCGAACAGAAGAGTACTATCGTTCAATGGTATCCGAACGGATTGAACAGACTGTTCCGAAACTAGCATGCAGGAGGCATCATCCATGCAGTTCGATCTCGACAAGGACATTCGCTACGGCCTCGCCTACTCCGGCGGCGTCGACTCGTGCTACCTGCTCGCAGAGCTCCTCCGCGAGGGCTACGACGTCAAGGCCTACACCATCCTCGACGACCTTCAGATCACGCGAGACACCGACGACTCAGTGACAATCGCCAAGATGCTCGGCGCCGAGCAGGAAATCATCCCCATCAACATCTGGGACGGCCACGAGGACCTGCGCGCCAACCCCTGGGACCGCTGCTACCACTGCAAGTCCATGGTGTTCGGCACCATCCTCGAGCACATGCGCGCAGACGGCCGCACCGTCCTGCTCGACGGCACGAACGCAAGCGACCGCGAGGACCGCAGGCCGGGATTCCGCGCCATCCACGAGCTTGGCGTGCGCTCACCGCTGCGCGAGGCCGGTCTCACGAAGGACCAGGTGCGCGAGAACTCCGCCAAGCTGGGGCTGCCTACGGCCAACAAGCCAAGCTACGCCTGCTACGGCGCCTACTTCGACAGGGACGAGGCCATCACGCCCGAGTCGCTGAAAAAGACGGTCGACAAGTTCATGGCCTCCCACCCGGACGCGGCAGACCGTGTGCGCACGGACGGCAACATCGAGCCGAGCCCGGCCGAGGCCGCCGCGCTCGCCCGAGAGAAGGCGTAACGGAGATGACAGAGGTTCCGGAGTCAACCGACGCGCCCAAAGTGGCAGACATCGGCTATGCGCAGCTCGACCTCACGCGTGACGCCAGGTGCGGCGCGGGCGAGGTCGTCTATGGCGAGGGCAAGACGGCCGAGCAGGTCGCCGGTATCGTGGACGCGCTCATCGCCGCAGGCCAGCGCCACGTGCTCGTCACGCGCCTGTCCGCCGAGAAGTTCGAGCAGGCCCGCGAGCTCATGGAGAACGGCACGCCCCTCGAGTACCACGCCGACGCCCGCATCGCCATCGCGGGCGGCATGCCCGCACAGAGCGGCAACGGCACGATCGTCGTGGCCTGCGCGGGCACAAGCGACCTGCCGGTGGCCGAGGAGGCTGCACTCACGGCCGAGTTTCTCGGCAACCGCGTCGAGCGCGTGTGCGACGTAGGCGTGGCGGGCCTGCACCGACTACTCGCCCATGCTGACCAGCTCGCCCGCGCACAGGTCATCGTGGCCGTGGCCGGCATGGAGGGGGCGCTCGCAAGCGTCATCGGCGGGCTCGTCTCGTGTCCCGTCATCGCCGTTCCCACGAGCGTGGGCTACGGCGCCAACCTCGGCGGCCTCTCCGCCCTGCTCTCGATGCTCAACTCATGCGCAAGCGGCGTGAGCGTCGTGAACATCGACAACGGGTTCGGCGCCGGCTACCAGGCGAGCCTCATCAACCACCTGCCGGGGCGAGCCCCGGCGCAGACCCACGACGCCCGCCCGGCGGACGCCCAGCGATAGGAGCACCATGGGCAAGACCCTCTACCTTGACTGCAGTTCCGGCATCAGCGGAGACATGACCGTCGCGGCGTTGCTCGACCTCGGCGCGAGCGAGCAGCACCTGCGCGAGACGCTTTCCACGCTACCCACCCACGACTTTGACGTAGCCGTAACCCGCGTGAGGAAAAGCGGGCTGGACGCCTGCGACTTTGACGTTCGCCTCGACGCCGCGCACGAGAACCATGACCATGACATGGCATGGCTCTACGGCCACCTCGACGCCAGCGATCACGAGCACGAGCACGCACACGAGCACGAGCACGAGCACGCACACGATCACGCACACGATCACGAGCACTCGGCGGAGCACGATCACGATCACGCGCACCACCATCACCATCACGAGCATCGCTCGCTCGCGGACGTCTGCGCGATCATCGACGCCTCGGCCATGAGCGAGCGCGCCAAGAAGCTCGCCCACGCCGCGTTCGGGAAGCTCGCCGAGGCCGAGGCGAAGGCACACGGCGCCACACCCGAGACCGTGATGTTTCACGAGGTAGGTGCCATCGACTCCATCGTCGACATCTGCTCGGTGGCCATCTGCCTCGACGACCTGGACGTCACCGAGGCCATCGTGCCCTCGCTCGCCGAGGGACACGGCACGATTCGCTGCGCCCACGGCATCATGCCCGTTCCCGTGCCCGCCGTGGTAAACCTGTGCCAGGCGGCCGGCATCGCCCTTGTGCCCGCGCCCGTCACCGGCGAGCTCGTGACGCCCACGGGTGCCGCCATCGTCGCCGCGCTGCGCACGGGCAACGCCCTTCCCGCGAGCTACGCCATCGAGCGCGTGGGCTACGGCGCAGGTAAGCGCGCCTATGAGAACTGCTCGGGCGTACTGCGCGCCGTCCTCATCGCATCCGCGGACAGCGACGACGCGGGCGACGGCGACCGCAGCACCGTCACGAAACTTGAGAGCGACCTCGACGACTGCACCGGCGAGGCGCTCGGCCGCGTCATCGAGCTGCTCATGGCCGCCGGCGCGCGCGAGGCGCACGTCGTGCCGCTCGTGATGAAGAAGGGGCGCCCGGGCCACCAGCTCGAGGTCATCTGCGATGGGGAGCTCGCACCTGCGCTCGAGCGCATCATCTTCGAGAACACCACGACCATCGGCATCCGTTCCATGGACATGCGCCGTCACGCTCTTCCGCGCACGCCCGGTGACATCGAAACGCCCTACGGGCGCGTCGCCACAAAGCTCGTCGTGATGCCGGACGGCAACGTGCGGGCCTATCCCGAGTACTCCTCGGTCGTCGAGGCGTGCGAGCGCACGGGCGCGTCGTTCCAAGACGTGTCCCGCGCCACGCAGGCAGCCGCGGTTAACGCGCGCAGCGGCGACGCGCGAGAGGCGTAGAGATGGACAAGAGACGCCAGCGCACCCGAGAGGCCATAGAGACCGCATTCGTCGAGCTCATCGACGAGCAGGGCTATGCGAAGACCACGGTCCAGGACATCCTCGAGCGCTCCGGCGTGGGGCGTGCCACGTTCTACGCGCAGTTCCACAGCAAGGACGACCTGCTCGGGGCCCAGGTCTGCGCCCTGTGCGACCACGCGCTCGACATGGGCACGGCCACGCCCGTCTCGCCGCTCGTCCAGACCGAACGCGTGCTGGAGAACCTCCTCGACCGCAGGGGCGGACTGCATGCCCTCATCGTCGACGAGGGCTCCGAGCGCTTCGCCGACTGCCTGCGTCATGCCATCGTCACCCGTGCGGACGCCGCCGTCCCCGCCTGCCCCAGGGGCGCGGCAGCACGCATGAACCGCTCGTTTCTGCTGCACCACATAGCCGCGAGCTTCGTGGGCATGGTGCGCTGGTGGGCATGGAACGACTTTGCCGCCACGCCGCGCGACCTCGCAACCGACTATCTCAATGCAATCCTCCCGCTGTTTGGCGAGAGTGCGCCCACGGAGTAAAACTGTCCCAGGCATCGAGCCGGACGCACCCGCGGCGCAAGCTCGCGAGCGGCTCGGACAAAAGGAGCACACGATGAGCTATCCCGTCTTTGACATGCACTGTGACACGGCAGACCGCCTGGCCTGGCAGTTTCTCCCGGGCGATATCAAGCAGACGTGCGGCATGGACTTCTACGGGCCCGGAGATGCGGACGACCCATCCGCGTGCCGAGACCTCGCGAGCAACCATTGTCACATCTCGCTCGACAAGATCGGCAACACGCCGTGGGCGCAGTGCTTTGCCTGCTATGTGCCCGATGCCCTCTCGCCCGAACAGGCCACGGGCTTCCACGAGGACGTCATGGCCCATCTCGCGAGCGAGGTTTCGCGCAACGTCGGGCGCGTTGTCGCCGTGACGTCGGCATCCCAGCTCCACGAGGTGCTCGAGAACAGCGGCGAGCCGCACGTGGCGGCCGTCCACACGATCGAGAACGCCCGCATGTTCGCCGCCGACCTCGGCCTCGTCGAGCGCTATGCCGCAGACGGGCTGCTCATGGCCTCCATCAGCTGGAACGCCGCGGGTCCGCTCGCGAGCGGCCACGACACGCACGAGCACGTGAGCGAGCTCGGCGCGCGCGCAATCGCGGAGATGGAGCGCAACCGCGTGGCGCTGGACGTCTCGCACCTCAACGACGAGTGCTTCGATGACGTCTGTCGTCTGAGCACACGCCCCTTCGTGGCGAGCCACTCGAACTCCCGCGCCGTCTGCGGCCACCGCCGCAACCTTACCGACCGCCAGTTCGCCGAGATTCGCGAGCGCGGCGGCGTCGTGGGCCTCAACTACTGCGACAAGTTCCTCTCGAACGAGGTCCTCGAGGGACATGCCGCGGACGTCTCGTTCGACGAGGTGGCGGCCCACATCGAGCACTGGCTTGACCTCGGCGGCGAGGACGTCGTAGCACTCGGCGGAGACCTTGACGGCGCCACCGTGCCCTCGCTTCTTAACGGCGCGGACAAGATGCCCGCGTTCCAGGGACTTCTCGAGCATCGCTTTGGCAGCACCATCACGAGAAAGCTCTGCTACGCCAACGCCCTCGCCTTCTTCGAGCGCGAAGGCCGCTAGCGGAACGAGGGATGGCACCCGTTTCGCACGAGGCGCGCTAGGCGCGGCGGACGGCCTTCTCGAGCAGGCGCTCGAGCTCGCCCTCCACCGTCGGGACGCGGCGGCAGCGCGGCGCCAGGTCGAGCATGGAGTCAAAGCACGGGTCCATGAGATAGGGGTGGCCAACGGCCTCGAGCATCTGGCGGTCGTTCTCGGCATCGCCGAAGGCGGCCATGTCCGCCAGGGGGATGTCGAGGACCTCGCCAAGCTCGCGGATGGCCGTGCCCTTGTTGACGTCTCGCATGATGACGTCGATCCACTCGGCGCCCGAGGTCACGACCTCGCACTGCTCGCCGTAGCACCCCTCGAACATGGCGCGCATCTCGTCGTTGCGAGACGGGTCCACCGTGAAGCTCACCTTGATGAACGCCTCGCGCACCTCGTCGGGACGCTCGATGACGCTGATGTCGTAGCCCTTCTCGCGGGCCATGTAGTCAACGAGCGCAGGGTCGCTGCCATAGCTGTGGCGCTCGCCGGACAGCACGTAGCGGGCTCCGGGCGTCTCTTCGATGAGGCGGCAGATGTCCAGGGCAAGCTCGCGGGGCATCGTGTGGCGCACGAGCGTCTCGCCCTGCCAGATGACCTCGCCGCCGTTCTCGCACAGATAGCCCATGCGGTCTGCCACGGGCGCGAACAGCGTGCGCAGACTCGCGTACTGCCGGCCGCTCGCGGCCAAGAACAGCACGCCGGCGTCGCACACGCGCTCGATGAGGGGAAACGCCTCCTTGCGCACCCAGTCGCGCCCGCCTATGAGCAGCGTTCCGTCGAGGTCCGTCGCCACGAGGCGGATGTTGCCCTCAAGTCCTGTTGCCATGTCGTTACCCCTCTTAACGCAATTACCAGCAGGGGATTATATTCGGTGGGCCCGAAAAACGCCGCGGAAAGGCCACCCATGCACTCAGGCTCCATGCCTCGCGAGGCGCTCGCCGCCGTCGGCGGCCTCACGTGCGCCGCCTTCATCTTCAACAGCTCCGAGTTCATGCCCATCGGCCTTCTCACCGACATCGCCTCCTCGTTCTCCATCTCGGAGGCCACCTGCGGCATCATGATCTCCGTCTACGCCTGGGCCGTGATGCTGCTCTCCCTGCCCCTCATGCTCGCGGCCTGCCGCGTGCCGCCAAGGCGCCTCATCCTGGGCGTGGTGGCGCTGTTCGGCACGGGGCAGCTCTGCTCGTCCGTGGCGCCCACGTTCGCACTGCTCGTGGGCGCGCGCCTCATCGTTGCCTGCGCGCACGCGGTGTTCTGGTCCGTCGCGACGCCCTTCGCCGTGCGCGTCGCCGGCGAGACCCACGGCCCCAAGGCGATCGGCACGGTGGCGGCCGGCTCGTGCGTGGCCATGGTGTTCGGCATGCCACTCGGTCGCATGGTGGGGCTCGCGGTGGGCTGGCGCATGACGTTTGCGATCATGGCCGTGCTCACGGCCCTCGTGGTGGGCCTTCTCGCGCTCGCCTTCCCCAGGCTCGACAAGGGCGAGGCGTTCTCGCTCTCCCAGCTCCCGAGCCTTGCGACAAACCGCGCGCTCATGGGCATTTACCTGCTCACGGCGCTCGTCGCCACCGGCTACTACACCGGCTACAGCTACGTCGAGCCGTTCCTGGGCCAGGTCACGGGCATGGGCTCCTCGCTCGTGACGCTCGCGCTCATGGCGTTCGGCGCCGCCGGGCTTCTCGGCAGCCAACTCTTCAGCAGGCTCTACGAGCGCCGGCGCGGGCTGTTCCTCACGCTCACGGTGGCGGGCATCCCCGCGGCGCTGCTGCTCATGCTGCCGCTCTCCGACAGCGTGGCCTGCATGTTTGCCGTCTGCGTGCTGTGGGGCGTCTCGTCCACGGCCTTCAACGTCTCCTGCCAGGCCGAGGTCATCCGCACCACCTCACAGGAGGCCGGCGCCGTCGCCATGTCGATCTTCTCGGGCATCTTCAACCTGGGGATCGGCTGCGGCTCGTGGGTCGGCGGGCGCGTGGTGGACGGGCTCGGCATCGAGATGGTGGGCGTCGCCGGCGGGGCCATCGCCCTGGCCGGTCTCGCTTGGTGCGCGCTCGGCCTTCTCCCGGGGCTGCGGGCGGAGGCGCGGACGCGGTCGTAGCTGCTATCATTTCTCCTCGGTATGCACGTCCGCCCTGTGCGGGCTAAAAAAGGGAGAAGCAATGGAACGCACCAAGATCGTCGAGCTGTATCGCCGCTCCGAGGAGCTCGGCGGGCAGACCGTCACCGTCGCCGGCTGGACCAAGTCCGTCCGCGACATGAAGAACTTCGGCTTCGTCACGCTCAACGACGGCAGCTGCTTCAAGGACCTGCAGGTCGTCATGAACCGCGAGTCGCTCGCCAACTACGACGAGATCTCTCACCTCTCCGGCTACAACGCGCTCGTCTGCACGGGCACGCTCAAGCTCACGCCCGACGCCCAGCAGCCCTTCGAGCTCACCGCCCAGACCATCACGGTTGAGGGCACGTGCGCCGCGGACTACCCGCTGCAGAAGAAGCGCGCCACGGTGGAGTTCCTGCGCACCCAGCAGCACCTGCGTCCGCGCACGAACCTGTTCCGCGCCGTGTTCCGCATCCGCTCCGTGGCCGCTGCCGCCATCCACAGCTTCTTCCAGGAGCGCGACTTCGTCTACGTCAACACACCGCTCATCACCACGAGCGACTGCGAGGGCGCCGGCGAGATGTTCCGCGTCACCACGCTCGACCCCAAGAACCCGCCGCTCGTGAGCGAGGGGGCGGCCGAGAAGAGCAACGGCGCCCTCACCGCCGGCGACGTCGACTGGAGCCAGGACTTCTTTGGCAAGCACGCGAGCCTCACGGTCTCCGGCCAGCTCAACGCCGAGAACTTCGCCATGGCGTTCGGCGACGTCTACACGTTTGGCCCCACCTTCCGTGCCGAGAACTCCAACACGACGCGCCACGCCGCCGAGTTCTGGATGATCGAGCCCGAGATGGCCTTCGCCGACCTCAACGACTACATGGACAACGCCGAGGCCATGCTCAAGTACGTCCTCACCACGGTGATGGAGAAGTGCCCCGACGAGCTGGCCATGCTCAACAAGTTCGTGGACAAGGGCCTGCTCGAGCGCCTCAACCACGTTGCCACGAGCGACTTCGCGCGCGTCTCCTACACCGAGGCCGTCGAGATCCTCGAGAAGGCCGTGGCAGACGGCCACAAGTTCGACTACCCCGTGAGCTGGGGCATTGACCTGCAGACCGAGCACGAGCGCTTCCTCACCGAGGAGCACTTCAAGCGCCCGACGTTCGTGACCGACTATCCTGCCGAGATCAAGGCCTTCTACATGCGCATGAACGACGACGGCAAGACCGTTGCCGCCGCGGACTGCCTCGTGCCGGGCATCGGCGAGATCATCGGCGGCTCGCAGCGCGAGGAGCGCCTCGACGTACTCGAGCGCCGCATCCACGAGCTGGGCATGAACCCCGAGCAGTACAAGTACTACCTGGACCTTCGTCGCTATGGCTCCTGCAAGCACGCGGGCTACGGCCTGGGCTTCGAGCGCCTCGTCATGTACCTCACGGGCGTGGGCAACATCCGCGACGTCCTGCCGCACCCCCGCACCGTGGGCAACGCCGACTTCTAGAGCGCGCACGGCAACTACGCAAGCGAGACGGGTGTCCGCCACACGGCGGGCACCCGTTTTTTGTGCTCGCAGCCCAAAACAGCTAAGTGAGCGGGCAAATGGAGGTTGCCTGAGTAGAGAAAAAAGTGGCGAGTCCTCTACCTGCTGTTATGGCGAGCGACAATCGTCCGCTACTCGCGTGACCTTGATTTGCCCGCTCACTTAGGCATCTGGCCGCCCATACGAGAAGGCACCCGCGCAAAGGAGGATGCGCGGGCGCCAAGGGAGGGCTGGCGGGGCCCGGGGCGAATCAAGGAAGGGGGGATTCCGCCTCAGACCCCAGATTAGAGGGGCAGTTAGCCCGCAAGGGCCTCGAGGCTCTGGTCAAGCGAGGCAAGCAGGTACTTGCGACTGCCGTGGTCCCCGTAGGGGCCCGGCCACATGTCATAGCCGGCCTTGGTGGAGATGATCAGCTCGTCGCGGTAGGGACGCAGGTAGTCATGGAGCAGCCGCCCCATGCTCCGCTCGGCCTCGCCGTACTCCGGGCCGTAGTTGTTCGCGAGGTCAAAGTGGGTGATGCCGTTGTCGAACGCCGTGAGCGCAATCGAGCGCATCTGCTCGTAGGGCGTGAGCTTGCCGAAGTTGTGCCACATGCCCAGGCTCACGGCACTCAGCTTGAGACCAGAGGCACCGCAGCGGCGGTACTCCATGTTTGCATAGCGCGTGGGCGCGGCAACGTATTGCTTTCGAAAGTCTGGCATGAGAGCTCACTCCCCCATCGGCGTCGCCGGCCATGGCCCCGCAGGGGTGGGCGACGAGCGCGACGGCGGGGGCGAGCTAGTCGCGGGCTTGTGCCACGCTGCTGCGCTCGATGAGCGTCCCCGGGATCCTGATTGCCTCGGTGGGGCCTCCCGACTGCTCCGGCACAGCATAGTCGAACGCGATGCGTCCGCGCTCGCTCATGTCAAACCTCACGGTCGTGAGCTCGCTTCTCGGAACGTAGTTCGCCAGGGAGTCGTCGACGCCCACGACGCTCACGTCCTCGGGAACGCGCAGGCCACGGTCTCGCAGGGCGCACATGACGCCGTTTGCCATCTGGTCGTTTGCGGCATAGATGGCCGTGAACTCGTCGTCGCGGTCAAGCATCTGGCAGGCAATCTCGTAGCCGCTGTTCGCCGTCCAGTCGCCACGCAGGGGCTCCACGGGCTCCACCCCGACGCTTGCGAGCTCGTCTCGCCACCCCGCTTGGCGGAAGTTCTCGTCCACCGAGAACTCAGGACCGGCCACGTAGCGAATCTGCCTGTGCCCGCGCGAGAACAGGTGGGACATGAGCGTGACCGAGCACTGGTACTGGTCCGAGTCAACCGTGGTGCAGCGCGGGTGGGCATACATCGAGACGATGACGCAGGGAAGCCCCGGTAGGGGCGAGAACTGCTCGAAGTCCGTCGCAAGGCGGCTCATGCCGAGGATGACGCCATCGACCGGCAGGGCGGACATCGACCGCACCGCCTCGGTAAGCGACCAGTTCTCGCCCTTGCTCACCTCCATGAGCGTCACGGCATAGCCGCGCCCGCGGGCGGCGGCCGCGATGCCATCGAGCATCGTGAGGTTGCCGACCTCGGTGACGTCGTTCACGCACAGGCCCACGGAGCGGTACTTGCCGCCACGAAGCGACCTTCCGGCGTAACTCGGGCGAAAGCCAAGCTCGTCCATGGCTGCCTTCACGTGCTCGCGGGTCTTCTCGCTCACGTTGGGCATGTTGTTGACCACGCGGGAGACGGTTTGCTGGGAGACGCCGGCGACTCGGGCAACGTCTGCCATGCAAACGGCGCGCTGGGGCACAAGGCCCTCCCCTTCCCCGGCATTCTGCACACCCGTCATCGCAACAACCACCAGCCTTCATCAACTCGTTAACTATTGCCATCATAACCAAACGGCCGCGCACGAAAAGTGAGAGACATCCCTGGCACCGCCTTGGGGCTCCGGCTGCCGCTCGCGGCCGTTTTTCATCCGACCGCAGGAATTGAGCCACCGAGCCCGACCGGCAATGAGTACGTTAACATTACCGAATGAGAGCGTTCGCGAGAGACCGGCGAACGCGCACGTAAACAGCGCTGTCAGGAGTGACATGGTTAGCAAGCATTCGTTTGGCACCACGCCGGACGGCACGCCCGTCACGGTCTTCGACCTTGCGAGCGGCTCTGCGAGCGTCCGCGTCATGGACTTTGGCGCCACGCTCCTGGGCGTCACCGTGCCCGACCGCGCGGGCCGGCTCGCCGACGTGGTCCTCGGGTTCGGCTCGCTCGACGGCTACCTGGACAACCCCGCCTGCTACGGCGCCACGATAGGGCCGTCGGCCAATCGCACGGACCTGGGGCAGGTCACCATCAACGGCACCACCTACCAGCTGCCGCAAAACGACGGGCCCGAGCAGCGCAACAACCTACACACGGACCTCGCGCACGGCCTGCACAAGCGCGTGTGGCACGCGGAACCCTCCCCCACCTCTGAGGCCGTGACGCTCACGACCACGCTCGCGGATGGCGAGCTGGGGCTTCCCGGCAACCGGACCTTCTCGGCCACCTACGCGCTCGCAACGGCGGGCGACGCCGCCGAGCTCACCATCAGCTACGCCTGCGAGACGGACGCGCCCACCTTCGTGAACATGACGAACCACACCTACTTCAACCTCGCCGGCCACGACGCGGGCTCGGCCCTGGGCTCGCTCGTTGCCATCGACGCCACGGACTACCTGCCGCTTCGCGCCGACAACGTTTCATCCGGCGAGGTGCGGCCGGTCGCCGGTACGCCGTTTGACTTCCGAGCGCCCAAGTCGCTTGGCCAAGACATCGACGCGCAAGACGAGCAGCTCGCCATCGCCCGCGGCTACGACCACTGCTTCTGCGTCAACGGCTATACGCCCGGCGCTGTCCCACGCCACGCGCTGCGTGCCGAGGACCCCGCGAGCGGGCGCGCGCTCGACGTCCTCATCACCACACCCGGCACCCACCTCTACACGGGCAACTGGCTTGGGGACGAGAGCGCCAAGGACGGCGCTTCCTACACACCGCGCAGCGGCTTTGCCTTCGAGCCGGAGTACTGGCCCGACAACATGCACCACGCCGAGTGGAATCACCCCGTCTGCGAGCCCGGTCATCCCTATGAGCAGACCATCGTCTATCGCTTCTCGACGCGCTGAGGCGCGCCCACGGCAGAAAGGAACCACCATGGCAGCTAACGTCGCGCCAGAGCTTCTCGTCCACATCACGGAGCTCTTCGAGGACGCCTTTGGCCCGCTGGGCAGCGAGGCTCTCTACGTTCACGCCCCGGGACGCTCCGAGATCGCCGGCAACCACACGGACCACGAGGGCGGCCACGTCATCGCGGCGGCGCTCGACGTCTCCGTGGACGGCCTCGCGCGCGTCAACGGCACCAGCACCGTGCGCGTGGCCTCCGAGGGCTACCCCACCTTCGAGCTTGAGCTCGACACGCTCGAGGCGCGTCCCGAGGAGCGCGGCACCACGGCATCTCTCGTGCGAGGCATGGCCCATGAGGTTGCCGCACGCGGCGGCAAGCCTGCCGGCTTTGACCTGGCCATGACCTGCACCGTGCCCTCCGGCGGTGGCCTGTCGAGCTCGGCGGCCATCGAGGCGGCCCTCGGGCGCACGATGGAGGCGCTCTGGGGCGTCGAGCCCGCCGAGCCCGTGGCGCTTGCCCAGGCCTCCCAGCGCACGGAGAACAACTACTACGGCAAGCCCTGCGGCCTCATGGACCAGGCGGCCGTGTGCCTTGGCGGCCTGGCGTTCATGGACTTTGAGAACGCCGCCGAGCCCCAGACCAAGAAGCTCGAGCTCTCCTTCGACGACTTTGGCTACGCCCTGTGCCTCGTGAAGGTGGGGGCCGACCACGCCGCCTCCACTGACGACTACGCCGCCGTCCCCGGCGAGATGCAGGCCGTGGCGGCACGCCTTGGCCACGCGCGCCTGTGCGAGGTCGACCGCGAGGCGTTCGACGCCCAGCTGCCGGCTCTACGCGAGGAGTTCGGCGACCGCGCGGTCCTGCGCTGCATCCACTACTGGCACGAGAACGCCCTGGTGGACGAGCGCTGGCGCCAACTCAACATCGGCGACATGCAGGCGTTCCTTGAGCTCACGCGGCAGAGCGGCGCCAGCTCGGCGATGTTTCTCCAAAACGTCGTGGCCTCGCTCGGACGCGAGCAGCCCGCGATGTATGCCCTGGGACTGGCCGAGCACGTGCTGCGCGGCCGCGGCGCCGCGCGCATTCACGGCGGCGGCTTTGGCGGCACCATCCAGGCGTTTGTGCCGCTCGAGCTCGCCGACGAGTTCCAGGCCAAGATGGACGCGTGGCTCGGCGAGGACGCGTGCCGTCGCTACCGCGTCACCGACGAGGGGGCGTACGCCGCATGGCTGTAGCTACGGACACGCAGCTGCGTGATGCCATCCAGGCGCTTGTCGGCTATGCCGTGGCCCACGGGCTCGTGGATGCCGAGGACCGCGTCTGGGCCTACAACGCCACGCTCGAGTGCGCGGGCGCCACGGGGCCCGCTCCCGAGGAGGCCTGGGTGCTCGGCGGCGGTGCGCCCGCCGGCACGGACCTCGACGCGCTGCTCGCCACGATCGCCGATGTCGCCGTGGTCAACGGCGTTGCCGACGACACCGCAAGCGGCCGCGACCGCGTGAGCTGTCGCGTCATGGGCCTGCTCATGCCCAAGCCGTCACAGGTGTCGGCACACTTCCGCGAGCTCGCACGCGCCGATGGCCCCAAGGCGGCCACCGACTGGTTCTACCAGCTGTGTTGCGATGCCGGCTACGTGCGCCGCTCCGCCATCGCCCGCAACGTCAAGTGGACCACGTCCACGCGCTGGGGCAACCTCGAGATCACGATCAACCTCTCCAAGCCCGAGAAGGACCCGCGCGAGATCGCAGCCGCCGGAGCCGCCGCGCCAGACGCCGAGAAGTACCCCGCCTGCCAGCTGTGCATCGAGAACGAGGGCTACTCGGGCCGCGCCGCCAGCGCCCCCGGCGGCGCCCACCCGGCACGGCAGAACCTGCGCATCATCCCCATCGAGCTCGGCGGCGAGCGTTGGGGCCTACAGTACAGCCCCTACGCCTACTTCAACGAGCACTGCATCGCGATGAGCGCACACCACAGGTCCATGCACATCGACCGTGCGTCGCTCGCCTGCCTGCTCGACTTCGTCGATGCCTTCCCGCACTACTTCATCGGCTCCAACGCGGACCTGCCCATCGTGGGCGGCTCGATTCTCTCGCACGACCACTTCCAGGGTGGCGCGCACGAGTTCCCCATGATGCGCGCCCGTGTCACCGAGACGTTCTCGATGCCCGGCTATCCGGACATCACCGGCGAGGTGCTCGAGTGGCCGCTGTCGGTGCTGCGGCTCGCCTCGACCAGCCGCGAGGCGCTGCTCGAGGCGAGCGTCCACGTCATCGACGCCTGGCGCTCCTGGAGCGACCCCGCGGTGGGCGTCTTCGCCCATGACGCGGACGGCACGCCCCACAACACCGTGACGCCCGTCATTCGCCGCGCGGACGAGCGCTACGAGGCCTACCTCGCCCTTCGCTGCAACGTCACGAGCGCCGAGCACCCGCTGGGTGTGTTTCACCCGCATGCCGAGTACCACCACATCAAGCGCGAGAACATTGGCCTCATCGAGGTCATGGGCCTGGCGATCCTTCCGCCGCGCCTCGTGCCCGAGCTCGCCGCCGTTCGCGACCACCTGCTCGCGAGCGACCTCGACGCGCTTGAGACCGACGAGCTCACGGCCTCCCACGCCGCCTGGGCGCGCGACGTCTACGCGCGCCGCTCCAGCGAGCTCACGCCCGAGGGGGCGCTCGACGTCCTGCACGAGGAGGTTGGCCACGTCTTTGGGCACGTGCTCGAGAACGCCGGCGTCTTCAAGTGGGACGAGGCCGGGCGAGCCGCCCAGCAGCGCTTCATCGATGGCCTGTAAGGAACAAATACGCTAAGTGAGCGGGCAAATCGCGACCTTCCGAGTAGCCAACCCTCTCCGCATCGCAAAAGCGCTGGTAGACGACACGTGCATTATCTGGCTACTCGAGCAAAGCCGTTTTGCCCGCTCACTTAGCAACCCAAGGCCCCAATCGGGCCCCGCATGCGCAAAAAAACGGCCCGCAGGCACACGCCTGCGGGCCGTTCGCTTGCAATTGGCCGTTCGGTCCTACGCCAGGACCTCGCCAAGGATCTCGCACAGCTTGTCGACGTCGGCCTTCGTGCACACGAGCGGCGGCAGGAAGCGCAGCGTCGTGGGGCCGGTCGCATTGATGATCGCACCCTTCTCGAGCGCGGCCGCCACGAGCTCGTGGGCGTCGGGCAGGCCCTTCTCGAGCTCGGCGCCCTGCATGAGGCCGCTCCCACGCACCTCCACGACGTGCGGAAGCGCCGCGAGCTTCTCGGCCAGGTAGGCGCCGACCTCGCGCACGTGCGCCAGGTAGCCTTCGCCAGGCTCGCCCTCCGGCGCGGTGCCGCAGGTGAGCTCGGTCAGCACGGCATCAGCCGCAGCGCAGGCGAGCGGGCCGCCACCGAACGTGGAGCCGTGGTCGCCGGGCTTGAACGCCTCGGAGACCTCGGCCTTCGCCACGCAGGCACCCATGGGCACGCCCCCGGCGATGGCCTTTGCCAGCGTAAAGACGTCGGGCACCACGTCATAGCCCTGGAACGCCAGCGCATGGCCCGTGCGGAACAGGCCCGTCTGGACCTCGTCGCACATCATGAGGGCGCCGTACTCGCTCGTGAGCTTGCGCACCTCGGCCATGAACTCGGGCGTCATGGGGTGCACGCCCGACTCGCCCTGGATGGGCTCGAGCATCACGGCGCAGATGTTGGAGCCGCGCTGCGCAAACACCTCACGCAGGGCGTCGATGTCGTTCGCGTCAATGGCAACGAAGCCTCCGGGCAGCGGCTGGAACGGGTCCTGCGCCCAGCCCTGCATCGTGGCGGCGATCGTCTCCATCGTGCGGCCGTGGAAGCTCTTGTTGAGGCACACGATGTCAAAGCCGCCGTTGCCGCCGCGCTTGGCCCACAGGCGCGCCAGCTTGATGGCGCACTCGTTGGCCTCGGCGCCAGAGTTGCCAAAGAACGTGCGCCACTGCTGCGGGGCGTCCGGGCTCGCGTCCTTGGGCGCGCCCTCGCCGGCGTTGGCGAGCTGCGCGATGCGGCGCGCCACCTCACCGCGGTGCTCGATGTGGAAGTAGTTCGAGATGTGCACGAGCTTGCTGGCCTGCTCGGTCACGGCACGCTCGAGCACGGGGTGGCCGTAGCCCAGGCAGTTCACGGCAATGCCGCCGAGAAAGTCCAGATACTCGCGGCCGTCATCGGCAACGGCATACATGCCGTGACCGCCCACGAACTCCACGGGCGAGCGGCCGAACGTGTGCATCACATAGGCGTCGTCAAGCTTCTTGGCCTCGTCTAGGGACATGCGGTTTCCTTTCGATGGGTGCGCGCGACCAACGGCCGCGCAAGGGTGCTAGTTGTTCACGGCAAGGCGGCTCGCGAGCGTGCCAAGCGGGTGCTCGTCGTACTTGAGCGCCTCCTCGGTCGAGTGCATCGTCGTGCCGATGCCCTTGTCGGTGAGCAGCTCGATGAGCAGGGAGTGCGGCGTCTTGCCGTTGATGACGTGGGAGCGGAACACGCCCGCGTGCAGGGCATAGCAGCAGCTCTCGAGCTTGGGAATCATGCCCTTGTCCACGGTGCCCGAGGCAAGCATGTCCTCCATCTCGCGCAGGCTCATGTTCGAGATGAGCGAGTTCTTGTCCGAGAAGTCCATGTAGACGCCGTCGACGTCGGTGAGGTAGACGATCTTCTGGGCGCCAATGGCCGCGGCAACGTGACCGGCGGCGACGTCGGCGTTGATGTTGTAGTAGCCGCCGTCCTCGCCGATGCCCACCGTGGCCACCACCGGGATGTACTCGCTCTTGATGAGCGTCTCCAGGTAGGTCGTGTCAACGTGCTCGATCTTGCCCACGCGACCAAGCGACTCGTCGAGCGTGGAGCACACGATCGTGCCGGCGTCGGCGCCCGAGACGCCCACGGCGAGGTTGCCGTGGCGGTTGATGGAGGCCACGAGGTCCTGGTTGACCTCGCCCACGAGCACCTGGCGCACGACGTCCATGGCGGCCGGGGTGGTGACGCGCTGGCCGTCCTTGAACTCCACAGGGAAGTTCAGGGCGTCGAACGCCTTGTTGATGGCCTTGCCGCCGCCGTGCACGATGACGACGTTTACGCCCAGGATCTTGAGCAGCACGATGTCGCTCATGACGTCGGCGCGCAGCTTCTCGTCCACCATGGCGGCGCCGCCGTACTTGATGACGACGGTCTTGCCCGTGATGTTCTTGATCCACGGCAGCGCCTCAAACAGCACCTGGCCGGTGCGCTCGTCGGTGTCCTTCGCGCGCTTGCTCGTGTCGACTGCATACTTCATGGAAATCTCCTAGCTCATGGCGAGGGTTGGCCCCACCATTTCTCGGACGGAAACGCGAGAGGGGCTACGTGCGGTACTCGCCGTTGATCTTGACGTACTCGTGCGTAAGGTCGCACGTCCAGACGGTCGTCTCGCACGAACCGGCGCCGAGGTCTGCCCAGATCGTGATCTCGGGCTCCTCGAAGCGGCGCAGGGCCTCGTCCTCGTCAAAGGCCACGGTGAGGCCGTCGCGGCAGACGGGCATGCCCATGATGTCGATGTCGACGTCGCGCTGGTCGAACGGCACACCGCACTTGCCCAGTGCCATGGCGATGCGGCCCCAGTTGCAGTCGTGGCCGTAGATGGCGGTCTTGACCAGCGGGGAGTTCGCGATGGCGCGGGCGGCGGTGTCGGCGTCCTCGTCGGTGGCGGCGCCGGCGACGGTCACGGTCACGAGCTTGGAGGCGCCCTCGCCGTCCGCGGCGATCTCGCGGGCGAGGTGCTGGCACACGGCGTTCACGGCATAGGCAAGCTCGTCGGCCTCTGGCGTGCCCGGCTCGATGGCCGGCGCGTCCGGCGCGGCCTTGCCCGTGGCGATGGCGATGCACGTGTCGTTCGTGGAGGTGTCCGAGTCGACCGTCACCTTGTTGAACGTCTTCTTGACCACGCCGAGAAGCACCTCGTGCAGCGCCGCCTCGGTCACGGGGGCGTCCGTGGAGATGATGGCGATCATCGTCGCCATGTTGGGCATGATCATGCCCGAGCCCTTGCACATGCCGCCCACCGTGATGGCGTGGCCTGCAAGCGCGCCCGCGCCCTCGTAGGAGACCGCGTACTCCTTGGGGTGCGTGTCCGTCGTCATGATGGCGCGCGCCGCGTCGTGGCCGCCCGAGAGGCGAAGCCCCTCGTCGGTGGCCTGGGCGCAGATCTTGTCGTGAAGCGCCGGCACGCCCGTCTCGAACGGGGCGATGTCAAGCAGCTGGCCAATGACGCCCGTCGAGGCAACGAGCACTTGCTTGGGGTCGCAGCCGATCGTCTCGGAGACGAGCCTGCAGGTTGCCTCGGCGCACTCGAGGCCCTCCTCGCCCGTCGCGGCGTTGGCGTTGCCCGAGTTGATGCAGACGGCGCGAACGGGGGCGCTGCCGCCCTTGCCAAGGTGGCCGCGCGAGACCGTCACGGGGGCCGCGCAGAACTTGTTCGTCGTGAAGGCGCCCGCGGCGGTGGCACCCTCGTCGACCTCGACCAGGGCGAGGTCGAAGCGCTGGGGGTCCTTGCGGAAGCCCGCGTGGATGCCGCCGGCGTGGATGCCCGCCGGGCTCGCGACGCCACCGTCTGCGACGACGCTCAGCTTGCGCGCGTTTGTCTGGTCCATGGTGCTCCTCGTACGTTGTGATGCGAATGGATGCGGGAGGTTCCGCGGAAATGACGTGCTAGACGGGCATGCCCACGTTGGAGAGGCCAGTCTTCTCGTCCAGGCCGAACACGAGGTTCGCGCACTGGACGCCCTGGCCCGCGGCGCCCTTGCACAGGTTGTCGATGGCGCCGATGGCCACGAGCGTATGGGTGCGCTCGTTCTTGGCCAGGCCCACCTGGCAGACGTTCGTGCCCACGACGCTCGCCGTGCGCGGCAGCTTGCCGGCCGGGAGCACCTGGACGAACGGACGGCCGTCATACAGGGCGTGGTAGCACTCGAGCATGTCCTCGACGCTCATGTCGGCGGCCTCGTCAGTGAGCTGCAGGTAGACGGTGGAGAGCAGGCCGCGCTTCTGCGGCACGAGGTGCGGCGTGAACACGACCTCGCCCGGCTTGCCCAGAATCTGCTCGATCTCGGGCGTGTGGCGGTGCTTGCCCACGTTGTAGGCCTGGACGTCCTCGTCGGCGTTGCAGAAGTGCGTCTTGGCGCTGCAGCCCTTGCCCGCACCCGTGACGCCGCTCTTGGCGTCGACGATGACGAGGCCCTGCGTCCAGCCGGCGCGCACGGCCGGGGCCGAGGCAAGCGAGGTGGCCGTGGGATAGCAGCCGGCGCAGGCGACGAGCGCGGGCTTGCCGGCCTCGTGCAGCGCGTGGGCACGCTCGATGTCCTCGCCAAAGAGCTCGGGCAGGCCAAAGGAGCGCGTCGCGAGAAGCTCGGGAGAGGTGTGGGTGGCTCCATACCACTGCTCGTAGACGTCCTTGTCGGTCAGGCGATAGTCGGCGGACAGGTCAACGACCGTCACGCCGGCGTCGAGAAGCGCCGGCACCTGTGACATGGCCGCCGTATGCGGAACGGCGAGGAACACGAGGTCGCAGCTGCGAACCGCCGGGTCGTCGTGCGTCGAGAACACGAGGTCCGATGCACCGGCGAACGCCGGGTAAGCGTCGGCGAGCGACGTGCCCGCGTCCGCGTTTGACGTGATGACCGACAGGTCGAACTCCGGGTGCTGCAGAAGCAGCCTCACGAGCTCGGCCCCCGCGTACCCCGCGGCCCCGATGACTCCAACCTTGTACGACATGCGACACTCCTCACGCGTCATTCCCAGCTCGGCTGCCGCCGGGCGTCATGTTCGACCCGTCCACCCGAGGTGGGCGCAATATTGTCTGATTATAGCGCCTCGGCCTGGGAAGTGCCGTATAGATTTGCGTAAATTTGCATATTGATGGCAGCTTAATTCATGAATATGCATACGCTCAAGCGGTGACCCAGCAAAAACGCCCCGCCGTCAGACGGGGCGCTCCCTAGCGGTTTGCCTTGAGGGTGGCGAAGAGCTTTGTGTTGTGCCGCTTCACGAACGAGATGAAGCGTCCCTCCGCGAGTGCCATCCCCGCGTCCTTGCGGCGGATGGGCACGAGCATGAGCTTCATCATCCCCGAGCGCGGCTGCGCGATGGAGACCGCAAGCTGGGCGCGCTCGCTGCCGATCATCTTCTCGACGTGTGCGCGCTTCTCGGCGTCCGTGAGCTCGCAGCTGGGGTTGCAGACGTTCTCGATGCAGCCAACGAGCCGCTCAACGTAGCGACGCTGCACCATCTCCATGCTCGCGGGGTCGCCCGCAAGCCCCCAGTGCTCGTAGAGGTCGAGCATCCAGCCGTGCTCCTCCTCGCGCTTCTCGTACATGTTCGGACGCCAGCGGGCCGTCTCGCTCTCCGCGCGTAGGCGGATGAAGTGGTAGTAGGCGCGCTCGGTCACGGCGACGCGCTCGATGTCGCGGATGACATCGAGGACGAAGGGGAAGTCATCCCAGAACGTGGGCTTGAAGCGGGCGTGGATGCGCTCGAGGTACGAGCGGCGGAACAGCTTGTTCCACGGCGTGTAGAGCAGGTTCGTGTCGAACAGGCGCCAGGCGGTGCTGCGGAACTCCTGCTGGCTGGCATAGCGGCAGGTGGGCTGGCTCTTGAGCTCGGTGGTGTGCTGGTCGGCGTTGCCGTAGTAGGTCTCGATGTAGAAGCCGGCGATGACGAGGTCCAGGTCGTCCGCCTCGGCAATCTCCACGAGGTCGGCGAGCATCGTAGGCTCTACCCAGTCGTCGCCGTCAACGAAGTGCACGAACTCGCCGCGGGCGCGGTCGAGGGCGACGTTGCGTGCCGCCGCGGCGCCCTGGTTCTTGGTGTGGATGACGTCGATGCGGATGTCGCGCTCGGCCATGCGGTCTGCCACCTGGCCGGTGCGGTCGGTCGAGCCGTCATCGACGATGATGAGCTCGAAGTTGCGCATCGTCTGGTTCTGGAGGCTCTCGATGGCACGCCCGATGAAGCGATCCACGTTGTAGGCCGGTATGATGACCGAGACCTTGGGGACCCTCTTCTCCATGTGTGCCATCAAGTCTTCTTTCACGCAGATTCGTCTTTTCGGGCACGCAATCTTGCCCACACGAGAGACTACCATCAGTCGCGCGTCGGGCACGCTAGTTCAAAATACGTCCAGTTAATCTGCGCAATCGGGGCCCTAGGCCAGCACGCCCACAAGGCTCGCGAGGCCAGCGGCATCAAGCGACCCGTCCTCGGCCGTGCCCGCCTCCGCAATGTCTTCGGCAGACACGCCCATGGAGAGGGCCTTGGTCGCGACGTCGAGCAGGCCAGTGGCGTCAAGGTCGCTTTTCACGATGCCGCCCATGAGCTTTGTGGCATTGTGTTTGAGCGCGGAGGAGCCCTGGGCCGCCGCATCGAGAAACGCCGACCATCCGTCTTGCGTCATGACGACGGCATGGCTCACGGGAACCGAGCAGCTCGAGGAGAGCGACGAGGCAAGGCTGGCCAGCCCGCCGTCTCCATAGAGCTGGGCGAGCGTGGCCGTGGCATCCCCCTTGGGCAGGCTCGCGCTCACGGGCAGTGAGACGAGCTTGGCAGATTGGGCCGTGGCGTCAATGGAGGCAAGGTAAGCTCCCGCAAGCTCGGAAGAGTCCCCAGAGGGCACCACTGCGAACAGCACGCACTCGACGTCATCGCCCGTAAGCGTGAGGCCGGAGGCTTCGGCGAGCTGCTGGGCAGACTCGTCAGACACGGTTGCCGAGGCAACGGCCCGGCTCACGTCCTTGCTCCCAAGCGCGGAGTGCACGTTGGCAAGGCGCCACAGGGTAGAACCAAGGATGAATATCCCAAGAGCTATGGCCACGAGCACCACGACGGCGATCTTGTTGCGGTTAGGATTGTCCTTGGGGACGTCTGGCCTCTCGTACACGATGACCTCCTCGGCTTGCTACTCCCAGGGCACAAGCAGCTCTTGTGGGTAGTCTACCCCCACGAACGTAAGTCCCTTCGCAGGGGCGCAGGGGCCAGCGGCCTTGCGGTCACACGCGGCAAGGGCGTCTGCCACCCAGGAGGCGTCCCTGTGCCCGCGGCCCACCTCAACCAGCGTGCCCGCGATGGTACGCACCATTGAGTGGAGAAACGCGTTGCCCACCACGTCGATGCAGATGACGCGCTCGCCGCACTCCTCAGCCTCACTCACGTCGCAGTGCGCAACGTAGCGGTGCGTGGGCTTGCCCTCGGCCGAGGCGGCCTTACAGAAGCTCTTGAAGTCATGCTCGCCCACGAGCGCCTGTGCAGCCTCATGCATGGACGAGATATCCAGTTCGTTGCGAAGCCACCAGGAATGGCCCCAGGCAAGCACGGGTCGCGCTTCCCCTGCCACGATGCGGTAACGGTAGCTCCTCGCCCTCGCGTCGAAGCGGGCAGAGAAGCCCTTGGGGGCGCGGTAGAGGCACGCGGGAGAGATGTCGTCGGGCAGCAGCGCCGAGAGGCCGTGCATGAGGCGCCTCGCGGGCAGTGCCAGCTCAACCTCGGTGACGGGCACGCTCACGTACTGGGCGACGGCATGGACGCCGGCATCGGTGCGGCCTGCGCACGTGAGGTCAATGTCACGTCGCAGCAACGTCTGCAGGGAGCGTTCGACCTCGCCGGCCACCGTACGCCGCCCGGGCTGCGCGGCAAAGCCACAGAACTCCGCACCCCGATAGCCGAGCTTGAGGACAAGCGTGCCGTCAAGCGTGGACGGATCTGTTGCCCTCTCCTCAATAGAGGGTCGCTCGGGCGGCTGGCATGCATTACTGACTTGCATCGATACTCCTCGGGGCCGTTTGCTCACCCAAGGTTAGCAGGTCTTCCCCGGCGACAGTTTGACCCCGTCCCCAAGTGTCACCGTGACAGTTGGGGACGGAGTCAAACTGTCACCGCCGCCGAAACAAAAAAGGAGGGCCCGGACTTTCCGGACCCTCCTAGAGATGCGATGTGCTCGCGACGGCGAAAGCCTACTCGGCCTTCTCCTCGGTGGCCTCCTCGGCGGGGGCCTCCTCGACCTTGGTCACCTTCGTGGCCTCGGCCTTGGGCGCCTTGGCGGCGACCGGCTCGGTCACGATCTCGATGATGGCAACCTCGGCGTTGTCACCCTTGCGGGGACCGAGCTTCATGATGCGGGTGTAGCCACCGTTGCGGCCCTCCCACATGCCCTGCGCGGCCTTCTCGAAGACCTCGCGGACGAGCTCCTTGTCACCGAGCTTGGCGATGGCGAGACGACGGGAGTGCAGGTCGCCCTTCTTCGCCCAGGTGACGATGCGGTCCACGTCGCCACGGATGGCCTTGGCGCGCGGAAGGGTCGTCTTGATGCGGTCGTTGGCGAACAGCGCCTGGCACAGGCTCTTCTTCATAGCCTTGGTGTGGCTGGCGTCGGTGCCAAGCTTCATCCCGCTCTTCTTGTAGTGCCTCATAGTCAGTTACTCCTATGTGATGTAGCGGCGCTTAAGCCTTGAAGCTCAGGCCCATCGACTCAAGCTTGTCCTTGACTTCCTCGATGGACTTGACGCCGAAGTTGCGGATGTTGAGCAGGTCGTTCTCGGAGAACTCGACGAGCTGACGGACGGAGTGGATGCCGGCGCGCTTCAGGCAATTGTAGGAGCGCACGGACAGGTCCAGATCCTCGATCTGCTTGTCGAGCTCGGTGTTGTCGTCGGTCTGGCCAGCGGCGAAGATCGACGGCTCCTCGGCCTGCTCACCCTCATCGGCCAGGGACATGAACGCGGTCATGTGCTGGTTGATGATGTTCGCGGCCTCGACGACGGCCTCGCGCGGAGACACACCACCGTTGGTCTCGACCTCGAGGACGAGCTTGTCGTAGTCGGTGTGCTGGCCCACGCGGCAGGGCTCGACGGCCTTGGCGCAGCGGCGCACCGGCGAGAAGAGCGAGTCGACGTGGATGAGGCCAATCGGGTCGTCATCGTGCTCGTTGTCCTCACCGGAGACGTAGCCACGGCCGGTGCCGATGCGCATCGACATCGTGAGGTGGGCGCCCTCGGCGAGCGTGCAGATCACGTGCTCGGGGTTGACGAGGTTGAACTCGGAGGGGATGTCAAAGTCCCCGCCAGTCACCGTGGCCGGGCCATCGATGGAGATGGTGGCCGTGGCCTCGTCGCCGACGCCAAGGCTCTTGAACGCAAGGCCCTTGACGTTCAGGACGATGTCGGTGACGTCCTCGTAGACGCCATCGACCGTCGTGAACTCGTGCTGCACGCCGTCGATCTGGATGGCCTCCACAGCGGCGCCCTCGAGAGAGGAGAGCAGCACGCGGCGGAGCGAGTTGCCAAGCGTGTCGCCGTAGCCGTGCTCAAGCGGCTCTGCGATGACGCGGGCAACGTTCTCGCTGACCTCTTCTACCGTCACGTTGGGACGGATGAAATCGGACATAGAAACCTCCAACCGGTCTCTACTACTTGGAGTAGAGCTCGACGATGAGCTGGGCGTCGATGTCAAGGTCGATCTGGTCACGAGAGGGGAGCTGCAGGACGGTGCCCTGGAGCTTCTCGATGTCGACCTCGAGCCACGCCGGCACGGCCATGTGCTCGGAGGAGATCAGGGCCTCCTTGATGGGAAGCAGGTCCTTGAACTTGGGGGCGACAGCCACGACGTCGCCGGCCTTCACGCGGTAGGAGGGGATGTCGACGCGCTTGCCGTTCACGGTAATGTGGCCGTGACGGACGGTCTGGCGGGCCTCCTTGCGGGTGCGGGCGAAGCCAAGACGGAAGACCACGTTGTCGAGGCGGCTCTCGAGGATGGTGAGCAGGTTGTCACCGGTGATGCCCTCGATCTTCAGAGCCTTCTCGTAGTACATGTGGAACTGCTTCTCGAGCACGCCGTAGATGAACTTGGCCTTCTGCTTCTCGCGGAGCTGACGGCCGTACTCGCTCTCCTGGCGACGCTGACGCTTGGGCTGACGGTTCGACTTCTTGTTGATGCCCATGACGATCGGGTCAATGTCGAGCTGACGGCACCTCTTAAGGACAGGAGTCCTATCCACTGCCATAGTTAGATTCCTTCCTTACCTACACGCGGCGACGCTTGCACGGACGGCAACCGTTGTGCGCGATGGGGGTCTTGTCCTGGATGCTCGAAACCTCGAGGCCAGCGGCCTGGAGGGAGCGGATGGCCGTCTCGCGACCCGAGCCCGGGCCCTTGACGAAGACGGACACCTTGTGGACGCCGTGCTCCATGGCCTCCTTGGCGCACGCCTCGGCAGCCATCTGGGCGGCGAACGGCGTGGACTTGCGGGAGCCCTTGAAGCCGACCATGCCGGCGGAGCGCCAGGAGATCACGTTGCCCTGGGGGTCGGTGATCGAGATGATCGTGTTGTTGAAGGTGCTCTTGATGTGAGCCTGACCGACAGAGATGTTCTTGCGGTCGGCACGCTTGATGCGCCCGCGAGCCTGGGCGCCCTTCTTAGCAGTAGCCATTAGTCAGTCTCCCCTACTTCTTCTTCTTGCCGCCGACCTGACGCTTCTTGCCCTTGCGGGTGCGAGCGTTGGTGTGCGTGCGCTGGCCGCGGACGGGGAGGCCCTTGCGGTGACGGAGGCCGCGGTAGCAGCCAATCTCCATCAGACGGGCAATGTTCTGACGCTGCTCACGACGGAGGTCGCCCTCGACCGTGAAGTTAGCATCAATGTAGTCACGCATCTTGGCGACCTCATCCTCGGTGAGATCGCGCACGTGGGTGCTGGGATCGACGCCGGTCTCGGCGCAGATCTTGGAAGCGGCGGTACGGCCAATGCCGTAGATGTAGGTAAGTCCGATCTCAACGCGCTTCTCGCGCGGGAGGTCGACGCCGTTAATACGGGCCAACTTGTGCTCCTCTCCTAGCCCTGACGCTGCTTGTGGCGCGGGTTCTCGCAGATCACGTACACCTTACCGTGGCGACGGATGATCTTGCACTTGTCGCACATCTTCTTGACCGAAGGACGTACTTTCATCGTTCTTCCTCTCGGTGTGTCTTGCTTTCCTATATATACGCCCAGCCGCTGGCGAGAATATCCAAGGCTGTTTGCCTGCTTGAGCAGGCGATTCCCCTGTTGGGGACGTCCGCTTCCCTACTTGTAGCGATAGGTGATGCGGCCGCGCTGCAGGTCATACGGGGAGATCTCCACGTCAACCTTGTCGCCGGGAAGGATGCGGATGTAGTTCATCCTGATCTTTCCCGAGATGGTGCAGAGAATGGTGTGGCCATTCTCAAGCTCAACGTTGAACATCGCGTTGGGCAGCGGCTCGAGCACCTTGCCCTCAAGCTGGATTGCATCCTGTTTGCTCACTGCGTGCTACCTTCTCCTCGATACATGACACAGCGACTGAACATCATACCGAAAAACCCGCGCTACGTCCACGCAGCGCGGGTTCTCCACAACTTATGGCCGGCGGGTTCGCTACTTGGTCTCCCCCGTGCCTCCGTCCATGGCACACCAAGGGCCATCCTGGTCCTGCGTGAGAATCACGGGGCCGTCCTCGGTGATGGCGATCGTGTTCTCGTAGTGCGCCGCGGTGCCGCCGTCGTTCGTGACGACCGTCCAGCGGTTGGGCATGACGTGGCTCTCGTACCCGCCAAGGCAGATCATGGGCTCGATGGCGATGACCATGCCCGCCTGGAGCTTCACGCCGCGACCGGCCTTGCCGTAGTTGGCGACGTTGGGCTCCTCGTGCATGGCATGTCCCACGCCGTGGCCCACGTAGTCGCGGACGACGCCGTAGCCGTTAGCCTCGGCCAGGCTCTGGACGGCGTGGCCGATGTCGCCGATGCGATTTCCCGGAACGGCGGCCGCGATGCCGGCCTTGAGGCAATCGCGCGTGACCTCGCACAGGCCCTTGTCGGCAACGCTGGGGGTTCCGCAGAAGAACGTCCACGCGTTGTCGCCAACCCAGCCGTTCACGACGGCGCCCGTGTCGATGGAGACGATGTCACCCTCCTGCAACACGCGCGAGGAGTTGGGGATGCCGTGGACGATCTCGCTGTTCACCGAGCAGCAGATGCTGGCGGGAAATCCGCCATAGCCCTTGAAGGCCGGCGTGCCACCGTGCATGCGAATGATGCTCTCGGCGACGCGGTCGAGCTCGAGGGTATCGACGCCCGGACGAATCATGGCACCAACGCGGCGAAGCGCCAGCTTGGAGAGCGCTCCCGCCGGCTTCATGGCCTCAATCTCGGCGGCTGTCTTGATGATGATCATAGAGCGAGGAGCTCCTTGACGTCCGCATAGACCTCGTCGACGGGACGGTCGCCGTCAACGACCTTAAGAAGCTCCTTGCCACGGTAGTACTCCACGAGCGGAGCCGTCTGGTTCTCGTAGACGTCGAGGCGCTTCTGGATCGTCTCGGGCTTGTCGTCGTCGCGCTGGTACATCTCGCCGCCGCAGGAGGGGCAGGTATCCACGCCGGCCGGCGCCGTGTAGCCGCACTCCTTGCAGGTGCGACGCGAGGAGAGACGCTTGACGATGACGTCGGGCTTGACGTCGACGAGAAGGGCGGCATCGAGGTTGCGGCCCATCTCGGCCAGGGCGGAGTCGAGCGTCACGGCCTGCGCGGTGTTGCGCGGGAAGCCATCGAGGATGAAGCCCTTCTGGGCGTCGTCGGCGTCGAGGCGCTCGGTCACGAGATCAACGACGAGCTTGTCGGGGACGAGCTGGCCGTTGTCCATGTAGGACTTGGCCTTCACGCCAAGCTTGGTGCCCGCCTTGACGGCGGCGCGGAGAAGGTCGCCGGTGGAGATGTGGGCAACGCCAAACTCCTCGACGAGCTTCTGGGCCTGCGTGCCCTTGCCGGCGCCGGGCGCCCCGAGCAGAACGATGTTCATGCGGACCTTCTTTCTGCGCTTGCGCGCACTGGGGTCGAAAACAGCTATGGCTAGCCTACCGCAAAACAAACGGGGCCGCCGCCCGAAGGCAGCGGCCCCGCAAAGACTTGACGCCAGCGAACTACTTGATGAGGAGGTTCTCGTAGTTCGTGGTCTTGAGCTGGCTCTCGATCTGGGAGATCGTGTCGAGGGCCACGCCCACCATGATGAGGATCGACGTACCGCCGAACGCCTGCACGAGCGAGTTGCCCGTGAGCGTGAAGACGATGGACGGAACGACGGCCACCAGGGCGACGAAGATGGCACCAGGAAGCGTGAGGTGGTTCAGCACGTTCTTGATGTAGGCCGCCGTGGCAGAGCCCGGACGGACGCCAGGAATAAAGCCACCCTGCTTGCGAAGGGTGTCCGCCGTCTCGTCGGGGTTGAACACCATGGAGGTGTAGAAGTACGCGAAGCCCACGATCAGGAGCACCGAGAGAATCCAGTTGAGCCAACCGGAGCTCACGGCGTTCGCAAAGACGTTGATCCAGCCAACGCCTGGGAAGAACACCGCGATCTGCGCCGGGAGGTACAGGATGGCGCTCGCGAAGATGATGGGGATAACGCCGGCCGTGTTCACCTTGATGGGCAGGTACGTGGCCTGACCACCCATGATGCGACGACCAACGACGCGCTTGGCGTACTGCACCGGGATGCGGCGCTGTCCACGCTCGATGTAGACGATGAACGGGACGACCGCAACAATCACCACGACGATGAGCACCGTGAGGAGAACGCCGTTCTCGGAGGTGCGCAGCGACTGGATGATGGAGGTCGGCAGGCCAGAGATGATGTTGGCAAAGATGATGAGGCTCATGCCATTGCCAATACCACGCTGGGTGATGACCTCGCCCATCCACATGATGAGGATGGCGCCGGCCAGCATCGAGACGACCACGACCGTGTTCATGAGCCACTCGGGCATGCCAGCCTGAGAGAAGTCAATGCCGAAGCTGGAGCTCTTGAAGAGGAAGAGGTAGCCAACGGCGTTGAGAAGCGCGAGACCAACAGTGACGTAGCGCGTGTACTGCGTGATCTTGCGCTGGCCGCTCTCGCCCTCGCGGGCGAGAGAGCCAAGGCTCGGAACGACGGCCTGGAGCATCTGCATGATGATCTGGGCCGTGATGTAGGGCATGATGCCCAGGCAGAACACCGACACGCGCGAGAGCGCGCCGCCGCTGAACAGGTTCAGCACGGCGATTGCACTGTTCGCGGTGGAGCTCGACTGATATGCCGAGAGCATCCCCGAGAAGGGGATGCCCGGCACGGGCACGTATGCCCCGATCCTGTAGAGGACGAGGATACCGACCGTCAGCAGGATCTTATTGCGAAGCTCCTTGACGCGAAAGGCATTGAGAATGCCATTTAGCACGGGAGCTCTACCTTTCCGCCGGCCGCCTCGATCTTGGCCTGGGCGGCAGGAGTGACCTTGTCGACCTTGACGGTGACCTTCTTGGTGATCTCGCCGTCGCCGAGGACCTTAACGAGGTCGTACTCGTGCTTGACGATGCCCGCGGCGATGAGGCTCTGGGTGTCCACGACGTCGCCGTCGTTGAACTTGTCCTCGATGCGGGAAACGTTGACCGGCACGTACTCGACGCGGTTGCGGTTCTTGAAGCCCGGGAGCTTCGGGAGGCGCATCGCGAGCGGCTGCTGGCCACCCTCGAAGCCGGCGCCCTTGCCGCCACCGGAGCGGGAGAGCTGGCCCTTGGTGCCGCGGCCGGCAGTGGTGCCGTGACCAGAGGCGTTACCGCGACCAATGCGCTTGCGGGCCTTCTTGGCGCCCTTGGCGGGACGCAGATCGTTGAGCTGCATAGGTGTGACTCCTAGTTCTCTTCAACGGTGACGAGGTGCTTGACCTTGAAGATCATCCCGCGAACGCTCTCGTTGTCGGGAAGCACGTGCGTGTCGTTGATCTTGCGCAGGCCGAGGGCGCGGCAGGTGCGAGTCTGGTCGGACTTGACGCCGCAGACGGCGCTCTTGACGAGCTTGACGGTGAGGGTCTTCGCCATGACTAGTTCTCCTTCCCGACGAACATCTCGGCGACGGTGAGGCCACGGCGCTCGGCGGTCTCCTCAGGGCTGGAGAGGTCCTTGAGGGCCTCGGCGGCAGCCTTGATGATGTTGAGACCATTGCTGGAGCCCATGGACTTGGACAGGACGTTCTTGATGCCAGCCAGCTCGAAGAGCGGACGGATGGGGCCGCCGGCGATGACGCCGGTACCCTCGATAGCGGGCTTGACGAGCACGCGAGCGGCACCGAACTCACCCATGACGTCGTGGGGGATGGAGCCGGTCTCGGTCAGGGGCACCTTGAACATGTTCTTCTTGGCGTTGTCCGAGGCCTTCTGGATGGCCAGGGGCACCTCGGCGGACTTGCCGGTGCCAAGGCCGACGTTGCCCTTGCCGTCGCCAACGACGACGAGAGCGACGAGGGACATGCGACGGCCGCCCTTGACGGTCTTGGAAACGCGGTGGATGAAGACGACACGCTCCTGGAGCTCGGAGGCGTCGCGCTGCTGCTTCGGGTTACGAGCCATTACAGATACCTCCTAGAACTTCAGACCCGCAGAGCGGGCGCCATCAGCGAGAGCCTGGACACGGCCGTGGTAGATGCGGCCGCCGCGGTCGAACGTCACCGTGGTGACGCCGGCCTTGATGGCGCGCTCGCCGACCATCTTGCCCACGAGCTCGGCGGCCTCCTTGTTGGAGCCCAGCTTGCCCAGAGCGCGGAACTCGGGGTCGAGCGTGGAGGCGGTGCAGATGGTCTTGGCGTCGACGTCGTCGATCACCTGGGCGTAGATGTTGGAATTCGTGCGGTGCACGGAGAGGCGGGGACGCTCGGCGGTGCCGCAGATCTTAGAACGAACGCGACGCTCGCGGCGCTTGAGGCCAGCCCTCTTAGCCTTGAACTTGTTCATGAAAATCTCCTTAGTCACGCCGTCACCTAGCAGGGTGGCGGACTTCTATGACTTCCTGGACAGGCCTTACTTGGCGGCCTTGCCGAGCTTCCTGCGGATGTGCTCACCCATGTAGTGGATGCCCTTGCCCTTGTACGGCTCAGGCGGGCGCTTCATGCGGATCTCGGCGGCGACCTGGCCGACCTGCTCCTTGGAGATGCCCTTCACGTTGATGTGCGTGTTGTCGGGGACCTCGAAGGTGATGTTCTCGGGGGCCTTGTAGATCACGGGGTGCGAGTAGCCGAGCGAAAGGTCAAGGTCCTTGCCCTTCAGCGCGACACGGTAGCCAACGCCCGTGAGCTCAAGCTGCTTCATGAAGCCCTCGGAGACGCCGAGGACCATGTTGTGGATGAGGGTGCGCGTGAGGCCGTGCTGAGCGTTAGCCTCGCGGGAGTCGTCGTTGACGGAGACGAGGATCTCCTCGCCCTCCTCCTTGATCGTCACGAGGTCAGAGAAGGTGCGATCAAGCTCACCCTTCGGGCCCTTGACGTGGACGTTGGTGCCATTGACTGTCACAGTGACTCCGGCGGGAATCTGGACAGGCTTCTTGCCAATGCGGGACATGGTGTCTCCTTTCCTATCCTGCCGTGAGTTACCAGATGTAGGCGATGACTTCGCCGCCGACGCCGAGCTTGCGGGCGTCGCGGTCGCACATCATGCCCTTGGACGTGGAAATGACGGCGGTGCCGAGGCCACCGAGGACGCGGGGAAGGTCCTCAGCCTTGCTGTAGATGCGCAGGCCCGGCTTGGAGATGCGCTTGATGCCGCGGATGACGCGGGCGTGGCGCGCACCATACTTGAGGGTGACGTGCAGGGTCTTCTGGGGCTTCGTGTCCTCGACGGCATAGCCCTCGATGTAGCCCTCCTCCGCGATGACGCGGGCGACCTCGACGAGCACCTTGCTCGACGGCATGCTGACGACATCCTTGCCGGCGGTGTTGCCGTTGCGGATGCGCGTGAGCATGTCTGCAATGGGATCGGTAACGTTCATTGGGTTTCTCCTTCGGTAGGGATGAACCTCTTCGTCCGGTTCAGTCTGGCCCATGGCCAAATCGCCTGGACGGGAGTCTTCCTGCTGCCCATGGAGCTGTCAGTCTTTCGACCTACCAGCTCGCCTTGCGGACGCCGGGAAGCTCGCCCTTGCTAGCGAGCTCGCGGAAGCACACACGGCACAGGCCGAACTTGCGATACACGCTGTGCGGACGGCCGCAGCGCTGGCAACGGTTCTGGGTGCGCGTCGAGTACTTCGGCTCTCGCTGAGCCTTGACGATCATCGATGTCTTAGCCACAAATCCTCCTTCTGGATGACGGCCACACTCTTTGTGCGGCTATTTCCACGCCGCAAACGCGGCACGTCGCCGGCGCGGGGCCGGCGACGGGATTACCTCATTGGTTACTTGGCGAACGGGAAGCCAAAGCCGTCGAGCAGGGCCTTGCCCTCCTCGTTGGTGTTGGCGGTGGTGACGATGGTGATGTCCATGCCGCGCGTGCGATCGATCTTGTCGAAGTCGATCTCAGGGAAGATGAGCTGCTCGGTGACGCCCATGGAGAAGTTGCCACGGCCGTCGAAGCTCTTGGCGGAGATGCCGCGGAAGTCGCGGATGCGCGGGATGGCGATGCAGATCAGGCGATCGAGGAAGTCCCACATGCGGTCGCCGCGCAGCGTCACCTTGGCGCCGATGGGCTGGCCCTCACGCAGGTGGAACGTAGCGATGGACTTGCGGGCGCGACGGATGGAGGGCTGCTGACCCGTGATGGCACGGAGGTCGGCGATGGCGCCGTCGATGGCCTTGGAATCAGTGGCGGCCTCGCCGACACCCATGTTCACGACGATCTTCTCGATCTTCGGGACGCACATGGGGTTCGTGTAGCCAAACTGCTCGACGAGCTTGGCACGGACCTCATCGTTGTACTTGGTCTTGAAACGGGGAACGTACTTCTCCTCAGCCATGTTCACTCCTTCTGGGGTTTCTCAGCACGGGGTTGGCGATAGACCGGCGGCCTCGTTACCCTCGTGCCTCCTGCTCGACGGCTAATCGGCAGGAGCCTTCACAGTGCAGCTCATAAGGATATGCCTTTGCATGGGGTTTTACCAGTAGAAATTCAAGAATTCGAGAAGGGTGCGCGCTTGCACACAGCGCGCACAAATATGGGCGCCACGGCTGCGTGACGCCCAGGAAATCGCTGGTAGGAAGCGAGAATCTCGCTACTCTTCGACGCTTGGGTAGAACGTTGCCTCGCTCGCCACGTCCAGAAGCGAGCGGCCGTAGTGGAACGGGAGGTTAACGACCTCGCCAACCGTTGGGACAAGGTCTGAGCAATCAGTGAAGTGGCCCTTGTCGTTGAGCTTGGCGCAGTCCTGGATGCGCCAGTAGCCGTCCGTGTGGGTCACGTAGTAGGTGTCCTCCCCCACCTTGGCGAAGACGCGCGTGTTGGCGCGCAGGTAACCGTCAAGCGTGTCCGGCCCAATCTCGACCGTCTCCTCAGCCATCTTTCCCATGAGAGCTCCCTTCGTCTGACCTCCGTGGCTGCGGCAGCCCGCGGAGCGCCTTAACCCTTGGACAGTAGCGTCCCCCACCCGCACACGCTTGCCTATGGTGCTCCCGCGAACGGTGGGATTAATCGCGGAGCGGCTGTGCGTCCCCGTCCCTACATACAAGAGTGGCCCCGGACGGGAGGGGGGGGTACGTCCAGGGCCGAGTATGAGGAAGTGTCGCTATCGGGTGTAGACCGTGCGGCCCCCCACGATCGTCCGAGCCACCTCGTAGTCCTCGTCGAGCAGCACGAGGTCTGCCAGTGCGCCCTCGTCGATGTGGCCGCGATCGGCCCATCCAAAGAGTGCCGCGGGGTTTGCGGAGTTGGCCTTCGAGGCCTCCTCGACCGGTGCCCCGGTAAACTTCATGAGGTTGCGCAGGGCCTGGGCCTGCGTGAGCGTGGAACCCGCGCGCACGCCGTTGGAGGCAAGCTTGGCATCCCCGTCCTCGACCACGACGTCGTTCACGCCAAGCTTGTAGTGGCCGTCGGGAAGACCCGCCGCCATGATCGAGTCCGTGATGGCCAGGACGCGATCCCAGCCCTTGGCCTTGGCGTAGAGGCGAACGGTGCCCGGGTGGAGGTGCCTGCCGTCTGCGATGGTCTCGCAATACAGGTCGGTCTCGAGCGCAACGCCAAAGATCGCGGGATCGTGCTGGTGGAAGAGGCGCATCGCGTTACCCACGTGCGTGGCGGCCTTGGCCCCGGCCTCCACACAGCGCATGGACAGGTCATAGCCCGCCCCGCTGTGCCCGATGGCCGCCGTGATGCCCATCTTGGCAAGCTCGGGGATGAGATCGGGGACCCCAGGCACCTCGGGCGCCAGCGTGGTGTACAGCACATGCCCACCGGCAGCCTCCTGGTAGCGTGCAAACAGGTCTGGCGAGGCCTCATGCATGAGCAGATGCTCAGGCATGGCACCCTTGTACTCGCTCGACAGGCAGGGACCCTCGAGGTGGATGCCCAGCAGGGCGGCACCGTCGTACGGACCCCCCTCGATGACCTGTCTCGCCTGCTCGATGCACCACAGCGTCTGCTCGGGCGTGTCCGTGAGAATCGAGCACAGCCAGCCGGTGACGCCCTGTGACGCAAAGAAGCGCCCGATCTTCCTGAGCCCCTCGACGTCCGCAGCGTTCACGTCGACGCCGGCGGCGCCGTGGGTGTGCACGTCGATGAAGCCTGGCAGCACCCTGAGCCCCGCCGCATCGATGACGGGCAGGGCGCCCGGGTTGTCATGCGCAGAGGAAAGGCGCACGACGCGGCCGTCCTCGACGGTGATGTCGAGACGGGCCAGCCTGCCCCGCGTGAGGACCTCTGCACCCGTTATGTAGCACGCGTTTTCCACCAGCGTCACTCCCTAGTAGGCCCTCTCGCGGGCAACGTCGTTCACGTAGATGACCGCATCGGGGTGATTCTGCAGGAGGGTCGCGGGGAACGCCGCCGTGACCTTGCCGTAGGCGGCACGGCGCACGGCACCGCGGTGCCACTCGCGAAAGACCCCGAGGCGCACCTTGCGAGCGCCGAGGATCTCCGCCATGCCGATGGTAACGGCACGGTAAGGCATGTCCTCCAGAGCTCCGCAGAGGTCTGCCGCGCTGTTGGTGGCGCGGGTCTCGGGGCGAATGTCGAGGGCGCGGGTCTCGAGGGCCGCGAACTGCTCGACAGTGAGGTCCTCCTGCGGCTCGTTGAAGGCGAGGTGGCCGGTGATGCCAATGCCGCCATAGGCGACGTCGACACCGCCCAGCGACTCGATGACCTCGGCCACGTGGCCTGGATCCTTGGGGTCGGGGAAGATGCGCTGCTCGGGCGGCATGACCAGTTCGGGGTCGATCTGGCTGTAGACCACTCGGTCCATGAAGCCGCGGAACGAGAGGCCATCGGAGGCGTCGATCCACTCGTCGTCATCGGTGAGGTACTCGTCCATGTTGATGAACCAGCAGTCCTTGAGCGAGAGGCGCTCGTCGTTGACCATCTTCACGAAGTAGGGGTACTGGCCAACGGGACCAACCGGGCAGATGAAGACCGTCTTGGCACCGGCGGCGTTGTGCTCGCGAATCGTACGGACCATGTCCTGGGCCATCTCGAAAAAGACCGCCGGCGAGTCACCGGGGAACTCGAGGCGAATCTTGGCGCCCTGCCCCAACTCCTCCGCCGAGATGTGATAGTAGTCCATGCTTCCTCCTGTTTTCGCACAACGCGACCTCCCCGCGCGGATGGGGGAATCATCCTTCTGCGAGGAGACCGCGTGTCATGGCTCGATTGCGCGAGCCATACCGTACCAGTTAGCTACTTGATGGTCTCATAGAGCTCGTCGCCGGCGGTGATGACGTCCTCGAGGACGTAGTCGGTGACGGGCACCTCGGCCTCGATGCGGCCGTTGTCGATGAAGACCTGCTGCTGGGCCTTGTAGTAGCCCATGATCGTGTCGGTGTGGCCGATGGCATCGACAGAGCCCTGCCAGTCGCCCTCATCCGTGGACTGTAGGAGCGTGTCCTCGGGAAGGCCGAGCTTGTCGGCGAGGAGCTTCGCGCAGGCGTCGATGTTGGCGGCACGGTAGACCTTGCCCTTGTCGAGGGCGGCAGCGAAGCGCTCGAGGATCTCGGCGTTCTTGTCGGCGTACTCGGGCAGGCAGACGAAGGAGCCGGGGAAGGCGACCTTGTCGGAGTAGTCGGTGTTGTTGCCCAGGACGAGGTAATCGTCGCCAAGCTGCTGCTCGAGCGTGACGGTGTTGGGCGACCACGTGGCGGCGGCGTCGATCTGGCCGGAGATGAGAGCGGTGGTCATGCCGTCGACCTTCATCTCGACGAGGGTGACGTCATCGGTGGTGAGGCCGGCGTCCTTGAGGACGTAGTTGAGGATGACCTCAGAGGACGTGCCGGAGGCAAAGGCGATCGTCTTGTCCTTGAGGTCGGCGGCCTTCTCGATGCCGTGGGACTTGTTGGCCACGACGGAGTCTGCCTTGGAGAGCTGGTCGAAGGCGAAGATCTTGGCCTGGCCCTCGATGCACAGCGCGTGGGCACCGTGGCCGATCTGGGCGAGGTCGATGTCGCCGGACTGCATGGCCGCGATCTCGGCGGGGCCGGCATCGAACTGGGAGGGCTCGACGGTGATGCCAACCTCATCGAAGTAGCCCTGGTCGATGGCGGCGTACAGGGTGGCGGCGGAACCCAGGTTGGGCATGAAGGCGACGCGCAGGGTAACCGGGTCATAGGAGGCCGTGGCGGCAGAGGAGGCAGCCTCGGTCGTGGAGGCGGTGGAGCCAGAGCCGCCGCAGCCAACGAGACCGAGGCCGGCAGCGGCCGCACCGAAACCGCAGATCTTCAGGAACGAGCGACGGGACATCTGGGCGGTATCGAGCTTCTTCATGACAGGTTCCTTTCCCTGTGTGTGGACGAGGACGTCGTCCTCCTCTTCCTTTCGGGGGCGCGGCCCCGATAAAGCCAGACAGACTTGCTTGGGCTCCGAGGCGCCCCGCCTTGCGGCGGTCCTACTTCCTGACCGAGAGGTACTCCTGGTAGACCTGGCTCCAGATGTGGTTCTTGAGCTCGAGGAACCGGGGCGACATCTTGGTCTCCTGCGTACGCGGATAGGGGATGTCGATGTCGACGACCTCCTTGACGCGACCCGGGCGCGCGTACATGATCACGACGCGCTGGGCGAGCACGATGGCCTCCTCGACGTCGTGGGTGATGAAGAAGCAGGTCTTCTGCTCCTTCTCCCACGTCTCGAGCAGCTCGGACTGTAGCTGGGTCCTCGTCTGGGCATCGAGCGCGCCAAAGGGCTCGTCCATGAGCAGGACCTTGGGGTTTACAGCGTAGGCGCGAGCGATGGCAACGCGCTGCTTCATGCCGCCCGAAAGCTCTTTGGGGTAGGACTTCGCGAAGTCCTGGAGCTCGACGAGCTTGATGTACTTGTTGGCGATCTCGTCGCACTCTTCCTTGCTCTTACCCTGGAGCTTGAGGCCGAACTTGACGTTCTCCTCCACCGTGAGCCAAGGGAACAGCGCGTACTGCTGGAAGACGATGCCGCGGTCGGGGCCGGGGCCCTCGACGGGCTTGCCGTCCACGGTGACGCTGCCGCTCGTGGGCTCCTCAAGCCCGCCGATGATGTTGAGCAGCGTCGACTTTCCGCAGCCGGAGGGGCCCACGACGCAGACGAACTCGTTCTCGTGAATGTCAAGGTTCACTCCGTTCAGGGCTGTCATCTCGCCCTTGCGGGTATCGAACTTCTTGACGACGTTGTCGATGTGAACCTTTACTGCTGCACCGTTTCCTGCCATCCCGTGAACCTCCTCTCAAGGTAGCGGACGATCTTCTCGAACAGAATTCCGATGATGCCGAGCAGGATGATGCCGAGCAGGACGACGTCCATCTGGTAGTAGCCGCTTGCCTGCTGAATCATCATGCCGATGCCCTTGTCTCCGCCAACGATCTCCGAGGCCATGAGGGTCGTGAGCGACGTGGACAGGCCAAGGCGCGCGGCGACGAGAATGAACGGGGTGGAGGCGGGGATGGTGACCTTGAAGAAGATGTCGGACTGCTTGGCACCGAGGACCTTCGCCGCCTTGATGAGCGTCGTGTCTACGCCCTTGACGCCCTGGTAGATGGTCACGACCATCACGAGGAACGAAGCGATGAAGATGACCGTGATCTTCGAGGCCTGGCCGATGCCCAAAGCCGCGATGATGAGGAAGACGTAGGCCAGCGGCGGGATGTTCCTGATGAACTGGATCCAGGGCTCAACGACGTGACGGAACGGGTCATACCAGGCCATGAGGAACGCCACCGGGATCGACACCACGAAGGCAAGGCCAAATCCCGTGAGCACGCGGGAGACGGACGCCCAGACGTGGGCCCACAGGATGCCGCTCGCGGCTCGGCTCGCGAACGCCTCCCACACCTTGAGGGGCGGCGCGAACACTGCTGGCCACTTGCTAGACGCGAGCAGCCACAAGGCCACTGCCAGCGCCAGGGAGATAAGCGCCCAAGCCCAGCTTGGCACCTTGCTCCAGATTGACTCCTTCTTGTTTTTCAACGACGGCCTCCTTCTCCTCCGGAACGTCGGAAAAGCACTTAAACGAGTAAGTGATTGGAGTTGTACCACAGCCAAGATTTCGGATTTGCTTACGATTCGTAAAGGCATCCCTTTTTTACCGTTCGCGTTCCGAAACAGACCGTTCACAAAGCAACAAGCCGATTACCTCGGTAAACGGCGGTTTTGTGGGGGCAAACGTTATTTGACCAGTTTTGTGGCACCAAATCGCTGTCCGTGGTACATAGTTAGTGGTTACTTAAACGTAAAAGCTATTCCGTAGCAATCGAGGCGAAATGGGCAAGCGGGCCACTCTCAAGGACGTCGCACGGGAGGCCGGTGTCACGCCGGCGACCGTCTCCTACGTGATCAACAACACGCCGGGCCAGTCCATCCGCCCCGAGACTCGCAAGCGCGTGCTCGAGGCCGCCCGCAAGCTCAAGTACGCGCCCAACGCGCACGCCCGCACCCTTCGCAACCACCACAGCCCCTGCATCGGCATGGTCATACGCAAGAACCTGGCCGTGCCGCGCTTCTCGCAGATGGCCTACGGCATCCAAACCAAGCTCGAGCAGGAGGGTTACAACGCCCTTCTGCTGGGCAACAAGATCAACAATCTTGGCATTGCCGACTACGCAGAGGCCTTCCTGGCCGGCCGCGTGGGCGGCATCATCTTTATTGGGACCGACAACCAGGGCCCGGACGAGCGAAGCCTCAAGGTCCTCGCCGACGAGCATGCCCCGCTCGTGGTGTTCGACACCCAGACCCAGGCAGACTCCTACAGCACCGTAGACCTCGACTACGTTGGCGGCGCCCGCCTGTCCTGCGAGCGGGTCCTCTCGCGCGGCTGCAAGCGCGTCCTCTACTTCAGGCCCGACATCGATAAGCCCCAGGAGACTCTGCGCGAGCAGGGCGTGAGGGAGACGTGCGAGGCGGCGGGCGTCGAGCTCGTCTGCGCACGCTCCCCCATCACGCTCGGTAACATCGAGCTGTGGGACGCCCGCTACGTTGGGGCAGACACCGAGGAGGGACTGCGCCTCTCCGAGCGCTTCCTCGCATCCGTCGCTAACGCCCTCGAGCTCGTGGACGACGGGGACGCCGTCATCTCGAGCTGGGCCACATGGACCCATTACTTCCGCCGCATCGAGACCCAACGAGGGTCCAGGCGCCGACTCACCTACGCCGAGCTCGCCAACAACGGGGAGTCCTGGCTCGCCGCAGACCTCTACACGAGGCTGCCCAACTATGAGGCGGGTGCCGCCTGCGCCGAGGACGTCCTCGCCCTCATGCGCACGGGAGTCCCCTCGGCACGAATCATGAAGCTCTCCAACATCATCGAGGCACCACTGGGCCAACAGGCCCCGAACTATTAGGCACGTACACAAAGCGCCCGGGCTCGCCCGGACCCAACAGGAGGAGATGTCGCTATGCTCGTTCCGCTCAAGCCCGTCCTCGACGCAGCCCGCAAGGGTGGCTACGCCCAGGGAGCCTTCAATGTCAACGCCGTATGCCAGGCAAAAGCCGTCATCGAGGCCCACGAGACCCTGAGGAGCGCCGCCATCCTTCAGGGCGCCGACCTCGCCAACGCCTTCATGGGCGGCCGCGCGGACTTTGCCAACGGCACCGTGAAGGACAAGATCGCCGGCGCTAAGAACATCGGCGATGCCGTGAAGAAGTATGGCGAGGACAGCCCCATCCCGGTGGTGCTGCACCTCGATCACGGTCGTGACATGGAGAGCGTCAAGGCCGCCATCGCAGGCGGCTACACCTCCGTCATGATCGACGGCTCGTCGCTTCCCTTCGAGGAGAACATCGAGCTCACCCGCGAGGTCGTGAAGTACGCCCACCCGCGCGGCGTCTCCGTCGAGGGCGAGCTCGGCGTGCTGGCAGGCGTAGAGGACCACGTGTTCGCCGCCTCGAGCACCTACACCAACCCACTCTCCGCCGTCGATTTCGTCCGCAAGACGAAGGTCGACGCGCTCGCCATCAGCTATGGCACCATGCATGGCCCCAGCAAGGGCAAGGACGTCAAGCTGCGTCGCGAGATCCCCATCGCGGTGCGCGAGTGCCTCGCCCACGAGGGACTCGACTGCGCACTCGTGAGCCACGGCTCCTCCACCGTCCCGCGCTACATCGTCGACGAGATCAACGAGCTGGGCGGCAACATCCAGAACGCCTACGGCATCAGCCCGACCGAGCTCAAGGCGGCCATCCCCGCCGGCATCAACAAAATCAACATCGACACTGACATCCGCCTCGCCGTAACGCGCAACATGCGCGAGCTGTTCGCCAAGCGCCCCGAGCTCCAAAAGAGCGAGTCCATCGGCGGGGTCTACAAGCTGCTGCTCGAGCACCCCGAGAACCCCGATCCCCGCGCCTTCCTCCCGCCGGTGTTCGACACCGTCATGTATGGCGTCGTGGAGGACGACGACCGCGCGGCGCTCGTGGCCGCCATCGAAGCGGGCGTCAAGGAGGCCGTCTCCACGCTCATCGTCGAGTTTGGCAGCTTTGGCAAGGCCTCCAAGGTCGAGGTCGCCACGCTTGCCGAGATGGCCGAGCGCTACGAGAAGGCCGGGATCTAGCATGGCCACGCAAGACGCGCTGCTCGTCGTTCACGGCGGCGGTCCCACCGCGGTCATCAACGCGTCGCTCTTCGGAGCGGTCGACGAGGCGCTCAAGACCCCCGGCGTAGGACGGGTGCTGGGAGCCCTGGGCGGCATGGGTGGCATCACCGATGGCACGTTCGTTGACTTTGCCCAGGTGAGCCCCGAGAAGCTGTCGCTTCTCCCCTCGTCGCCCTCGTCGGCCATCGGCACGAGCAGGAAGCCGCTCGAGGCCGACGACTATCGCGATCTGGCACATGCCCTCGAGCGCGCCGGCGTTCGCTGGCTTTTGCCCACGGGGGGCAACGGCACCATGAACACCTGCGGCGAGATCTGGCGCGCGTGCCAGGCCGAGGGCGTGTCCATCGACGTGGTGGGCATCCCCAAGACCATGGACAACGACATAGCCGTGACCGACCACGCCCCCGGCTATGCGAGCGCGGCCCTCTACATGGCGGCAAGCGTCTCCGAGGTGTGCTGCGATGTGCGCGGCCTGCCCATCCACATCGTCATCGTAGAAGCCATGGGCAGAAACGCCGGCTGGGTCACCGCCGCAAGCGCCCTGGCAGACGAATCCGGCACAGGAGGGCCCGACCTCATCTACCTTCCCGAGAGGGAATTCGACGAGCATGCCTTCCTCGACGATTGCCAACGTCTCATCGACGAGAAGGGCTCGGGCGTCGTGGTGGTGAGCGAGGGCCTGCACAAGACGGGCGGTGGGCCCGTGGCCCCCATCCTCATGCAGACGGGCCGCTCGACCTACTTTGGCGACGTCTCGGCGCACCTCTCGAGACTCGTCATCTCCGAGCTTGGCTACAAGTCGCGCTCGGAGAAGCCAGGGCTTCTGGGCAGGGCTTCCATGCCCTGGCAGAGCACGATCGACCGCAACGAGGCCATCGAGTGCGGCCGCGAGGCGGTTCGCGCCGTACTTGCCGGCGATTCCGGCAAGATGGTGGGCATCGAGCGTCTCTCCACCAGCCCCTACGAGGTTCGCTACACGCGCATCCCCATCGAGCAGGTCATGCTCGATGAGCGAACCCTGCCCGACGCCTACATCAACGAGCAGGGCAACGGCGTCACCGACGAGTTCCGCGCGTGGTGCCGTCCCCTGCTTGGGGAACCGCTGCGCAGGTTCGCGAGTTTTGTCTAACGAGTTGGAGGCACCATGAAGCACATCTTCCTCAACCTCAAGCGCTTTGACATCACACCGGAGCTGGGCGGAGTCAACCGCCTTGCCGAGCCGGGGCAGTGGGGGCAGGCCGTGGCCTCCTCCATCAAGGACGTGGCAGACGCCTACGCCGACGTCGCCGAGTTCGCGGCCTTCCTGCCCGAGGCGCACCTCATCGGTGCCGCCAATGCGGCGGCGGGCAGCCACCTTGGCATCGGCTCCGAGGGCGTCCATGGCGCGGACACCGCCCCGGGCGGCAACTTTGGCGCGTTCACGACGCTTCGCACCGCCAATTCGGTGACGCAGCTCGGCTGCGGCTGGACGCTCGTGGGTCACTGCGAGGAGCGCATGAACCTTCGCGCCATCATGGGCGAGTCGGGAGCCACGGCAGGCCAGATCGAGCCTGCGGTCAACCGAATCCTCAATCGCGAAGTCAAGGCAGCGCAGGCAGCAGGCCTCAAGGTCCTGTTCTGCATGGGCGAGCGCTCCGAGGAGGTCGATGCCTGGGAGCAGGTTCTCACTGCCCAGGTGAGCGAGGGGCTCGAGGGCTGCGATCTTGAGAACGTTCGCATTGCCTACGAGCCCGTCTGGAGCATCGGCCCCGGCAAGACGCCCGCAGACGCCCCCTACATCGCCAAGGTCGCAAGGCTCGTCAAGTCAGTCGTGACAGGCGTCGACGTCGTCTACGGCGGAGGCCTCAAGGCAGACAACGCCAAGATGCTTGCCGGAATCGAGGAGATCGACGGCGGCCTCATTGCGCTCACGCGCTTCTCGGGAGAGATTGGCTTCTACCCCGAGGAGTACGCCCAGATCGTCGACCTCTACCTGAACGCTTAGCGAAGAGAAAGGCACACAGATGTATCTCGAATTCGAGTACGGAACCGGAAAGCTCGGTGCCGAGCTGCCCGACAGCACGGACGTCTTCATTACCGGCGAGACGGTCAAGGATCCCGAGTGCCTGCCCCAGGACTGGGACAGCCTCTACAACGCCACGCTTGAGAGCATCCGCAACCCCATCGGCATGGATCCGCTCGCCAAGCTCGCCCACCCCGGCGCCAAGGTTGTCATCGTCATTCCCGACATCGTGAAGGGCGGCACGCAGCCCACGTCCCATCGTCGCGTTGCCATCCGCGCCTGCCTCGACGAGCTGTTTGCCAACGGCGTCGACCACGATGACGTCCTGCTGCTGTTCTCCAACGGCCTGCACCCCCGCACGAGCGACGCAGAGGCTCGCCAAATCCTTGGCATGGACCTCTACAACGAGTTCATCGGGACCAACCAGATCGCCTCGCACGACTCCGAGGACTACGACAACCTCGTTGACCTGGGCTACACCGCCTATGGCGACCACGTCATCATGAACAAGAAGGTCTATGAGGCAGACATCGCCATCCTCATCGGCCACACCCAGGGCAACCCCTATGGCGGATACTCGGGCGGCTACAAGCACTGCGCCACCGGAATCACCCACTGGCGCTCCATTGCCGCCCACCACGTGCCAGCGGTCATGAGCCGTCCGGACTTCGTTCCCGTATCCACGCACAGCCTCATGCGCGACAAGTTCGACCAGCAGGGCATGTTCATGGAAGAGAAGATGGGCAAGAAGTTCTTCTGCTGCGATGCCGTGCTCGACACCTGGAGCCGCCAGATCGAGATCAACTCGGGCTGGGCGGCCGAGATGCAGCCCATCGCATGGAAGACCGCCGACAAGCGCACCTACGTACACTGGGCCGAGAAGAAGTACGACATCGTTGTCATGGGCATGCCCACGAAGTTCCACTACGGCGACGGCATGGGCACGAACCCCATCCAAATGATGCAGGGCGTCTCCGCCATGGTGATTCGCCACAAGAGAATCCTCTCCGAGCATCCCGTCTTCATCATCTCGAGCTATTGCGACGGGTGGTTCCATGACGAGCGCTGGCCGTATCTGCGCGAGCAGTGGGAGCTGTGGCAGTCCGACAAGATGAACACCCTGGACGAGATGATCAAGTACGGCGAGTACTTTGCGACCAACCAGGAGTACATCCGCAAGTACCGCTTTGCCGGGGCCTTCCACCCCTTCCACGGCTTTAGCATGATGACGTGCGGAAACCTCGCCGAGAAGTACCTCTCTGCCACCTACATCGTGGGCGCCCAGAAGCCCGGCATCGCGCGCACCATGGGGCTCAAGACCCGTCCCACCTTCGAGGAGGCGCTTGCCGATGCCACACGCAAGTACACCGACGGCAACCCCAACATCCTTGCCCTGCCCGGCGCCTATGTAAGCGCCGTGCCGCATCTCTGCATGAAGGACCCATCCCAGAACAGTCACTTCATGGATGACGCCCCCGCGCATCCATGCGGCTGCTGCTAGGAGGGAACAGACATGCTGAGGCTTAACGAAGCCTCCCTGGGGGCCCGCGTCACGTCCGACGATGTGACGCGGGCCTCCCGCGCATCGGGCGAGCTGCTCGCCCAGGTGCAGAAGGGGGAGGTTTGCTATCGCGGCTCCTTGGGTTGGCTGCATGTGGACGAATGGGCCTCCGTGGAGCAGCTCGTTCGGATCGCAGAGCTTGCCAGCCGCCTCCGCGCCGAGACCGACACCTTCGTGCTCATTGGAGTTGGCGGGTCGAACAACGCGGCCCGTGCCGTTCTGCGCGCCCTGGGACAGCCAGATTCCACCCACCAGGTTGTCTGGGCGGGTAACACCCTCTCCCCTCGCGCGCTTAACGAGATGCTCGCAAGCCTCGAGGGCCACGAGGCGGTGATTGACTGCGTGGCGAAGAACTTCGAGACGCTCGAGCCTGGCTCCTCCTTCCGCCTGCTGCGGCAGTGGATGTCCGCCCACATGGATGCAAGCCAGATAGCTCGGCACATCGTCTGCTGCGGAACGCCGAAAAGCCAGCTAGAGAAGCTCTGCACGGACGAGGGCTATGCGTTCACGACGTTTCCTCCCAACGTGGGAGGGCGCTTCACGGCGTTCACCCCCGTGCATCTCCTCGCCCTTGCCTATGCCGGCATCGACATCCATGCCCTGGTCCAGGGCGCGCGAGACGAGGAGCGGCGGCTTCGCCAGACATCAGCGCGCCCTGAGGACAACGCCGCGCTGCGCTACGCCCAGATCAGGCACCTCGCCTGGGAGGAGGGCATGCGCGTAGAGCTGCTCAGCTCCTTCGAACCCTGCCTCTCGGGCGTTTCCCTCTGGTGGCAGCAGCTCTTTGGAGAGTCCGAGGGCAAGGGCGACCGCGGCCTGCTCCCCGCTTCCGCCCAATACTCCGAGGATCTTCACAGCCTTGGACAGTACGTCCAGGAGGGGACACCCCTGCTCATGGAGACCTTCCTTGACGTCCTCGAGGCCAGAGAGTCCGACAGGCTCGTGTTGGGCGGCACGGACGTGGCCGACGGCTTTGATTACCTGGACGGAATGGACTTCTGGGATATCAACAAGGCAAGCTTCCATGCCACGCGCGCCGCGCATGCACGCCGGCTCCCCTGCCCCACCATCGAGCTCGAAAGACTCGACGAGCACACCCTAGGAGAGCTGCTGTACTTCTTCATGTTCAGCTGTTATCTCTCCGCAAGGCTCCTCGAGGTCAACCCCTTCAACCAGCCGGGAGTCGAGGCCTACAAGCAGCTCATGTTCAGGACGCTCCGCGTGGCCTAGAGGGAGACGAGCCCCGTGAAGCGAGCAAAGTTGTAGCAGCAGATAAGCGCGATAAGAACGAGGGCGAAGAGGTAAAGTCTGTCGATGGTAGACGCGCTGACCCTCTTCGCCACTTTTCTGCCCACAACGGACCCGCAGACCGCGGCTACGCACATACCGATGAGGGCAACGGGCGCAAACTCGGGAATGCCGCCGCCAGCGAGAGAATAGACGAGGCTCGCCGTCTGCGAGAAGGCAATGATGAAGAGGGACGCCTGAGCGGCAGGCTTGGCATACATCGCGAAGAAGAACGTGAGGATGGCGAGGTTAAAGGGACCTCCGCCAATGCCGAGAAACGACCACAGGGCACCCGCGACGAATCCGATTCCGGCCTTGGCGGCACCAGCCTGGACGTTAAGACCCTGAATGGAAGACCTTCTTATCGTATAGACAAACACGACGGCCGTAAGCACGATAAGCACCGCGGCCTGAGCAGCACCTACCAGCTCGGCATCAGGCAGGATTGTCCCGAGGCTATTGAAGACGAGCTTGCCCACCACGCCGCCAACGGCAGATCCCAGGGCGAGCGGGAGCATAGAGCGAACGTTGACGGTCGACGTCTTTGCCACGGCATTCTGGGTTAGCGTGGCAAGCGACATCGTGAGCACCGAGATGCTCGAGAGAAAAGAGACCGTGGCAACCGGCATCACGTTCATGGCGTCGACCACCGGCTTGATGATCACGCCGCCACCAATGCCGCACAGAGGCCCCAGCAGCGAGGCAAGGAAGGCGACGATGAAGACAGCGAGGTACGAGAGAGGCATGCTGAGCTCCTAATCTTGACTGTCTCTATTTTAGTTGCTTAGCACTACTTAACGTCTCTGACCCGCATTTTTATGCAAGTAAGCTAACAAAAACGCCCGCGAGCCAAAGCCCGCGGGCGTCCAGTACGCAAAGGACCAAAAGTCCCGTTTCCTACTTCTTGTAGGGGTCGGGGATGACCTCGCCGCTCTTCTTGGCGACGCGCACCTTGGTGCCGTCCTCCTCGAAGCGGTAGCCCACGCGCGTGGGCTTGTCGGTCTTCGGGTCGATGAGGGCGACGTTGGAGACGTCGATGGGCATCTCCTTGTTCACGAAGCCACCCTGCTGGTTGTCCTGCGTGGGACGCACGGCCTTCTTGGCAACGGCGACACCCTCGACGACGACCTTGCCCTCGCGAGGAAGGGCGCGGACGACGACGCCACGCTTGCCCTTGTCCTTACCAGAGAGCACCTGGACGGTGTCGCCGGTCTTGATCTTCATCTTAGCCATAGTGGCGACTCCTCCTAAAGCGTCTCAGGCGCGAGCGAGACGATCTTCATGTACTTGTGATCGCGCAGCTCACGGGCGACGGGGCCAAAGATACGGGTGCCGGTCGGGTTGCCATCCTTGTCGATGAGGACGCAGGCGTTCTCGTCGAACTTGATGTAGCTGCCGTCCTTGCGACGGTTCTCCTTGACGGTGCGGACGATGACGCAACGAACGACGTCGCCCTTCTTGACGGAACCGCCCGGGGTGGCCTCCTGCACGGCACCGATGATGACGTCGGCGAGGCCGGCGTAACGGCGCTTCGAGCCACCCAGGACCTTAATGCACCTCACCTTCTTGGCGCCGGAGTTATCGGCGACGGTGAGCATGGTCTGCATCTGAATCATTGTGCAAATCCCTTTCAGAAGCTCATCCAACCCAGAGGTGCGCCCTCACGTGCGGCGCACATGGGTTGAAAGATGGCCTTGGCTGTTACTTAGCGGCCTCAACGACCTCGACGAGGCGCCAGCGCTTCGTCTTGGACAGGGGACGCGTCTCCATGACCTTGACGGTGTCGCCAACGTGCGCGACCTCGTTCTCGTCGTGGGCGTGGAGCTTCTTGGTGACGGTAATCATCTTGCCGTACTTGGGGTGACGCTTGCGGTTGTCGATCTTCACGGTGATGGACTTGGCACCGGAGATGGAGGTGACGACGCCCACGCGCACCTTGCGGCTGTTGCGAGCCTCGGTATCGCTCATGTTCTTCTCCCTAGACTCTTCTACTTCGCCTCAGCGGCGATCTGGCGGGCGCGCATCTCAGTCTGGATGCGGGCGATGTCGCGCTTGACGTTCTTCACGCGAGCCGTGTTGTCCAGCTGGCTGGTGGCCATCTGGAAACGCAGGTTGAACAGCTCGGCGCGGCCGTCCTCAAGCTTCTTGGCGAGCTCCTCGTCGGAGAGCGCACGAATCTCAGCGGGCTTCATTACTTATCCTCCTCCGGGGTGGCAACGCCTTCGGCAGCGTCCTCGGCGGCCCACTTGGCCTCGAGCTCACGCTCGGCCTCGATCTCGGCCTCGGCGCGCTCCTCGGCATCCTTGGCGATGACGATCTTGGTCTTGATGGGGAGCTTGTGCTGGGCAAGACGCAGGGCCTCGCGAGCAACCTCCTCGGTCACGCCACCGATCTCGAACATGATGCGGCCGGGCTTGACGACGGCGACCCACTCCTCGGGGTTACCCTTGCCCTTGCCCATGCGGGTCTCGGCCGGCTTCTTGGAGATCGGCTTGTCC